>Ga0070698_100001431_pt1 | contig 26441 bp, 23 predicted proteins | sample KBSK1502metaG_FD_65477 | JGI IMG/M metagenome (GOLD analysis project Ga0070698, IMG submission 65477) | Corn, switchgrass and miscanthus rhizosphere microbial communities from Kellogg Biological Station, Michigan, USA - KBS K1-50-2 metaG | ecosystem: Host-associated > Plants > Roots >... | reverse complement strand
GCCGGCTCCGAGGCCAACGCCCGCTCGAAGGGCACGCTGCGCCTCGAAGGCAAGGACTATATCGTCCAGGACGGCGACGTCATGAACATCCGCCACAGCGGGTAAGTTTCACAAGCCCACAAACAGACCCCGCAACCTCCCTTCCCTGCCCTTGGGCTTCAAAAGTCTGCCGACACGGCTCGGTCGGGAGGCGAGACGCTGTTGAGCGCGAGCTTTCCTCCAAAGCGGGAAGCGCTCAACGGGCTGCTCCAGCGGCTAAGAGGGATGCCGGGTTCATAGCGCCTACGAGGCGGGGCCGTTCGGCTACGGACGGGCCAGCTTAGATGGCGAGCCAGAGGATGGGGTGGAAGCGGCTTGGGCTGCCGAGGTGGAGAGAAGAATTGCTGACGTCGACCGTGGAGAAGCCCGTTTGCTGCCTTGGGAACAGGTCAGAGACGAGGTGAAGGCGCGTCTCAAGCGGCGCTGAGCTTGCAGATCCGGTTTCATGAGGCGTCGAAGATGCGAGTCGCGACTGCAGGCGCACACCAACTCAAAGATGCGACCCGACGGTCTGACGATCATGGTCTAAACCACCGGTATGAACGAGACGGACCTTCTCGCGAGGGTGACGGTAAACCCTGCCATTTTCGGCGGAAAGCCGATCATTCGAGGCCACCGCCTCGCTGTCGAGCATGTTCTCGGCATGCTCGCGGCCGGGGATACGCCCGAGACCATCCTGGCTGGCTACCCCTGGCTAGAGCAAGCTGATATCCAGGCCTGTCTCGCCTACGCCCACAAGCTCGTTGCTCACGAGCGGATCGAACCGCTGGTCACCGCCGAAACTAAGTGAGACTCCTCCTGGACGCATGCGTCTGGGGAGGCGCGAAGGAAGCTCTCGTGGCTCTTGGCCACGATGTGATTTGGGCAGGCGACTGGCCGAACGATCCAGGAGACGAAGCCCCTGCTCTCCACGGCGAATTCCGAACAGCGGATACTCGTGACTCTCGATAAAGATTTTTGCGAGCTTGCCGTCGTTCGTGGCCAAGTCCATCGAGGAATCATTCGCCTCGTTGGCACTTCCGCGCGGCAACAGGCGGTGATCTGCCAGGCGGTGCTCGTGCGGCACGGCTCGGAGTTGATACGCGGGGCGTTGATTACTGCGGAGGCTACCCGTCTACGAATCAGAAATCCAGGTGAGATGGAGTAGTCGGGCCCAGACGAATGCGGAGCTGCTCTTTTGGCAAGCTGAACCTCCGGTTCGCGCTAGCAATATATAGATTGTTAGAGGGAGCAGCGGATAATACCATTTGGCAAGACTGACCCCGCGTGGACCCGCTTCCAGGTATGACGACGAAAACCGCGACGCAGGCTCGGTCTGATCTCTATCGTTTACTCGACCAGGTCGCAAAGACTCATGAGCCAATCGTGATCACCGGGCGGCGGCACAACGGCGTTCTCGTCGCCGAGGAGGACTGGCGAGCGATTCAGGAGACTCTCCATCTCCTGTCCGTCCCCGGAATGCGAGTCGATTCGGAAGGGTCTTCGCACGCCTCTCTCGAAAACCTCTGAGAAGCCCGGTTGGTGAAATCTGCCCCTGGTCGGTTGTTTTCACGAAACAGGCCCAGAAAGACGCTCGAAAAATCGCAAAGCAGCGGGCTGCGCGACAAGGCGGAGGGATTGCTCGCGATTCTTCGCCGCAACCTCTATGAGAGCCCGCCTCCCTTCGAGAAGCTGGTTGGCGATCTCGCCGGCGCATTCTCCCGGCGCATCAACATTCAGCACCGCCTCGTCTATCAGGTGCTCGACGCCGAGCGGACCGTAAAAGTCATTCGCATGTGGACCCACGGACGAGTAGGTCACTTTCGGTCTGCTATGAGGCTGGACCGGCGGATACGCCCCTCTCTCGGCAATGGGATATTCCATGACATGATGTCGAGCTGACGCCAGCGCGCCTCAGTCCGGTTGCCGTGGGCGCCGCATCGGTCAGGTGCGAGAGCTACACATGGAAGCGACACTCGGTGGCCTCCCCCGAACCGCGCCGGCACCGGCCGCTCCGCGAGCGTACGGGAGATACGCTTCCGGACCCGCCATCGTCGCGTACATCGCGGTGTTGAAGGCCGCGATACATCTGGCGACGGCCAGCGTCTACGGTCTCTTCATCGACGAGCTCTACTTCCTTGCCGCCGGCGAGCACCTCTCGTGGGGGTACGTCGATTTTCCTCCGCTGACCGCCTTTCAGGCCTGGCTCACGCGAGCCCTCTTCGGCGACTCGATGTTCTCGATCCGGCTATTTCCGGCTCTAGCGGGAGCCGGGCTCGTTCTCTTGACGGGAGCCTTCGTGCGCGCGCTCGGCGGCGGGCGGTTCGCGCAGGGGCTCGCGGCGCTCGCGGTCGCGCTCGCGCCCATCTATCTCGCCGTTGACAGCTATCTCTCGATGAACTCGATCGAGCCGCTGCTCTGGACCGGCTGCGCGCTCATCGTGGTCTGGATCATCCAGACGCGGCGCAGCAAGCTTTGGATCGCTTTCGGGGTCGTTGCGGGCATCGGGATGCTCAACAAGCACACGATGCTCCTGTTCGCCTTTGCGCTGATCGCTGGCCTCGTCTTGACGCGAGAGAGGAGAGTCCTCGCAACCGGATGGCTCGTGGCCGGTGGCGCCGTCGCGTTTCTGATCTTCCTACCGAATCTCGTTTGGATGATCCGAAATCACTTCCCGCACGTGGAGCTGCTCGCCAACATTCGCCGTAACCAGCGGGACATTCCGTTCGAGCCCTTTGCTTTCATCGGACTTCAGCTTCTTCTCTTGAATCCCTTGGCCGCTCCCATCTGGGTCGCCGGCCTCGCCAGATCGTTCTTCTCGCGGGACGCGAAGCCCTACCGCGCGCTCGGCTGGGCGTACCTGATCGCGCTCGCGGTCCTTCTCGTGCGGGGCAGGTTCTATTACCTGGCACCCGCTTATCCGATGCTCTTCGCTCAGGGAGCCGTCGGGATCGAGCGATGGGTGGGCCGCATGGGATGGACTTGGTTCAAGCCCGCTTATGCCGCGGCGGTCCTCTTCAGCGGAGCGCTGATCGCACCGACAGCAATGCCGATCCTCTCGCCCGACGCCTACATCCGCTACACCAATGCCGTTGGTTTCGGGCAGCCAAAATTCGAGAACCGGCGGACGGCTGGCGCGATGCCCCAGCTCTTCGCAGATCGCTTCGGCTGGCCGGAGATGGCTCAGACAGTGGCCCGCGTCTACAATGCGCTGCCTCCCCAGGAGCGAGCGAAAACGGGAATCTTCGCAAACGACTACGGCCAGGGGGGCGCGATCGATTTCTATGGTCCGAAACTCGGGCTCCCCAAGGCGATCGGCAACCACCTCGGCTACTGGTCCTGGGGTCCGAGGCAGTACACCGGCGACAGCCTGATCATTCTCGGCGACAACCGCGAGACGCTCGAGAGAGAGTTCGAACAAGTGCAAGCCGTCGCGCAGGTCGGGCATCCACTTTCCATGGAGAAGGAACACTTCACCGTCTTCCTCTGCCGTGGGCCGAAGCTGTGGAAGAGCCTGCAAGAGGTATGGCCGAGGTTGAGGAAGTTCGAGTAGCGACGACTCGAGCGTCAGCTCGTGAGGCCGGCTAGGCTGAGGATGTCGCGGGGACCGACTGAGGCGGGGACGCGCTCCTCCCAAAGAGAGCGGTCGCTGATCCCAGCCTGGCGAACGACGCCCCAGGTATCTGGCTTTGAATCGTCGGTGCGGATCACGACGAGCCAGACTTCGTAGTCGACACCGCGGATCCGCGCTTCACACCGCCAACCGGTTCCCGTTGGCGGGTTCGCATCTCGGAAAGGCCAAATAGCATGACTTCTCTGAAAACGTCTCATCAAGCTCTCTGCGCGTGCAGATGGAGCGAGGACGTTGGCGGGAGCGTTAGATCAATCAGCCTTCTCTTCGTGGCTGGAGCCACACATCGTAACAATAGGATCCCCGGCTCCCTATCCTGACCCAGAGCGCGCCTGGACCGTGCCCCGCGGCGTGCGCGCGCAGGAGGCGGCCGGCGTCATCCACTCGGACCTCGAAAAGCACTTCATCCGCGCCGAGACGATCCGCTGGGACGAGCTTCTCGATGCCGGCTCCGAGGCCAACGCCCGCTCGAAGGGCACGCTGCGCCTCGAAGGCAAGGACTACATCGTCCAGGACGGCGACGTCATGCACATCCGCCACAGCGGGTAAGTTTCACAAGCCCACAAACCAGACCCCGCAACCCGACACGCTAATGGAGAGACTGACCTCGTTCTACATCCCAACAGAAGGTTGAATCCCCTTGACTTCCTGCCGCCATATGTACGATAATGCGTACGGTAGACAGTACGGTCAGGGAGGCGTATGACTGAAGTTGGCCTGATGACGGCGAGGGCAAAATTGACGGGGTTGAGCCGAGAGCTGAAAAAGCGGCCGGGCACGATCGTTCGGATAACCCATCGGGGCAAGCCCGCGATGACTTTGATGTCCGCGGAGCTCTATGACACGCTGGTTGAGACGCTCGACGTCATGTCGGATCCGAGTGCAGTCGAGGCTCTACGGAAAAGTCTTTCGGATATCGAAGCAGGGCGCGTCCATAGTCTCGACGAAATCGCGGCGCGACTCGGATTGGAGCGGTGAGCCCGACCGCCGGCTACGAAGTCCTCTGGACGACGACTGCGCTCGAGATGCTCGCCGACGTCGCGGATCGACGAATCCGACAGCAACTCTTCGACACATCCAAGCGCTTGGAGGTTGATCCCGAAAAGCAGGGCAAGCCTCTCCGGAACAACCTCATGGGTTTTCGAAGCCTTCGAGTGGTCGGCCAACGATATCGCCTCGTTTATTCGATTCTGCCCGACGCTCGGCTGGTTCACATCGTGGCAGCAGGCCTTCGCCGCGAGGGTTCGCGCGATGACGTCTACGAGCTCGCTCAGAAAATAGTGCGCCTTGGCCTCGCTCCTTCGATCAAGAAGGCAAAGAGAGTCGATCGAACTGACCGTCCCCGGAAGAAGAAGTGAAGTCTCGTCTGGCGGACGAGCGCGCGGAAGCGAAGGCACAGGAGGCGCTGCTGACCGAAGCCGCGGCGAAGGCGGCGAAGAAGTGAGTCTTGGTGGGAGTTAATAACCCACCAGATGCACCTTACCTCAAAACATGACTGACCCCAGTGACCTCCAAGACTGACCCCAATACTCTCTTATGCCGCAGCAGCGCTTCGACGCGGCCGCCTCTCCAGAATGCAACTGGGTGCTCGAGAGGGCTGCGGGAACACCGTGATAGCCTGCCGGAGTTCTCCCGTTCGGCCTTTGCCGGTCGTCTCACGATTCCGGACGGTGAGGACACGGGGCGCCCCGCGCCGTGACGTCTCCGCTCCTATTCAGCGGCGCAGGAGGAAAGTCATGCGCTTCAAGTGTCGGGCATTGATGGCGGCGGTTCTTCTCATCGAGGCGGGCAGATTTGCGCTGGCCCGCCCCTCCGACGCGGCGTCCCCGTCGCCCCCAACCACGAAACAAACCGCGGACCTCCCGCCGCCATCGGCGAAGCCGCAGACGCAAACGCCATCGTCATCGGGCAAATCGAAGAAGTCTGAAACGCTGGAGAAGAGGGCTTCGCGCAACAAGGCTTTCGAGAACCGATTGAAGACGCTGCTCGGCCGCGCCGGCGCGAAGGGCGAGGGCTCGCCCATCGATGGCGTCGCTCAGGAAGCGTACGACAACCGGGCATACCCGTCGATGTGGATCCACCATGCCCAGCGGCGCGCGGGGCAGGCGGCGGCGAAAGCCATCCTGGCCAAAGGCAAGTCCGACGCGAGGTCGGGCGCGCGGCCGATGGCAGAAACCGTTTCGACGGCGTCGTCCTGGCAGCCGCTCGGACCCAACGGCGTTCCCGCATCGGCGTTAGTCGCCGGCGAATCGACGGCCGGTAGCTCGGCCACCATCTTCTCCGGTCGCGCGACCGCGATCGCCGTGGACCCGAAGTGCGGCGCGACCAATTGCACTGTTTTCATTGGAGCGGCGGGCGGCGGCGTGTGGAAGACGACCAATGCCCTCGCGGCGAGCCCGAGCTGGACTTCGGCCAGCGCCGGGATCGATTCGAACGCCATTGGCTCGATCGTTTTCGATCCGAACGATTCGTCGGGACGGACTCTCTACGTCGGAACCGGTGAGCCGAACGGCTCGGGCGATTCGGAGGCGGGCGTCGGCCTCTACAAGTCGACCGACGACGGCGGCTCGTGGGCGCTCGTTCCCGGAAGCACCGCGAACACGGCGCCCTGTGCTTCGAATCCCGCCTCGCTGACGTGTCCCGTGGCCACGGATCGCTCGATCGCGGCGATCGCGATCGACCCGAAGGACGCCAGCCACATCTTCATCGGCACGGCCGTCGCACGCCACGGCTCGTCCTCGGTCAACGGCGGACGCTTCACGCCCCCCGGAACCGCGCAGGTCGGCCTTTATGAGTCCCACGACGGCGGGGCGAGCTTCGCGCCGGCCGTGATCCTGCCGCAGGACGTCGTCAACCCGGCCAGCGCGAACGGGGGAGACTTCTTCCGCGGCGGTTGCTCGCACGTCGAGCTCTACCGGGCGGGCAGCGAAACGCAGGTGTACGCCTCGTTCTTCGATTACGGGGTCTTCCGCCGGCGTGCCGCGGACGGCGCGGGATTCCACCAGGTCTTCGCCTCCGCGGGGGGCGGCACGGTCGCGGAGTCGTCGTTCTCGCGGACCGAGTTCTCGCTGGCTCCGTTCTCGGCGGGACCGAAAAACGGGAACCTGCGTATCTACGTCGGAGATGCGAGCAGCCAGCCGGCCACCTTCTGGCGCGTCGACAATGCCAACGTCCCGGTCTCGGCTCTTCTCTCCGGAACGAGCAATGTGGGCTGGACGCTGCTGTCGAGCTCGGTGAAGGGCACCTCCGGCTTCTCCTCCTACAACTACTGCGACGGCCAGTGCAGTTACGACATGCCGGTCTACTCGCCTCCGGGGTTCCCCGACATCGTCTACATCGGCGGCGCCATGATGTACGACGAGATCTTCACGGCACACCGGCCGTCGAACGGCCGCGCCGTGCAGCGCTCGGAGAACGCCGGCGTCGATTTCACGGACATGACGATCGACGGAAATGGACTGAGTCGCCACCCGGACCAGCACGCGATGGCCTCGGCTCCGGGAAATCCCAACATCCTCTTCAACGGCGACGACGGCGGTATCTGGAGGCTGAGCGGGTCGTTCACGAACGCATCCGGCGACTGCGACACCCGCGGGCTGACGGGCGCCGATTTGACCGACTGCCACATGTGGCTGCAGAAGATCCCGACTTCGATCGCGCCGCTGAACTCGGGCCTCGCGACGCTGCAGTACCAGAGCCTCTCGGTCAACCCCGCGAACCCGCTCGGCGATCTGTTGGGCGGCACACAGGACAACGGCACGCACTCCTTCGCCAGCGGCAACTGGTCGGTATCGGTCTTCGGGGACGGCGGCCAGTCGGGCACCAGCCGGTTCAACCCGAACGTCCGGTTTCACAATTACTTCGAAGCGTCTCCCGACGTGAACTTCCACGGCGCGAGCGAGCTGGGGTGGGACTGGATCGGCGACCCTCTCTTCGAGGTTGAGCCGCAATCGTTCTACATACCGATGATCTTCGATCCGAAGGTCAACGGGACGATGTTCGCCGGCCTCGACTTCGTCTGGCGGACGACGGACAACGGAGGCAACGCGGCCGCACTCGACGCGCACTGCAACGAGCTCACCGGTGACTTCCCGCCCAACGTCACCTGCGGCGACTGGGTCCGGCTGGCGGGCGGCGGACAGAAGGCTCTCGGCAACGGGACGTTCTGGGGCAACGACAAGGCCGCCGGCGGATTCATCGTCGCGACCGAACGGGCTTCCGGCGACAACGGCACCCTCTGGGTCGCCACGCGCCGCGGCCGCGTCTTCGTCACGACCAACGCGAATGCCCCGAACCCCGGCAACGTCGTGTTCCAACGGATCGATACGTCCGTGCAGCCGACGCGGTTCGTGAGCGGTATCGCCGTCGATCCGGCGAACGCGAACCACGCGTTTCTCTCCTACTCGGGCTACAACGCGTACGCGACGGCCGCCGGGACGGCGACCGGGCACGTCTTCGAGGTCAACTACAACCCGGCAACACAGGTCGCGGCGTGGTCCTCCGATCTCGCCGACGGGCTGGGCGACCAGCCGATCACCGGCATCGCCGTCGACTGGTCGACGGGCGACATCTACGTCTCGACGGATTTCGGCGTGTTCGTGCGGAAGGCCGGCACCACGACGTGGCTGTCGGCCGGCACCGGCCTGCCGCCGGTCTCCGTCTACGGGCTGACCATCGACCTGGCGTCGCGCGTCCTGTACGCGGCAACACACGGCCGGAGCGCCTGGCGGCTGTCTTTGCCGTAGCTGCGATCTCTTTTCGGGCGGGGCAGCAGAACTCTGCCCCGCCTGAATACGCCCCGAGCTCGTCTGATCAGACCCACCCGCTGCGCTTCGCCACCGTCAACGGCGTGCCCGGTGTCATCGGGGACGCGCCCGAGTGAGCGGTGCAGACGGCGGCGTTCGAGATTGAGGGCAACGTCGTTCGGGCGTTGTACGTGGTGCGCAATCCGGACAAGTTGCGGCATTTGGCGAAGGCGTCGGCGCCGCATGGGAGCGATCGCGAATGAGCGAGCGGGTCTTAATTGGGTTGCTGCAGTACCTCGCGCGAGAGTCGGGCGCGTACGTTGGGGTCAGGTCCGTGAAACGGAGGGTTCGCCGAGAAAGGCGGCCGGCCAGCGCCCCCAACCCGAGAGGAGCCCGAAACGGCTCCTACAATCGATGAGTCCGGATCGGGGTCGGTCATGTTTTGTGGTTGTTGTCATTTCGAACCGCCAGAAATCCCGGGGAGGGGTCCGGCAATACCTCGAAGCATGACTGACCCCAATTTCCTCCCCAATCTCTTCACCTTCGAGTCCGCTGGAGCCGCGGGCTAGCCCGCGGCACTGGGTGCTCTCGATTCTGGCGCGTGTATCTCAAGCAGCTCGGCCAGCACTGCGTCAACGTACATTTTGAGCTGCCGAACCTCTTGGGAAGAACCGGCGCCGTGGGCGCTTATCGATCCGCGCCTGTATGTCGAGCGAGTGATTGCCGCTCCCAGCTCGTCAACCATCGAGACTGCCAGTTCCGGCGCTCGCATCGCTTCCCGGGATAACCTCCTCTTCGTGAGGATATGAAGAGCTTTCTGGCGCTGAGTTGGCCGCGTTGTCCCCTTCTCGAGCGTGAATCCGGTTTCTGCCATGACTTCGGAATCTGGCGCCAGGTAGTCCAGCGTCTCACGTAGCGCCTCGCGCATCTCGTGCGCGACACCCCGATACGATCGGCGCGTTGGACCGCCGAGATCCGTTAGGCACTGCTCGTACGAGGCAGCCGCCGCAGGCAGAATTTTAGATAGCGTGTCGATTATTCGGCGCTCTGTCGGTGTCGCTACGACGATCCTAAGCGGCCGGCCTCGGGGCATCCGCGTTATCGCCCGCGCCGAGCACCTTTTCGAGCCCTGTTGCCCGGCGATGCCGGGCCGGGGCTCCCCGATCTAGGCAGGCCGTGCACGACCAGGTTGTAGCCCACTGGGTTGAGGCGATACTCGCCCCGGCTCACGTTCTCGAGATACCCGGCGGCCGAGGCATTCGGGAGGACGTTTCGCAGGACGCTCGGCAGCGGGAACCCGGCCATCTTGAAGTACCGCCGAATCGTCTCCAAGTTTACGGTGTCGGAGCGCTCGCTCGGAGGTGCAAGTTCCGAGAGGTAGTAGGACACGAGAGCCACCATCTCGGTCGCCGACCGAGGTTGCTTTTCTGCCGTCAGGGATCGGATATCATTCACGGGACGGGATGAGGGCGTAGCGCTAGCGAGCTCGGATTGCTCCTCTGGCCCGCTGGCGGGCGCGTGGACTGTGGCCATCTGGAGGCGCTTCAGCACATACTCGAGAACTCTGCTGCGCTCCCCCTCGTTCAGGGGGTTGAGGAGGTCAATAATCGACCCGATCGCTTCGAGTTCCTTGTCCTTCCCGGCCATTCGTTCTCCGTTGACTAATTGAGTTGGGGACTCTAACTGCGCACTCGATCGTATCAGTCTACCGACCGTTCCTTCCGCCGGCTAAAACGGCCTGCGGCTCAGTTTGTGTGAGTTCTCCCCGACGAAGTTCGACGGCCTCGGGACATCCGGCTGAGTCGGTTCCCGGTTATCCTGATGGAGACCCAAAAAACCAGGAGGGGAAGATGGTGACGGAGTTCGGAGAGCTGAAGGCTGTCCCGGTGCGTCAAGTCTGGCCGAATGAAGCGCATCACTTCACGCGCTGGCTCGCGGAGAACATCTCCCGCCTCGGTGAGGCGCTCGGCATGGAGCTGGAGGTTGTGAAGGCGGAGAGCGAGGTCGGTGAGTTCTCCCTAGACATCCTCGCCAAGGATCTTGGGAGTGGACGTCCGGTCGTGATCGAGAACCAATACAGCTCGACGAATCATGATCATCTCGGCAAGCTGCTCACCTACGCTGCCGGCCACGACGCGGCCGGCGCGATTTGGATTGCGGAGAGGATCCGGGATGAGCATAAAGCGGCGCTTGAATGGCTTAATCGTCATACGGACATCGATACCCACTTCTTCGCAGTGACGGTGGAGGTGTTTCGGATCGACGACTCGCGGCCCGCTTTTGAGTTCAAGCCGGTCGTGCTTCCAAACGAGTGGCAGCGTCAAGCTCGAGCCTCGGCGGAACGAGATGTTTCGCCCCGCGGCGAGGCTTACCGCAAGTTCTTTCAGGAACTGCTGGATGAACTCCGCGAGAAGCACCGATTCACGGGCGCCAGGGTTGGGCAGCCGCAAAATTGGTACTCTTTTACCGCGGGCATTCCGGGGGTGTCCTACGGTGCGTCTTTCGCCCAGGGAAACCGGATCCGAGCCGAGGTCTACCTTGACCAGGGCGACTCCGAGAAGAATAAGGCCCTCTTCGACAGGCTTCACGCCCGCAAGGGAGATTTAGAGAGAGAGTTCGGCGAGCCTCTTGAGTGGGAGAGGCTGGACGACCGGAGGGCGTCTCGCATCGCGATCTACCGGCCCGGCTCAATCGAACAAGACGAGCAGGCCCTCCGGGAAATTCGGGCTTGGTTCATTGACCGGCTCCTTCGTTTCAAGCGAGTCTTCGGACCTCAGCTCGGCCGGGGCGTCGTGGGAGTGGGTTAAGTGTTCACGCTCTCGCGAACACGATTTTGAGCCGAGGGTCATGCCGGTTGTAACCCGATCGGGTCGACCCGAAAGCCTCCCCGGTGAGCTTCAGATCGCCGATCTCCGAGACAACGAAATAGCGCCAGCCCGGTTGGCTGCCCGAGTGGCTGGACCCGCCAATCTGGTAGGCCGATAGGATCTCATTGTTCGTCTCTGCGTGGATTCCATAGAGATGCGGCTCGACAGTCCTCAAAAGATCCTCGTACCTGAAAGAGAGAATGCTGTGGCTGCGCACAGCCTCGACTAGCTGGGTGTTCATACCTACCTCGGTCCGGTGTGTCTCTCAACGCTTTGTTTTCTCTACGAGTATTCGTAGCTCCTCTATCTTGTGGGAATCGTGGGGTCAGGTCCGTATTATGTATTAAGGCGTTTACGCAATCGGTCGACGCGGCGCGAGAGAGGTGACTCCGGATGGTCGTCGATTCCGCGAACGATATGGCTGACCTGTGCCGGCTTGACGCCGAAGGCAGCGCCGATTTCCCGCCCTCCGAGCCCAGTCAACTTTTTGGCGAGATAGATCGCGGCTTTCTTGTCGTCTCCACCACGCCGTCTCGCTAACGCCTCCACCGGCACGTCCCACTCCCGGGCGACTCTCGCCTGAACCTGCGCGATAGTGACGGCCTGTCTGGCCTGTCGGTAGCGCAGCGGAATCTCGTCGGAAATCTCCTTTCCGTCGAGCATTTCCTGGATCTGCTGGTGAAACTCCTGGTCGCCGAAGCAACCCGATTTCTCCAGAGCTTCGATTTCCTTGCCCGACCCCTTCGCCTCGGCGACGAAGCGCCGAAAAGCGCGTCGAGCAGGAGATCGCCTCCGCGCAAACCGCGAAAGAGTCCAATCCACCGCCAGCCACTCCGGCGCCTCCGACACACCCGCAGTCGCGCGATAACTGCTCCACTTCCAATCTCCGGCTCTCTCGACTAGTCCCGCCCGAACGGGATTCAGAACGACGTATCGCAGGAGTTCCATTAGGTGGCTATCCTTCTGGACGAGGACCGACCGAAACCGGCTCTCTAGCAGATGACCCCGACGCCCATGCCGCCAGTTGAACCACTGCGCATACCTGCCGTTCAGAGCCTTCATGCCCCTCGACAGGTGTCCCTCTGGCGTCTCCAGGAGAAGGTGATAGAGGTTGCCCATCAGGCAGTACCCGTGCAGCTCCCACCGCTCGTCGCCGCCGACGGCGCCCAACACCGAATGAAACTTCTCCCGATCCCCGTCCTCCCGAAAAATCGCCGACCGCTCGTGCCCCCGCGACATCACGTGATACACCGCCCCCGGATACTCCAGTCGTAATGGTCTCGCCATGTCCTACTATATATTATAGACCTGACCCCAGCCGCCTTCGCGCGTTACCTCAAAACATGACTGACCCCAATCCTTCCCCAATCTCCCCCCGGCTAAGCGTGGCCGATTGCCGGTCTGCATTGCCGCGGCACAACCGACCGCTCGGCCCCTTCCCGAGACCGCGTTAGACTCATTCAGAGGAAGCCGGCCGTGAAGCGAATCTGGTACATGAGCATCAAGAAGGCGGCGAAAGGGTACAAGACCCGGTTCATGCCCGTCCAGAATGGCCGCGAGATGCAGGAGGCTGCGATCGACACGGAGCAGGCAGACCTCGACGAAGTTGAGAGGCTGGTCCGACGCGTCGCCCCGAAAGCTTATGTTAGCGAGACGACCATCTCCGGGTCAGGACTTCTCGGACTCGCGACGCTTCCCGAAGAGCCACTTGAGGCCCTCGTTCAGCGAATCCGCCACGATCTGGAGAGCCCCAAGGGTTCGTCTGGCGTCTTGATACCCCTTCTTACGAGAAGTGAGCTCGAGGAAATGGCCGCTCGCAATTAGGAAGGTCCTGGGCCATTTTCGTCTGATCGGCTCGAACCTCGCGGATTCGGAAGCATCTCTCGAAATTCCAAGTGCCCTCGAGCGATCAGCCGGTTCGCGAGGGCCAAGGCGGCGTCTTGAGCGTGTTGGTCATCGCTCGCGATTGCAGCTCCGAGGATGGTCTTCGGTTCCTCGCGACTGCCAAGTAGCAGTCTGCCGTCTTGGTCAAGATCGTTCATCAGCTGGAGGCACTCGACGGCTTCTCTCGGAAATGTGTCGGCCATGCTCGCAAGCCTCTCGAGTTCAAGGTGACCTGATCGCAGCCGCGGCGCGAGTTGGAGGGTCTCTTTGAACCTTGACAGCGCCCATTTAGCCTCAAATGCGGGCGACGCAAACCAGCGACCAAAGGCAGCCAGCTCCGCTTGGTGCCTCTCCCGACCCGCCGCTGCGACAGCTTGCGAAATGCGCCAAATCCAGAGTTGCTCCAGCCTGGAGCGGACCTCTGCAGATAGCTCCGACGGATCGCGCGGGAGCGACCTGCCAATGCAGTCGATCGCCTCCGCACGGAGCTGGTCCGAGGCATTCCTGAAGAATCTTGAAAGGACTCCCTCGGAATCGGCGAAATCAAGGTGACCGCGCCAGTACAGCGCCATGAGGTGCCCGGCGAAGTGCCCGAGAGGCGAATACGGACTTGGCGCCTCAGGGGACTGGACGCGCAGACCATCAACCTCCCGCAAGTAATGCCCTGACAAAATGGGATAGCACGCATCGTACAGGGGGCCCTGGAGGTAGCAGTCCCAGGCGGTTTCCCGCAATCGGTCAAATTCCGATCCGAGTGGAAAGACATTCTTCGCCTGGGCTTCTGCCCATCCACGGTCGAGGTAAGTTAGTTGCGAAAAATGCCGTCCGTACACGGATCGAATCGCCGAGGAGCTGTCACGGCTCGGGTCGAGGTGTTCGTCGAGGACAGCTTGGAGTTCCGGCATGTCTGCGAGGCCGAAAGACGCGCCCGCTCCCGAGAGTCGCTTCACCCACAATCCGTACGCGATGGCGGCTTCCATCGCCGCACCGCGAGCGCTGTTGATCGCCGTGCCGTATGGGTCTCCGCCGTTCTTGGCTTCGCGACCAGGTGTCGGATCCGGATCAGCGACACACCGTTCGATGACGGCCCATGCCTCTGCCCGAAGCGAAGACGGTATGCCTCTATCAACCGATCTCAGGGACAGGCCCTCTTGAATGAGATAGGCGGCGTCCTCTCGCACGGTGCTCCACTCGCTCTGTCTATCCGCTGGCTGAACGACCTCCCGTTGGTTGACGGCCCACGTGCAGAACTCGATCACCGGTGGCCAGCTCATCACGCCGCCCCTCCGAAGCGCATCTTTGAAACCCCGAAGCAAGGCGGCGACGTAGGCGGCGTCGAGGCCGACGAGCCTGGGTGCCAGAAGAGAAATCCGTTGAGGTTCGTCGGCCACGAGACTTGTCAGTTCACGCCCGAGTCCCTCAGGCGACGGAGACATGTCCTCCTCGGACGCTTGCCAAGTCTTCAGAAGGGACACTAGGCCCTCATCGCTCAGAGCTGCAAGAGCGTCCTTCGTCATCGGGCTCGTCGGCCCGATCCATGAAGTTGACCAAGTCCGAAACTCTCGCGGGCGTCGAGGCGGCCCGAACTTCGTCAAGAGCTGATCGTACCGATCGCGCCACTCGCCCGAAAGCGACGCCTCAATAAATCCAAGCTTCTCGAACTGCCAGTCCTCGAAGTACCGGTCCACGTCCTCCGTCGTTGGAGCGCGTCTCAACCACTCTTCGTAACGTTTGAGGTTCAAATCGGGGCCGGTTTCGATCAGCTCGAGCACCTTGGCTTGGCCCGCGCCCGAAAGGCGGCCAAATGAGTTTCTTAAGAGAAAGGCGTACTCGGGTAGAAGGCCGGGATCGAAGAAGTGGTCACGGTCGACCAAATAGCTTTCGACGATCCCGATGGCACTTTCACCAGCCACGCGTAGGACGTGGAGAGCCAGCCGGCGGAAAACCGTGTAACGTCTCGATCCCAATTCACGAACAAGACCAGGCGCGACGGTCGGATCTTGGGCCATCAGCATCGCGGCTGCATCCCTGATGGCAGAGACCAAAGCACTTTCGATGCTGGGCAGCTCGTTCTGCGCATGATCCGCGATCGACGGGCGCCAGGCTTGAGAGTGGTCGCTGAAATCGCCGTCAGAAGTTCTAACTGCTTGCTCGAGCAAGTCGCAGAGAAGAACGAACGCCTCATTTCCGCCCACTCGTACTAGATCAGGAACGTCGTCTCGGAGAACTCTCTCGTAGAACCAGAGGTCGAATCCGGCTGTGGCCCGATTGCCAACCCTCTCGGAGTTCGGCCGCAGTAACGCTCCGGCGAGTTCTAGAGCCGCCTTGGCTTGGCGGCCACGGGCAAGGTTTCGAATGAATCCGCCGAGCTTCTCCGGCAACCCGATCGAAATCGGGCCACTTAGCCAGGTCTTAACAGCCGGGACCAGCTGCGCCCCAGTATCCACGGGAAGTGCAATCGCCGCATCCAAGATGTCCTCTTGGACCCAAAAGTTCTGGGTCTCAGCAATCGGAAGAATGACTTCAAGAACGTCTGCTTGGCTTTCTGGGGTTGATGCCATCCGCGCCAGATATCCGGACTCCGGCCAGACCGAACACCGCAGCCCTCCCTGGACAAGCACTGGGGCTGGAGGCCGGCGGAAGAAGCCTGCATCTTTCAACGCGACCAGCCATTTCGCATCTGCTCTTGCGAAGAACTCCCGACGCAGGATCGGGCTCTCTGGGAGGTGATTGGCGAGCAGCTTGGCATCCACTCTTGTTGGTTTGCTCTCGCTCAAGAGACTTTCCAGAAGTCCCACCGCTGCCCCGAACTTCGATTCGAACCTATCGAGAACAAGATCGAAAATCTGCTGAACCGCCTCCCAGAACCGCCGGAAGTCCGCATCCACGGGCCGGGGATACCTCAGGGAGTCGCGGTGAGCACGGGCGGCAAGGCCGTACTCGTTTTCGCTGCCGGCGAGCGCTAGCCACCCCTCGGCCACCGGATCGTCTTCGGCGACTCCCAGAAAGGCCAGAATGGCGAGAATCTCTTCTCGATGGGCGTGATCGCGCTCGCGCTTCCCTGGTCTGGCTTTCGGCGCGGGTTGGCAGATGAGTTCGAGTACGTCCCTGAGCGCACCCTCGATCTCTCGAAGACAATGCGCAACGATATGCGTAAGCGTCTGCGGTGGGTAATCGGTTTCCAGGAGTGAGCAAGAGTCGCGGAAAAAGGCTGCTGCCCCCGGTCCGACCAGCCGGCCGAGTCTGTCGTAAATCCGTTTCTGCCTCGGATCTGTAAAGCGAAATTCTCTGTTCATTGGTCTGTAGTTACTCGGAATTAGTGCGCAAGAAGTGAATGTGAAAGGGAGCCAAAAAGCACCGCCTCGTCGGACACCGCTCGATCCAAGCGCGATCGCAGCGCCGCGACCTGTTCCCAGACCTTCCGGAAACGCCGTTGTTCCTCCGGCGGTGGCGACGGGATCTCGATCGACCGGATGTCCTCGAAGTTGAGGCCTGCCTTGACGCCGCCGCGATTGAGCCGCTCGATTTGTGCCGGATTGGGGTCAGTCCTGAAATCCTGCGCTATTTGGAAACGCGCAGCTGCTTGACGATCGTCGCCAGGCTTCGCCGGGCCTGCTTGTCCCCTTGGAGTCCCTGTTCCAATAGGCCCACTTCACGCACGATCGTCGATTCGTCCCGGTGGAAGTAGCGAGCCGTACGCGCCAACGAAATCCCGCCGAGCCGTTTGCCCAGATGCGCGGCGATCGCCCGGCCATGCGACAGGTTCCGATGCCTCGCCGGGCCTCGCAGATCTTCTGCACTCAGATCCAGAGCCTTCGCCACGATATTGACCACTCTGCTCTCGGAGAGCCCTCTTAAGCGCGGATGGATCTCTCCAGAATCCTGGAAGCGCCGCAGCGCAAACTCCTCGTCACCCTTGACCACCTGCCCGACGCTCTTCGCGTCCTCATAATCCAGCTCCTGCCCGCGCGCCATCAGCTCCATGTAAGCCTTGACCGCCGCTCGACGATGGCCCCCGAGCATAGCCAATACGTCGCCCGGATCGAGCCACTCTGGACCGTCGCCTCGCCGATAGTGACGATCGCTCGACCACGCGTAGTCTCGCGCTTTCTCCACCAGCCGAGCCTTGACCGGATTCTCGTGGATGTAGCGCACCAAGGCCAGCAGATACCGATCCTCCTGCACGAGAAACGCTTTGTACCGACCCTGAAAAAGATGCCCCGCTCGCTTGTGCCGCCGGTTGAACCACTGCGTATAGGACGACTGAAGACCCGCCATGACCCGCGACAGAGGAAACTCGCCGGTCCGAATCGCCAGGTGGACATGGTTGCCCATCAGGCAGAACGCCAGAAGGCGAAAGCCGAACTTCTCACGGTAGTGCGCCAGCCGCCCGAGATACTTCTCCCGATCTTCGTCATCCCGGAAGACGGCCGCCCGCTCGTTCCCCCGCACCACGACGTGGTAAACGCCTCCCGGAAACTCCAACCGCGGCGGCCTCGCCATTCACAAAATACTACAGGATTTCAGGACTGACCCCATTCAACCTCCCATTCAACCACTCGACTGGCCGTAGCGCCCGTAAGGCGAACGATCGTCAGCCGGTCCTTCGGCGGCTCCGAAGCATGAAGACGATACCGGCGATCCCAACCGCGGCGAAGACAAGGGGAATGAGTTGAAACCAATGCTCCGCGCCAAAGGAGCGCGTCAGAACGGCATCGTTCGGGTCGGCGGGATTGACGAAGCAGGTCCGTCGCCTGCCCCGGGGATTTTGCGCCACGACGGCGGCCTTCGAGTCGTACCCGCTCGAGGAACCGCCCAGAAACTGGTAGCGATTGGAACGGTGGGTGCGGCCTCCCACCTTGTACTCGTAAAGGACGTCGACGCTGAAGGTCAGGCCTCTGTGTTCGGTGGAAGTATGTCGGCGCACTTCGCTCGAGAGAACCACGCAGGGGACCTCCGGCCAGGAGCGGACCGCGAAACTGGCAAGTGCCTGCCGGACGAAGACAAGGGACGTGACGAGGCCGGCAAGAACGAAAAGCGAGAAGAAACCGACCACGCAGCCTGCCGCGACGCGCGGTAATTTCGGTCGCACCGAAATCGCCTTGCGGCCCTCCTCCTCAGCTCTTCTCGGCCACCAGATCGCGGCGATGCCGCCAACGCCGACGCACACGAAGATCAGTGGAAGAAGTACGACCAAAGCGATCCACAGACCCGGCCGCTCGAGACACGCGTTCTGCGGCGCGGAAGCGTCGACGTAGCAAATGCCGGAGGAACCCGGCGGGTAGCGGTCGGCCAGACGTTGCGCCTCGGAGACCTGATCGGAGCCTGTGTAGCCCGGCGTGTAGATGCGAGACTCGAAGGCGCGTCCGCCGAGCTCGTACCGGTAGAGGACCTTGAAGACGAAGGGATGACTCTTTGATCCGTCGGCGCCCTGGGCGACGTCGCTCTCAACGATGTGGCAGGGCGACTCCCGCCACAAATGAGTTCGCAGGCCCGGCACGATTCCGCGGGCGAACATGTACGTGAGGGCGGAGCCCATCAAGATGGCGGCGCCGCAAAAAAGAGAGAGGACGATTTTCACGGCGGCTCCCGCCGGCCCAGAGGACGGAATGGAATTCGTCGTCATCATCGATCGAGCCGAATTCGGTGGGGAAAGACTCGTTCATGCCTGCCACGCACCGACGGGCGCCCCGCGGAGACGAGACTCTGGCTCTTCACATACGGTTCCGGCAGCCTGTTGTGCCGTCGGATGATCTGTGTCCAGGCGGTTTGCAACTCTTGCTTCTTCGAGTTTCCCTTGAGGTATTTGCCGACACCACTTTCCCGAAGATCGACCTGAAGGTGATGGCCTTCTTTGAATGTGCTGAGCCTGGAAGGAACTTGTCTAGGATCTCGGCAAGTTCCCGGATGCGGTCGCGATCGGGCGTGCTCAGGCGCCTCATGCGGTCCAACCCTCGGAGAGAACCTCAGCTTGTTCGAGGATGGTCAGGGTGGCCTTCTCCTGCTTGTCGGGATAACTATTGGAGGTCAGTCCTGAAATCCTGCTCTATTTGAAACCCTTTGGAAACGCGGAGCTGCTTACCGATCGTCGCCAGGCCTCGCCATCAAACAAATACTACAGGATTTCAGGACTGACCCCAGACCGTCCCCTCAGGACCGAGCAGCCTCGCCTGAGGTGTCTTGATCTCGATAATAACTACGGCCGCCGTGGACTCGACGGCAGCCAGAAAGTCTGCCAGCGTGCCGCCCTGGTTATTTATCTGCTTGCCACCAACGTATGCCTTTGACCCGATCACGACGACCGGATACGCGAATGCCTGATTCAAGAGGTATGAGTTCCGCTCCAAGGCTGTCTGCCAGAAGTCCTCCGAACTGTTGGAAAGGTTGTCGCTAAGGAACGCGAGCCCTGCCTTGACCGCGGCAATTCCCGTGAGTGCCGCGAAAGACGGTAACTGTTCGGGCACGAGAGCAGAGAGATTCATAACCAGTTCCGCTCCATGGCCCGAAACCGATGCCCAGCTCACAAGCTTCGCGAGCGTCCTCGCCGCATCATCTTTGTGTGTGTCAAGGAACTTCGTTAGATCCGGCTCGCTCAGTTCGAGGAATCTAGCGAGACCGGCCTCGAGTCGCACAAACGTGTTGCGGCCCGCCGGAATCCCTTGCTGCCGATAGAGGCGATACAGCGAGACGATACCCCTGAACAGGTTGAGCACTTCCCCAGAGTGCAGGTCAAGCCTGACACCTTCGCCAGCCTTAAGGCGCGACAGCGGTAAGCTAGCGACCGCCGTCCATTCGGCTCCCTTCGCTTTTCGCTCGTACACAAACTTGCCATGCACGCACGCTTCTGGAGCCGCAGGGTTGGTTACGAGGGTAGGTACGAAGACGAGGCGAACTCGATCCGTCTCGCGCAGAACGATGGGCGAACACTCAGCGGTACTCGCCGACGTCGAACGGGTCTCCAGCTTGTTCATTGGCCTGAATCAGCCAGCACACGCCGCGTAGCGGCGCGTCAGGCCGCCTCTTCAAAGTAGTCTTCGACGCGCGGACGCAATCCTACCGCCCATAGTGACGGTTGCCGCGTCACGCGGCCCGAGCTCCTTTAGCGCTATTGCATCGGCGATGCATCGGCTTGGCATTGCGAAGGCTAGTCGGACCCCCCCGCGACCAAGCCTTCACGTGATCGACGGTAAAATCGGTCCATGTTAAGTTTCTGTTGCATCTGGCACATTTCTTCTTCTCGTCGGTATGCCATATGATGCGGCGCTGTTCGGAGGAGAATCCTCGGTTTTCGTCCTTCCGGTCAAAGAGGCTCCAGAGCAGCCCCTTCAGGATCTCTCGGCGACGATCCCGATTGGCACTGCTGTCGGTATCGCCTTGGACGGTGAGCACATAGTCTGCAAACAAACGCTGCCCAGGCTTAACCAGCTTAGCCCGGCGAAGTTGGTCGCGGAGCTGATCCACACCCGTGGAGAGACGCTTGAGGAACTCAAAAGCTATCCGGTTGCGCCGTGCCTCCGTGAGCACGAAGCCGGCGCGGTGCATCTCCCAAACCAAGAGAAACAGCGAGTAGAACTCGGCGCTATTCCGCAGTCGGGTTTCCCGGAGATCGGGGAACATTCGCTTGATGAGGTTTATTGTTTGTGTGAACTCGCGGCTCAAGCGGGCGAGGGTATGGGCGTTGATGGCATCGTTTCCGATCGCGCGGTCAAGGGAAGTCTTCTTGTTTATCGGGCCCCCGTTCTGGAGAGACATCAGAATCTCGGAAAACAACTCGGTTCCTTTCATTCGGTCGATTTGGCCGGCTGAGAGGACGCGCGTCGTTTCCAAATAACGTCGGAAGCGACCAACGAGGCGTTCTGCCTCTTTCAGAAACGGGCTGTTGAAATACCGGGCATGACGTTTCTCGCCAGAAGTGAGCCGCTTGCCGGTTGAGTTAATTCGAACGAACAGGTCAATGATGTCTGCCAGCTCGCCAGAAACCTCTACGGTCGGTATTTTGTACGATTCGAACGCAGCACGCTGCTCACCGTGGTACCGTTTGATGTCCCGCCAGTCATACCAGTCTAGGCCGTTACCAAGGTCGAGCTTTGCGTCAAACGAGTCGCGCTTGAACCGGCCCGTACGAGTGAACATATAAATTGCCTCCAGCCGCTGCTTGCCATCGATGACGTCGTAGACCAGCCGGCCGTTCCGAGTCCGACGGTAGAGAAAGAGGTTCGGGAGCGGATAACCCGCCAAAATGGATTGGACGAGCCGACGACGGTCGACCCACGTCCAAACTGATCTCCTCTGAAAACCCGGGTCGAGATTAATCTGACGATCTCTGAACATCAGCATAAGCTGGTTGATAGTGTGTTCTCCAAAAACTGGCTGCAGACTCATTTCAGAACCTCCACGTCAAACCGTCGAATACCGCACAAGAGGAGCTCGCCTGCCCTCATGAGATCTCACTCTTCTTCCGGAGCAGGGAAATAGACCCTGATGAGCGGGAGCATGGCCCGACCGGACTCGCGGAGCTTTTCGTAGTGCTCCTGCCAGAGCCCGACGAACCGGGTCAAGTCCATCATCTCGATATGCTTGGACGACGCTCCCGCAGTCACGCTTCCGACAGTACTTCCGCCCCGGCCCGGGGACGCCTGGGTGGCTCCTCGCCTCGGAGACGACTCCTTTAGCCTGTTTACTCCCTGTCATATCCGACTCATTCGGACTCCTAGGAGTCTCCGTATGCCACTGTCAGAGCCTGATGGAGGGCGCGGATCGCGTTGATCTCAGGCCGATCAGCGAGGGTGGCGGGGTCGAAGCCGAGGCAAATTTCGATGTCTCTCTGCGAGAGGTAGTTATCGTGAACGAGCACTTCCCGGATTTGGTCGGCCGCGTCGGGGTAACCGCGTTCGTCGGGGTCGTGGTTTTGCAGCAAGAATTCCCGATAGCAGTGTTCGATTATGGGCCTTGAGTGACTCTGGATCTCGTCCACGACGCGGAGCGTCTCGGTTATCTTGACGTCTAGCGCGGCCTGGGTGCTAAAGAAGATATTGCCGTTGGAGTGCGCGGTGTCGTTTCGATCGTCCACAAGCTTGACGTAAGTGCCGATCTTGCCGTTATCGCAGGCGATGAGCTTTAGGAAGCGCAGAATCGTCCGCTCGTTCACGGCGCTGAACACAAAGGGCGAGGTGGCCTCGAGCAAGGCTTTCTCATCTCTGGCGAAGCCGATCAGGCCCTTCTCGAAGTCGCCAGGCCGGGTCTGTTTGATCTGCCAGATGTTGAAATAGACGAAGCTCATGGTGAGCATGTGGTAGGCGAGGAAAGCAAACTGATACTTGCCGTGGGTGTAGTTCGTCTCGAAGGCGTCCCAGAGGAACTCAATGTATTCCTGCTCCTTCGGGCTCTTGAAGGATAGCGGCAGGTAGTTGCCGAGCTCGGCGGCTTCTTCCATCGATCACGCCCCCGCCGTCTTAGGTTCGTCCTCGCCCCAGACGCGGGCGAGGGTGACCTGGATCTTCTTCTCCATGCGCGCGATCAGCTCGTGGCTGGCGTTGACCAGCGCCTGCTCGATTTTGATCTCGGCGACGATGGTGCGCTGCGTCTCGCGAGGTGGAAGCGGAACCTTGAGCGAGAGCAACTGCGGCTTCGAGATGTTCTTCATGCTCCCACTGGTGCCACCGCATAACGCACTGATGCGCTGCCTGAACTCCTTTGATGCAAGCACCGTCTGCAAATAGCGAACCTCGACATCCGCCCGAGAGATCACGGTTTGCCACAGTCGGTCAGGTAGATAGAGATGAGGATGGTCCTCGGGAACGAAAGCGCTGGCGCCGACAAGCGCCTCGGTGTTCATCCGGCTGATGATGATCGCGTTTCCGCGCACAGGACAACGAACTCTTGCTTCCTCTTCAGGGAGCACAGCCTTGTGCTCGCCAGGGTCAAAGACTCCTCTAGTCACACAGCTTGTCTTCAGGATGCCGACCTCGCCTTCAAGGGCAGGCCTGTTGGTCGAGTTTACGCTTACGCCTGACTCAAGTTCATCGACAACGTCTTTTAGCTCCACCATAGGCCATTCGAGGTGGATGGGGATCTGGGGTCGGTAGTTGTCGAGGACGGCGCGAGCGCCGTCGATTACTCTCTGGTAGCCCTCGATCTCCGCTACGATCTCCTTCTGCACGTCCAGCGGCGGAAGGGGGACAGAGATCTGAGCGAAAATGTGGGGAGGAACACTTCGTCGCCGACTGACACTTCCCTGCATCTTCGATTTGTATGCAGCTATTGCTCTGGGTGATCGTAGGAGCAGTTCCAAAAAGCTAACTTCTACAATGGCGCGCTTCGTGGGCCGTATTCTCCAAATCCCGTACGCGGGGCTAACGGCAGCTGCCTCGTATTGAGTCAAAAAGCCGAGGACTCCCTCGTCGATCGGAAAGCCGACGACCAACTCATCCTTGAGAACGACCTTATAGAGCGAAATATCGTCGCTGGCGATACGCTTCTTGAATTTTTGTGATTGATCGACCAACCCTTCCTTCATCGTGATAGACATGATGGGCAACGATCGGCCGCCAACCTTTTCTGTTCCCGGCTGTTCGAATAGTTCGCCAATACCTACAAGTGGGAAGGCGGACTGCGTCGCGATGTCCTCACGGTATCGCTCGCCGCTAAGGTTGTAGTCAGCATTTGCAGCTATTTCGGTTTTCGGAACGATCAAGCCAAGCGTCAGCCGAAGGTCTGTATTGGCTTGGCGGCTTCGGACGGCCTGCAGATAGGCGCTCAGTTCGGCCTGGGCTGCCGGAAGGTCAGTGCCTTTCGTTGCTCGCCTTCGCGCTGCTAAATCCGTGCCCTCATTTTCAATCTTGACGAACAAGATGTTGCCGCTTTGTCTCGCGATGGACTTGTCTAGAACGAGAATCGAGGTCTTTACTCCTGAATATGGATTGAACACACCCGCTGGCAGCGAGACGACCGCGACTAGGTAGTCCTCGACCAGCATCTTGCGCAGCTGCGTGTAAGCGGTCTGGCTCTGGAAGATGACTCCCTCTGGCACGATGATGCCAGCGCGCCCCTTGGGCGTCAGGTGCTCGGCCATGTAATCCACGAATAGCACTTCGCTGCGCTTGGACTGCACCGAGAAGCGGTTGTGCGGCTTGATGCCCCCCTTCGGCGACATGAAGGGCGGATTGGCGAGAATGACGTCAGCGTGCTCGTTCCAGCGGTCCAGGCTGGTGAGGGTGTCGTACTCGTAGATGTGCGGGTCGGTGAAGCCGTGCAGGTACAGGTTCACCAACGACAGACGCACCATGTCGGGTGAGATGTCGTAGCCTTTGAAATTCTGCGCCAGACGGCCCTTGTCGTCGGGCGTCAGCGTGCTGTGGCCCTGGGCGTTGGCGTTATCTCTGAGGATGTGCTTGTAAGACGAGATGAGAAATCCTGCGGTGCCGCAGGCGGGGTCGAGCACGGTCTCGTTCTTTTTTGGGTCGACGATCGCGACCATGAAATCGATGATGTGGCGCGGAGTGCGGAACTGTCCGGCATCGCCCTGCGAGCCGAGCACGGAAAGCAGGTATTCGAAGGCGTCGCCCAGACGCTCGGAGTGGTCATAGGTGAACTCGTCGATGATCTTGAGGAAGGCGCGCAAGGTCTCTGGGTCGCGGTAAGGCAGGTAGGCGTTCTTAAAGATGTCACGGAAGAGCGGCGGGATGCCGGGATTCTCAGGCATCTTAGCGATCGCCTCGGCGTATCGGTTTAGGGTCTCGTGACCGCCGAGTCCCGAGCGCATCAGCTTGGCCCAGCCGTAGCGTGCGAAGTCGCCGTCAAAGAATTTGCGTTTGCCGCCCAGCTCCTCAGCTTCGGCGTCCATGTCGTCCATGAACTTGTAGATCAGCGCGATGGTGATCTGCTCAACCTGGCTCTTTGGGTCGGGCACCTTGCCAACGAGAATGTCGCGGGCGGTATCGATGCGACGTTTCGTGTCAGTGTCGAGCATGGTGGCCTAGCTACGCTGCAAACTGGCTCAAGGAGACGTAGTCCTTGACGTACTCGGGGACAAGCATGCGGAACTTCGACGGCACGGCCTTGAAGTCTCGGGTCGAGAACACCGGGTTAGTCGCTAGATCCGTGAACTGGCGGCTTTCGATGATCTCGCGAACCTGGCCACTGGTGATGTACGCCTTGAAGTAGGTCTTGATGGCCGGGATAGCGGTGGCCTCTTCCGGCTTGTAGTCGGCGACGAACTTGGCGAATTCCTCTTCCAGCAACTCATCCTTAGACTTGAATGCCGGGATCAGACCGAAGACCTTTTCGAGAATCTCGCGCAATGTCAAACGGCGGTCGACGGCTGCAGCTTTGCGCAGCTTTTCGAGTGTGTAGTACTCCTCGGGTTTGCCCAAGACCTCGCGGTTCACGAAGTCAATCACGTGGTCCCACTGCCCGGCCTCAACCGCATTCGCGATGGTCTCGTTCCCGCGCACCGTGTCCTCGAACTTCTCGAAGAACATCCGGTCGATCCTCATCCCCTCGTGGCCGATCGTCTCCTCTTCGATCATCGAGAGGATGTCGGAGCCGAAGTGCTCATAGATACTGCGGACGACCAGGGGGCCAGTGCCCGCCTCGCCCGGACCTTTGCGCTGGGGGCGGGGGAGTTTCAATACTTCGTCGTAGTTAAACTCCTTCTCGAAGTACTCGCAGCTGGCGAAAAAGTCGAAGAGCTTGAAGGCGGTCTTTGCTGGCCTCTGCACGCCGGCCCGAAGGCTCTCGTCGAAGAGTTGCTCCAGGAAGTTGTGGGTGCGCGTGCCGCGCCCTTTGATCTGGATGAAGTCTGTCGGTGAGAAGATCGGCCGGAAGAGGCCAAGATTGAGTATGTCAGTGCAGTCGTAGCCGGTTGTCATCATGCCGACCGTGACACAGACTCGAGTCTTGCCGGTCTTGTAGGCCGCGATGAAGTTACCCGAGCCGAGCAGGTTGTTGTTGCTGAAGTTAATGCTGAATTGCTGGGCGTCGGGAATTTGAGAGGTTACCTGCACGGCGAAGTCCGACTGGTACTTTCCCGGGAACATGCGGTCGGCCATCTGATTTAGGACCTGCGCCAGCTTGGCCGCGTGGCTCTGGCTCACCCCGAAAATGATCGACTTGCCGATCTCGCCGCTCACCGGATCGCGCAGGGCGTTCTCGAGAAAGGTCTTGCAAAAGAGCTGGTTCGTTGCGTCGGAGAAGAAACGCTTTTCGAACTCGCGCTGCTTGAAGGCTTCATCACGATCCTCTCCGGTATCGTCCTTGAATGAGACAACGAAGCCCACTTCGGAAAGCAGTTCGGTG
>Ga0070698_100001430_pt1 | contig 26450 bp, 19 predicted proteins | sample KBSK1502metaG_FD_65477 | JGI IMG/M metagenome (GOLD analysis project Ga0070698, IMG submission 65477) | Corn, switchgrass and miscanthus rhizosphere microbial communities from Kellogg Biological Station, Michigan, USA - KBS K1-50-2 metaG | ecosystem: Host-associated > Plants > Roots >... | reverse complement strand
CCCGCGGTGAGCGAGCGCGGCGCGAGCGCACTCGCGAGCTTCGCGAGCTTTTGCGTGACCGTATAACCGACGCGAAACAGCCGGATCAGGCCGACCGACGCGAGCGCCTGTTGCGCGCGCGCCAGATCGCCCCGCGCGATCACCTCGAGCCCGAGCGAGAGCGTCGCGGTCGCAAAGTGCGCGCCGCGGCGCATCACTTCCGCTTGCCCAGGCTTTGCGCGCCCCGCCGCGAGCACCTTGTTGACGAGCACCATCAGCGCTTGCTCGAGGCGCTCTGCCTCGATGGGATCGTCGATCGTCGCCATCGCGCGTGCGAGAAAGCTGCGACCGATCACTTCCTCGGCGACAACGACCGGCAGCCGCGATGCCTCCTCGTCGAGCGTCCGATCGTGCGAGCCCTCGCCGATCTGCACCTGATCCGGCATGAGCGGCCGGAACAGATCGAGCGCTTCGTAGAAATCGACGTAGCCGAGATCCGCGAGCCGGCCCGAGCGCCAGCGATAGCTCATCTCTTCGAGCTCGGCCGACATCTCGCTGCGCGCCGCCATGATCGTGTGCCGCGCGAGATCCGGATCGGCGCGGTACAGATCCTCGATCAGCGTCATCACCAAACGCTGCGATGCTTCGTCGCCCTTGAGCTCGAGCAGGAAGAACCGATCCGGCGTCGGCATGATCGGTTCGTCGTTATCCTCGGCGGGACCCTCGTCGAGCGTCGTGTCGTAGACGATGACCTGGCTTTGCAGGATCAGCGCGCGGAGCTCGGCATCGAGGTTCGACCACACCTGACCGACCTTCTCGAAGCCGCACTCCGCGAGCGCCGCGAGCCACGGGCGCAGCGACGCGACCTCGAGCTGATCTTTGTTCCAGCCATCGAGATCGAAGCAGCCCTGAATCTGCGATGGCGTCGCGAGCTCGATCAGCGGCTGGGCGTCCTCGAAGCCGACCTCGTGCACGAGCTCGTACACTTCGTTCGGTGACAGTGCTGCGACCGCCGCCTGCGCATCTTCCGCAGACAAGAGCGCGTCGATGCGCCGGTACCCACGCGGGCCGGCGAGCTGGGCGCGCAGCCGCGCGAGAGGACCGCTGGGAGGAACGTCGCGTTCCGTCATATCTTCAGGTGTGCCTACCACAGGGCAGACTTCCGTGAGCATGGTCCGGGCCGCCGTCAAGCAATGGCGCGAGCCCGGCCTCTTCGGACTGGCCTGTTCGGGTGGGGCCGACTCGATGGCACTCACCGACGCTGCGATCTGCGAATTCGGCGCCACAAACGTCGTGCTCTTGCACATCGATCACGGGCTCTCGGCGGCGAGCGCACAAATCGCCGACGAGCTCGCGGCATGGGCACGCGGGCAGGGCATCGCCGCCGTCGTCAGGCGCATCGAGGTGCCGCGCCGCGCATCGCTCGAAGCGGCCGCGCGCGAAGCACGCTACGCCGCGCTCGAGGAGCTCGCCAAAGAGATCGGCACATCGTCGATCTTTCTCGCGCACACGGCGCGCGATCAGGCCGAGACGGTGCTGATGCGAATCGTGCGCGGGACGGGCCCCGCGGGCCTCGCCGGCATGGCATCGCGGCGCGGCCGCTTCGTGCGCCCGCTGCTCGCGTTGCCGCGCGCCGTGATCGATACGTACGTCGCCGAGCGCGCGCTGCCGACGTGGCCCGATCCGATGAACGACGACACGCGCCTCGCGCGCGTGCGCTTCCGCAAGCACGTGTTGCCGGCACTGCGCGACGAGAACCCCGCGCTCGACGACGCGCTATGCCGCCTCGCGACCACGGCGCGCGAGTGGCTCGCCGCGATCGACGAGCGCGCCGCGCCGATCGCGCACTTCCCGATCGTCTGCACGGCGCTCGAATCGCTGCCGCCGGCCGTTCGCAAGCGCGCCTACGCCCTCGCGCTCGAGACGATCGGCCTTGGCTACGATGCGGTCCACCTCGATGCCATCGATCGCATCGCGACGCGCCCGCGTGAAGGCGAGCTTGCGGTGGACCTGCCGGGAGCTCGCATCCTGCGCAGCTACGATGCGCTCGATGTCGAGCGCGATGTTTTGCCGATCTCACTCAGTGCCCCACCTGGCTACGAGCTCAGACCGTGGCAGCCTGGAGATCGGATGAAGCCTGCTCGTCTCAAGGGCCGCTCCCGCAAGCTGTCGGACCTCTATATCGATGCGAAGGTTCCACGCGCGAAACGTGCAGCTGCGCGGGTTGTCGTCCGCACGGATGATCAGGTGATCGTATGGGCGGAGTATCTGGGACTCGCTTTCGGGGAGTCTCCTAACGTGATTCCACTAGGCGAATCGGCAGGCACCATTTGAATAGATTTGTCCTTTTCAAGCGACTCCAAAGGCCCCATGCTAGACAAACCCAAGGGGCATAACTGCTGGATCGATGCGGCAATCTCACAAGACCATCCTGATCTGGGCGATCCTGATTCTCATGTTCGTGAGCATCTATTCGATGTTCACGGACAGCTCGTCCAAGGAAGAGGAGATCGACGCGATGACGTTCCGCGCCGATCTCGAGAATAAGGAAAAAGCCAAGGAAATCGAACGGATTCGCGTCGAGCCGCGCGGCCACGATGATGCGAAGTACATCATCACGCGCAGCAACAAGAAGGTGAAGGAAGTCGTCAACGCCGAGTTCCCCGGCAAGATCACCGACGAGATCAAGGCCGCCGGGATCAAGTACGAGGTCAAGTCCAAGGACGAATCCAGCATCTGGCCGCAGATCCTCGTGTGGTGGCTGCCGATGCTCCTGTTGGTCGGCCTGTTCTTCCTGTTCATGCGCCAGATCCAGTCCGGCGGCGGCAAGGCGATGAGCTTCGGTAAGTCCAAAGCGAAGCTCTTAAGTGACCACCAAAACCGCGTCACGTTCAAAGACGTCGCGGGCGTGGAAGAAGCCAAAGACGAGGTCGAGGAAATCATCGCGTTCCTCAAAGACCCCAAGAAGTTCACCCGCCTCGGCGGTCGTATCCCCAAGGGCGTGCTCATGATGGGCCCGCCGGGCACCGGCAAGACCCTCCTCGCACGCGCGATCGCGGGCGAAGCGGGCGTGCCGTTCTTCTCGATCAGCGGCTCGGACTTCGTCGAGATGTTCGTCGGCGTCGGCGCAAGCCGCGTCCGCGATCTCTTCGAGCAGGGCAAGAAGAACGCGCCTTGCATTATTTTTATCGACGAGATCGACGCTGTCGGTCGCCATCGCGGCGCCGGCCTCGGCGGCGGTCACGACGAGCGCGAGCAAACGCTCAACCAGCTGCTCGTCGAGATGGACGGATTCGAGTCCAACGATGGCGTCATCATCATCGCGGCGACGAACCGCCCCGATGTCCTCGACCCGGCGCTGCTGCGCCCCGGGCGCTTCGATCGCCGCATCGTCGTGCCGCGGCCGGATCTGCGTGGCCGCATTGGCATCCTGCAAGTTCACACGCGCAAGGTTCCGCTCGGCAGCGATGTCGATCTCGAAATCATCGCGCGCGGCACGCCGGGCTTCTCCGGCGCGGACCTCGAGTTCCTCGTCAACGAGGCGGCGCTCATCGCCGCGCGTCGCGACAAGGACAAGGTCCAAGCCGAGGACTTCGAAGAAGCGAAGGACAAGGTCCTCATGGGCGCCGAGCGGCGCTCGATGATCATCTCGGATAAAGAGAAGCGGACGACGGCGATCCACGAGGCGGGCCACGCGCTCGTCGCGCGCTTCGTCGGCGCCGAAGCCGATCCGGTCCACAAGGTCACGATCATCCCGCGCGGTCGCGCGCTTGGCCTCACGCAGCAGCTGCCGCCCGAAGATCGCCTCAACATGACGCGCGAGTTCGCGCAGAACCAGATCGCGATCCTGATGGGCGGCCGCGTCGCCGAAGAGATCGTGTTCAAGCAGAAGACCACCGGTGCCGGCAACGACATCGAGCGCGCCACCGAGCTCGCTCGGTCGATGGTCACCGAGTGGGGCATGAGCGACGAGTTCGGCCCGCTCAACTTCTCGAGCGGCAAGCACGAGGTGTTCCTCGGCCGCGATTTCTCGAACAGCGATCGGCTCAGCGAGGACACCGCGCGCCGCATCGACGCCGAGATTCGCCGCATCGTCACCAACCAGTACGAGCGCGCGCTGTCGATCCTCACCGAGCATCGCAAGGAGCTCGAGCAGATCGGCGAGGCGCTGCTCGAATACGAGACGCTCGACGGCGATGATATCGATACGCTGCTGCGCGGCGGCAAGCTCACGCGGCCCGTCGCAGCGGCGGCGCGCAAGAAGGAATTGGCGGAAGGCGAGCCGGAGCGCAAGCGTCCCGCTTCGATCCTGCCGCCGCTCGGTAAGAAAGACCCGTCGCCCGAGCCGGCCTGATGCGTTGGCTTGCGTTCGCATCGCTTGCCGGCTGCGTTGCGCCAGGCGGCGATGTCGCATGCACCGACGAGTACCGCATCTTCGGCGCGCAAATCGTCGACGGATCTGGAACGCCGATCGCGGGCCTTGCCAAGCGAACGATCCGGCTCGCAGATGGCGCCGACGTCACGCCGCGCGATACCGAGCAGAGCCGGGGCTGGTATGTCGTGCTCAGCGATGGCGATACATCGTTTTTGAACGAGCGCTTCGAGCGGTTTCGTTTCGACGCGACCGGGCCGCAAGGTGCCGCGAGCTTTCAGTTCGACGCGCGCGCAGACTGTCGGCACATCGATGTCGACTCGCCCGTCGAGGGCGCGCTCGTCCTACAGTGACGCCTGGGGCGCGCGTGGCGGGGTCTGACGATCCGCTGCCGGCTCGGCGCCGCCAACCCCTATAATTTGCATGCATGCGAGGGGCACGAGGCGTGGAGTCCATCACCTCATGAAGTGGCTCATCCGCATGCTGATCGTCCTCGCCGCACTCGCGGCCATCGCAAGCTCGCAGATTCCCAATTGGGAGCTCCACGCCAGCGAGCCGATGGCCAGCGCGACGCTCGATAGCCAAACAACGTCACTTCGCTATCTGGTCCACGCCGAGCTGCGCGGGCCCGGTCCGTTCGAAGATCTCAACGGTTATGTTGCGGCTCGCGTCGACGCACGACCGAGCCAACCGACACCGATCACCACGATCGAGATCCGCTCGCTCACGCATCCCGACGAAATGCCGACGACGGAGATGGTGCCCGCCACCGTCAGTCACGCCGATGTCTACCTCGACGCGTGGCTCGCATGCACGACGGATCCGTGCGCCGAGGATTACGAGGTCATCATCAGTCGCGACCCGACCCTCGAGTTGCCGCCGCTCGATATCACCGGCGAGATCGAGGCGTGGGCCGGCGGTCTGACCGACACCAAGACGATGCCCGAGAACAGCGAGGTCGTCGTGACCGTGACGGGTCCGTTGTAAGCGCATACGCTAGCCGCGTGCTGTCGATTCGCGAGGCGCGCGGTGACGAATGGCCGCTTTGGCGCGACCTGCGCCTGCGCGCGCTCGCCGATAGCCCCGATGCATTCGGCCAAACGCTCGCCGACGCGCGCACCCACGACGAAGCGCAGTGGCGCAGCTACGTCGCGCCGCGCTCCGATGCGACGCGCCTCGTCGCCGAACGTGATGGCGCGCCCGTTGGCATGTGCGTCGTCGTGATCGCCGATGACCAGCGCGCGGCGAATGTGTATGCGATGTGGGTCGCGCCCGAGGCGCGCGGCGCCGGCGCCGGTCGCGCGCTCGTCGAGGCCGCACTCGCGTGGGCGCGCTCGCGTGCGGTGCTCGACGTGACGTCGCACGTCAGCGACCGCCACCCCGCAGCGAAGCGGCTGTACCTCCGATGTGGGTTCGTGGCCACCGGCGAGCGCGCGCCGCTGCGCCGGGGCTCCGAGATCCAGAGCGATATCCTCGTCGCGCGTTTGCCACCTCTCGTGATGGGCGTCGTCAACGTCACGCCGGATTCATTCTCCGATGGTGGCAGCTATCTCGCTCCCGACGCCGCGATTGCGCATGGGCTGCAGCTCGTGCGCGATGGCGCCGACATCCTCGATATCGGCGGCGAGGCGACGAACCCGCGCGCGACACCGGTCACCGCCGACGAAGAATTGCGGCGCGTCCTCCCCGTGATCGAGCGACTCGCCGGGGCAGCGCCGCTATCAATCGACACGACGAAGGCGAGCGTCGCGCGGGCCGCCGCCAGCGCCGGCGCCTCGATCGTCAACGATGTTTCGGGCGGGCTGTTCGATCGGGCAATGGCCGAGACGGTGGGCGAGCTCGATGTGACCTACATCGCCGGGCACTTGCGCGGACGATCACTGGCCGACGTGTTTGCCGCCGAGGGCTCGGTGAGCTGGCAGACGGTTGCCGCCGAGCTCGCGGACCGGATCGCGACGCTGCCGCGCGGACGCGTGTGGGTCGATCCTGGCATCGGCTTCGGCAAGGGCGGTGATCCGGAGGGAAATGTCGCGCTGCTTCGACATGCCGGTGACATCGGCGCGACACTTCGCCGCCCCGTCGTGGTCGGGCCTAGTCGTAAGCGATTCTTGCGGCGGCTCCTCGGGGCAGCACGCCCCGGATGGCCCGGGCTCGACGTGCTCGATGCAGCGTCGGCACTCGCATCGATCGCCGGACTGCGCGCCGGCGCCCACGTCGTTCGGGTCCACAACGTTGCCTTGCTCCGCACCGCATGGACCGCGTACAACAAAGAGTAGAGCGCGAGGTCACGAGCACGATGCCGGCCCCGCGCCCGTTTGTGCTCGCCCATGCCCGCCTCGATCCAGCGCCTACTCGAGAGCTTCACCGTCGGCCAGGTCCTGACGACGGTCGTCGACATCGCGCTTGTCTATTACCTGATCTATCGCCTGCTGCTGACGATCCGCGGCACGCGCGCCGCGCAGATGATCGTCGGCATCGTGCTCATCGGCGCGGCGTTCTTCGTCGCGGTGCGCATCGAGCTCACGACGGTGTCGTGGCTGCTCGATAACTTCATCAGCTACTTCATCATCCTCATCATCGTCGTGTTTCAGGCGGATATTCGGCGCGCGCTCGGTCGGCTCGGCCAGAACGTGATGCCGTTCGGCCGCCGGCAAGAGGCAACGCACACCGTCGACGAGGTCGTCGCTGCGTGTGCGCAGCTCGCGCGCGCGCGCATGGGCGCGATCGTCGTGTTCGAGCGCGATGCCGAATTGCAGGAATTCGTCGACGACGCGACGCGCATCGATGCCGCGCTCTCGCGCCAGCTGCTCGTATCGCTATTCGTGCCGGCGAAGGATAACGAGCTGCACGACGGCGCTGTCGTGATCAACAAGCAGCATCGCATCGAGCTCGCGCGTGCGCTGCTGCCGCTGTCGCGCGCCACCGACCTCGGCCCGGAATTCGGCACGCGCCACCGCGCCGCGCTCGGCATCACGGAGGACACCGATGCGGTGTGCGTCGTCGTTTCCGAGGAGCGCGGCGAAATTTCGCTGTGCTTCAAAGGTTCGATCGCGCGCGATCTCGAACCGGTGATGCTGCGGCGCGCGCTCGTCGGTCTGTTCGCAGGCGGCCGCGCCGAGGTGGCGATGGCCGAGGAAGCCGAGGCCGCTGCCGAGGTGGGCAAAGCGATCGCGAGCATCGGCACCGATGCTGACAACGTGCCCGAGGAGGCGACCGGCTAATGGGGCGCGGTCCCGATACGATCGGCAAGCTCGGCCGCTCGCCGGCGCGCAAGGTGCCGTCGCCGCCGCCCGATCCGGTGCGCACCCGACTCGGCGCATGGCTGCATGCCGCGCTGTTCGACAACGTCGGCCTGAAGTTTCTCTCGATGGTCCTCGCGATCACGGTGTTCCTGCTCGTCAACACCGATCGCGATCGCGAGATCGCGGCGCGCGTCGGCGTTTCGTACACGATGCCCGACGACAAAGTGCTGGTCTCGGAGCGGCTCGACGAAGTTCGCGTCACGATCAAAGGTCCGTGGCAGCGGCTGCGTCGCTTCGACGAGCGCGAGATCGAGCGCATCAACATCGATCTGCGCCGCGCACAGTCCGGCGAAGTAACGATCACGCCCGACATGATCACGCTGCCGTCGGGCCTGAGCGTGACGTCGATCAGCCCGCGCACGATCCGCGTGCAGTTCGATCGCCGCGTCGACAAGATCGTCGAGATCGTGCCGCAGCTCGCCGGTCGCCCGATGCACGGCTACGTCGTCTCGGAGGTCAAACCCAGTCCCGCGACGATCAAAGTTCGCGGCGCCGAGACATCGCTCATCGCGCTGACGAGCGTGCGCACGGCCGAGGTTTCTGTCGAGGGCCGCGCCGAGGCGTTCACCGCCGATACGAAGGTGTTCATGCCTGAAGGCGTCGAGCCGGTCGGCCCGAGCGATGTCGTGCTCCAGGTCGGCATCGAGGAAGAGCTCGTCACCCGCAAGCTGCCGGCGCAACCGGTGCGCGTCGTCGGCGACGGCATCGATCCGGCGCGCTGGCAGGTCACCCCCGCCCAGGTGGACATCACACTCACCGGGACGGTCCTGTCGATCGAGAAGGCCAAGGCTGCGCTCTCGCCGGTCGTGCGCCTTGGCACGGGTGACACGAAAGCACGTGAGGTGGCCGTAAGCCTGGATGGTTTGCCGCCGGGCATCGGCGTCAAGATCTCGCCGGAACGCGTCAAGCTCGCGCCGCTACGCGCGACCGCACCCGTACCGTAATTGGTGGCGCGAGTCATGCTAGGAACGACAAGGGAATGAGTAACCGTTCTTTGTTCGGTACCGACGGTATGCGTGGCGTCGCGAACCTCGAGCCGATGACGGTCGCGACGGTGATGCGCCTCGGCATGGCGATCGCGGCGAGGCTGCGCCAACCCGGTCGTCACACGCGCATCGCGATCGGCAAGGACACGCGTCTGTCGGGCTACATGTTCGAGTCGGCGCTCGCCGCCGGCATCGTGACGATGGGCGCCGACGTCTGGCTTACCGGACCGTTGCCGACGCCGGGCATCGCATTCATCACCGCGTCGATGCGCTGCGATGCGGGCGTCGTGATTTCGGCATCGCACAATCCGTTCGAGGACAACGGCATCAAGGTCTTCGCGCGCGACGGTTACAAGCTGCCCGACGAGGTCGAGGCGGAAATCGAAGCGCTGATGAACTCGCCCGATCTCGACGCGCAGCGCGCCTCGCCCGCCGACGTCGGCTACAACCGCAAGCTCGAAGACTCGCGCGGGCGCTACATCGTGTTCTGCAAGTCGACGTTTCCCGGCGAGCGCACGCTCGACGGGCTGCGCATCGTCATCGACACCGCGCATGGCGCCGGCTATCGCGTCGGCCCCGCGGTGTTCGAAGAGCTCGGTGCGAAGGTCATCGCGATTCACACCAAGCCCGACGGCAAGAACATCAACGCGCGGGCCGGCGCGCTGTATCCGCAAGCGATGTGCGAGACGGTCAAGCTGCACGACGCGCACCTCGGCATCGCGCTCGATGGCGATGGCGATCGCTGCGTGCTGTGCGACGAGCACGGCAACGTGATCGACGGCGATGCGGTGATGGCGCTGTGTGCGACGCGGATGCTCCGCGAAGGCACGCTCGCGAAGCAAACGCTCGTCACGACGGTGATGTCGAACCTCGGTCTCGAGCGCGCGCTCAAAGGTGTCGGCGGTCGCGTCGTGCGCACGCAGGTCGGCGACCGCTACGTCGTCGAGGAGATGCGGCGCAGCGGCTACAACTTCGGCGGCGAGCAGTCGGGACATCTCGTGTTCCTCGATCACGCGACGACGGGCGATGGCATCGTCGCGGCGCTGCGCGTACTCGCGGTGATGGTGCGCGAAGGCAAGCCACTGTCGGAGCTCGCGACGGTGATGGAGCGAACGCCGCAGGTGCTCGTCAACACGGCTGTCGATCGCAAGATTCCGCTCGAGCAGTTGCCCGACGTTCAGCGCGCGATCGCCGACGTCGAGAAGCAGCTCGGCGAGGACGGCCGCGTGCTCGTGCGCTATTCGGGCACCGAGAGCAAGGCGCGCGTGATGATCGAGGGCATGGACGAAACGCGCATCAAGCACTGGGCCGACGAGATTGCCGGTGCGCTCGCGAAGGCCTGCCGCGTCTAGCGGTATGCTCGAGGTGTGCGGTTCGTCCTCGCATTGATACTGGCGAGTTGCGGACGCATCCACTTCGATCCGGGCTGCACGACGGGCAGTGGCGACGATGATGGCGGCGACGGCGATGCGTTCGTGCTGCCGCCGAACACGAACATCATGTTCGTGACGTCGACGCTCGTCGACTTCGTTGCGCTGCGTTCGCTCGCCGATGCCGATGCCGAGTGCCGTGCGCGCGCGTCCGCAGCTGGTCTGCCGGGCACGTACATCGCGTGGCTCTCGACGAGCACGGCGGCGGCAGGCTCGCGGCTTACCGGCGACGGTTGGATCCGGCCCGACGGCAAACCGTTCGCGCGTACGCGCGCCGAGCTCCTCGCGGGCTACACGCTCTATGTGCCAACGCTCAACGAGTACGCGCAAGACGTTGGGAAAACGAGCCCTGCAACGGCGACGCGTAGCGACGGCACGTTCGATTCTTCCGGTGACTCGTGCGGCGCTCTCACCGGCAGCGGAACGATCACGATCGGCGACTCGATGAGTGGCGGTGCATTCTGGACGGACATCGGCGACACCGTGCCGTGTACATCGAATCCGATCTTCTGTTTCTCGACGGACTACACCAATCCGCTCGTGACCACGCCGCCCGCGGTGCAGCGGCTCGCCTTTGTCAGCAGTCAGGCGTTCACGATGGGCGGAGGCATCGCAAGCGCGGATGCGTACTGCCAGAACGAGGCAGCGGCAGCTGGATTTCCGGGGACGTTTCTCGCGCTTGTCGCGATGAGCACGGCCAGCGCGGCCTCGCGGTATGACCTCACCGGGCCACCGTGGTACCGCGTCGATGGCATTCCAATCGTGCGCGTTGCCAGCGATCTCGCGAGTAGCAGTCTGATCGCGCCGCTCGACCTCGACTCGACGGGGACGCTGCAGGGTGGCGTCAGCTTGGTTTCGACGGGCTCGCACTCGTTGGCATCCGTCGCCGACGAGAATTGCAGCGACTGGATGGCGAGCACCGGAAGCGACTATCAAACCACCGGCGGGCCGTTCTATGCGGATAAGCGCTACATCGGTGCGGGCCGTGCGCAGTGCACGGGCTATACGAGGCTCTATTGCCTGCAGCAATGACGTTGTAGGCTGCGCGCGATGAAGCCGGTGGTCACTGCGGCGGAGATGCGCGCGCTCGATCGCGCCACGATCGAAGATATCGGCATTGCCGGCTTCACGCTGATGGAGACGGCTGGGCGCGCCGCCGCGCATGTCGCGCTAGAGATGCTGGGTGGGGAGCGCGGGCACGTGGCGATCGTGTGCGGGCCCGGCAATAACGGCGGCGATGGGTATGTCACGGCGCGCGTACTGCGCGACTGCGGGCTCGACGCGACGGTGTACCTCGCGGTCGGGCGCAGCTCGATCAAAGGTGATGCCGCGGCGCACCTCGCGGTGCTCGAGCGCGCCGGTGGCGTCGTGCGAATGATCGATACGCCGCGTGCGCTCGACGACGTCGGCGATGCGATCGCGGGCGCGGCGCTCGTCGTCGATGCGCTGTTTGGCGTCGGCCTCGCGCGCGCGATCGAGGGCCACCTCGCCGAGGTCGTATCGATCATCAACCACGCGCAGCGCGTGCTCGCCGTCGATATCCCCTCCGGGCTCGATGCCGACACCGGGCGCGTGCACGGTGTTTGCGTGCGCGCGGACTGCACCGTAACGATGGCGGCGCTCAAGGTCGCGCTCGCGAGTGCGCCTGGGTTTGCGAAGTGCGGCGCGATCGAGGTCGCGGACATCGGCGTGCCGAGCGGCGTGCTCGCGACGCAGGCGGTGCGCGCGGGTCTCGTCGAGCACAGCGATGTCGCGAGCTGGGTGCCGCACGCCGAGCCTCTCGATCACAAGGGCCGGCGCGGTCACGTCGTGATCATCGGTGGCATGCCGGGATTTCGCGGGGCAGGGCGGCTGTGCGCGAACGCAGCGCTGCGCAGTGGCGCGGGCCTCGTCACGCTCGCGACCGCCGGCGATGTGATCGCCGACGACTCGGTGATGACGAAGGCGCTAGCGACAAACCTCGGCGAACTGCTCGCGCACAAGAGCGCGATCGTGATCGGCCCGGGGCTCGGTCAGAGCGAGCCGGCGGCGGGCTGGGTCGGCGAGGTGCTTGCGTCGGGTGTCCCTGCCGTGCTCGATGCCGATGCGCTCAATCTGATTTCGGGAATCGTCGAGACCGTGAAGCAAGCCGCCGGGTCGATCGTGCTGACGCCGCATCCCGGTGAAGCCGCGCGCCTGCTCGGCACGACTGCCGCCGACGTCGAAGCCGATCGCCTCGCTGCCGCGCGCGCACTCGCGACACGCGCGCATGCGGTGGTCGTACTCAAAGGCGCGCGCACGATCGTTTGCGACGGCACGCTCGACGACGACTTTTGCTCGCTCAATCCAACCGGCGGTCCCGAGCTCGCGACCGGTGGCAGCGGTGACGTACTCGCCGGTGTGATCGGCGCACTGCTCGCGCAGGGTTTGTCTGCGGTCGACGCAGCGCGTGCCGGCGTATTCATTCATGGCCTCGCCGGCGAGCGGCTGGCGGCAGAACACGGCAGCCGGGGTGTCGTGTCGTCGGACCTACCTGTGGCGATCGCGGGAGTGCTCAAGGAGATCCCGCGTCCGGCTTGAGACACGCCGCGTGTCTGGACAACCGCGGCTTGTAAAAGTGCCCCGCAATCCAATCCCTTAGCTGTGGCATGACGGCTGCTTTTGAGGCGGGGCATGTCGCGTTCCTCGTCGCAGAAGCAGTCGGTCCCGCAAGCGTCTCGTCTCGTTCGCCGGTCGGAGGCCCCCGCCCGCGAGCTGCGCGTCATTACTGGCGGCGGCAACAGCCAGGAGAAGCGACCGCACGCCGAGTTCGCGGCGTCCTGCCTTCCGCACCAGCAGGAGCTCTACGGTGTCGCGATGCGTATCGCGCGTGACCCCGACACCGCGAAGGACCTCGTGCAGGAGACGCTGCTTCGCGCGATGGTCGCGTGGAACAGCTTCGAGCCCGGCTCGAACCTGCGCGCGTGGCTCTTTCGCATCCTGACGAACGCGTTCATCAACGGCTACCGCAAGCGTCGCCGTCACCAACGCTTCGCGGTCGAGCGCCCAGGTGATGCGCTCAACGCGCTCTACGGTCGCGACCAAGACCACACCGATGATCTCGAAGACGTGCTCTACGGCGACGAGCTCAGTGACGAGGTGCAAACCGCGCTCGATCACCTCGGTGGTGACTATCGCGATGTCGTCGAGCGCGCCGACCTGCGCGGCCAAAAGTACAAAGACATCGCCGACGACCTCGACGTCCCGATCGGCACGGTGATGTCGCGCTTGTTCCGCGCTCGCCGCGTGCTCGAGACCGAGCTCGCCGACTACGCGAAGCGCGACTACGGCATCAAGCGCGCCGCGTAGCGTTTGTCGCCTCGTCGGTTTGCTGCTTTTGAATCGCCAAGGCGCCGCAGAGCCAAGGCGCCAGTAAGAGGGTTGGTCCAGGACCGTTCTCGATCGCGAAGACATTCAGTGGCTTTTGAATCGCCAAGGCGCCGCAGAGCCAAGGCGCCAGTAAGAGGGTTGGTCTAGGACCGTTCTCGATCTCGAACACATTCAGCTACGATCTCAGGAACCGATTGCGCGGTCGGGGCCGCGACGATCTCAGCAACCGACTGCGCGGTCGGGGTCGCGACGACGTCAAACTCGACGATCCTATAAACCCTTCCGAGTGGCGCCTTGGCTCTGCGGCGCCTTGGCGATTTTCCGGCGCGGAAGCAGCGGCGAGCGGCAGCCGGTGAGCGGCGAGCGGCGAGCGGGTGAGCGGCGAGCGGCGAGCGGCGGGCGGCGGCGAGCGGCGGGCGTTAGTACTCCGGCTCGCGACTCGCGGGGCGCACGTGCTCTTTCTCGGTGCCCGCCGCGATGTGCTCGGAGTTGAGCTCGCCGCGCGCATCGGTGTAGCTCGCCCAGACGACGCCGTCGGGACCGTGCACGAAGTACGCTTCCTGGCGCACCGCCGAGTTGTCGGCCGCGGGATCGATGACCTGGAACGTGCGCCAGTTGTCGCGCGGCAGCTGCTTCGGCGGCGAGGTCATCGCAACCTTGAACGCGGCGCGCACGGATTCGTCGTGCTCGTTCTTTTGCGCGTTGTCGATCGCGGCGGTGATGCGCTTGGCGATGTCTTTGCTGCCGGCCGCGATGCGCGCGAGGCCTTCGGCCGCCGCGATGCGCACGTGCGGGCTCGGATCATCGAGCAGCTTCGTGAGCGCCTTGATCGCGGGCTCGTCGCCCAGGCTCGAGATCGCGAGAGCCGCATTGATGCGCACGAGGCGCGATTTGTGGAACGCGAGCCCGTAGAGCGAGGTCACGCGCGTGCCGGCAACGAGCTCGGCGCGCGCTTCCCGCGGCACCGCCCAGAGCAGGCGCGCGAATGCGCCGGTACTGTTGATCGCGGCCGCCCAGCCGCCGTGGCGCGCGAGGTAGAGCCAGCGCTCCGCGAGCGGCTTGATGCGCGTATCGGTCGGCGCGGAGACGGCGATCTCGCCGAGCGCCCACGCCGCATCGCCGACGAGACGATCGTCTTTGACCGAGAGCGCATCGGCAAGCGTCTGGATGCTGCCAACATCGTGCAGCTCGCCGAGCGCCCATGCGCCGGCGCGCCGGCGATCGGCAGCTGCGCGCACGACGAGCGCGCGCAGCGTCGGTGCATCGTCGGCGGATTGGCCGGCGGCGAGGCCCGCGATCGCGGCGACCGCAACCTTGACGTTTGCGTCGTCGACGAGCGAGCGCAGCAGCTTGCGCGCGGCGGGCTCGGGACGATTGCGCAGCGTCGCGCCGAGCGCGCGCACGATCTCGTGGCGAGTAGGGCCACGGTCGGTTTGCGCTTGCGAGACGAGCAGCGGCACGACGTTCGGATCGGCGATATACGAGAGCGCCGTCGCGGCCGCGCCATGCAGCTCCGTCGGGCCTTCGCGGAGCACGCCGACGAGCGCCTTCGTCGCGTCCGTTGATGGCGCGGTCGCCCCGATCGAGCCGAGCGCGTCGATCGCGGCGAGCCGCAGACGCGTCGGGTTGCCGGTGCCGACGAGCGCGGTCAGCTGCTTCGTCGCGCCCGCGACTTGCAGGATGCCGAGATACTCGGCGGCGAGCACGCGGACCTCAAGATCGGGGTCGGTGAGGTGCTCGAGCAAGACGTCGCCGGCGCGCGCGTCGCGGCCGAGTAGAGGGCGCAGCGCCTCCATCGCGGCAAGCCGGATCGCAGCGTCTTTGCTCGCGAGCGCGCTGAGCACGGGCACGAGCGCGTTCGGATCGTTTGTCGCGCCGAGTGCGCGCAATACGAGGGGCATCGCGACGCGACCGCGCTCGAGCTCGGCGGCGAGCACCGTCGTCGCGCGCGAGTCGGCGTTGTCACCGAGGAGCTCGACCGCGGTCTTCGGATCACCTTTGAGGCGGCCAGTTAGATGCGCGACGAGCGCAGGCACGGCCGCCTTGCCGGCGACCCGCAACGCATCGATCGCGGCGCGCCGCGTGGTTGTCATCGCGAGATTTTCGACGAGCCGGCGCAGCGCCTCATCGCCCGCCTTGCCGGCGCCCGGCAGCGGCGCGATCTGCCCGATCGCGTACGCGACCTTCGTCTTGAACAGCTCGCTGCCGGCCGTGAGCTGGCCCGTCAGCGCATCGAGCGCGTCGGTGGCGCCGAGTAGACCGAGCGAGCCGACCGCTTGCGTGCGCACGTCTTCGTCTGGATCGCTCATCAGGCGCACGAGCGCCGGCACCGCGGACTTGTCACCGAGCTTGCCGATCGCGCGCACCGCGGTCTTGCGCACATCGCGCGACGTATCCGAGAACTTCGCGACGAGCGGAATCACGGCGCGCCGATCGCCGAGCTGCTCGAGCTGCTCGACGGTCTCGCGCCGCACATCTGCCTTGTCGTCTTCGAGGCGCGGGATCAGCGCGGTAACGATGTTCGCGTTGCCGCGCTGGCCGATCTTGCCGAGCGCCTTCACGGTCCGCTGGCGCACCGTGGCATCTGGATCGCCGAGCGAGCGGATCAACGCTTGCGTGGCCTCGCTGCCGCCGATATCGCCGAGTACGTCGGCGGCGACCGCCTTCGTCTTCGGATCGTTGTCGTTGAGCCACTCGATCATGATCGGTACGGCCGCCGCCGCGCCGCCGGTACCGAGCGCCTTTGCGGCTTGATGCCGCACGCTCAGATCGTCATCTTTGAGCGCGCGCATCAGGTGCGGCTGCGCGAGGTGGATATCGCGCTGGCCGAGATAGCCGATCGCTTCGAGGCGCTTCTTCGGATCGTCGCTCTGCAGCTCGAGTGCGTCGACCTCGACCGCGCCCGCCCAATCGAAGCCCGCGTACACCGGCTCGGCTCCGAGCAGGAGCAACATGAGCACCGCACGCAACCGAGTCATCGCGGGGAGTATGTCACGAGGAAGGGCCCGCGGCCGCCGGCTTCGAAAGCACCTCGATCGCCCATTTGACCTTCTCGCGGACCCGCGCAGGCATGTCCAGCTCGAGCATGTCCTGGTACTCGCGGAGCGCCGCGGCGCGGTGCTGCGCTGCGACCGCCGGATCCGGATCGGCGTGGCGCCCCTCTGCGAGCTTCCAGTGCAACGCGGCGAGGTCGCGGCGCGGCAGATACACGCGCGGCGCGAGCTGCTTCGAGCGCTCGAGCGCCGCGAACGCACCCGGCACGTCGCCGAGCGCGAGCCTCGCGAAGCCGAGCATCTGCCAGGTCATCGGGTCACTGCCGTTCGCGCGGATCGAGGTCTCGAGGTGCGCGCGGCCGGAATCGATCTCGCCCCACACGAGCAGCTGTTCGCCGAGCTCGCGATGCGCGAACGCCGCTTGCTTCGGATCCTTCGCGAGCGCGATCGCGCGCTCGTAATGCGTGCGCGCCTCGTCGTGACTGCGGCGCTTCTCGGCATCTTCGGCGCGCTCGACCTCGACGCGCACTGGATCGACAGGCTGCACGGCAGGGCGGTGCGCACACGCGACGAGCAGTACGAACACGAACCGCACGCTCACTCCGGGTTCGGTTTCTTTTTCTTCGCGATGCCGATCGCGTTGCGCCGCGCCGGTGGCGCGAGCTCGATCGCCGACTCGATATCGGAATCGTCGACCTCGTGGGTCGGCGCCGGATACGTGCCACGCCGCGTCAGCTCGAGCTCCTGCTCGGAGCCGCGATCGCGACGCGTTTCACGATGCAGCCGCTCGAGCTCATCGAGCGACTGCTGACGCGTGACATCCGGCGGCGCATCGATCAGCGCTTGCAGCTCGGCGCGCGTGGGTGCCGACACCGGCGTCTCGGCGCCGAAGTCGTCGTCGAGCTTTGAATCGATGCGCGACGCGAGACCGCGCGCCCACGATGACTCTGGCCTGCTCGACGATCGCGCGCGCGGCAGCGGCGCGCCGTTCGAGAGCTCGATGTTTGGACTCGTGTCGTCGCCTACGCTGTGATCGACTTCGATCTCCGGCTCATCCTTCGCCGCGTCCATCGTCGGGTTCGTCGACGCAGCGTCGTCTTTGTCCTCGTCGGGCCGCGGCTCGTATTGCGGCTTGAGCGTGATCATGTCGTCGAGATAGTTGACGCCGGGCGTGCGCACGACGTTCGGCGGCGGCGCGGTGAGCCCAGGCAACGCGACCTGTGCCGGGCCCGGTGGCCGCAGCACCGTCGACGGCGGCGCAGTCACATTCGGAGGAACTGTCGCCGGCCGGCCCGAGCTGCTCGGGCCGGGCGGCGGCACTGTCGTCGAGCGACGCCCGAGCGGCGGCGGCTGCGTCGGCGCACGCATCGGCGGCAGCGACGCGGCGCGCTTCGCGACCTCTTCGACGCTCTCGAGCGGAGCCACTGTCAGATCGCGCGTTGCTTTGTCGAGCGCCGACTGCGCATCGTCGGCGAACTTGATCGCCTCCTCCGAGGGCCGGCGATCCTCGACGGGATTCGTCACGCGGCTCATGCGCGGATCGCTCTCGGCGGGATGCGTCTCCGGCGGCGTGGTCGCGCTCTTCGCCGCGAGCTCCGCCACGTTGACGGCCGGCGCGTCGTGCTTGCTCTCATTGAGCTCGACGACGACGTCTTCCTCTTCGACTTCGAGCGTCGTCTTCGGCGCCCGCACGGTCTCGTCACGGCCGAAATTGGGAATCGGCTCTTCGAGCGCGAGCTTCGGTGCCGGCATCGTCGAGTCGAAATCGCTCGCGGGCCGACGCAACGGAATCTCCGCCGACACCTCTTTGAAGTCGGGCTTCCACGCGCCGGCGACGGCCGCATCGCGCGGCGTGCTCACCGCGGGCCTCGTCCGCGCCGCACTCGCACCCGGCAACGAGCGCTCGTCGATCGACTCCGCACTCCCTTCGGGAGTGCTGCGCGCCGCGGCGAAGCCGCGGCTTGCGAACGGCGTGCCCGCCGGCTGCGTGCGCGCATCGTCGGAAGCGAGCCGGTCATCCCACGCTTTGTCGACGTCGACCGCAGGTGCGTCATCGAACGACTTCTCGAGCCGTGCTTCGGCCGTAGGCCGCGCGACAGGCGCGGTGGTCTTCGTCGCGAGCTCGCTCGAGTCGTGCGGCTTGACGGTTTCCCTCGTCAGCGGCACGACGGTCTCGGGCTTCGGATGGCGGTCGAGCGAATCGAGTCGCGGCCCGGTTTGCGTCAGCCGCTGATAATCGGCGTGCGCGCTCGCATCCTGCTGCGCCTTCTGCCACGGGTACTCGATGCGGCCGTGGTTCGCGTGGCGGATCGTGTCGCGCAGCGATTCCGCGACGCGCCGCAGATCGCCCATCGAAAGCCCGGACTCGTCGAGCTGGCCCAAGTGCAACTTGCCGTAGACGATGCGCTGGACGAGGTTATCGATCGCGCTGACTTCGGGCTTCTTGAGCGTGCGCGCAGCCGCTTCGACCGCATCGCAGATCGACAGGATCGCCGTCTCGCGACTCTGCGGCGGCACACCCGGATAACGAAAATGCTCGACGGTGAGCTTCTTCGGATTGTCTTGCTCGCGGCACTTCGCCCAGAAGTATTCGAGCACCCCGTTGCCGTGGTGCATGTGCATGAAGTCGATGATGCGTTCGTGCAGACCGGCGCGGCGCGCCGAGAGGATGCCCTCGGTGACATGCGCGAAGATCGCATCGCACGACACCTCCGGCGGCAGCTTGTCGTGCGGGCTCGTCTCGCCGGGCTCGAGGTTCTCGATGAAGTATTTCGGATTGAGCGACTTGCCGAGATCGTGAAAGTACGCGCCGACGCGCACGAGCCGGCCGTCTGCGCCGATCGCATCCGCCGCGCACTGCGCCATGTTCGCCATCGCGAGGCTGTGCTGCCACGTGCCCGGCGCTCGATCGGCGATCTGCTTGAGCAGCGGATGCGACATGTCCTCGAGCTCGACAAGCCGATGCCGCGTGATCTGGCCGACGAGCAGCTGAAAGATCGGTACGGTCAGGATCGCGAGCCCGGTCGCAATCGCGGGCCCGATCGCCGATGCGATCCACGCCGAATGAAATGGATCGCGCAGCTCCGCGAGCGGCAAGCGACCGACCGACAGATACTGCATGAGCGGGTATGTCGCCGCGGTCGCCACGGTCGCGGCCGCGCCGGTGATCAGGATCGCATGCAAGCGCCGCTTCGGGCGCTCCGCGACGACGAGCCCGGCGGCGCCGGCCTGCACGAGGAACAGGATCGCGATGCCGTAATCGAACGGCACCAAGAACGAGACGACGAGCGCGGCGAGCATGCCGGTCGCGAGCCCGACGACGCGATCGAGCACGAGCGTTGGCACGATCGCGAATACCGCGATCGGCACGACGAGGATACTGAGCCCGGTGAACAGCATCACGATCTTCACCGCGAACGCGGTGCCGACGATCGTCGCGAGCGTGACGAGCTGCACGCGCAACAGCCGGCCGTGGATCGATCGCCGCATGTGATGCGTGAACAACCCGGCGAGCACGCCGACGAGCATCAGATACGCAAAGAACGCCGTCGCGCCGCGCGGCGTCGCTTCGCGAATCTCGTGTGCGGTGATCGTCGTGTCGCGATCGGGTTTTTCACCGCGCGCGATCAGCACGCCGCCACCGCTGACGTGGCCATCCGTAGAGTCGAACCCGGCGAACGGCGGCACGCGCACCGTCATCGACACCGGTTCGTTGTGCGTGATGTTGCCGACGCCGAGCCAGCGGTCCGCGGTGATCGTCGGAATGACGAGGATCGCGAACGCGGCCGCGAGCACGAGCCCGAGCTGCCACGATACGCGCTGCCGCCGCGGAATCACGCGCGCGAGATCAGCGCGCGGGCCGCGCAACGCATCCATCGTTGACGCCGGTGGTAGCGCGTCAGCCGACTCGATCGCTGACACCCGACGCGATCGTGATCCGTCGCCGTTAGTCTTCGTCGAGTCGCTCACATGTCACAAGTTGATGTCGAATTCGGCGCGCGTGCGAGGCCCATTGATCTTGGGAAACTGCATACCGCGGAGCACCCGGCTCATGCAGTTGTATAGACCACCGGACTGCTGCCCGTTGACCTTTACCCACTTCACGCGGCCGCTCGGGCCATCAATGATGATGCCGATATTCGCGGCGCCGCCGCCGTTCGAGGCGAGACAGCCGCCGAGCTGGCGCCCGTAGCCGGAGTACACGGCGTAGACCTTGTCCATGCCGAGCGTCTCGGTCTCGTCGCTCTCGTCGCTCATGTCGAGCGAGAGGTCTTCGCTGGAGTTAACGCCGCCAGGGCCACCGCCGCCGCCGCCGCGGCGCCCGCCGCCGGTGTGTTTCACCTTGGGCGGAACTTTCGGCAGCGACACGGTGACCTTCAGCTCGCCGCTCTCGACCTTCGCGACGCTCGCGATCTTCTTGTTGTTGTCGTCGCCGCGCACTTTCTGAATGATGAAGTACACGCCGGCCGCGGCGCCCAGCACGCCGAGCAAGATGAACGCGTAGAGGATCGCGCCGCGGCGCGAGTGCGCGGTTTGCATCTTCGCTTCGGCGTGCGCGCGCCGCTGATCGTCGCGCCGCTGCTTCGCGGTATCGACCACGGGCCCGAGCAGCGGGTGATCGGCGACATCGCCGCGCGACCCGGTGTCCTTGTCCATGATGATGTTGCCGCCAACGATGTCGCCCTTCTCGATTTGCTTGACGACATCGGCGAGCGAGAACGGCCCGTAATCGAGCCGGCCTTTGCTGATCAAGAACTTCTCGGTCGTATCGGCGAGCGCCGCCGCGAGCGCGCGATCGACGACGCTGTTGCCGGCGAGGTTCGCGCCGGAATCACCGAGCGACTGCGCGAGCGATGCACCCGCGCCTGGCTCCGGCGGCGCCGTTGGCCGTACCGGTCGCGCCGTGCCGCCGAGCGCTTCGCTCACGATGTCGCCGATCACGTCGGCGCGCGGGAAGCGTTTGTCGGGGTTCTGGTGGCACGCGCGCGCGATGATCTCGTCGATCGCCGGCGGTGCGCCCTTGATGACCTCGCTCGGTCGCACGAGATTCGCGCGATCGAACGGCGTGCCGATGAGCGCTTCGTAGATCAGCGCGCCGAGCGCATAGACGTCGCCGGTCGCGCTCGCGGTGCCGCTGCTTTGCACCTCGGGCGCGATGTAGCCCGCCATCGGAATGATCCCGGCGCGCATCGCCGCGAGCGTGCCGAGACCGAGCGCGAGGTCGGTGACGCGCACGCGCCCCGTACGGCTCACGATCACCGACTCGGTCGATAGCGCGCCGTGCGTGACTTCATTGAGCGCCAGGCTGACGCCGGTGATCAAATTCCCCGTGCCGCGCACGCCAAAGCCGCTCGTGCCCTGCTGCTTCTTTTTGATCAGCATGTCGCGCACGAGCGAGCCGTCGACTTCTTCCGTCGCGATCCACAAGATGTCGCCGGTGAGGCCGGCGGCGATCGTGTGCACGAGGTGTTTGTGCTCCGGCAGCGCCGCCGCAGCGCGCGTGCCCGCGATGATGTAATCGCGGACCTGCGTGTTCGTTGAGATGTGCGCGTGGATCACGTAGATCGTCGCGGCGCCGTTTGGCCCGTTCGCGCGATACGCGTCCGCAATGCGTGTCGGCCACAGCGGCTGGCCGAGAATGTACTCACCGAGATGGACGCCTGCCTGGAGCTTGCCGTGGCTTCCCGACGTGGTCCCAGGTTGCGTCGTCATCGACGAGAAGCCCCCATGGCGTGACGGTTAGGATACGAGCCGAACGAGATCAGCGTCAATCGGTGGGGCACCCAGCCTGGCGAGCCCGCGTCAGTGCCGTCGTATTCTTCTTGAGGTCGCGTAAGTACTTGCAACCCCGGTCAAGATCGCCCGAGGCGATGAGCCCATCGCCGAGCAAAAAGCGCGCGCGCGTATTGCGCGGGTCGGCTCTGAGTGCCGCATCGGCCTTTGCGATCTGCCGCAAGTGGTTGCCTGTGCGCTTTGCATCCTCGGCTGCGGCGATCAGCGCGGCGACTTCCGAGCTCGTGCGCGGCTCGTGTTGCGTGATGCGCGCGGGCGCCGCGACGGCGGCATCAATGGCGGCATCGCTCGGCGCCGCGTCGATCACAGCCGCCGCATCGACACCGGCGTCGATCGAGACCGGCTCGACTCGTTTGGCGGCAAGCGGCGGGGTGACGTCACGCGATTGCTTGCGCATCGCAACCATGATCGCAGCGCCGATCACGCCGGCGATCACGAGTGTGCCGAGCACGAGCCAGAGTCCGCTGCGCCCGGTTTTCGGTGTGACGCCCGTCGTGTGCATCGTGTTCGCAAGCCCGATGCTCTCGCCCGACATCATCGTCTTTGCGAACGCATCGCTTACCTGCGGCTGCCCGGGCACGAGCGTCGCGTTGGGATCGATCGCTTCGACGTAGCTCGACGGCGAAAACGCAGAGCGCGCCTGCGCGGGCAGCCGGTGCTCGGGCGTTTTCAACGTGTGCTCGACGGCGGCGAGCATGCGGATCATCTCGTCGGCAGTTTGTGGGCGCGCGTCGCGCGATTTTGCGAGGCACGTCTGCAGCACTTGATCGAGCTCGGTGTATTGCGCGAGTGCAGGCGCGCCTTCGGCGAGATGCGGCGGCGGCGTGCGCGCGTGATGCGTGAGCCACTCGATCACGCTGTTCGCCCTGTACATCCCGCAGCCGGTCAGCATCGCGAACATCGTCGCGGCGAGCGAATACAGATCGCTGCGACCATCGAGCGCTTGCCCGCACGCTTGCTCGGGCGACATGAACTCCGGCGTGCCGAATACCATGCCCGCCTGCGTGATCGACAGCGCCGACTTCGTCGAGCGCGCGGCGCCTTCCATCAACTTCGCGACGCCGAAATCGAGCATCTTCACGTAATCGGGATCATTGCCGACGCGCATCAGCAAGATGTTGTCGGGCTTGATGTCGCGATGAACGAGCCCGCTCTTGTGTGCGGCGCCGAGCGCATCGAGCGCTTGCTTCGCGATGTGCACGACGCGCGCGGGCTCGAACGCGCCATCGATCTCGAGCTCGCGCTGCACGGTGCGGCCGTCGAGATACTCGAGGACGATGTAATAGTCGTTGTGCGGCGTGACGCCAAAATCGAGCACCTTCACGGCGTGCTCGGAGTCGACGCGCATCGTCGAGCGCGCCTCGCGCGCGAAGCGCTGGAGCGCGGTTTGATCCGTCGTCAGATGCGGCTTGAGCAGCTTGACCGCGACCCTGCGATCCATCGCGAGGTGATGTGCGCGGAACACCGCACCCATGCCGCCTTCACCGACCAACGCATCGAGCCGGTAGCGTCCGTCGAGGACGATTCCGACGAGTCCGGCCGCGAAGCTCTCCGACACTTGCTTAGAAGCGCATGCCGTTCTTCAGCCGGAATGAGAACCAATCCCAGGCCAAATACGCTGCTCCGCCCAGTCCGATGACGGCGATCACAGGGGCTCCCGCGATGGCGGCGACGCCGGCGCCCACCGCAGCCGCTGCCGCGAACGTGCCCTTGCGCTTCGCCACGACTTTGTTGCGCTGGACCAGGGAGCTCACTTTCAGAGGCTGCATCATGAATTACCCCCTGTCAAACCTCGTTCGTGTCCTGGCTGCCACGCCGAGCGCGGCTGACTAGACACGTGGGTAGGCGTGGGACCGAGTTGGGCTGGCCCGTGCTCTGCAAACTCCGGGATCTGTGCGGGAGCATGATAAGAAGGAGTTAGATGTATAAAGTGAACGAGCGTGTCCTGTTCGGAACTGCAGGCGGGCTTCTCGTCGTAGCGTCCGCACTCGCCGGCACCTATTACGTCGTGTCGACGCGCAGCGAAGCGCGCGCGGCCACAACGACGACGACACAGAAGCAGGAGAAAGTCGTCGTCGCGCCGCACACGCCGACGGCCGGCCCGGCGCTCGATGCGTTCTTGAAGCGCAGCGTCGAGATCAAGACCGGCAACGGTCCGACGAAGCTGACGTGGGCCGAGCTCGGCATCGAGATCGATCCCGACGAGCTCGCGCGCGCCGGCTCGGTCGCGAGCGACAAAGAGCTCGCCGCGCTCGGCGCGAAGGGATCGATCCCGGTGCGACTCAATCGCGACAGCGCCGTCAAGGCGATGCTCCAGCTCAAGTCGCAATACGATCGCGCGGCAATCGACGCGTATCTCGATCTCGAAGAGCGCAAGATCCACGACGACACGGCGGGGCAGGGCATCGACGTGTGGGGCTCGTTGCCGCGCGTGATTGCGGCGGCGCGACAAGGTCTGCCGAGCTTCGAGCTCGCATCGGTGGCAGTTCCGGCGCGCGTGACGAAGCAAGGCCTCGGCATCGAGGACATCTCGCACGTGCTCGGCCACTACGAGACGAACTTCGCGGTCAACGAGAAAGAGCGCAACTTCAACCTCAAGCTCGCGGCGTCGAAGATCAACGGCGTCGTGCTGAGGCCTGGCGAAGAGTGGTCGTTCAACAAGCAGGTCGGCGAGCGTTCGCAGGCGACCGGCTACAAGATCGCGCACGTCATCACGGCGGGCGAGATGATCGACGGCCTCGCCGGCGGCACGTGCCAGATCTCGACGACGCTGTTCGGCGCCGCGTTCTTCGCGGGCCTCGACATCGTCAAGACCACGAACCACTCGCGGCCGAGCGTGTACACGCCGCTCGGCTTCGACGCGACCGTCGTTTGGGACACGAACACCGATCTCGTGCTCAAGAACCCGTATGACTTCCCCGTCGCGATCATGTATCGCGTCGGCAACGGCCAAGCGAAGGTGGAGGTCCTCGGCAAGAAGCGCCCGTGGACGAAGATCGTATTCGCGCGCGAGCTCCTCGAAGAGACGCCGTACTCGACCGAGGAGCGTCTCGATGACGAGATGCCGCAAGGTCAGACGATGCTCGATCAGCCCGGCTTCAACGGTTATCGCCTCAAGCGCTACCGCCGCTTCTTTCAGGGCAAGAAGATGGTCCGCGAGCAGAAGTGGGAAGTGAACTACAAGCCGGTCACCGAGTACGTTCGGCGCGGCACGAACCCCGATCCGAATACGAAGATGCCGCCGCCGAAAGACGTCCACCTCCTCAAGCCGCCGAAGAAAGAGGACATGAACGTCGACAAACCGATCATGTCGCAGTAGCGCTCAGGATCCGTACGGGTCGTCGACGTCCTTCGGATCGGCATCGGGCTGCGGAGGCATCTGCGCGCTGCCGTTGTTGAGGTTCACCTTCGAGCCCGACAGCGTTACGCAGTCGCCGCCTTTGATCGTGACGGTCGCGTCGCTGCCCCACTGCATCGCTTCGCCGGCGTGAATCTCGATGTTCTGGTCGGCTTTGATCTCCGCCGACTTCGCGACGATCGTCATATCGCCTTCGGGCGTCTGCAAGCAGACGTCGCCTTCCAGCGATTCGAAGATGACCTTCTTCGCCTCGGTATCGAAGGTAATCTTTCCCTTACCCGCACCGTCTTCGATGATGATCTTGCCCTTCTCGTCGTCGAGCGTGATCTTCGAACCGCCGCGCGACTTGATCACGCGCCGCGGGTTACCGCCGGAGTTCTTGTCGGCCGGCTTGTCCTTGCCGTTCCACATGCAGCCGACGATCATCGGGCTCTCAACCTGGCCCTGCTCGAACATGACGAGTACTTCGTCACCGACTTCGGGAATGAAGAACCAGCCGCGGTTCTTTCCGGCTCCCATCATCGACACCGGAATCCAATCTGAGGTGTCTTGTTCGGAGAAGATCGGATACTTCGCCTTCACGCGCCCGAGCTTCTTCGGATCCTTGTTGTCGGTAACCGTGCCGACGACCGCCTCGAAGACGCGATTGCCTTCGTTCTCCTGCGTCAGGATCTCCTGCGCGTAGCTGTTCGCGATGTCGTATAACATGCGGGCTTCCGATAATACTACGGATGACCAGAACCCGAGCTTCCTTGTAGCGGTAGCACCCCAAGGACGATGGTGTTCGGGTCGTTAGCCGGCGCGGCGCCGGTCGCGGCGGCCTTCGTGCCGTTCGTGTCGGCCGCGACGAGCCCGACGGCGAGCCCCGTGCCGATCCAATCTCCCGGAA
>Ga0070698_100001429_pt1 | contig 26454 bp, 21 predicted proteins | sample KBSK1502metaG_FD_65477 | JGI IMG/M metagenome (GOLD analysis project Ga0070698, IMG submission 65477) | Corn, switchgrass and miscanthus rhizosphere microbial communities from Kellogg Biological Station, Michigan, USA - KBS K1-50-2 metaG | ecosystem: Host-associated > Plants > Roots >... | reverse complement strand
GCAGGCGCAGGGGCGGGCGCCCGGGCAGGGGCAGGCGCCCGGGCATGGGCGTTCTCGCCGTCAGGCACTGGCGCCGACGACGGGACTGCTCCTGCTGTCTTGCCCTGCAACATGTCCCCCCCGGACCGTCGCGCAGCGGGGTGCGCTAACCCCAGAGGGAAAGGACAGCACACAAAGCACTGATTTCTCAGTCAAATCATTGATTGTCAGCAGAAAATTGGCGAATCCTGTCCTGCCCGGCGGAGGCAGTTTCCTTGATCGCGGAAGATCCGCGCGCTGCAACCCCCCGAATCTTCCGTGATCACGAGACGGTCCACCGCCGGAGGCGGATGGCGAGCTCGGCGGGTGTGGCCGGCGCCTTGGGGCGGCGACTCCCTGCCGCGGCGTACATGGCCCGCGGCCGGAAGGCGCGAGCCAGCGATGTATACAGCGGCCGGCGAAATATCCGTAAAAGAATGGTCTTTGGTCGCCTGCCGCCCTGGTCAGCCGCGCGCCTGCGCCTTCGCCAGCCGGGCAAGCGCCTCCCGCAGGACCGCGGGCTGCTTGCAGAACGCGAACCTTACCTGGGTCCGGCCTGCCTCGGCATCGTCGTAGAACACGGCACTCGGGATGGCGACCACGCCGGCCCGGTGCGGCAGGTCCCGGCAGAATTCCACCGCGTCACCCGCCCCGAGGTGGCGGATGTCGGTGCTGACGAAGTAGGTGGCGGCGGGCGGGTACACCGTGAAACCGGCCTCGGCCAGGCCGACGCAGAGCAGGTCCCGCTTCGCCCGCAGGTCCGTGCCGATCCCGGCGAAGTAGGCGCCCGGCATCCGCAGCCCCTCGGCGATCGCGTACTGGAACGGCCCGCCGTTGACATACGTCAGGAACTGCTTGACGGTGCGAACCGCCGCGACCAGCTCGGGCGAGGCCGTCACCCAGCCGATCTTCCAGCCGGTGAAGGAGAACGTCTTGCCCGCCGAGCTGATCGACACCGTCCGCTCGCGCATCCCGGGCAGCGACCCGATCGGCACGTGCTCACCGTCGAACACCATGTGCTCGTAGACCTCGTCGGCCACCACGAGCAGGTCCCGCTCGCAGGCCAGTTCGGCGATCTCGGTCAGCTCGGCCCGGCTGAACACGGATCCGGTCGGGTTGTGCGGCGAATTCAGCAGGATCAGCCGGGTGCGCGGGGTGATCGCGGAACGCAGGGCAGCCAGGTCAGGCCGGAAATCTGGCGGCCGCAGCGTCACCGGGACTCGGGTTCCCCCGGCCATCGCGATGCAGGCCGCGTAGGAGTCGTAGTACGGCTCGAAGGCGATGACCTCGTCGCCGGGCTCGACCAGCGCGAGCAGCGCCGCGGCGATCGCCTCCGTCGCGCCCGCGGTCACAAGTACCTCGCTGTCCGGGTCGAAGTCCAGGCCGTAGAAGCGCTGTTGATGCGCGGTGATGGCCTGCCGCAGCTCGGGCACACCGTGGCCGGGCGGGTACTGGTTGCCCCGCCCCTGCATGATCGCGTCCGCCGCGGCCCGGGCGATCTCCGGCGGTCCGTCGGTGTCGGGGAAGCCCTGGCCGAGGTTGACGGATCCGGTCGCGGCCGCGAGCGCCGACATCTCAGCGAAGATCGTCGTGCCCAGCCCGGCCAGCCGGCTGTTCAGCAATGGTCGGTTCACCCCGCCATGAGATCACGCCGGAGCGGTGCGGCGCCCGGCTGGCCCGCGCGACCGGGGGCGGAACTTACTTACGATGGGTGGATGTGGCCGTCTCTTGCTTGTTCCTGGGATGAACGGGTGCCCCGATGCCGGTGACCGGGCCTGACGGCCCGCCGCGCCCGGCGGAGTCCGGTGGCCCGCCGCGCGCGGCCGGGTCCGGCGGCCCGCCGCGCCCGGCGGAGTCCGGTGGCCCGCCGCGCGCGGCCGGGTCCGGCGGCCCGCCGCGCGCGGCCGAATCCGGCGGCATGCCCCGCCCGGCCGGGTCCGGTGGCCCGCCGCGCACCGCGATCGTGACCGTGGACGACGACCCGGGGGTGTCCAGGGCGGTCGCCCGCGACCTGCGCCGCCGCTACGGCGAGACCCACCGGATCATCCGGGCCGAGTCCGGCGGCGCGGCGCTTGACGCGCTCAGCCAGCTGAAGCTCCGCGGCGACCTGGTCGCGGTGATCCTGGCGGACTACCGGATGCCGCAGATGAACGGCATCGAGTTCCTCGAACGCGCGATGGACGTCTACCCGGGAGCCAGGCGCGTGCTGCTGACCGCCTACGCCGACACCGGCGCGGCGATCGACGCGATCAACATCATCGACCTCGACCATTACCTGCTCAAGCCCTGGGATCCGCCGGAGGAGAAGCTCTACCCGGTGGTGGACGCCATGCTGGAGGCCTGGCTGGCCTCCGACCACCGGCCGGTGCCGGAGACGAAGGTCGTCGGGCACCGCTGGTCGGCCCGCTCGTCCGGAGTCCGTGAGTTCCTCGCCCGCAACCAGGTTCCGTACCGCTGGTACTCCGCCGACGAGCCGGAGGGCCGGCGGCTGCTGGCGGCGGCGGGCAGCGACGGCCGCGCGCTGCCGGTCGTGATCACGGCCGACGGCGAGGTGCTGGTGGAACCCGCCGATGCCGAGCTGGCCGGGAAGGTCGGGCTGGCTACCACGCCGTCCAAGGACTTCTACGACCTGATCGTGATCGGCGGCGGCCCGGCCGGGCTCGGCGCGGCCGTTTACGGCGCCTCCGAGGGGCTGCGCACCGTGCTCGTCGAGCGGACGGCCACCGGCGGCCAGGCGGGCCAGAGCTCCCGGATCGAGAACTACCTGGGCTTCCCTGACGGAGTGTCCGGCGCGCAGCTGACCGACCGGGCGCGCCGGCAGGCCGCCAGGTTCGGCGCGGAGGTGCTCACCGCGCGGGACGTCGTCGGCCTTGAGGTCAACGGCTCCGCGCGCGGCGTGCGCTTCGCCGACGGCAGCAGGGTCGACGCGCACACGGTCATCCTGGCCACCGGGGTCTCCTACCGGCAGCTGGCCGCGCCCGGCGTGGCCGAGCTGACCGGGCGCGGCGTGTTCTATGGATCCACGCTGACCGAGGCGGCGGCATGCGCCGGGCAGGACGTGTTCATCGTCGGCGGGGCCAACTCGGCCGGCCAGGCCGCGGTCTACCTGTCCCGGCACGCCCGCTCGGTGACGCTGCTCGTCCGCGGGCCGTCACTGGAGGCGTCCATGTCGTATTACCTCATCCAGCAGATCGCGGGGATCCCGTCGATCTCGGTCCGGACCTGCACCGACGTGGTGGCCGCCGACGGCGGTGACCACCTGGAGCGGCTGACCCTGCGGGACAGCGTGGCCGGCACGACGCAGACCGTGCACGCGCAGCTGCTGTTCGTCTTCATCGGCGCCGCGCCGCTCACCGACTGGCTGGACGGCGTGGTGGCGCGGGACGAGCGCGGCTTCGTCCTGGCTGGTCCCGACCTGTCCGCCGACGGGCACCTGCCGGCCGGCTGGTGGCCGGACCGGCCGCCTTACCACCTGGAGACGAGCGTGCCCGGCGTGTTCGTGGCCGGTGACGCGCGAGCGGAGTCAGCGAAGCGCGTCGCGTCCGCTGTCGGCGAGGGCGCGATGGCCGTCATGCTGGTGCACCGGTACCTGGAGAAGCCATGACAGACCCAGGATTTACGCGGCCGTGTAGCGCCGATGAGCTGCGTACGCTGTTCCTCTTCGAGGGCCTGACCAGCGAGCAGCTGGCGTGGCTGTGCAGAGAAGGGCACGTCGAGCAGCACCCGCCGGGACTGGTTTTCGCCGAGGGCGAACCGGCCCTGTGGTGCTACGTACTGCTGGATGGCTTGCTGGTGCTGTCCCGCAAGGTGGGCACGGAAGACGTGGAGGTCATCCGGTCGTCGCAGCGCGGCGCGTACGCCGGCGCCTTCCAGGCATTCCTCGGCGATCAGGTGCCCCAGCTGTACACGGCCTCGCTCCGGGTCCCCGAGCCATCGAGGCTGTTCGTGCTGAGCTCGGTCGCGTACTCGCAGATGATCCACCGGTGGTTCCCGATGGCGCAGCACCTGCTGGAGGGGCTGTTCTTCAACTTCCAGAACACCCAGCAGATCATCGCCCAGCGGGAGCGGCTGCTCGCCCTCGGCTCGCTGTCGGCCGGCCTGACGCACGAGCTCAACAACCCGGCGGCCGCCGCCGTGCGCGCCACGTCCGCGCTGCGCGAGCGGGTCGCCGGGATGCGGCACAAGCTGGGCATGATCGCGGCGGGGCGGTATGACCGGGTTGCCCTTGAGACGCTGATCCGGCTGCAGGAGGACGCCGCCGACCGGGTGCCGAAGGCCCGGGCGGTGGCTCCGATGGAGGCGGCCGACCGCGAGGACGCCGTCAGCGACTGGCTGGACGACCATGGCGTGGCCGACGGCTGGGATCTTGCCCCGGCCTTCGTCCAGGCCGGGCTGGACACTGGCTGGCTCGATCACGTCGCGGCCACCGTCGACGCGGCGTACCTGGACGGCGCACTGCGGTGGCTGGCCTACACGGTCGAGACCGAACTGCTGATGAACGAGATCGAGGACTCAACCACGCGGGTTTCCACCCTGGTCGCGGCGGCGAAGCAGTACTCGCAGCTGGACCGGGCGCCCTATCAGGTGGTGGACGTGCACGACCTGCTTGACAGCACGCTGCTGCTGCTCGGCGCCAAGATCGGCAAGGGGATCCGGGTGGTGAAGGAGTACGATCGGGCGCTGCCCGAGATCCCCGCCTTTGCGGGCGAGCTCAACCAGGTCTGGACGAACCTGATCGACAACGCCGTGTCGGCGATGGACGGGACCGGCACGCTGACCGTGCGCACCGCGATGGACCGGGACCGGGTCCTGGTCGAGTTCGGCGACACCGGCCCTGGCGTGCCCGCCGAGATCGGGCAGCGGATCTTCGAGCCGTTCTTCACCACCAAGCCGGTCGGCGAGGGAACCGGGCTCGGGCTGGACATTTCCTGGCGCATCGTGGTGAACAAGCACCACGGAGACATGCGGGTCGAATCGTCGCCGGGCGACACCCGCTTCAAGGTCTGGCTGCCGCTCGCGGCGTAGCCTGGGCCGACCCGGGGCTTGGAGCTTGGGGCTTGGGGCTTGGGGGTGGTCCGGGCCTGGCTGCCGCGCGCGGCGTACAGGCTCGGGCTTGGGGCTTGGGGGTGGTCCGGGCCTGGCTGCCGCGCGCGGCGTACAGGCTCGGGCTTGGGGCTTGGGGGTGGTCCGGGGCCTGGCTGCCGCGCGCGGCGTACAGGCTCGGGCTTGGGGCTTGGCGGCGGTCCGGGCCTGCCTGCCGCGCGCGGCGTAGCCTGGGGGGCATGCGGGCGTGGGTGGTCCATCAGCCGGGGCCGATCGCGACCGGCCCGGTCCGGCTGACAGAGCGGGCTACGCCTCGCCCGGGCCAGGGCGAGCTGCTGATCCGGGTGCTGTGCTGCGGGGTCTGCCGCACCGACCTGCACCTGGCCGAGGGTGACCTGCCGCCGAAGATGCCCGACGTCACCCCCGGCCATGAGGTGGTCGGCGAGGTAACCGAGGCCGGTCCAGGAACTTCGAGGTTCCGCCCCGGCGACCGGGTGGGAGTCGCCTGGCTGGCCGGGACGGACGGGTCCTGCCGGTACTGCCGGCGCGGCAACGAGAACCTGTGTCCCCGGTCCGTCTATACCGGCTGGGACCTGCACGGCGGCTACGCGGAGTACCTGGTGGCCGCGGATGCCTACGTGCACCAGGTACCCGGCGGGTTCAGCGACGCCGAGGCGGCGCCGCTGCTGTGCGCAGGCATCATCGGGTACCGGGCGCTGCGCCGGGCCGAGCTGCCGCCGGGCGGCCGGCTTGGCATCTGGGGCTTCGGCGGGTCCGCGCACCTGACCGCGCAAATCGCGCTCGCCGAGGGCGCGGTCGTGCATGTCTTCACCCGCGCCGCGGCCGCGCGCGAGCTGGCACTTGAGCTGGGCGCCGCGTCCGTCCAGGACTCCTTCGACCCGGCGCCTGAGCCGCTCGACTCGGCGATCATCTTCGCCCCGGTCGGCGAGATCGTTCCGGCGGCGCTCGCCGCCCTGGACCGTGGCGGAACCCTTGCGATCGCCGGCATCCACCTGACCGATATCCCGGTGCTGAACTACGCTGAGCACCTGTTCCAGGAGCGGACGTTGCGCAGCGTCACAGCCAACACCCGCGGCGATGCCGAGGAGTTCCTCCGGCTGGCTCAGCAGCTGCGGCTCCGCGTCACAGTGACCCCGTACCCGCTCGGCGAGGCGGACCGCGCGCTCGCCGATCTCGCGGCGGACCGGGTCAACGGCGCCGCGGTGCTGTCCGTCTGACTCGCGCGGACCGTGCGCTCGCCGATCTCGCGGCGGACCGGGTCAACGGCGCCGCGGTGCTGTCCGTCTGACTCGCGCAGACCGGCCGCAGCCTAGCCTGGCTGCCCGCAGCGCTGCGTCATGGCGCCAGCCTGAACGGCGGGTACTGATCCGTGACCAGGGTGAACGCGTAGGCGGCGACGCGGTTGTGCCAGCGGAATACGCCTTCGACGAAGCCGAATATGCCGCGCGGGTAACGGCCGGTGAACACGATGGCGAACCAGGCCGCGATCGGCACGAAGAACGCCCGTCCGGTGGTGAGCCGCGGCGGCTGGTCAGGGCGGTAGCGGCGGCCGTTCACGGCGGTGCCGGCGGCCGGGCGGGGCGCTGGCGAGCTATCTGTTATCGCCGCAAAGCACGACCAGCCACGTTAGCGTTACGCCGTGGATGCGATACAGACAACAGGAGAGACGAGCCCGAGTACCGTCGATGCACCGCCGGCCACCCAGCAGCCTGGCGACCGGATCAGGCTGGCCTTCGCCAGTTTCCTGATGCTCTTCGTGGAGCTGGCGCTGATCCGGTGGACCGCAGCGAACAACGTCTACCTGGCATCGGCCACGAACTTCGTGCTACTGGCCAGCTTCCTCGGCATCGGGCTCGGCTTCCTCAACGCCAGATCCGAGCGGGACTTCCTGCGCTGGGCGCCGGTGGCATTCGTCGCGCTGGTCGGCTTCGTCCTTACCTTCCCGGTGATCCTGCAGTCGCTGTCCGTCGGCCAGCGTCCGTACGGGGGACTGGGCGGCATGTTCGCGCTGCCCCGTCCGGTCAGTCTCGGCGTCATCTTCGTCCTCAGCGTGGCCGTGATGGCCGGCTTCGGCCAGGCGGTCAGCCGGCTCTTCATCCGTTTCGAGCCGCTCAGCGCCTACCGGCTGGACATCCTGGGCAGCATCGCCGGGATCGCCGCGTTCTCCGCGCTGGCCTTCCTGCAGCTGCCCCCGCTCGCCTGGGGAGTGATCGCCGCCGGCGGCCTGGCCGTGCTGCTGGGCCGGGGGGCGCGGTGGTGGCAGTTCGTGGCCGTCGGTGCCGTCGTCGTGCTGCTGGGGATGGACTCGTTCGCGCCGCACGAGCAGTGGTCGCCGTACTACAAGCTCTCGGTCGAGCGCCATGGCACGACCGCGCCCGCGGTGTACGTGACCGCGAACAACGTCCCCTACCAGGCGGCTCGCTCGCTTGCCGTGATGCACGTGCAGAAGAAGTTCTACTTCTATCCGTACCGGCACGTCACCGCGGCGTCCCTGCAGGACGAGCTGATCATCGGGGCCGGCTCGGGAAACGACGTCGCGGTGGCGCTCTCGCAGGGCGCTCAGCACGTCGACGCGGTGGAGATCGATCCTGCGCTGCTGCAGATCGGCCGGGCGCAGCACCCGGAGCATCCGTACTCCAGCCCGCGGGTGACCACCCACGTCGCTGACGGCCGCGAGTACCTGCAGGACACCTCGCAGCACTACAACCTGATCCTGTTCGCGCTGCCCGACTCGCTGACGGCGCTGGCCGGCCAGTCCAACCTCCGGCTGGAGGGCTACCTGCTGACCGAGCAGTCAGTCGCCCAGGCGCGGGCGCACCTAGCGCCCGGCGGCACGTTCTCGATGTACAACTACTACCAGCCGTTCCTGCTGTCCCGCTATGCCAACTCGATCGAGCAGGCGTTCGGCCACCCGCCGTGCGTCGAGGTGGGACCGCCGCTCGGCGGCCGCAGGCTCGCGGTGCTGACCGTGCGCGCCAGCGGGCCGGTGCCGAACTGCGCCAGCACCTATCACGGCGCCACCGTCGCCCCGGCCACCGACGACCATCCGTTCCCCTACCTGCACAACGCGACCATCCCGCAGCAGTACCTGTGGATGCTCGGGCTGATCCTGCTCGCGGCCGGCCTTCTCATCCGGGTGGGCGGCGGCTCCTACGGCCGGATGCGCGGCTACGTCGACCTCGCCTTCATGGGCGCCGCGTTCCTGCTGCTGGAGACCAAGAACATCGTGCAGTTCGCGCTGTTGTTCGGCAGCACCTGGTTCGTCAACTCGCTGGTGTTCGCTGCCGTCCTGCTGACCGTGTGGCTGGCGATCGAGACCGCGAGCCGGGTGAAGCTGCCGCGGCCGGCGGTGCTCTATGTCGCGCTGATCGCCTCGCTGGCCCTGACCTGGGTGGTGCCGCAGGCATCGCTGCTCGGCCTGCCGTCGGTGCTGCGCTTCCTGGCGGCCGGCGCGCTGGCGTTCGCGCCGGTGTACCTGGCAAACCTGATCTTCTCCCAGCGATTCAAGGACGTGTCCACGTCCGGGGATGCGTTCGCCGCGAACCTGCTCGGCGCGATGGTCGGGGGCGCGCTTGAGTACCTGGCCCTGATCACCGGATACCGGTTCCTGCTGATCGTCGTCGGCGTGCTCTACGCGCTGGCGTTCGTGGCCGGCCGGACCGGGCTGTCCCGGCCGCTGCGGGCCTGACCGGACCGCCGCGTCCAGCCCCGCGGCTCTCGTGCCCGGGCCGCCACCACCCGGCGCCGTGCTGGGCGCCCCCGCCTGGCTCCGTGAGCGGTCATGTACTGCTTGAGATGGGCATTAGCGTGGATGGGGAGGGCCGCCGCGGGCCGCTAAGGTCCGCCGATCCAGCCGGGCCGCTAAGGTCCGCCGATCCAGCCGGGCCGCTAAGGTCCGCCGATCCAGCCGGGCCGCTAAGGTCCGCCGATCCAGCCGGGAATCGTGGCGCCGGGATAGGTGCCCCACCGGTAGGTGTACGTTCGCGGCCCGTTGTGGGCGTACTCCAGCCGCATGCGCGTGTAGTAGCCGCGGCCGTGGGCGGACCGCACGCGGTAGAGGACCAGGCTGGCCGCGTACTTCCGGTAGTGCCCGGCCGCGCAGTTCGGGCGGCATTTGTTGACCCAGAGCGTGCCGCCGCTTGCGCTGGCCGAGGTGCCGTTCCAGTACCGCCAGGCCGGCGTCTTTACGATGACATTTCCCGACAGGCAGTCGAGCAGGATGTCGGCCGGCCTTAGCTGGCCATGATGCGATCCCTGGCAGTCATAGGCGACCGGCGGCCGCGGGGCGGCTGAGGCCGAGCCTGCGGACGTGACCAGCGCCGCGACCAGGGTTCCCGCCAGGGCAGAGCCGCCGAGCAGGGCCAGCATCAAGCCGACGGTCTTGTTCATTCGCCCTTTCTCCGCCGCGGCCTGCCAGAGCCGTTGAGTAGCAATCGAGCCTTCGCCGGGTTACCGGGCCGTGGCGTGGCCGGTCGGCCGGCGGGCACAGTCTATGGTCTGCGTGTCCGGGCTCGCTCAGCCAATGGCGGACCGGCGGCTGACGGCACCGGCTGGGCGGCTTGGGTCGGCCGGTGCCATCTTCGGCCGCAATCGTGCACCGTTGCCAGCACGATTGCGGGGCGGGACCAGGGCCGGGCGGCTGCGTAAAAAATCGTCCCGATGGGCTTGACGGCATGCCGGTCAGGCCATGTCAGGGGGCTGCGCCGATCCGGCGGGCGCAGCGAAGCCGAGTCCGGGGGAGCGGCTTTCTACTTGCCCGGCGATGCCGGCGATCAGGTCCGCCGCGGACATCGGGGGAAGCTGCCTGCCATCGCGCAGCCGTACCGCGAGCAGGCCGGTGCCTTCTTCCCTGGCGCCGATGACGGCCAGATAGGGAACCCTGCGCTCGCGTGCACGCCGGATCCGCGCGCCCAGGGTGGCGTCGGCCATCGCGCAGTCGGCCCGCAGCCCGGCGGCGCGGAGCCGCTCGGTCAGCGACCTGGCCAGCCCGGCCTGCTGCTCACTCACCGGCAGCACGAGCACCTGCACCGGGGCAAGCCACGGCGGGAAAGCGCCGTCATAGCGCTCGATCAGGTACGCGATCAGGCGGTCCATCGAGGACAGCACGCCACGGTGGATCATGACCGGCTGGTGCCGCCTGCCGTCGCTGCCGATGTAGCCGAGGTCGAAGCGCTCCGGCTGGTTGAAGTCCAGCTGCACGGTGGACAGGGTGTCCTCGCGGCCGGCCGCGTCGGTAACCTGCACATCGATCTTGGGTCCGTAGAACGCGGCCTCGCCCGGGGCGTCGTCATACCGCAGCCCGAGCTGGCCGAGGGCCGCAGCGAGGTGCCGCTCCGCGTCGTCCCACAGCTGCTCACCGCCGAGGTAAGCGCCGTCCTTGCCGCGCCGGGACAGCTGGTACCTGGTCACCTCGATGCCGAGGATCCGGTGGTACCGCAATGCTGCCTCCAGGCCGCGCACGATCTCGCCGGCCACCTGCTCCGGCATGCAGAACACGTGGGTGTCATCGAGGTTGATCTGCCTGACCCGCGACAACCCGCCTAGTACGCCGGACAGCTCGCTGCGGAACATGCTGGCCTGCTCGGTCAGCCGCACCGGCAGGTCGCGGAAGCTATGCTGCCCGGCGGCGTAGATGAGCGCATGGTGCGGGCAGTTGGCCGGCCGGAGCACGAATTCCTCGCAGCCGAGCGCCATCGGCGGGAACATGTCTTCGGCGAACTTGGACCAGTGCCCCGATCGCTCATACAGTTCCCGCTTGGCCAGCACGGGGGTGTAGACGCGCTGGCAGCCGTCCCTGATCGCTTCCTCGGCGGCGAGCCGTTCAAGCTCGCACCGGATCACCGCCCCGTCGGGCAGCCACAGCGGCAGGCCCGCTCCGACCAGCGGCTCGGTTCTGAACAGGCCAAGCTCGCGGCCGAGCTGGCGATGGTCATGGGACATCGGTACCTCCTTCCGGAGGTCACGGGAGCGCCGTCTCGATGGCCAGCAAAAAGCCCCGGTAGTCGCGCTCCCGGGGCCTCGTGGTCGTGATCAGGTCTCGCCGCTACGCGCCGGGATCTCCCGGCGCCGTCGTAACGTAACCAGAACTCATACTGCCAGCTTACCGCCCGGGGACGGCGGTCGCATCGCCATAACGGGGCGGTGCGGCCAGGCCGGCCGGTGCTCTTCCGGACCCCGCAGGCCAGCCGTTATCCAGCCATCCGCCCGTCGGCGGCACGCTGCCAGCCCGGCCTCGCGCTACCGCGGCCGGTTGACATGTGACCAATCAGTCACCTATTATTGGCGCGTGGACGAGGTATTCAGGGCGCTCGCCGATCCGACCAGGCGCAGCCTGCTCGACGAGCTGTTCCGCGAGGACGGGCAGACGCTCGGCGCGCTCGTGCAGCGCTTCTCGATGACCCGCTTCGGCGTGATGAAGCACTTGAACCAGCTGGAGGACGCGGGCCTGGTGGTGACCAGGCGGCGGGGCAGGGAGAAGCTCCACTACCTGAATCCGGTCCCGATCCGGCTGGTCCACGACCGGTGGGTGAGCAAGTACGCCGAGCCCTGGGCCGCCGCGCTCAGCGGCCTGAAACAGGAACTGGAGAAGCCCGTGGAGAAGATTTTCGAGATCTACATCCGCACCACGCCGGAGCGCCTGTGGCAGGCGATCACAGACCCCGTGATCCGCAGCAAGTACAACTTCGGCGCCCAGGTCAGCTCGGACTGGACGCCGGGCGCGCGGCTGGAAATGGGCCACCCGGACGCGCCCGGGCTGCTGGGCGAGGGCGAAGTCGTCGAGGCCGACCCGCCGCGGCGGCTGGTGCACACCATGACCGCGCTATGGAGCGAGGAGGTCAAGAGCGAGGGCGCGTCCAGGGTCAGCTGGGACATTGAGCCGGTCGGCGATTCCTGCCGGCTGACGGTAACCCACGACCAGCTGCGCGACGGTGCGAACGACCAGATCTACGGCGGCTGGCCGATGATCCTCTCCGGCCTGAAGACCTGGCTGGAGACTGGCGAGCTGCTCACCACGCCAGGGTCGCTGATGTACAGCTAGCCGGATATCACCCAGTCGGCCGCCGCGGCCGGCCGCGATCAGTCGCCCCGCGCGCCGCTCGCCGTGCCCGGGCGCGAAGCCCAGCGAACAGGAGGATGAGAAATGACAGGTACGAGGGCCAGCACCCAGATCACCCAGATCCGGACGGTGGGCGTCCCGGTGACCGATCAGGACCGCGCGGTCGAGTTCTACCTCGGCAAGCTCGGCCTGGAGAAGCGCCTCGACGCCCCGATGGGCGGCGGCAAGCGCTGGATCGAGGTGGCGCCATCGGGTGCGACGACAACAGTCGCGCTCGTTCCCGCACACGAGGGAGTCCCGGCCGGCGTCGAGACGGGCATCCGCTTCGTGACCGCCGACGCCGACGCCGAGTACGCGAGGCTGCGGGCCAGCGGCGTGGACGCCGATGAGGTACTGCGCTGGCCGGGCGTGCCGCCCATGTTCGCCTTCCGCGACCAGGACGGCAACGGCCTGGAGATTGTCGAGGGAAGCTGACCGCGCCGGTCGGCCGCGCGTCCATGATCGCGGCGGGTTTCGGGGGTTCGAGCACCCGAAACCCGCCGTGATCAAGAAAATCGGGGGAGGCGGCTGGCGGCGCGGTGGTCAGACGTCGCTGGGCAGTTCTGAGGTCCAGATCACCAGGCGGGTCCGGTCGCCGCGGAACAGGTCGCGGGCGAACTCGACCGGCTGGCCGGCCTGGGCGTACGCCGTGCGCTCGACCAGCATCAGCGGGGCGCCCTCCGCGATTTCCAGCGCCTCGGCCTCGCGTACCCCGGCCGTGACCGGCTCCAGGCTCTCCCTGGCCCGGTGCGGCCGCAGGCCGTATTCCACCTCGAGCAGTTCGTAGAGCGAGCCGTCCAGCCGGCATTCCAGCATCCCGGGGCAGAGCGCGGCGGGAAAGAGCGAGTGCTCCATCGCGATCGGGTTGCCGTCGGCGAGCCGGACCCGCCGGACCTCATAGACCGGGTCGCCCTCGCCGAGCTGGAGGGCCGCGGCTGCGGCTGTGCCCGCCGGGCGTGCGGTGGCAGCCAGCACCCGGGCGCCGGCCACCATGCCGTGCCTGCGCAGCTGCTCGGAGAACCCGGCGAGGGTGGTGAGATCCTGCTCCAGCTTGGGCTCGGCCACGAAGGTGCCGCCGGCCCGCCCTACCGTTCTGGTCACCAGCCCTCGCCTGGCCAGCTCGCCGAGCGCATGCCGCAGCGTCATCCGGCTGACTCCGAACCACGCGGCCAGGTCCTGCTCGGTCGGCAGCCGCTCACCGGGCCGGAGCGCGCCGACCGCGATCTCCCCGGCCAGCCAGTCCTCGATCTGCGCGTGCACGGTGGTACCCGGCGCGCGGACGATCGTCGGCGGCGTCCTGGGCGCGAGTAGCCCGCCGCCCGCAACTGCCCCCCCATGTGCACTAGTTGCGGCCGGCGGGCGTCGCGGGGTCTTGATGCGCCTGATCAGGTTCCCACCTGTGGCGCGGGCCCGGTAGCGGGCAGCGGGTCGTCCGGGACCGGCGCGACGACCGGCGCGAACTCCTTGCGCTGCCCGGTGATGAGGTAGTAGAGCGCGCCGATCACCGCTAGCACGACGAACACCGTCCACAGGACCGGGATGCCGTTCAGGAACCCGATGTGGAAGTTGAGCGCCAGCGCGGTCTGCTTCGGCGTCGGGTTGCTTGCCGCCCGCGGCCAGGCGAAGTTGATCAGCATCGCGCCGCCGTAGAGCAGGCCGAGGACGTTGACCAGCAGGCCCCAGCGGCCGAGCCGGAACGGCGCGGCGGTCTTCGGCCAGCCGCGCAGCCTGGCGAGCAGGATGGCGGTGTTGCCGAGGAAGTAGGAGAAGTAGATCATCGCGGTCGCCGCGATGGCGATGATCCCGGCTCCGGTGTACTGCAGGAACGGCACCGCGGCCAGCAGCGCGACGGCGATGCAGGTCCAGACCGGAGTGTGCAGGGTCGGTGACACCTTCGCCAGCGGCCTGGACACCGGAAGCTGGTTGTCCCGCGCCATGCCGAAGCAGAGCCGGATCGTCGCGGCCATGATGGACAGGCAGCAGACGAAGATCGCCGCGGAGACCACGAGCAGGTAGATTGTGGCGAAGGCGGGCGAGAAGTTCGCCTCGATGATCTGCGCCGGCCCGAACCCGAGCCCGCCGTTCCCGGTGATCGCGGCGTGCATGTTGGGGATGGCCATCAGGGTGCCGAGCAGGAACACGCCGCCGATCACGAACGCGCCCACGATCGAGAAGAGCACCGCCTTCGGCGCGGCCCGGCGCGGATCCCTGGTCTCCTCGGACAGCGTGGACGCGGTGTCGAAGCCGTAGATCACGAACAGGCTCATGAACATCGCCACCAGGAAGGTGCTCGGCCCGACGTGCAGCCCGCCGCTGTTGGTGACGACCTTGAAGCCCTGGTGATTGTGAAAGGCCATCAGCACGATCGCGAACACGAACATGCCGAGGATCTCGAAGACCACCCCGGTGTTGTTGATGATCGCGACCAGCCGCACCCCGTAGATGTTCAGCACGGTGATGACGACCAGCGTGATCAGCGCGACGGTCCGCTCATTGCCGGTGGTCAGGCTCAGGCTGTGCCAGCCGAGCCCGTTCAGCGCCGGGATCAGCGCCAGCGGAATGGTCGCCACCACCGCGGTCACCGTGAGAATGCCGGCGAACAGGTAGATCCATCCGGTGGACCAGGCGTAGCCGCGGCGGGACAGGTACTTGGTCCACTGGAAGACCGAGCCGGCGATCGGGTAGTGGCTGGACACCTCGGCGAAGTTCAGCGCGATGATGAACTGGCCGAGCGCCACGACCGGCCAGGTCCAGATGAACACCCCGCCGATGGTCACCAGCCCGAGCGCGAACAGCGTGAAGATGCCGGTCGACGGCGAGATGTAGCTGAACGCAACAGCGAAGGAGCTGAAGGTCCCGAGCGAGCGCTTCAGTTCCTGCTTGTAGCCGAACTGGGCGAGATCAGCGGAGTCGCGCTCCTGGCCGCTGGATACCGGAGTGCTGGCGCTCATCGAGATCCTCCCCCGTGCGATGGGCCGCGGAATGAGGCGTAGCGTATGGGGGCGCTCTGTAATTGTCCAGACCCTTTGGCGCCACGAGCGAAGATCCCCTCGTTCGGTCTAGACCTTTAAACCCTGGCCACATACCCTGCGTTCATGTGCCAGGGCCGTGCACCCATCGACGAGCTGCTCGACCGGGTGCCGAGCCTGGCGGGCCGTCCGCGCACGGTCCAGGAGCTGCCGGGCGGCCTGACCAACCGCAACTACAAGGTGTCGACGCCGGACGGCAGCTTCGTCGCCAGGGTCTGGTCGGCCGGCAGCGAGCTGCTCGCGATCGACCGCGACAACGAGTACCGCAACTCGGTGATCGCCGCGGCGGCCGGCGCGGGGGCGCCGGTGATCGAGTACCGGCCGGACGACGGCATCCTGGTCATCGGCTACATCCAGGGCCGCACGCTGGCCAACTCGGACGTCGCGGTGCCCGCCAACATCGCGCGCATCGCCCGCGCCTGCCGCCGGCTGCACTCGGGCGGCCGGTTCGGCAATGACTTCGACATGTTCGACATCCAGCGCAGGTACGCCGCCGTCGTCCGCGCCCGCGGCTTCCGCATCCCGGCCGGATACGACGACCTGATGCCGCAATTCGAGGCGATCAAGCGGGCGCTGGCCGTCCGGGACACCGGGACCGTGCCGTGCAACAACGACCTGCTGGCCGGCAACTTCATCGACGACGGGACGCGGATCTGGCTGATCGACTACGAGTACTCGGGCAACAATGACCCCTGCTTCGAGCTCGGCAACATCGCCAGCGAGTGCCTGCTGGACGACGACGGCCTGGCCGGGCTCGTCACCGAGTACTACGGCAGGCCGCTGCGGAACAAGATCGCCCGGGCCAGGCTGCTCGGACTCGCTGCGAAGTACGGCTGGACGCTCTGGGGCGCGATCCAGAGCGCCGCGAGCCCGCTCGACTTCGACTTCTGGTCCTGGGCCATGGAGCGTTTCGACGGCGCCGCCGAGGGCCTCACCGCCGCCCGGTTCGGTGCCCTGCTCGACGAGGCGGCGCGCGATGACTGACCGCCGCCCGGCACGCGGCGGCGGCGCCGGGGGAGCGGCATGACGACGCCGGCCCTGCCCAGCCGGGCTCGCGTGGTGATCGTCGGCGGCGGCGTGATCGGCGCGAGCGTGGCCTACCATCTCGCCGGGTTTGGCTGGACCGACCTGCTCCTGCTGGAGCAGGGACAGCTGTCCTGCGGCACCACCTGGCATGCGGCCGGCCTGGTCGGGCAGCTGCGGGCCACCGAGAGCGGCACCAGGCTGGTGCAGTATTCCACCGACCTGTACTCGCGGCTGGAGCAGGAGACCGGCCAGTCGACCGGGTTCCGCAGGTGCGGCGGCGTGACCGTGGCGCGCACCCCGGAGCGGCTGACCCAGCTGCGCCGGACGGCGGCCACCGCCGAGGCGTTCGGTCTGGAGTGTGAGCTGATCAGCCCGCAGCGGGCGGGCGAGCTCTACCCGATGATGGACGTCTCCGATCTGTGCGGCGCGCTCTGGCTGCCCGGCGACGGCCGGGCTGACCCGACTGACCTCACCGCGGCGCTGGCCAGGGGCGCCCGCAACCGCGGCGCCGCCGTGCGCGAGCGAACCAGGGTGACCGGGATCACCGCGGCACGAGGAGCCGTGACCGGCGTCCGCACCGGCGAGGGCGACATCGAGGCCGAGATCGTGGTGAACTGCGCGGGCCAGTGGGCCAAGCAGGTCGGCGCCCTCGCCGGGGTGAACGTGCCGCTGCACTCGGCCGAGCACTTCTACGTGGTCACCGGGCAAGTGGACGGGGCGCACCGCTGGCTGCCGATCCTGCGCGACCCGGACGGCTACACCTACTTCAAGGAGGAAGTCGGCGGCCTGGTCGTCGGCGGGTTCGAGCCGCAGGCCAAGCCGTGGGTCTCGCCGGACGAGCTGCCGCGCGATTTCGAGTTCCAGCTGCTCGACGAGGACTGGGAGCACTTCTCTGTGCTGATGGAAAGCGCGCTGCACCGGATCCCGGTGCTGCGCGACACCGGCATCAAGATGTTCTACAACGGGCCGGAGAGCTTCACCCCGGACAATCAGTTCATCCTCGGCGAGGCTCCCGAGCTGCGGAACTTCTTCGTGGCCGCGGGCTTCAACTCGGTCGGGATCGCGTCGGCAGGCGGCGCTGGCCGCGCGCTGGCCGAATGGATCACCGGCGGCGAGCCAGGCACCGACCTGCTGGCCAACGACATCCGCAGGTTCGCCCCGTTCAACGGCAACAGCCAGTGGCTGCACGACCGGGTCGGCGAGATCCTCGGCCTGCACTACGCCGTGCCGTGGCCGAATCGGGAGCTCAGCACCGCGCGCCCGTTCCGCCGGTCACCGGCCTATCACCTGCTGCAGCAGGCCGGCGCCTGCTTCGGCAGCCGGATGGGCTGGGAGCGGGCCAACTTCTTCGCGCCGCCCGGCGCCGACCCGGTGATCGAGTACGGCTGGGGGAAGCAGAACTGGCTGCCGTGGTCGGCCGCCGAACAGCGCGCCGCCCGCGGCTCGGTCGCCGTGTTCGACCAGACCTCGTTCTCGAAGTACCTGCTGACCGGCCCGGATGCCGAACCAGCGCTGCAATGGCTGTGCACGGCCGATGTCGCGGTCCGGCCTGGCCGCACGGTCTACACCGGCATGCTCAACGCCCGCGGCACGTACGAGTCCGACATCACCGTCACGCGGCTCAGCGAGGAAGAGTTCCTGCTGGTCAGCAGCGCCGCCACGACGGAGCGGGACAAGGACCACATCCGGCGGCAGCTGCCGCCAGGCTGCCGCGCCGCGCTCGTCGACCTGACGTCCGCCTATGCCGTCTACGGCGTGATGGGCCCGCGGTCCAGGGAGCTGCTCGGCCAGCTGTCCCGCGCCGACCTCAGCGACGCGGCATTCCCGCTGCGCACCAGCCGCGAGATCGACCTCGGCTACTCCACGGTCCGCGCGACCAGGATCACCTATGTCGGCGAGCTCGGCTGGGAGCTGTACGTGCCCGCGGAGTTCGCCGTCGGGGTCTACCAGGACCTGATGGCCGCGGGCGAGCCGCTCGGCGTGGTCAACGCCGGCTACTACGCGATCGAGTCGATGCGGCTGGAGAAGGCCTACCGCGCGTTCGGCCGCGAGCTGACCCCCGACTACGACCCGGTCGAGGCAGGCCTGCTGTTCGCCTGCAAGCTGAGGACGGACATTGACTTTCTCGGCCGGGCGGCGGTCGAGCAGGCCAGGGCGCGGGGCCCGCGGCGCAGGCTGGTATCGCTGGTACTCGATGACCCGGACGCGACGATGTGGGGTGGTGAGCTCGTGCTGCGCGATGGCGCGGCGCTCGGCCAGGTGACGTCCGCGGCCTGGGGCGAAACCCTCGGCGCCTCGGTCGGCCTTGGCTACCTGCGGCACCCGGACGGCGCGGCGGTCACAGCCGACTTCGCCAGGGCGGGCAGCTACCAGGTGGACGTCGGCGGCCTGCGCTGCCCGGCGACCGTGCACCTGCGGCCGCCGTACGATCCCGCGGGCGAGCGGGTCAAGGGACATGAAGGACCCTCCTGAGCTCATTCCTGCTGCCGCGGCAATCCCTGTAAGCTGTATCCCGCCCCGGCGTTCCGGCGAACTGCAGGCTGAGCTCCCGGAGCGGCGGCACGGGGCCGCGGGCGACTTAGCCCGCGGCCTGTCCGGCCGGGGACCCAGTCGTGTCCGCAGGGGAGTCCCGGCGAGTCACGGCTGGTCAGGCGGCGGAGTAGCTCAGTCAGGCAGAGCAAGCGGCTCATAATCGCTGTGTCGCCGGTTCAAGTCCGGCCTCCGCTACTATCGCGTCGGCCACCTGGCGTGGTTACCCTCGGGTAGATCCAGGAACATTGCCGGGTAGCTCGCGTGTTCACCAGTGCGGGCAGGCGCCAGCCTGGCCGGAACATCGTCATGACCTATCGGAAGAGAGGCACTCGTGGCTGCGACAGACGTCAGGCCGAAGATCACGCTGGCTTGTCAGGAGTGCAAGCACCGCAACTACATCACGCGCAAGAACCGCCGTAACGACCCCGACCGGGTCGAGCTCAGCAAGTACTGCCCGAACTGCCGGAAGCACCAGCCGCACCGCGAGACGCGCTAGCGCTGACCGGATGTAATCGCTGCGTGCGCGCGACGTCGCGGCTGGCCAGCCGCGCCGCGCCGCGGGCGGCGAGCACAGCAAGCGCCGCCGCGCCGCGGGCAGCGACGTGACCGTTCCGACCGCTGAGTACCGGGAGCACCATGGCCATCAACCGCGATTACCTCGGCCGGACGTTCCCCGCGGCCGATCCCTACGAGGTCAGCCGGGTCAAGATCGCGGATTTCGCCAACGCGATAGGTGATCCGAACCCGGTCTTCCGCGATCGCGCAGCCGCTCAGGCCGCCGGGCACGCGGACGTCATCGCGCCGCCGACATTCGCCATCGTGATCAGCATGGCAGGCAGCGCCAAGGCCATCGCGGATCCCGGGCTCGGCGTCAACTACGCCATGGTCGTGCACGGCGAGCAGCGGTTCGAGTATTCCCGCCAGATCATGGCCGGCGACGTCGTCACCGCGCAGGCCACGATCACCGACATCAGGGACGCGGGCCGCAACGTGCTGCTCACGACCAGGACCGAGATCCGCACGGTGGGCGGCGAGCACGTCTGCACCGCGCACTCCACCCTGGTGGAGCGCGGCGGCGCGGCGTAGCTGCGGCCCGGCGTAGCTGTCGCCCGGCGTAATGGTCGCCCGGCGTAATGGCGGCGGGCCAGTTCGCCTCCGCCGCCGAAGGCCGGCCGCCCCTAGTAGCATCGGCCAGCGAAGAGACGGGATGCGATCCGTGAGCGAGCAGGTCAAGTTCTCCGACGTGCAGCCTGGCGCCGAGCTGGCGCCGGCCAGTTACCGGGCGACCCGGCTCAGCCTGGTCAAGTACTGCGGCGCGTCCGGCGACTTCAACGTGATCCACTGGAACGAGCGGATAGCCAAGTCGGTGGGGCTGCCGAACGTGATCGCGCACGGCATGTTCACGATGGCGCAGGCCGGCCGGTACGTCACGGACTGGGCCGGCGATCAGGCGGCCCTGGTCGAGTTCGGGGTGCGGTTCTCCTCGCCGGTGGTCGTGCCCGACGACGACACCGGCGCCACGATCGAGGTCAGCGGCAAGGTCGAGGAGAAGCTCGACGGCAACCGGGTGGTACTGGCGCTGACCGCCCGGTCCAGCGAGGCCAAGGTGCTCACCCGCGCCCGCGCCGTCGTCCGCCTCCCCTGACGTCGCGGCCCGTCGCCCGGTCCCCGGTCCCGGGTCCCCGGTCCCGGCAAGCCCCGTGCATTTACGTCGTGGATGGGAATCAACTGTCGTTATTACCGCAGTAGATTCCCATCCACGTTATAGACCCTGGTGCGAGGGTGCCGCTAGCGAGACAGGGCCGGGACGACGATCACGGCGAGCGCGGCCGCCAGCATGAACGGGCCGAACGGCAGGTGCGACTTCCTGGTCGCCCGCCTGGTCGCGATCAGGCCGATCCCGGTCAGCGCAGCTAGCAGGTACCCGCCGAGCAGGCCAGCGATCACCGCGCCAGCCCCGAACCAGCCCAGGTAGAGGCCGACGATCCCGGAGAGCTTCACGTCGCCCCAGCCCATTCCCGCCGGGTAGACGAGCACCTGCAGCACGAAGAACAGCCACACCGCCGCCATCCCGATCAGCCCGTGCACGAAATGCCTGCCGCCGCCGGCTGCGAAGATCGCGCCGATGCCGAGGGCCGCGAGCCCGATCGGGTACGAGGGCAGCGTGAGCAGGTCGGGAAGCCGCTGGTACCGCGCGTCGATGAAGGCGAGCGGCACGCCGGCCACCGCCAGGTAGCAGAATGCCGGAAGCTCGGGCGCAGCCCCGAAGCGGAGCCACATCGCGGCCAGGGCTGCGGCCGTCACGATTCCCGCCGCGGCATACCAGGCGCCGAAGGCCTGCCGGCATTCTGGGCACCGGCGGCGCATCCGCGCCCAGCCGAGCACCGGGATCAGGTCGGCCAGGGCGGCGGGCGATCCGCATACGGCACACCGGCCGAGCGGCGGCCGCAGGCTCTCGCCGCGCGGGATCCGCGCGGCGAGCATCGTCAGCCAGCAGCCGGCGGTCAGTCCCGCTGCCGCCATCGCCGCCGTGACGATCCAGCCCGCAGCGCTCATTTCCCTCCACCGGTCAGTGCGGCCAAGCCGTCGGGCACCGCGTCCGGCATGTACGGCCGGTTCTCGGGCGCAGCGTCCGTTCAGCGGCTGCTTACCGGGCGCAGCGTCCGTTCGGCGTGTGCTTACCGGCGCAGTGTCCGTTCAGTGCCTGCTTACCGGGCGCAGCGTCCGTTCGGCGTGTGCTTACCGGCGCAGTGTCCGTTCAGTGCCTGCTTACCGGGCGCAGCGTCCGTCCAGTGCCTGCTTACCGGGTTCTGCATCATCTGGTCCGTTATGTCCGTCCAGGTCACGATGCGCGAGTGTACGCCGGGCCGCAGCGGCCTCCGAGATCCGATACCTGCGGGCACCTGGTACATGCTGCCGGTGAATCCGGCAGCATCCGACGCGGGCTAGGCAGAATGCCTGAAGGTCTCGCTGTACGCGTGGGTGCTGCCTGGTCAGCTGCCGCCCGGAGGGCTAACATGCCCTTACCGTGACGGGCGGGGCTGCAGCGAGGGCCGGGCATCTGCATGCCAGCGCGGCTGGCACCCAGGTCAGCGCGGGCGAGATGCAGAGCCTGCTGGCAGGCGGAATGGGGCACGAGGTGACGGTCCGCGAGCAGGTGTCGCTGGCCGGGTACACCACGCTCGGGCTAGGCGGCCCGGCAGCGCGGCTCATCGAAGCCGTCAGCGACGAGCAGATAGTCTCCGCCGTCCGGGCTGCGGACAGGCGCGGCGACCCGCTGCTTGTCCTCGGCGGCGGCAGCAACCTCGTCGTTGCCGATGCCGGCTTTCCCGGCACGGTGGTGCGCGTCGCCAGCCGCGGCATCGCGGCAGCACCCGACGGCGACCGGGTCGCCGTCACCGTGGCGGCCGGCGAGAACTGGGACGCGGTGGTCAGCTGGTGCGTCGGCGGCGGCCTGTCCGGAGTGGAGTGCCTGTCCGGAATTCCCGGCCTGGCAGGTGCAACGCCGATCCAGAATGTCGGCGCCTACGGGCAGGATGTGGCGGAGACGGTGCTGACCGTGCGGGCCTACGACCGGCAACGCGATGTGACTACCGAACTGTCCAACGCGGACTGCGGCTTCGGCTACCGGACCAGCGCCTTCAAGCGGGCCGTGGCAGCGAACGCGGGCGCTGCCACGGCGGGCGGCGGCACGGCGGGCGCTGTTACCGGCAGATTCATCGTGCTTGCCGTCACCTTCCGGCTGGCCAGTGACCCGCTGTCCGCGCCGGTCCGGTATGACGAGCTTGCCCGTGCCCTCGACGTGGCGGAGGGCGGCAGGGTGCCGCTGGCGGACGCCAGGGAGGCGGTGCTCCGGCTCCGCAAGGGCAAGGGAATGGTGCTGGACCCCGCCGATCCGGACACCAGGAGCGCGGGTTCCTTCTTCACCAATCCCGTTCTCGACCAGGAGCAGCTTGCCGCGCTGGAGCGGGCGGCAGCGGCTGTCTGCGGCAGCGATGCCCGCGTCCCCCGCTTCCCGGCAGGCCCGGGCATGGTCAAGGTACCTGCGGCGTGGCTGATCGAGCGCGCGGGCTACCGGAAGGGATACCCGGGCAACGGCCGTGCTGCGCCGCGCGGGCAGCCTGGCCAGCCCAGATCCGGCCCTCGAATCTCGGCCAAGCACACGCTTGCCCTGGTCAACCCCGGCGGCGCGACTGCCACGTCGCTGCTAGCGCTGGCCACGGATATCAGGGACGGCGTGCGCGCGACGTTCGGAGTGAAACTGGTGACCGAGCCGGTCCTGGTGGGAGCAGCACTCTGAACCGGGCCGGCCCGCCGTCCGGCTGGCGGAGGCCCAGGAAACGGAAGGGCTGGATACAGGTTGACTTCAACCGGGATATCTGGATCCCGTGTCCGCCTATCTTTCCGGACGGCATGGACCGGGAGTCCTGGGCGGCCGCGTACTCCCGCGCCTGGTGGGACTCGACCGGGCGGAAGAACCTTAAGCGCGAGATCGGCCTCCTTGCCGAGACCCTCTCATCGATCCAGGAGAACGCCTACCGGCTGCTGGCGTGTCACCTCGCGTTCATTCACCTGCCCAATCCGACCATGACCCCGCTGCTGGTGTGCTTTGCCGTCTGGCCGGCCCTCGGGGAGCGGGAGAGCCAGCTGCGCAAGCTGGCGCATGCCGACGATCCGGTGGCGATGCAGCCGCCGATCGTGACGGACTTCCCGACCGAGCGGCTCGGTGACGGCCTGAAGGTTCTCTACTATCAGCGGAGCGCCGACGACCAGTCCACGATTATCGGCAGCCTCGACTACGCTTGGCGGTCGGAGGAGCATGAGACCGACGTGCGGCTGTTTACGTCCTGCCCGGATCTGGGCAGCTGCAGGCCGCCATGGCACATATCGACGACCTGGCCCTGGCAACCAGCGTGGTGCCCATCACCGGCTGAGCGATCGTGGGCATCCGGGGCGGGTTGCCGCGGCGGGTTCAACCGGCTTCGCTGGGCATTCAGCGGGCTCGGCGGCCGCGTTCGCCGGTGCAGCGCCGCGCTAGCTCGTGCTGGCGGCCGGGCGGGCGGCCGGTGACCGCCGCTGGCCGCCGGAGTCCGGCGCGGCCAGCCAGGCGTCGATCCCGGCGAGCAGCCGGGCGCGGACCGGCGGCGGCGCCGCCGAGCCGCGGACCGACATCCGGGCCAGCTCGGCCAGCGCCTCGTCGGCGAGCCCGTGCGCCTGCCTGGCCAGCTCGTATTGCGCGGTGAGCCGGTGACCGAAGAGCAGCGGGTCGTCCGCGCCGAGCGCAACCTGGATACCGGCCTCGAGCAGAGTCCGCAGCGGCACGTCGGCCGGCTCCGCGGCGATCCCCAGAGCAACATTGGAAGCCGGGCACACCTCGAGCGTGGTCTGGCGCGCGGCGATCCGTACAGCCAGGTCTTGATCTTCTGCGGCGGCCACACCGTGGCCGATGCGGTCTGCGTTCAGCTCATCCAGGCAAGCCCGGACGCTCGACGGGCCGGCCAGCTCGCCGCCGTGCGGCACCGCCAGCAGGCCCGCCCGCGCGGCGATCCGGAACGCGGGGGCGAAGTCCGCCGCCGTGCCCCTGCGCTCGTCGTTGCTCAGCCCGAAGCCGGTCACGCCGCGGCCGGCCAGCCTGGCTGCGAGCCTGGCCAGCGTCCTTGCTTCCAGCGGGTGCCTGGTCCGGTTAGCCGCGATGATCACGCCGATGCCGACGCCGGAGGACGCCGCCGACTCGGCTGCGGCGTCCAGGATGATCTCGGTAACCGCCGTGATGCCGCCGAAATGCGCCGCGTAGCCGGACGGATCCACCTGGATCTCCAGCCAGCCGGAGCCATCCGCCCGCTCGTCCTCGGAGGTCTCCCTGACCAGCCGCCGGAGGTCAGCCTCGGTCCGGATGACCGAGCGCGCGACGTCGTAGAGCCGCTGGAACCTGAACCAGCCGCGCTCGTCGGCTGCGGACAGCCGAGGCGGCCATCCCGCGCTGAGCGCCTCGGGCAGGCGTACGCCGTGCCGCGCGGCGAGCTCGACCAGCGTGGCATGACGCATGGAGCCGGTGAAGTGCAGATGCAGGTGCGCCTTGGGAAGCGCGGCGAGTGGCCGTGCCATCGGCCCAGTCTGGCAGCGCCGCCGCGGCGGGCGCGCCAGGCCCGGCCGCTGCCGCGCGACGCCAGGCCCGGCCGCTGCCGTGCCGCCGTGCCCGGGCAGGGTCAGGCGGCCTGCCCGAGCAGCTTGGCCATCCGGCCGATGCCCTCCTCCAGGTCGGCGTCGCCGAGCGCGCAGGACAGCCGGAAATAGCCTGGCGTGCCGAATGCCTCGCCCGGCACCACCGCGACGTCCGCCTGGTCGAGCAGGATCTCGGCCAGCTCGGCGGTGGTGTCGCCGCGGCGGCCGCCGATCGTTCTGCCGAGCACGCCCTTGACCGACGGGTAGCAGTAGAAGGCACCCTCCGGCAGCGGGCAGCTGACCCCGGGAATCTCGTTCAGCAGGCGAGTCATCGTGAGCCTGCGGCGGTCGAAAGCGGCGCGCATCTCGGCGACGGCGGACAGGTCACCGCTGACTGCCGCGAGCGCGGCCGCCTGCGCCACGTTGCAGACGTTCGAGCTGAGATGAGACTGCAGGTCGGCAGCGGCCTTGACCACGTCAGGCGGGCCGATCAGCCAGCCGACCCGCCAGCCGGTCATCGCGTAGGTCTTGGCCACGCCGTTCACCACCACGCAGCGGCCGGCGATCTCTGGCGCCGCCACCGGTACCGAGCTGAACCGGGCAGCGCCGTAAACCAGGTGCTCGTAGATCTCGTCGGTGATGACCCACAGCCCGCTCGCCGCGGCCCAGCGGCCGATCTCGGCGACCAGGTCCGGCGGGTAGACCGCGCCGGTCGGGTTGGACGGGGAGACGAACAGCAGGATCTTGGTGCGCGCGGTGCGGTGCGCCTCCAGGTCGGCCACCGAGGTGAGGTAACCGGAATGCTCATCGGTCAGCACCGGCACCGGCCTGCCGCCTGCCAGCGCGATCGCCTCCGGGTAGGTGGTCCAGTACGGTGTCGGCACCAGAACCTCGTCACCCGGGTCGAGCAGGGCGGCGAAGGCCTGGTAGACGCCCTGCTTGCCGCCGTTCGTCACCAGTACCTGGCCGGGGGTGACCTGGTAGCCGGAATCCCGCGCGGTCTTGGCGGTGATCGCCGCCCTGAGCTCAGGCAGGCCGGCCGCGGGGGAGTACTTGTGCATGCGGAGCTCGGCGCAGGCGCGCTGCGCCGCGGCCACGATGTAGCCGGGAGTCGGGAAGTCTGGCTCGCCGACGCCGAAGCCGATGACGGGCCTGCCCGCTGCCTTGAGCGCGCGGGCCTTCGCGTCGACCGCGAGGGTGGCTGATTCCGTGATGGCCGATATCCGTGCCGAGATACGCTGCCGAGAGGAACTCATGGGTCCATGGTGGCACTAGATGCTGGCCGACGCGGCGTGCCGCCGGGCCGGCCGGACTGGTCCCCGGCCGCCGCAGCGGTCCGGTGATCTCCCGCGCGGGCGTAATGGCTGCCGCGGTTCGACGCCGGGGCGGCCGGCGACGTACACTTCAGGATCTGGTGGAAGTCCACCAGGTGGCCGGTGCATGCCCGCACGGGCCGTCACAGGGCAGTAGCTCAATTGGCTAGAGTCCCGGTCTCCAAAACCGGCGGTTGGGGGTTCGAGTCCCTCC
>Ga0070698_100001428_pt1 | contig 26458 bp, 23 predicted proteins | sample KBSK1502metaG_FD_65477 | JGI IMG/M metagenome (GOLD analysis project Ga0070698, IMG submission 65477) | Corn, switchgrass and miscanthus rhizosphere microbial communities from Kellogg Biological Station, Michigan, USA - KBS K1-50-2 metaG | ecosystem: Host-associated > Plants > Roots >... | reverse complement strand
GTCCACGGCATCGAGGAGTTCGGTAGCAGTTCCCACCGCGGCGATCACGACGACTTCACCCGTCGCCTCGAGCACCCGTCGTGTCCCCTCACGGACGAGGTAGTTGTCCTCGGCGATAACGATGCGCAGGGCGTCAGACACTTCCCACCCCCGGGACGGGCAGCCGCACGACGAGCCGCGTACCCCTACCGGGCGCGCTCGTGACCCGCAGGCTGCCGCCGAGCGCCTCGATGCGATCCGCGAGACCGCTGAGGCCCGAGCGCACCACGGTGCGCGTGTCGAACCCCGAGCCGTCATCGGCCACGTCGACGGACAGCTCGCCCTCATCGGCAGCCACACGCACGACGAGCCGACCGGCCCCCGCGTGCTTCATCGCGTTCGATAGCGCTTCACACACCGTGAAGTACGCGGCTCCTTCCACTGCCGGCGGGAAGCGACGCACGCGCATCGCCGGGGTCGCGTCGATTGTCACGCCACTCGGCATCCGCGCGACACGTTCCTCGATGGCATCGACGAGGCCGCGGTCACTCAGGACCGTGGGGTGGATCCCCTGCGCGACCGCGCGGAGGTCACGGATCGCGAGCTTCGTCTCCTCGTGCACGTCTTCGAGCAGCTCGGCCGCCGCTCCGGGATCGCGCCCGACCTGATCGCGCGCAAGACGGAGCTTCGCGAGGAGCGCGACCAGCTCCTGCTGCACGCCGTCGTGGATGTCCCGCTCGAGCCGGCGACGGCCGAGTTCCTCGGCCCGCACGATGCGGGCGCGTGAGTCGCGAAGCTCCCGCGCCAACTGCGCGTTGTGGATGGCGAGCGCCGCTTGCCGCGCGAGAGTCATGAGCAGGTCGCGGTCACGCTCGTGATAGCGGCCCTCCGAGCGCGGGCCGCATTCGAGTCGTCCGCTGACCGAGTCGCCGTACGAGAGCGGTACGGCGAGCGCCGCAGCGGCTGGGATCGCGCTGGGCGTGGCAGCGACCGCCGTGATCGGCTGCTCGCCAGAGATGACGACGCGGGCCCACTTCGCGTCGAGCGCGCGCCGCGCGGTCTGGGCGAGGAGCGACGCCGCGCGCTCCGCGTCGGCCTCCTCCAGATCGGATCCCAGATTGCTGAGGGCGTCGTATTCGGAGAGGCGCTCTCCGTAGGCGACCCGCGAGGCGAGCCGTTCGAGGGCCGTCCGCGCCGGTTGGAAGACGAGGGTCGCCCCGATTGTGAGCACCACCGCGAGGCCGAGTTGAGCGCGTTGCGCCGTCGCGACGCCGATCGCGGCGGCGATCGCGACATAGCCAAACGCGATCACCAGCCACAGAGCGGCGTAGACGACCGACCTGCGGATGACCAGGTCGATGTCGAGCAGGCGAGGGCGAAGGAATCCGATTGCCAGAGCGATCGGCACCGTCGGCCCGACGATGGCGGCCATCGCCACGACCGGGCCATTCGGGCACGCGGGGAGGAGGCCCCAGAAACCGGCGAGGCAGCCGACCGGACCCAGGCCGAGGGGGATCACGAAGAACAGCGCAAACAGCGGCCACCGCGCCGGCGCGCGGCGCGCCGGATCGGACCGGCGGTAACGGAGGACCAGGAGCGCGATGCCAATGACGAACAAGCTGAGCCGCCCGAGGTAGAGACCGGTGGCCAGACCGCCAAGGCCGCTGAGCGCGGGCACATAGATCGGGCTTCTGATGACCGGCTGTGCCCACACGAAATTCGTGTTGATCGGGACGGGGGAGGCAGTGAGGAGTAGAAGCACCGGGATGAGCACCGTAAGGACCGCGCAGATGCGCACGATCCAGCGCTCATAGCTGCGCTCGTATTCCCCATCCGGGAAGCTGGCGAGAACGGCGACAAACCCCGCGAGGCCGGCGATCTCGAACCCCTGCTCGAGCGCATTGACCAGCCAGAACCATGGCTGCGTGCCCGCGGTCACGGTCGTGACGGAGAGCAGCTGGGCGATCGTCGCGCCGATGAGCAGACCGCTCCCGGTGACGACCATCCGTCGGGCCACGGCGTGATCCGGCCGCCTGACAAAGGCGAAGGCTCCGACCAGGTAGAAGGCGAGCATGACCTCCTCGACCTGGATCCAGTTCGGCCACTGCGCTCCGCGCCCAGTTGCGAAGTCGGCTGCGGGATAGGCGACCGCCGCCAGGGCGCCGAGGAGCAGGAGCGCGCGGTACACGAGGACCATCACCGCCTCGCGATCATCACGCCTCGAGGTCCCTTAGTCGAGCGCTATGCCGCGGCGCTCGCCGTCCCCGCCTGGAGCGCCGGTCCACGCCGCAGCTCCAGGCCGACCCAGACGAGCGCGGCACCGAAGACCACGCCTTGGACCGCGTGGAGCAGGGCGGGCCCGACCTGAGGCGGTGGGATGAGAAGGAAGAACGAGGCCACCGCCAGAGCGACGGCTGGCGCGGTAGCGATCAGCCCCGCCTGCTGCAGGACCATAGCGATGAGCGCCCAACCGAGGACGAGGCAGATCGCACTGACGCCGACGAACGCGATGTAGGGGACGAGCGGAGCTGGCGCCGATCCCGAGCTGATGAGTGCGGTGACCGGAAGGAGCGGGTCGATGTAAGCGGAGACCACGCCCCCGGCGAAGAAGAAGGCGGTACCGGTGAACGCCATCACGAAGGCGCCGAGCCCGAGCCGTCCCGTGCGGGGCAGCAGACGCGCGCCCAGACCCATAAGACCGAACAGCAACAAGAATGCGCCCACCCAGTGGAAGGTGTGGGCGAGGATCCATTGCGTCTGCGTCGCGGCCGTCGGCTGCGCCTCGCTCGCGGGGTGGCTGCTTGTAAACAGGGCGACGAAGACGCCCCCTCCCATCAGCGCGAGCGTGCTCCAGCGGCTGAGCTGCGAAGCGTTCATGTGATGCCCTCCTTTGGATGACCTCGGCCAGACGTTAGGTCCGAAGGAACGCCGCACCTATCCGGCTGGCTACCGACCTCGCGTGGACGAACACCCTGTGGACGACCTCAGTTGGAATCTGAGGCTGACCGCGTTCTAGGCGGCCAGCGCGCCAATTAGGTTCGGCCTCGTCGCCATCGCTAGATCGGGCGCATCGCTCGAGAGGGAGCCACAGATGCGAAATCAGGTCGTTGGTCACTCGCGCGTCGAGGCTCTGGACGACGCCGCGCCCGCGGGACGCAGCGCTCAGCAGGCGCCGGAATCCTGGACGCGACGCGAGCTGCTCCGTGGTGGCGCGGTGATCCTCCTCGGAGTGAGCGGAGCGGAGCTCCTCGCCGCCTGCTCCGGGGCCGCGACCGCATCTCCGACGCCGGTCGCCGCGACGCCGACTCCTTCGCCCCGCATTCCCGAGATCTCCCTGACCGCGACGGATACGACCTTCGACGCTCCCGGGACACTATCCGCGGGGCTCGTCCAGGTCTCCCTCGAGAACAACGGCAGCCTGACGTCCTCGATGAACGTACTGCGCGTGCGCGAGGGCAAGACCTTCGACGAGGTGAAGGCGAATTTCCCAAAGCCGGACTCGCAACTGGCGAGCCTCTCGCTCGTCTTCGAGTCGTTCGGCGGCTGCACCGGCTTGCCGGCGGGCCAGCGTTGCAGCGTCGTACTGGACCTCGCGGCGGGTACCTACGCGCTCTTGAGCCGGGCATCCGGCCAATCCGCGGGCATCGTGAAGCAGGTCGTCGTCTCTCAGGCGAGCGGCGCGACCGCGCCGGAGCCTGCGGCGGACGTGACCGTCTCGCTCAAAGACGGGGTCGGGCCAGCGGTGCCGGCGACCGTCAAGGCCGCGACAAGGTGGAAGGTCACGAACGACGGCCAGGTCCCGCACGCCTTCCAGATCTGGCGTTTCAAGTCCGGGAAGAGCGCGGCAGATCTCCTCAGCTACTTCGCGAATCCCGGCTCCGGGCCGGTGCCGGCCGAGGTCGTCGCGGGGAGCGGGGTGCTGAGCCCGGGCAAGCGCGCGTGGTTCACCTCGGAGCTCGCGCCCGCTGAATACCTGGATGCGTGCACGGTTACTGGCCGCAACCCGCCCGCGACTCACATGAACGAGGGCGAGATAGCAAAAATCATCGTGGGCTGAGCAGCACGATCGCCCTGCTCGAAGCGCCAGATCGCCAGCCGTCGAAGCGTCTCCTCGGACCTCGCCCTCCTTGTGCGGGGCAAGCGTGGCAAGGAGGCGACGTCAGTTAGTGCACGATGATTTGAGGCCTTTCACCTAGCTGGGCCGGGATCCGATCGCCCGACGCTCTACCTCACAGCACCTCGCGAGCTCGGTGATGATCCATGCATCGTCGCCGCGTTCGAACCGTAGAGACACGTCCCGCGGATGCGACCACCCTTCCTCAAAGAAGGTCGCCGTGATCCACACCGGTTGGGAGGGTGGCGTAGTGCGCGCCGCCAGCGGAAGTGCGCGCCAGCTCATCCGCTCTCGCTGCGTGAAATCGGCATCGCCGATGCTCGAAAGGCTCACGAAGGGACGGTCCGGCACGGGCATCGCTAGGGCGCGTGCGACCACATCGGCGCTCGCGAAGCGCAACATCGAAGGCACATCGCGGTCGAAAAGCGCGCCGATGAACCCAGTCGCGACGTAGTACGGATCCGGATCCTGCCGGTTGGCAACCTCCACGAGCCAATCTCCCCGACGCTCAAAGAGCCACTGGGCGCCTCCGGGCCATCCGGCATGTGCGTTCCAGAGAAAGAGGCGATCGGAGGTAGAGCGTCGTTCGATCAACAGTCGATCTTCGTCAACGACTGTGACCTTCGTGATCTCACCCGGCGACGCGTTCATGAAAGAGGTCAGGCTGGATCCGTGGAGCCGCAGGCCGATCAATCCGATCGTGCCGGCTGAACCACCGCTATCGATCCCGACGATCAGCTCGCGGCCGACATCCCTCTGTGAGTCGAGATAGACCCACGGTCGATAGCCGATCCGAGCTGCGGCGATGCGCCACCAACCCTGGTCGACCCAAAGGACCGCCCCGACCGTATCGCCGGGCCGCGGCGATCCGACCAGCACGAGCTCGTCATCCCCGTGGCCGCTCGCAAGCACATGCCCGATACACGTTCGCGGTCCTTGGAGGAGCGCATCCAGATCGGTGGCAGAGCGGCCATCGGCAAGGCTGAGGAGCGCGGCGAGGGGCGGTCCGGTGACCGCCGCGACGGCTGGATCGCACATGTCCAGCTCGGCGAGGAGCGCGGCGGTGCGATCGGTCGCGCCGGCGGCGGGGCTGGATGCGCAGACGAGCATGAGCAGCGCGAGGATCGGGCCAAGCCGCATGCCCGCATCGTGGCCGATCGCCGCCACCCGCGAATCCGAGTTTTGGGCGGCTGACTAGTAGTTAGAGCGGAGGGGCTCCGATCCACGGCAGCTTCGCCTCGCACCACGCCGCCGCTGCAAGGAGGCGTCGATCGTCGCCGGGCGCGGCGACCAGCTGCAGCCCGAGCGGCAAACGGTTCGGGCCGAGCCCGCTCGGTATCGCGATCGCCGGCGCGCCGATGAGCGACCACCTCGTGCAGAAACGCGGGTCGCCGGTCGTCTCCGGCGTGGGAGCCTCGCCGACCGCGGCAGGCGTGAGGACAGCGTCATACGGCGTGGCCCACAGCGCGAACGCTTTGACGAGTCGCGCACGGGCGCCGAGCGCCTCGCGGTATGCCTCATCGGAGATGGCGGCGCCTTCGGCGAGATTCGCGCGTGCGATCTCGCTCACGAGCGCTTCCCGTCCGCGCAGATCGCTCTCGAGCGAGCGCGCTTGCTCGAAGTACATGATCGTTTGCAGCACACGCCGCGCGTCGTCGAGGCCCTCAGGTGGAGTCGGCCACGCGATCGGACCGCCCGCCGCCGCGAGGCGATCGACGTCGGCCTGGAACCGCTCCTGCGCGGCGAGATCGGCGTGCTCCCATTCGCCGGTCCGGAGCGCGGCGAGCTTCGGCGGCGTTCGGTCTGCGGACCACCACCGCGCGAGCGGCTCGCCGGCCATCGCCGCAACGAGTGCGGCGACCTTCTGGACCGATCGCGCGAAGCCTCCGACCTGATCGAGCGTCTCTGATGTGACGAACATCCCCCTGCGCGAGAGCCGCCCGAAGGTCGGCTTGAATCCCACCACTCCACAGAATGCCGCGGGCCTCACGACCGACCCGTTCGTCTGGCTGCCGATCGCGAACGGAACGACGCCCGCCGCGACCGCGGCGGCTGACCCCATGGACGATCCGCCCGACGTGCGCGAGACATCCCACGGATTGCGCGTCGGTCCCGGATGCGCCATGGCGAGCTCGGCCGTGACCGTCTTTCCGACGATGATCGCGCCGGCGGCGCGGAGATCGCGCACAACGTCCGCGTCGTCCTCGGCGATGCGACCGGCGTAGAGCGCGCTGCCGCGCTCGGTCGGCGAACCGGCCGTATCGAAAATGTCCTTCACCGCGATCGGCATGCGCAGGAGCGCGCCCGTTGCATGGGTCGCGGCGAGGGCCGCGTCCATCAGGAGCGAGGGCTCTGCGTCGTAGCGGACGAAGGCGTGGATGCGCGGTTCGGTCTCGCCGTAGCGCCGGATGCTCTCCTCGACCGCCGAGCTCACGGCCGGATGATGCCCCGCCGCGGTCAGGACTTCCTGGTGCGGCCCTTCGAAGCGGTCGCTCCTCGCAAGACGAGGAGCTCGCGAAGCTCGGCGAAGCGCTCGCGAAGCCAGCGACGGTCACGCTCGGCCATGCGGACCATCGTCGCGGCCATCGCGACGAGCTCATCGCCCTCCAGCCCGGTCAGCGATGCCGCCTCGGCCTCGCCGACGCCTGTCGCCGCGAGCAGCAGAGCCGCAGGAATGCCGAGCACCGCCGAGAGACGCGCGAAGACCGCGGCGCGTGGCTGCTGGATGCGCCCAGCCTCAAGCTCTGCGATCGCTGCCCGCGAGATACCCACACGGCGGGCGAGCTCGGCTTGCGTGAGGTGCAGTCCCTCGCGCGCGGACCGGACCGCGAGCGCCAGCGGGCGCCGTGACGGAGGCTTCGCGATGACAGGACGCTAGCACTATGTCAGCGCGCGACAGGCTTCTGACAGAGCGTCAGTATACTGACACGATGCCTGCGATCGGGGCGGATCACGTCGCCGCGGCCTCTGGAGGCGACGCGATCCTCCTTCTTGCGATCCCGGTCCTCTGGATGATCGGAGTCGTCGTCTTCGTCGCGTTCAAGTTCCACTCACGCTGACGATGGCCGAGACTCTCCAGGCCATCCTCGCGATCACATTGATCGACCTCGCCATGTCCGGCGACAACGCACTCGTCATCGGGATGGTCGCGAGAGGGCTGCCACGTGCTCAGCGGCGCAAGGCGATCGTCTTCGGCGCGGGTGCCGCGGTGGCGCTCCGCGTCGCCGCCGCCGCCGTCGTGACGCTTCTGCTCACTGTCCAGTACCTACAGTTCGTCGGTGGTCTCGCCCTCGTCGTGATCGCCTATCGGCTCGTGCGGCCCGACGATGGCCGCGGCCGGACGGTCCGCGAGGTCACCACCTTGCGCGCAGCGGTCGTCACGATCCTCGCCGCTGACTTCGCGATGAGCCTCGAGAACATCCTCGGCGTTGGTGCCGCGGCGCACGGGAACATCCCGCTCCTGTTGTTCGGGCTCGGCCTCTCGATCCCGATCGTGCTCTTCGGAAGTGGCCTCGTGATTCGGGTGCTCGACCGGTTCCCTCAGGCGACCTGGCTCGGCGCGGTCGCCATCTTGTGGACCGCTGCCGACCTCATCGTGAGCGAGCCGGCCCTCGCGCTGCTGCGTGCGACGCCGTACGTAGAGCTGATCCTGACGCTCGTCTTCCTTGCGATCGTCGTGGCCGCGCGCTTCCGGCACGCGGCGATCGCACGGGTCGGGACGCGGCCGGCGCGGCCCTCCGACCGGCGGGAGCGGCGCGCCTCCTGATCGTCCCAGCAGGAGGCACCCCACGTGCCCTTCGTCACCGTCTTCACGTCGTCGACGCGGGCCGCCGCGAGCGGGCGGATCTCAGCTTGCCGTGGCGAGCTTCCGCCATCGCTTCTTCGACAGTCTGCGTATCCGACTCTCGGCCTGCTCGCGCCAGCGTTCCGAGCCAAGCCCGAGTGCGACGAGCGTCTCCATCATCCGGAGCGCGCGCTCGACGTCGCCGCGCCGCTCCAGGAGCCGCGCGAACGCCAGCGCGAGCTTCGCGCGCAGCGCGTTGTCGCCGTCGCAGTACGCGCTCTCGTAGCACGCGAACGCGGCGTCGGTCTCGCCGGTGCGCTCGAAGCCGCGCGCCAGCGCGAAGGCTGCGGGTGCGTGATCGGGGGCGCGCCCGCCGCGCGCAGCCGTGACCGCGCGCGCGACGCGATCGGTGATTCGAACGAGCGAGATCACGTCACGCGCGTTGTGCTCGAGGACCGGCGCAATGATCGCGGGGTCACGCTTGCGCAGGTAATGGAAGTACGCGTCGGGGATGAGCCAGCCTGGGATGTCCGCGGTTCGTCCCTCGTCGAGGACGCTCTCCTCGAGCTGCCTCAGCGTGGTGGAACCGAATCGATTCGACCACAGCCGCCGCGCTGGATGCAGGAGGTCGAGGTGCGAGTCGTCGACGGTGAGATCGCTGCGTATGGCCATGACGAATCGCGTGCGGATTATCGGAAGGTCGAACGCCTTTCCGTTGTACGAGGCGCAGGCGCGGAACGGCTCGATCTCCGCTTTGAGCTGTTCGATGAACTCTTTCTCGGCGCCGAGATCGAGCAGCATGTGCTGCCTCAGCAATAGCTCATTCCCAGCGAAGTGAGCGACGCCGATGAGAAAGATGTAGGTGCCCGTGCCGCCCGAGAGCCCCGTCGTTTCTGTGTCCAGAAACAGGACGTCCTGCCATCGCTCCGGGGAGGCGCCTTTGAGGCCGAGGTGTGCGATGAGCAGTGGATCGCACGCTCCCCTCCCGACGATCTCGAGTCCGAGATCGTCGAGTGCGATCCGCTGCTCGCGCACTTCGAACGGGAATGCTGGAGGAACGGCGGCACTGGCCGAGGGCCCCCGCGCGACGGGGTACCGGCCGGAGGCCGGGGGGTCCACCGTCGCGTAAAGAGGGTTTCGGCCAGTGCCGCCGCTCTCCCCAGGTCTAGAGGGCTGTTGGGCGCGATCGCGTTCGACAATCGCGGCGATTCGGGATCGGAGGTCGTTCATCGGCGGAGGGAGAGGAGATCCGCGACGGCTTCGCGCACGTCGTTGCCGAGGGCGTAGGCCGGACCGACGCAGGACGGGCATCCGGTTCCGCATCCACAGGAATCGAGGTGCTCTCGGGCGCGGTCGAGCAGCACATCGGTCGATTTGAAGAGTCGTTCGCTGAAGCCGATTCCTCCGGGGGTCATGTCGAACAGATAGATCGTCGGCCGCTCGGTGTGCGGCGAACGGACCTCCACGGCGAGTCCGAGGTCATGCGGAGCGCACATCAGGAGCAGCGGCGCCAGGCCGTGCAGGAGATTCCCAAGACCGGCGAGCGCGACCTCGACGCGCTCCTTCGGCCACCCCGCGACCGCTCGTTCGGGCAGCGAGCACCAGAACGACGTCGTCTGAAGCTCCAGTTCGGGCAGGTGGATCTTGCCCCAGCCGACGTTCTCGTGGGTGTACATCGTGAGCTTCTTGTAGATCGTGGTGAGCGTGGACACGAGGACCTCGCCGTGCGCGAGGTCGAAGCCGCGCTGCGTCGCGCGCCGGTCGAACTCGTCGATGACACGGATGCGCACTGCGAGCTCCGCCTGGGTGTAGTAGTCGACCTTCACCTCGCGCACGTACGCCTTCGCGTTGTCCCAGTCCAGCCTTTCGACCTGGAACTGCTTCGACTCGTGGAGATAGATGGCCTGCTCGTGCAGCAGCACCTGCGCGGCGAATCGATCGATCTCGCCGATCACCCGAGCCTTGCCGTCGTGATGCTCGGAGCCGATCGTGCGCGGGGCCGGTCCCGTCGTGTCGACGATGACGACGTTGTCGTTGGTGGCGGTGCGCAGCGATGTCGTCTCGGCGGGAAAGGCCTGATCGGACCAGTGGTACTTCCCACCGGACTCGTGCAGCACGCCCTGCTCATCCAGGTACGCGAGCACGCCCGGCGTGTCCTCCGTCCCGAACCGCTCGCGCGTCTCGAACGGGATCTCGAATGCCGCGCACTTCAGGTGATGCACCAGCACGTGAAGGTTGTCGGGATTCACGAGACCGGCCTCCGGCGAGCGGTCGAGCACGTACCCGGGATGCTGAACGACGTACTGATCGATCGGGGATGAGGTCGCGACGAGGAACGCGGCCGACAGGTCCTCGCGCCGACCGGCCCGACCCATCTGCTGCCACGTCGACGCGATCGTCCCGGGGTAACCGAGCAGGACCGCGGCCTGGAGCGCGCCGATGTCGATGCCGAGCTCGAGTGCGTTCGTCGACACGACACCACGGACGGAACCGTCGCGAAGGCCACTCTCGATCGCGCGCCGCTCCGAGGGGAGATAGCCGCCGCGATAGCCACGGATGAGGTCCTGAGGCCACTGCGGCTGCGGGAAGCGCGAGCGCAGGTAGGTGAGCAGCAGCTCCGTCTCCACCCGCGAGCGCGCGAACGCGATGGTCTGCACGCCTGAGGCGAGGAGCGTTGCCGCGATATCGCGGCCGGTGAAAAGCGCGCTCTTGCGGATGCCGAGCGACTGGTTCACGACCGGCGGGTTCACGAAGACGAGCACCTTCTCGCCTCTCGGCGCGCCATTGCGATCGATGACGACGACGTCCTCCTCGACATGCCGGCGCGCGAGCTCTTCGGGGTTGGCGATCGTCGCCGAGGTGCAGATGAACGTCGGATGCGAACCGTAGAACTCGCAGATGCGACGGAGCCGCCGAAGGACGTTCGCGACGTTCGAGCCGAAGACCCCGCGATAGGTGTGCAGCTCGTCGAGGACGACGAAGCGCAGGTTCTCGAAGAGCTTCACCCACTTCGTGTGGTGGGGGAGGATCCCGGTGTGGAGCATGTCGGGGTTCGTGATGACGACGTGGCCGGCGCTGCGGATCGCGGCGCGCACCGCCGGCGGCGTGTCGCCGTCGTAGGTGTAGGTCTTGAGGTCGATGTCGACGTCCTTCGCGAGGCGCTCGAGCTCCGCGAGCTGGTCCTGGGCGAGCGCCTTGGTCGGGAAGATGTAGAGCGCGCGCGCCGTCGGATCCTTCGCGATCGCGTCGATGACCGGAAGGTCGTAGCAGAGCGTCTTGCCGCTCGCGGTCGGCGTGACGACGACGGTGTGCTTCTTCGCGTGCGTGCTCTCGAGCGCGTCGGCTTGATGCGAGTAGAGCGAGAGAATCCCGCGTCGGCGGAGCGACGCCGAGATCCGGCCGTCGAGCCAGGCCGGGTAGTCCGCATAGCTCGCGCGGCGCGGCGGGATCCGCTCCCAGCGCGTGACCATCTGCTTGAAGTCGGGGTCCCGCGCGAGGCCGTCGAGGATCTGCTCCAGGCTTACCCGTGCGGGAAATCGAACGGCCGTTCGCATGACCAACGGACGATATGGAACAGGTGTTCTGACGTCAAGATGGTTGGAGGAAACATCAGAAATGCGTCCTGTTCGCTGCTCCGCGGGTCCGTCAGGAAAAGCAGCGGTCGTCAGAAGCGAACAAAACGGCGATGTCGTCCTCGAAAGCGACGAGGTCGAAAGAAGCGGCCTCGCGTTATTCACGCACGAACTGATACCAGCATTGAGGCGAAACGCGCTTCAGAGAAGCGGCCAAATCGATGAGGCGGGCAGCAGGTCGCCCCGAGTTGCCAGAGATGCAAGCCGCACTTTCGGGTGCCAACCTGAGCGGACGTGGACGCTCGCGAGGTCACTCGCCGATTCCGGTCCGACCTGTGGCCAACATTGAAATCGCACGGCTTCACACGTCGCACAGAGCGGGTGGCGTGGCGAGACCTTGGCGACTCGGTGGATCTCATCGAGATCAACCTGATCGGCACGCTCGCAGATGCCGTCGGATGCACGTCTTACTCGTTCGGGGCATTTGTCGCGTCACTGCCCGCGTACCTCAGGTCCGATAGCGTTAGATCGGACCCAGAGGGCAGACCTCGCCCACACTACTGGGAGTGCGAGCTCAACATGCGACTCTCCAAGACATTGCCTCAGCCATGGTTTCGGCCCTTTGAGTCACCCCTGCGCAGCAACCTGCCCGAGAGTTTTGTGAAGCACCGCCAAGGACTGATGGCAGTGTTGCGGAGCGATGTGCATGACCGTACCGACACCTGGTTCGTCCGCGAGGATGGAGCGAACTTGTCTGAGTGTGTCGCGGACCTATTGCTGGTGATCGAACGAGACGGACTTCCGTTGCTCCAGCGGCTCCATGATCCGTGCGCCGTCGCGGAGATCGTTCGCGACGGGCAACTGTTGATTCCACCCGACTCGCCTGTGGGTCGGGATCTTCTAAAAGCGGCAACCCGAGCTTGTGAGGAGCATCACGGTTGATCCGGCCTAACTACCGCGGCGCCTTATAAGAACGACCGGTGCAGCCCGGAGGGGTGCCAGCCAAGTCGGTTCCTAGACTGGCTTGATGCGATCGCTATCCAAGAACGAGCGCGATTTCCTGTCATTCGTGCTGAGGCAGCCGCTCAAGGGAAGCGCCGAACTCTTGGCACAACTGCCGCTGACGTCTGCCGAGCTGCGGGACACGTGCGGCTGTCCTTCGCTGACACTCTCGGTGGATCGGACGCAAGCTGCGCCTGCTCCTGTTGGTCCACGGGTTCACTTCGAGGCGCGCGGAAAGCTTGCAGATGGGCAGCCGGTCGATGTGATCGTTCGCCACAATGACGGTTATCTCGAGGTGCTCGAGTTCGTCGCTTACACGTTGCCTGAGCATTCTGACTTCGCGATCCCCGAGACGAAGCGCCTTGAGCTCTTTGGGTGGGACGAAGACGATCCGGCCACCTTCCCCTTCCGGAGCAAGCTCGATTAGGTTCTCTCTCCTCGAGACCATTGCTAGGCGCAACACAGTCTGATGCGGTTGGGCGTCTAGCAACCACGATCGCGCCAGCAGGGTTTCGCTCACTCCCGGCGGCGCTCGTCGACCGGGCGAAGCAGCAGAGCGCCGAGCGCGTAATAGAGGAGCGCGAAGAGGAACGCGACGCGCGGACCGAGCGAGAAATCGAATGCGCCCACCCGGTCCATCGCGACGCCGCCGATCGCGATCGCGATCGGGCCCGCGGCGCCCGTGACGACATTCGAGATTCCCATGTACCGGCCGCTCGTGGCCTTCGGCACGATGTCCGTCATGAGCGCCCAGTCCACGGCGAGGAACGCGCCCGCCGCGATGCCGACGGGGATCACGAACGCGATCGCGACGACGATGTTCGGCGCGAGAGCCACGCCGAACATCCCCACCGATCCGAGCGCGCAGGTGAAGTAGACGAGCGTCTTTCGACCGAGACGGTCCGAGAGGCGGGCTGCCGGAAACGTCGTCAGTGCCGTGGTCACAGCGATGACCGCGGTCGCGACGTTGATCCAGATCCCGATCTCCGCGTCGGAGAGACCGATCGACCGGCTCATGTAGAAGAAGATGAGGTCGGTAAGCGTGACCGTCGCCATCAGGACGAAGAGCCGCGAGCCGAGGAGCCACACGAAGCTCCGCTCCTTCAAGATGTCGAGGCCCCAGGCGCCGGTCGCGATCTGAAGCCACGAACGCCCGCCGCGCGCGACGGCGGCGCGGCCTTCATCAACGGTCACGAGGGTCACGATCGCCGTGGTGAGCTCGAGAAGGCCGAGGCCGATCGTCGCGGTCACGAAGCTGCCGGTGAAGAGTCCGATCGACGCGATCGCGACGCCGCCGATGCGGCCCAGCACGATCATCACACCCATGAGGCCGCTCGCGAGGCCGACCTGCGCGGCGGGCACAAGGTCGGGAACGTACCCCTGGAACGGCCCCTGCGCGAAGTTCGAGGAGATCTGCAGAAGGACCACGAACGCGACCACGGAGATGTACGTGTTCGAAGTCGCGATGCCGGCGAGGAACACGACGTCCAGCAGTGCCCCGATGGCGATGTACGGCTTGCGCCGCCCCCACCGCGTGATCGTGTAGTCGGAGATCGTTCCGATCGTCGGTTGGACGACGATCGCGACCGCCGCGCCGAGCAGCGTGAGCAGTGCCAGGCCGGAGCCGGCGTTCGCCTTGCCGACGAGATCGTCCATGCGCCGCTGGAGGATCACGTTGTTGAGGCCGCCCCAGATCGCGTTGATGCCGAACCAGTAGATCGAGAGCTGGAAGATCTGGAACGTCGGCAGCGTGCCGACCGGTCTGCCAATGGTCGCGGCCGGAGCGGCAATCACCCCCACGGCCGAAGTATCCGCGACCCGCCAAGCGACGGACGGCCTGCTAACGTCGGCGGATGAAGGAAGCGCCGTGAGGCTCGCCGCGATCCGGCATCGCGCCCGTGCCCCATTCGTTCAGCCGCTCGCGGGGGATCGTTTCTTCGTACGCCTGCTCTGCGAAGCCGGGGACCTGGCCGCGGTGCGCTGCCACTTCGCCGACAAGTACGCACCGGGACTCGAGGGAACCCTCTCGCTGGTGCGCGAGACCACCGATGGGATCAGCGATTACTGGTCGGCGGTCCTGCCGATGCCCACCTCGCGTCTCCGCTACTTCTTCGAGCTCACCGACAGCGCGGGCGCCGTCCGTTTCTTCAACGAGCACGGCTTCCTCGAACGGCGCCCGGCGCGCAAGCATCACGTCGGTCATTTCTTTTACCCGTATGACCTGCCTATCGATCGCTTCGCGGTGCCGCCATGGATCGCTGGGCGAACGTTCTATCTCATCTTTCCCGACCGCTTCGCGAACGGCGACCAGATGAACGATCCGGCGTGGAAACGGCCGTGGGGCGAAGCGCCGACGGTGAAGTCCTTCTTCGGCGGCGACATCCCCGGCATCCGGCAAAACCTTGGTTGGCTCACCGACCTCGGCGTCCGCGGCCTGTACCTGACACCGGTCTTCACCGCTCCGTCGAATCACAAATACGACCCGGCCGACTACGAGCGCGTCGATCCGGGGCTTGGTACGAACGAGGACCTCGCCGCGCTCGTGCGCGACGCGCATGAGAGGGACATCCGGGTGCTTCTCGATGGCGTCTTCAACCACTCGGGCGACAAATGGTTCGCGTTCCGTGACGTCCTCGAAAAGGGCGAGGCCAGCAGGTATCGCGACTGGTTCTTCCGTATCGAGAGCTTTCCGGTGGACTTCGACGCGGTGAACTACGAGACCTTCGCGAACCGCGCGCGCAGCCACCCGAAGCTCAACACCGCAAACCCTGAGCTGCGCGACTATCTGGTCGGCATCGGCGAGAAGTGGATCCGCGAGGCCGACGTCGACGGATGGCGCCTCGACGTTGCGAACGAGGTGGACCACCGGTTCTGGCGCGCGTTCCGCGATCGGGTGAAGGCGGCGAAGCCGGATGCTTTCATCGTGGGCGAGACGTGGCACGACGCGATCCGCTGGCTCGACGGCGCGCAGTTCGACTCGGTCATGCACTACCCGTGGCGCGACGCGGTCCTCGACTTCCTGCGCCGGGACATCACGCCGAGCCGCTTCGCGGGCCGGACCGCCGGAATTCGGAACATGTACGACCTCGGCGCGACACCGGGACTCATGCACCTGCTCGGCAGCCACGACACCGCGCGCATCCGCACCGAGCTCGGCGGAAGCGCCGACCGCGCGCGCCTCGCCGCGGTGCTGCTTCTCACCGCGACCGGAGCACCGCTCGTGTACTACGGCGACGAGGTGGGGATGCAGGGCGGCGAGGATCCGGATTCGCGCCGCTGCATGGAATGGGATCCGGCGAAGCAGGACCGTCGGCTCCTCTCGACCTACCGCGCGCTCATCCATGCTCGTCGCGAGCGGCCCTGGCTTTCGTGGGGCGCGCTCGAGGACGTGCTCGTCGACGACGAACGGCAGGTCTACGCCTATCGCCGTTCGTCGACGGGACCGCTCGCACCGCCCGACGAGCCGCACGCCGAGCTTTACGTCGCGGTCAACACCGGCGACTTCCCGACGGACGTATGTCTTCCCGACGGCGAGCGCACCGATCTGCTAAGCGGAAAGCGCAGCAGCGGCGGTGTCAGGGTTGGGGCGCGGGACGCAGCGGTGCTCGTGCCCTCGACGTAGGCATGCGCGTCCTATTCCTCGGTGGCACCGGGCCGCTCGGGGTTGCGGCTTGCCGTCTTGCGATCTCGCGCGGCTATCAGGTGACAGTCGCACACACCGGACGGCACGAACCTCCACCGGATCCTCGCGTCGATCACATTCACGGGGACCGCGACGAACTGCTCGCGGTCGATGGCCCAATCGCTCGGATGAGCGCCGATGCGGTCGTCGACACTCGTACGACTGCGGCGAATGCCGGTACGCTGCTCGAGCGCGCGCGTCAGGCTGGGATCGGTCGCATTGTGGTCGTGAGCTCGACGGACGTTTACGAGTACTTCGTCGTCGGCTCAGGCCATGAGCGAGTGGGGGGCCGCGGCCTTCTCCCGGCGCAGACCCTCCCGGTCACGGAGGACGCTCCGTTGCGCAACGCGCCGTATCCCTGGGCGCCGCTCGGTCACGACAACGCTGCGATGGAGCGCGCCCTCGGCGGCTCACGGGTCGACGAGTCGATCGCGGTGCTGAGGCCCGGGATGATCTACGGGCCCGGCGCGGCCGGCCGTGAGTGGACGCTCGTCTCGCGGATCCGCGCCGGAGTCCGAAGGTTAGACCTGCCTGACGGCGGAGCTCAGTTCTTCGCGCGGGCCGCCCTCGAACGCGTTGCGCGGGCGGTGATCGCCGCCATCGAGAAGGCCCCAGCGGGATTGTGGCCGGTCAACGTCGTCGACCCGTACGGCTGGACTTACGCCGGACTCGCCGGTGAGATCGCGCGGCTCTTGGACTGGCAGTGGGAGCCCATCGTGGTGCCCTGGGACGCTGCCGTCCATCCGTTCAAGATCCAGTCCCCGTACTTCTGCTCGGATCAGCGTCTGCGCGAGGTCCTCGGCGTAACCGAGCCCGATCCCGCCGAGGCGCTGGCCGAGACGGTTGCGTGGTTGTGGGAGCACGGCGCCGAGCATTACTCGGAGCGGCTCGAAAACACGCAGGCTAGGCATCGTGGCCCCGAAACAGGCTCCGGAAGGGGAAACTAGCGCGCTCGGCGCGATCGTGATCACGCTGACGCGACGACGACGCCTTCGTCGGGGCTGAGCTCGACGCGGGCGAGATCGACCTGCGCGCCGTCGCGGTCGTGGCGCGTCGAGAGCGCGATCTTCGCGGTGCCGGTCCCGAGGGAAACGATCCGCGCCGACTTCGTGAAGTTCAGAGCGACCACGACGCGCTCGCCGTCGGCCTCGCGGGCATATGCGAAGACGCCACGCGTCACCGGAACAGTGCGATAGGAACCGCGACGCAGCGCCGGCGATGACTTGCGCAGCCAGATCATGCGCCGGTAAAGCGAGAAGAGCGACGCCGGGTCGTCGCCTTGTGCGGCGACGTTGCTGCGCGCGGTGTCGCCGATCGGCAGCCACGGATCGCCCGTCGTGAAACCCGCCTTCTTGGTCCCGTCCCATTGCATCGGCGTGCGCTCCGGATCGCGGCCATCCACGTCGACGATGCGATCGGGCGGGACCATGACGTCGGTCATGCCGATCTCCTCGCCGTAGTAGATGAAGGGCGTACCGCGCAGCGTGAGCAGCATCACGGCCGCAACCCCCGCGCGCTCGACCCCGTAGCGTGAGGTCGCGCGCGAGCGGTCGTGATTCGAGAGCGTGTAATCGGGCCACGCGTGCGCCGGCAGGAGCCGCTCCCATTCCTCGACGACCGCGCGAAAGCGCTCGGCGATCCACGGCTGCTCGAGGAAGTGAAAGTTGAACGAGAGCTGCAGCTCGTCGTTCTCGCCGTAGTAGCGGACGTGACGCCGCAGATTCCGCACGCCGATCTCGCCGACGGCCATGCGGTCGCCGTCATACGAGTCGAGCACCTTCCGCCACCGCCGGTGGATCTCGTGCACCTCGTCGAGATCCCAGTTGCGCCGCCGCGGCCAGCCGCGAAGCTGGAAGCGTGGGTTGTTCCGTAGGCGCTCGTCCCGGATGAGACCGGATGCGACGTCGACCCGGAACCCATCGACGCCGCGGTCGAGCCAGAAGCGCATGACGTCGTCGATCGCGGCGCGGACCTTGTCGTTTCGCCAGTTGAGGTCGGGCTGTTCCGGCAGGAAGTGATGCAGGTAGTACTGGCCGGTCGCACGGTCCAGCGTCCAGGCGGATCCGACACGGCGGAACACCGCGCGCCAGTTGTTCGGCGGGCCGCCGCCACGCCGCGGATCGGCCCAGATGTAGAAGTCGCGCTTTGGATCGCTGCGCGACGACCGCGCCGCCCGGAACCACGGGTGGCGATCGGAGGTGTGGCCCGGGACGAGGTCGACGATGACCCGGATCCGGCGACGGTGCGCCTCCGAGAGCAGGCGGTCGAATTCGGCGAGGCTGCCGAAGGTCGGATCGACGTCGCGGTAGTCCGAGACGTCGTAGCCGAAGTCGGCCATCGGTGAGCGATAGAAAGGAGAGAGCCAGATCGCGTCGATGCCGAGCGACCTCGGCGTGCCGTCGTTCAGATGATCGAGACGCGCGGTGATTCCCGGAAGGTCACCGACGCCATCGCCGTTCGAGTCCTGGAACGAGCGGGGATAGATCTGGTAGAAGACGCCCTCGCGCCACCAGCGTCGAGGGGGCCCTGCCCCCTCGGACCCCCCGGGTGTCCGCACATCCGGATTCTGCCGATTAGCCTCGTTACGTGACGAGCGAGGCGCTGCAGGACCGCTATTACGCGACCGGGATCCGCTTTGGCTGCGGACCGAGCAATCAGCAGGGGCTTCGCATCAAGAGTGTCGTGCGCGGCGATGAGGTCGTTGCCGTGTGGCATGCGGCGAAGCATCACGAAGCGCTCGACGGTGTCCTCTCCGGCGGCATCGCGGGAACGCTGCTCGACTGTCACTCGAACTGGACCGCGGCGTATCACCTCATGCGGCGGGCCAACGCCGAGACGCCGCCGGCGACGGTCACGGCGGAATTCGCGGTGAAGCTCGCTCGCCCGACCCCGACCGGCGGTCCGATCGAGCTGGTCGCGAGGCCCGTCGAACTCGCGAACGATCGAGCGGTGATCGAGGCTGAGCTGCGAGCCGGCGGCAAGGTCTGCGCGACGTTCCGCGGGACGTTCGTCGCGGCGAAGCCGGGCCACCCGGCGTATCACCGCTGGTGAGGCGAGCGCCCTGACGCGCGCGCAACTTCAGTAATACCCAGCGACCCTAGGCAAATCTCCCGAAAACGCTTGCGACTCGCGTCTCCGTGCATACGGTCGACCCATCACCGAGACCCTCGTCTCCTGGTCGCTGCACCAGCGCGATGCGCCGATCGCCGCGCGCGAGCGTCTCGCGGCATCCGTGCCGGGCGCGGTCGAACGAGGCGCGGTCGGGCTTGTCACCTGTCACCGCGTCGAGGTCTTCGCAGCGCTTCCCGCGGACGTCGACCCCCACGCCTGGCTGCGCGGCCCCGACGAAGCATCCGCCGCGCTGGAGGCGGTCGTCGTCCGCACCGGCGCCGCCGCGGTGACGCACCTCTTCCGCGTTGCCGCCGGTCTCGATTCGGCCATCGCCGGCGAGCGTCAGATCCTCGGCCAGCTCCGCCGCGCGTACGCGGGTCGCTCGACCCCGCTGCCGCCGCTCCTCTCGGCGGCGTTCGAGCGCGCCCTGCACCACGGCCGTCTTCTTCGCGCACGGACCCCTCTCGGTTCCGTCACGCGGTCGATCGGTTCGCTCGCGGTCGACGAGCTGCTGCGACACCTGCCCGATCCGACCGACGCGACCGTCCTCGTCGTGGGTGCGGGCGAGATCGGCAAGCTCGCCGTCCGGGCGCTGCGGCGCCGCGTCGGCCACATCCTCGTCGTGTCGCAATCCGGCGACAGCGCCGAGCGGGCAGCGGCGGCCGTGGGCGGTGACGCCGTCGCCCTGCCGGACATCGCGCGCGCGGTCGAGGTGGCCGACGGACTCATTTCGGCGGCCGATACGCGCGGCACCGTCCTGAACGCCGCGCTCCTCGGCGAGCGCGCGGCACGGCGGCCGCTGGTCGTCGTCGATATCGCGATGCCGCGAAGCGTCGCGGCGGATGCCCGCGCCCTCGAGGGACTCCGCTACCGGAGCGTCGACGATCTCCGTTCCGAAGCGACCGTGTCGACCGAGGTCATCGCGGCGTGCGAAGAGGCGTGCCGCGTCGCGGCCGCGCGTTTCATCGACGAAAGCGCGTCTCGCGATGCCGCCCCCGTCATCGCCGCGCTGCATGCGCGCGCCGACGGTCTCCGCCGGCGACAGCTCGACCGCGCGCTCGCGAAGCTCGGACACCTGAGCCAGCGCGATCGCGACGTGGTCGCCGGCCTGGCGCAGGCTCTCGCGCGCGGGCTCCTCCACGAGCCCACGGCCGCCCTTCGCACGAAGCCGTCGCGCGCGGATGCCGCGCGCGAGCTGTTCCGGATCGAGCCGTGACCGTCGTCATCGGGACTCGCGGGAGCGCGCTCGCGCTCGCGCAGACGAGGCTCGTGGCATCGCGCCTTGGCGACGACGTCGAGATCCGCGTTCTCCACACCGCGGGTGACCGCAGCGAGCGGCCGATCCGCACGCTCGGCGACGGCGCGTTCGTCGCGACCATCGAGGATGCGCTCGTCCGTCGGGAGATCGACGTGGCGGTGCATTCGCTGAAGGACCTGCCCACCGCCGAATCCGAGGGTCTCGTGATCGCCGCGGTCCCGGAGCGCGAGGACCCGCGCGACGTGCTGATCACGGCCACGCGCGGCGGCCTCGCCTCGCTCCGCGAAGGCGCCCTCGTCGGCACCTCGAGTCCGCGACGCGCCGCGTTCCTGCGCGCGCTGCGGCCGGACGCGGTCACGCGGGAGATCCGCGGGAACGTCGACACGCGGCTCCGAAAAGTACGCGAGGGCGAATACGACGCCACGGTGCTGGCGCTCGCGGGCCTGCGCCGTCTCGGGACCGCGGTCGCCGACGATGAGATCCTGGGTCTCGGCACGATGCCTCCCGCACCCGGCCAGGGTGCGCTCGCCGTCCAGTGCCGCGCGGACGATCAAGCGCTCAGATCGCGCCTCGAGCCCCTCGACGATCGCGACACGCACGTCGCGGTCCGCGCGGAGCGCGCACTGCTCGCGGCGCTCGGCGCGTCGTGCGCGCTGCGCCTCGGTGCGCACGCGCGGGTGGAGGGTGGTGAGATCCGGCTCGCGGCGGCGTTCGCCGTGGGCGAGGAGGTCGTCCGATTCGACGGCGCAGGCCAAGACCCCGATTCCCTCGCCGCGGCCGCGGCGCGCGTGCTGTCCGCTTCGTTTCTGGACGGGCTCATCGTCGTGCTCACCCGCGACGACGAGGACGACGGCGAGCTTGCCGAGGACCTGCGGGTGCTGCGCGCCCGCGTCGTCATCGCGCCGTGCATTCGCACCGAGCCGCTCGCCGACCGGAGCGCCCTCGCGCACGCGATCGGCGAGGCAGGCGCCGACGATCTCGTCGTCGTCACGAGTCGCGCCGGCGCTAAGGCGATCGGTTCGTGCGACGTGCCGCTTGCGGCGCCGGTCGCGGCCGTCGGATGGTCGACGGCAGAGGAGCTTCGCGCGATCGGCGTCTCGCCGCGATTCGTCGCTCGATCGTCGTCCGCAGCCGCGCTCGGACGCGAGCTCCCGCTCCCGCGCGGCATGGTCCTGCTCGCGCGTTCGGACCGCGCGACCGCGGAGCTGCCCGCGATCCTCCGGGATCGCGGCGCGCGCGTGCGTGAGGAAGTCGCGTACCGCACCGTCGTGGGCATGACCGGCGAGATCGTCTCCGTGCGCGACGCCATCGCGAGCGACGAGCGGCGGACGGTGGTCGTGTTCGCTTCGCCATCGGCCGTCGATGGATTCGTGCGCGAGATCGGCGTCAGCGCCCTCACGCGGGCCCGACCCGTCGCGATCGGTCCGACGACGGCGCGCAGAGTCGCCGAGCTCACCGGTATCGCTCCGATGACGGCGCGAACCCCGGACGTTCTCGGTCTGGTCTCGGCCGTCGTCGCGGCCTCGCGGGCAAGAGAGGAGAAGGCCTATGTCGACGCTCGTTAGCTCACCGGGGCGCTTCAGGCGCTCGCGACTCCGCCGCCAAGGGCGGTTGCGGGATCTCGTCGCCGAGACGAGGCTCGATCCGTCCATGCTCGTTCTGCCGGTCTTCGTCGACGCGAACGTCAGCGCGCCTTCGGAGATCGCGTCGCTTCCGGGACACGCGCGTCTCCCGGTTCGCGAGCTTCCGCGGATCGCTGAGAAGGCGAGCTCCGCGGGCATCGGCGGTTTGCTGTTATTCGGCCTGCCCGGCGAAAAGGACGAGCGCGGGGAGAACGCGGCCGATCCGCTGGGGCCTGTGCCCATGGCCCTGCGCGCCCTTCGCGACGTCGCTGGTCCCGACCTCGCGCTGATCGCCGACGTCTGCCTCTGCGAGTACACGACGCACGGCCACTGCGGTGCGGTCACACCCGAGGGGACTATCGACAACGACGCGACCCTGCCGCTCCTGGCCGCCGCCGCGCGTATCTACGCGGAGGCCGGTGCGGACCTCGTCGCGCCGTCCGACATGATGGACGGGCGTGTCGCCGCGATCCGGCATGAGCTCGACCGCGCCGACCTCACCGAGACCGCGATCCTTGCGTACTCGGCGAAGTTCGCTTCGTCTTTCTACGGGCCGTTCCGCGATGCGGCCGACTGCGCGCCGCAGTTCGGCGATCGCGCGGCGTACCAGATGGACGCGCGCAACGGGCGCGAAGCTCTGGCCGAGATCGCCGCCGACCTCGAGGAAGGCGCGGACATGTTCATGGTCAAGCCGGCCGGGCCATACCTCGACGTGATCGCGGCGGCCCGGGCCCGTTTCGACGCGCCGCTCGCCGCGTACCAGGTGAGCGGGGAGTACGCCGCGCTGCACGCGGCCTCGGCGCGCGGCTGGATCGACCTCCGGCGCGCGGCGCTCGAGTCGCTCACCGGCATCGCGCGCGCCGGCGCCGACATGATCGTGACGTACTTCGCCCTCGATGCTGCCGCCTGGATGCGCGAGCGATGACGCTCGTCGCCACGAACCGCGAGCTGCTCGAGCGAGCGCAGCGTGTCATGCCCGGCGGCGTGTCCAGCCCGGTACGCGCGTATGGGGCGGTCGGCGGCGAGCCGCCGTTCATCGTCGCGGCGCGGGGATGCCGGGTCACCGACGCGGACGGCCGCGAATACGTGGACCTCGTCTCGTCGTGGGGCGCGCTCATCGCGGGACACGCCCACCCCGCGGTGATCGCGGCGATCGAAGCGCAGGCGCGACGCGGCACGTCGTACGGCGCGCCTAGCCCGCTCGAGGTGGAGCTCGCGGAGGAGATCGTCGGCTCGGTCGAGAGCGTGGAGATGGTGCGCTTCGTCTCGAGCGGGACCGAGGCCGTCATGAGCGCCCTTCGCCTCGCGCGTGCCGCGACCGGGCGCGACGCCATCCTGAAGTTCGCGGGCTCGTATCACGGTCACGCCGATGCGCTCCTGTCGCGGGCAGGATCCGGGCTCGCGACGCTCGGCCTCCCCGACTCCGCAGGCGTGCCCGCAGCCGTCGCGCGCGACACGATCACGGTCGCGTACGGCGACCTCGACGCCGCGGAACGCGCCGCGTCGGCGACGCCGCTCGCCGCGGTCATCGTCGAGCCGATCGCCGGGAATATGGGCTGCGTGGTCCCGGACCGCGCCTTCCTCGCCGGGCTACGCGCCGTCGCCGACCGCACCGGCGCGCTCCTCGTCTTAGACGAGGTCATCACCGGTTTCCGGCTCGCGCGCTCGGGTGCGCAGGGAGTCTTCGGCGTGCGGCCCGATCTCAGCTGCTTCGGCAAGATCATCGGTGGCGGCCTGCCCGTCGGCGCGTACGCAGGATCGCGCGAGCTCATGTCGCTGGTCGCGCCGCTCGGCCCCGTTTATCAGGCAGGGACGCTCTCGGGAAACCCGCTCGCGATGGCCGCGGGCCTCGCGACCCTGGCGCTTCTTGACGACTCCGCGTACGCCGAGCTCGGCCGGCGTGGTGCGCGGCTCGAGAGCGAGCTTGCCGAAGCCGCGAGCGATGCGGGGATCGCGGCGCGTGTCCAGCGCGCCGGCTCGCTGCTCACGCTCTTCTTCACCGACCGCGCGGTGCGCAACGAGGAAGACGCGCAGACCTCGGACCGCGGGCGGTTCGCGCGGTTCCACGCGGCGATGCTGCGGCGTGGGGTCATGCTGCCGCCGTCGCAGTTCGAGTGCTGGTTCCTGTCGCTCGCTCACGACGACGAGGCGATCGCAACGATCGTCGGCGCAGCGCAGGCGTCTTTGAAGGAGATCGCATGAACGAGCTCTACCGGTATCTGACCCTCGCCGTCTCGAACGACTGGCGCCGTCTCGACCAGGGCCAGCGCGAAGAAGACAAGGCCGAGTTCGCGTCGGCGGCGCGAAGCACTGGCGTCCGCGTGCACGCGTACTCGCTGGTAGGCACGCGGGCCGACGCTGACCTCCTGCTGTGGGTCGTCGCGGACGAGCTCGAGGCGATCCGCGACTGGGAAGCGCGCTGCGCGGCGACGCGCCTCTGGGCGCACAGCTCGCGCCCGTACGCCTATCTCGCCGCGCGTCGTGCGTCCCCGTACCTCGGAGGCCATAGACACGCCGGCGGCGAAACCGAGCAGCCCGCTGGTCCTGTGGGTGACCTTCCGTACCTCGTCGTCTATCCGATGACGAAGAAGCGCTCGTGGTACGCGCTTCCGCGCGAGGAGCGCACACGCATCATGGCGGCGCACTTCGCCACCGGGCACCGCTATCCCGACATCCGTATCCACACCGGATACAGCTTCGGCATCGACGACCAGGAATTCGTCGTCGCCTTCGAGGTCCCGGACGTGCGTCGCTTCGTCGCCCTCGTATCGGATCTGCGAGACACGGAATCGTCTTCGTACACCGAGCGGGAAACGCCGATCTTCGTCGGTGCGGCGATGCCGCTCGACGAAGCGCTCGATCAGGTCGACGGCGCCACGAGTCGAGCGGAGCTCGTTCGCTGACGGCACCCCTTCTCGTCCGGGCCTGCTTCCGCGAAGCGGTCGAGCGCACGCCGGTCTGGTACATGCGTCAGGCGGGCCGCTGCCTCGCGGAGTACCGCGAGCTTCGCGAGCGCTACGGCATCCTCGAGATGGCACGGAACCCCGAGCTCTGTGCGCGCGTCACGGCGATGCCGGTGTCGCGGCTCGGCGTCGATGCGGCCGTCCTCTACGCCGACATCATGCTTCCGCTCGACGGGATGGGCGTCCCGTTCCATATCGAGCCCGACGTCGGGCCGATCGTCGAGCGACCGGTACGGGCGGCGAGCGATGTGGCGGCTCTGCGCGTCGTGCCCGCCGAGGAGGCGACGCCCTACCTCTTCGCCGCGATCCGCGACCTTCGGCGCTCGTTGCCGGCGGAGATCGCGCTCATCGGTTTTGCAGGCGCGCCGTTCACGCTCGCCTCGTACCTGATCGAGGGCCGTCCCTCACGCGACCTCGCCCGCACCAAGGCGCTCCTGTTCGGCGATCCGCTGCTGTGGGATCGCCTCATGAGGGTCCTCACGGACGTGCTCGCCCGCTACCTCCGCGCGCAGGTCGAAGCCGGCGTCGACGTGATCCAGCTGTTCGATTCGTGGGCCGGCACCCTGTCCGCCGCCGACTACGCCCGAGCCGTCCTGCCGTACTCGCGGCGCGTGTTCGCTCAAGTGAGCGGCGTGCCGCGGATCCACTTCGCGACCGGGAACCCTGAGCTCCTCCCGCTGCTCGCCGATGCACCGTGCGAAGTGGTGAGCGTCGACTGGCGGATCGGCCTCGCGGACGCATGGTCGCGCATCGGCGATCGCGGCATTCAGGGCAATCTCGATCCCGCGGTGTGTCTCGCGCCGTTCGAGGTCGTCGCGGCGCGCGCGCGTGCGATCCTCGCGGATGCCGCCGGACGGCCGGGCCATGTGTTCAACCTGGGCCACGGCGTGCTCGCCGGCACCGAAGCCGACACGCTCGCGCGCCTCAGCCAGCTCGTGCGGACGGAAACGGCGGCCGCGCTCGTATGACGACGGGCGTGATCCTGATGACGTACGGAGCGCCGGCCGGTGACGAGGACGTCGCGGCGTACCTCGGCCGCGTCCGCGGTCGCGAAGCGGCGCCGGAGCTCGTCACGGAGATGCGCCGGCGCTACGGGCTCATCGGCGGATCCCCGCTCGTCGAGATCACGCGCGCGCAGGCCGAGGCGCTCGAAGGCGCGCTTGGCGCGGACTACCGGGTGCGGGCCGGCATGCGATTCTCGGAGCCCGCGATCGAGGGCCAGGTCGGCGCGCTCGTGGCCGAGGGAGCGACGCGCATCGTCGGCGTCCCGATGTCGCCGCAATGGTCGGACCGCCTGATGTCGGGCTACGAGCGTGCCGTCGCCGATTCGTCTTCGGTCCCGTTCGCGATCGCTCGCTCGTGGTGGTGCGC
>Ga0070698_100001427_pt1 | contig 26461 bp, 24 predicted proteins | sample KBSK1502metaG_FD_65477 | JGI IMG/M metagenome (GOLD analysis project Ga0070698, IMG submission 65477) | Corn, switchgrass and miscanthus rhizosphere microbial communities from Kellogg Biological Station, Michigan, USA - KBS K1-50-2 metaG | ecosystem: Host-associated > Plants > Roots >... | reverse complement strand
CCGTTCGGGCTGAACGGGCTCGGCGGGGCGAGGGGGTGCCGGCGGCGGAGCCGTTCGGGCTGAACGGGCTCGGCGGGACGAGCGGGTGCCGGCGGCGGAGCCGTTCGGGCTGAACGGGCTCGGCGGGGCGAGGGGATGCCGGCGGCGGAGCCGTTCGGGCTGAACGGGCTCGGCGGGGCGAGCGGGTGCCGACGGCGGAGCCGTTCGGGCTAAACGGGTTCGGCGGGGGCCAGCGGCTCCTGGCGGGCGAACTGGGTGCGATAGAGCTCGGCGTATAGGCCGCCGGCGGCGAGCAGCTCGTCGTGCGTGCCGCGCTCGCGCACCCGCCCGGCGTCGATGACCAGGATCTGGTCGGCCTGCCTGATCGTGGACAGCCGGTGCGCGATCACCAGCGAGGTGCGCCCGGCCAGCGCGGTCGCCAGCGCGCGCTGCACCGCGGCCTCGGACTCGGAGTCCAGGTGCGCGGTCGCCTCGTCGAGCACCACCACCGACGGCGCCTTGAGCAGCAGCCGGGCGATGGCCACCCGCTGCTTCTCGCCTCCGGACAGCCGGTAGCCGCGGTCCCCCACCACCGTGTCGAGCCCGTCCGGCAGCCCGGAGATCAGGCCCCAGATCTGGGCCGCCTGGCAGGCCAGGATCAGCTCGCGCTCGGACGCGCCCGGGCGGGCGTAGGCGAGGTTGGCCCGGATCGTGTCGTGGAACAGGTGGGCGTCCTGTGTGACCACGCCGACCGCCGCGTGCAGCGAGTCGAGCGTGAGGTCGCGCACGTCGATGCCGCCGATCCGGACGTTCCCTGAGTTCGCGTCGTACAGCCGGGAGACCAGGTGGGTGATCGTGGTCTTGCCCGCGCCGGAGGGGCCTACGAGTGCGGTGAGCTTCCCGGGGGCGGCGCGGAAGCTGACATGGTCGAGGATCAGCTGGCCGCCGTCGGCGCGCTCGGTGCCGGCCAGCGCGATCGACTCGAGGGAGGCGAGGGAGACCTCGCTGGCCTTCGGGTAGCGGAACGACACGTCGTCGAACTCGATCTCGGGCGCCGACCCGTTGCCCGTCCCGGCCCCGGCCCTGGCCGCGGGCAGCGGCACCGCGCCCGGCGTCTCGTCGATCAGCGGCTTGAGGTCAAGCACCTCGAACACCCGGTCGAAGCTGACCAGCGCGGTCATGACCGTCACCTGCACGTTGGACAGCGACATGATGGGCCCGTACAGCCGGTTCAGCAGCGTGGTCAGCGCCACCAGCGTGCCGATCTGGAAGCTGCCGGCGATGACCAGCCAGCCGCCGACGCCGTAGATCATCGCGGTCGCCACGGAAGCGAGCAGCGTCAGCGAGATGAACAGCACGCTGCCGTACAGCGCGGTGACCACGCCGATGTCGCGCACCCGCGCCGCGCGGTTGCCGAACAGCCCCGACTCTTCCCTGGGCCGGCCGTACAGCTTGGCCAGCATCGCGCCGGCCACGTTGAACCGCTCGGTCATCGTCGAGCCCATCTCGGCGTCGAGCTGCATCGACTCCCGGGTGAGCCGCTGCAGCCGGCGGCCGATCAGCTTGGCCGGCAGGATGAACAGCGGCAGCATCGCCAGCGCGATGACGGTGACCAGCCAGGACAGGTAGAACATCGCGACGAGCACGAGGACCAGCTGGATCAGGCCGGACACGACCGTGGACAGCACGCTGGTGAGCGCCTGCTGGGCGCCGATCACGTCGCTGTTCAGCCTGCTCACCAGCGAGCCGGTCTGGGTCCGGGTGAAGAACGCGATCGGCTGCTGCTGCACGTGGTCGAAGACCTTCGTGCGCAGGTCGTAGATCAGGCCCTCGCCGATCCGCGAGGAAAACCAGCGCGAGGCGAAGCCGAGGAACGCGTCGAACACCGCGATCCCGGCCACGGCGCCGGCGAGCCCCGCGACGACCGCTGTGTCGTGCTTCAGGATCCCGTTGTCGATGATCACCCGCAGCAGCAGCGGGTAGGACACGGTCACGACCGCGTCCAGGATCGTGACGAACAGGAACGCCGCCAGGCTCCACCGGTACGGCCGGGCGTAGCTGCCGATCCGGCGCACCGTGCCGGGCTTGATGCGCTGCTTGGTGATGGACGGGTCGCGGCTGAACCCGCGCAGCATCATCCACTGGCCATGCGCGCCGCCGCCCATCATGACCGGGGCAACCTCCGCGGGCTCGGGGATCTTCCTGTGTCAGCCGACAGCGAACCGCGCGGCCCTGCGGCCCGCGGCCCTGCGGCCTGGGGCGGCCCGGCTAGGGCGCGGCGGCGAGCGGGCCGAGCCGCTCGGCCTGCAGCGCGGACTGGGCGCGGCGTTCGGCGGCCGACTGTTCCTCGAGCGTATTGCGCGCCGCCGAGCCCAGCAGCTTTTTTACCGCCCGGGCGGTCGGGGCGTCGGTGGCCAGCAACGCCGCGGTCAGGTCGGCCACGGCGTCATCGAGCTCGCCGGCCGGGACCACGAGCTCGGCCAGCCGCAGCTCGCGCGCCTCCTCGGCGTCCACGGTGCGGGCGGTCAGGCACATCTCCAGCGCGCGCGGCAGGCCCACGATGTCCACCAGTGGCTTGGTGCCGGTCAGGTCGGGGACGAGGCCGAGCGCGGGCTCCTTCAGGCAGACCTTCGCGTCGGCGGCGAAGACGCGCAGGTCGCAGGCCAGCGCCAGCTGGAATCCGGCGCCGATGGCGTGCCCGTGCACCGCGGCGACCGAGACGATATCCGGCCGGCGCAACCAGGTGTAGCCGGCCTGGCAGTCCGCGATCCACGCCTCGAAACCGGCGCTGCGCGGGTCGGGCAGCGGCTCCTCGCCCGGCACCCCGTCGGCCCCGAACAGCCGCAGGTCGATGCCGGCCGAGAAGCTCTGCCCCGCCCCCCTGATCACCACGACCCGCACCTCGGGCGGGAGGGCGCGGCCGATTCCGGCCAGCCCCCGCCACATGCCCGGGGTCATCGCGTTCCGGCGGCGCGGGCGGTCCAGCGTGATGGTCGCGACCGTCCCGGCCTGCCCGGTCGCTGCGGCGCCCTCAACTTGCGGCGCGCCGATGTCCAGCCGGAGCCCGGCCCGTTCCAGGTCAGCCGGCTCGAGCGTCACTCGTTCCCCCGGGATGACCGGCGGTCAGGGCCAGTCACCGGCCGGCTGCTCAGCGCCTGGCCTTGGCCTTGCCGCGGGTCGCGCCGCCCCGTCCGCGGAGGGCCACGCCGGTCTCGCTGAGGATGCGGTGTACGAAGCCGTAGGAGCGGCCGGTCGCGGCGGCCAGGGAGCGGATGCTCTCGCCCGCGTCGTACCTCTTCTTCAGGTCGGAAGCGAGCTTGGTTCGGTCAGCACCGGTCACCCTGGTGCCTTTCTTGAGGGTCTCGGTCACACGTACCTCCCGTGATAAGCAGTGACCGCTGCGTCACCATCTCCCGACATGATCACTCAAGAAAGCTAGATCGGCTACCCACATCCGGGCAAACGATCAGTATCTTTTTCCGGGCCCGCGCGGCCGCGGCAGGCCGGTGCCGGGCTGCCGCCCGGGCGCGGGACGGTACCGGGCATCCCGGCGCGGGCGCGGCAGGCCGGTGCCCGTGGGCGGCGGACCATGCCCGGGTGGCCTCGCTCAGGCCAGCGCGACGAGTTCGGTCAGGTCGTCGCTCCAGGCGTCCTCCACCCCGTCGGGCAGCAGCACCACGCGCTCAGGCTGCAGCGCTTCCACCGCGCCCTCGTCGTGCGTGACAAGCACGATCGCCCCACGGTACGCCCGCAGCGCCGCCAGGATCTCCTGCCGGCTGGCCGGGTCGAGGTTGTTCGTCGGCTCGTCCAGCAGCAGGACGTTCGCGCCCGACACCACCAGGATCGCCAGCGCGAGCCTGGTCTTCTCGCCGCCAGACAGGACCCCTGCGGGCTTGTCCACGTCGTCGCCGGGGAAAAGGAACGAGCCGAGGATCCGGCGCAGCTCGGACTCGGCCAGCTGGGGCGCGGCGGACCGCATGTTCTCCAGGACCGTGCGGCTCGTGTCGAGCGTCTCATGTTCCTGCGCGTAGTAGCCGATCCGCAGCCCGTGGCCGGGCCGGACCGTGCCCGCGTCGGGCGTGTCGATGCCGGCGAGCAGCCGCAGCAGCGTGGTCTTGCCCGCGCCGTTGAGGCCGAGCACCACGACCCTGCTCCCGGCGTCCACGGCCATGTCCACCCCGGTGAAGACCTCCAGCGACCCGTACGACCGGGACAGCCCGGTCACGGTCAGCGGAGTCCGCCCGCAGGGCGCCGGCACGGGAAACCGCAGCCTGGCGACCTTGTCCGCCCTGGCCTCGGCCGGCAGCACGGACAGCAGCCGGTCGGCCCGGCGCTGCATGACCTTGGCCGCAGTCGCCTTGGTCGCCTTGGCGCCGAGCTTCGCCGCCTGGGCGTGCAGCGCCGCGGCCTTCCGCTCGTTGGTGGCCCGCTCGCGTTTGCGCCTGGCCTGGTCGGTCTCGCGCTGCGCCAGGTAGGCCCGCCAGCCCAGGTTGTACTGGTCCAGCTCGCAGCGCTGCGCGTCCAGGTAGAACACCTTGTTGACGACCGCGTCGAGCAGGCCGGCGTCGTGGCTGATCACGACCAGCCCGCCGCGGAACGCCTTGAGGTGATCACGCAGCCAGGCGACCGAGTCGGCGTCCAGGTGGTTGGTGGGCTCGTCGAGCAGCAGCGTGTCCGCGCCGCCGAACAGGATCCTGGCCAGCTCCACCCGCCTGCGCTGCCCGCCGGACAGCGTGTGCAGAGGCTGGCCGAGCACCCGGCCGGGCAGCCCCAGGCTGGCGCCGAGCGACGCCGCCTCGGCCTGCGCCGCGTAGCCGCCCACCACGGTCAGCCGCTCCTCGAGGTGCCCGTACCTGCGCACGGCGGCGTCGCGCCTGCCCGGGTCGGCCGCGGCCATCTGCTCCTCGGCGGCCCGCATCGCGCCGAGCAGCTCGTCCAGGCCGCGGGAGGACAGCACGCGATCCATGGCCAGCACGTCGAGGTCGCCTGTGCGCGGGTCCTGCGGCAGGTAGCCGACCGTGCCGGACCGCCGCACGGTCCCGGCGTCGGGCTGCGCCCGGCCCGCGAGCACGCTGGCGAGCGTGGTCTTGCCGGCGCCGTTCCGGCCCACGAGCCCGATCCGGTCGCCGGGCCCGATCTGGAAGCTCGCCTCGTGCAGGAGCAGGCGGGCGCCGGCGCGCAGCTCAAGCTCTCGCGCGGTGATCATCGGACTGCCACTCCAGATAAGGATGTATCGGACAAAACGGACCTCAAGGGGCATACGACCCCAGCTCAGGGCCGGTCCGTCACACCGTGAGTGACAACATGGCCGTAATTATAGAGGACAGCATCCCGGTGCCCCTCGGTATTTCCGCCCCGCCGCAGGAGCGGGCCCTCTGGTAGTGCTGGGTCAGATGAGCTTGCTGTGACTCGAGTCCGTCAACGTGTAGCAGGGATGTCGCTGTAGCACGCCTAACACTTCACATGGACGCCGCGACCCAGGCGCGTCTCACATGGCGAGACGTGACGGGGGAAAGCGGGATTGGTGTGGCGCATGTGAGCGGGGCGGGGCGCAGGAGGGGCGAGAACGCCACCAGATGCGGTCAGCCGGCGCCGCGGGCGAGGTCGAGCAGGGCGTGCAGGTCCCTGGCGGCCTCGAGGGCGGACGCCCCGGCGAGCAGGACGATCAGCGCCGCGGCGGCCAGCAGCCAGGTGCGCCGGGGCGGCAGCGGTGCGAGCAGGGCGGCGACCCGGCGGGGCACCGGGCCAGCCCAGGCGAGCGAGATCCGGCGCTGCGGGCGTGCGCGGCGCGACTGGAATCGCAGCGGCCCGGTCCAGTGCAGTGACGTGATCCCATGGCGTCGCCGGACCCCGTGCGACGTCCGCCTTCGCTGGGACGGCGGGCGGACGATGCCCAGCGCGGCGCCGGCCATCGGCCGGGAGCGCGGGGTAGCGAGCAGGGCCACCCGGGCGATGGTGGCCGCGACCAGGTGACGATCGCCGGTGCAGGTGGCGGCGTGCTCGTCGGCCCAGCGCTCGACGGTGTAGTCCACGGTCCTGGCGACCGGGAGCAGCAGGGGATTGGCCGTCGCGGCCAGGTGGGCCACGGTCGTGAACAGGTGATGCCGGGCGGCAAGATGGGCGCGCTCGTGGGCCAGCAGCGCGGCCCGCCCGTCGTCGTCGAGGGCGTCGAGCAGGCTCGCCGAGACCACGATCCGCCCCGGCCATCCGGGCAGCGCGTACGCCTCGATGGCCGGCCCTGGCAGCACGACCACGCCCTCGGTGTCGAGGCGGGCGGCGCGGCGGTAGGACTCGGCGAGCGCGCGCGCCCGGCGGCGGAACACGACGGCGACCGCCGCCGACGCCCCGGTCAGCAGCAGCGCGGCGGCCACCCCGGTGACGGCCGAGGTAGCGTCGCCGCGGCGCACCACCGGCTGGGAGTAGTCGGCCAGTGCGGCGACGAACGGCAGGCGAGCCGCTGCGGCGGCGGCGAGCAGGGCCAGCGCCGCCATGCTGCAGCAGGCCAGCGCCACGATGGCCACGGTGAGCAGCCACGTGGCCCGGCGCGGCTCCAGCCGGGCAGCCAGCGGGCGGGCCGCGACGGCGGCCAGTGCCGGGATCAGCAGCGGCAGGTAGACCAGCAGCCGCATCCGGCTACTCCCCTTCCTGCTCCCCGGCACCGCCGCCGGAGTCGGCGGCTAGCAGGCGGCGCAGCAGCCGCGCGTCCCGGCCGGACAGCCCGGAGGCGAACCTGGTCAGCACCGCGTCGCGGTTGCCCCCAGCGTCCAGCGCCTGGCTCATCCGGCTGGCGGCGAGGTTGGCGTCGTCGACCGCCGTATAGGCAAAGGCGCGGCCCGCCCGCTCGCGAGCCAGCAGGCCCTTGGCGTGCAGCCGCGACATGATCGTGACGACGGTGCTGTATGACAACTCGCCGGCCAGCCGGGTGGCTAGCCGCTGGCGAACCTCGCCGGGGCTCAGCGGCCCGCGCGCCGACTGGATCACGGCCAGCACCTCGGCCTCCAGGGCACCGGCCGGGCGGCGGTGCGCGCCGTGCTCGGCGTGGTCCGGCAGGGGCGCCCGGTTACCGCGCATAGGGCATCCTTCCCGGGTCGGCTACCATCTACACGACTTGTAAATGTTCTACAGATACTGTAAAACATTCTCAGGTCTAGTATGCCACGGCGTGCCCCCCGCCGGGGTCGGTCTCTTCAGGCCATGTCCCGGCTGCGGCCAGGCAAGGCCACCCCCATCAGCGCGCGGCGAAAGGGCCCGGCATGTCACACCTGACCTTCCTCGAGGCCGCGGTCGTCGGCCTCGTCCAGGGCGTCTCCGAGATGTTTCCCGTCTCCAGCCTGGGCCACAACGTGCTCATCCCCGCGCTCGTGGGCGGCAGCTGGGCGCGTGACCTCAACGTCTCCGCGCCCGAGTCGCCCTACCTGGCCTTCATCGTCGGGCTGCACGTCGCCACTGCGATCGCGCTGCTCATCTACTTCCGTCATGACTGGGTCCGGATCATCGGGGCGTTCTTCACCTCGATCCGCAACCGCGAGATCTACACCGCCGACCAGAAGCTCGCCTGGATGATCGTCCTGGCGACGATCCCGGTCGGCATCGCCGGGCTGGCGTTCGAGCACGCCTTCCGGGTGATCTTCGGCCAGGCCAAGTACGCGGCGGCGTTCCTCATCCTGAACGGCCTCATCCTCATCGCCGGGGAACGCTTCCGGCGCCGGTCGTCGCTGGCGGCGGACGTCGCCAGCGCGCGGGAGCGGGAGCACGCCGAGCTCGTGGCGGCCGGCCGTCACTCCTCCTCCGGCGCCCGCGCGGACCGCCAGCGCGAGCAGGCAGCCGTGGAGGTGTCGGACCGGCGGCTGGCCACGCTGCCGTTCGTCCCGGCGGTCTTCGTCGGCTCGGCGCAGATCCTGGCGCTGCTCGCCGGGATCAGCCGGGACGGGGTCACGATGGTGGCCGGCATGGCCCGGGGGCTGTCCCGCGAGGATGCCGCCCGGTTCGCCTTCCTGCTCGCCACCCCGGTCATCCTCGCGGCCGGCGCGTTGAAGATCCCCGACCTGTTCGGCCCCCTCGGCAACGGCATCCACGGCCAGATCCTGCTGGCCAGCATCCTTTCCGGGGTCGGCGCATACCTGTCGGTGCGGTTTCTCGTCCGCTACCTGCGCACCCGCACGCTGACCCCGTTCGGGGTCTACTGTCTCGTGGCCGGGTTTGCCAGCCTCGCCTACCTCACGCTGGTGAAGTAGCCGGCCCGGCCGGCGCGCGGCGGCCAAGGCGGCAGCGGCCACAGCCGCCCGGAGGCCGGAAACGCGCCGCTGGGCCTGGGCCCGCGTGCCGGGGGACTACTGTCGGTGGCGTGAACGATGCCAGCCCCGGCGAGCCGGCCGGCTTCCATGACCAGGCGAGGAACTGATGGCGAGCACCACGGCGCGGACGCGGGCGGCCGCCTGCGGGCGGCCGGTGTGACGGGGCGGCCGTGAGCGCGTCGCAGCAGCTGCCGGGCATCTTCAACTCGTTCGCGCCGCTGCTGAAGCACTGGGGCTACCTGGCGGTCGGCGGCCTGGTCCTGGTCGAGGACTTCGGCGTCCCGGTCCCGGGCGAGACCGTGCTGATCGCGGCCTCGATCTACGCCGGGCACGGAAACCTGAACGTGGTCGGGGTCGCTGTGATCGCGTTCTTCGCGGCGGTGATCGGCGACAACATCGGCTACGCGATCGGCCGGTTCGGCGGGCACCGGCTCGTCGACCGGTACGGCCGCTACGTGCTGCTCACCCGGGCGCGGGTGGCCCGGGGGGAGGCGTTCTTCCACCGCCACGGCGGCAAGATAGTCGTCGTCGCGCGGTTCATCGAGGGGCTGCGCCAGGCCAACGGGATCATCGCCGGCCTGAGCGGCATGCACTGGCGCAGATTCATCGCATTCAACGCGCTGGGTGCGGCGCTGTGGGTGGCGACCTGGGTGTCGCTGGGAGCCGTGGCGGGCGGCCACATCGTCACCGTCTACAACTGGTTCACCCGTCTCGGGCTGTACGTGCTGATCATCCTCGGCGCCCTGATCGTGGCGCTCATCGTGCGGCACGTGATACGGCGGCACCGCACCGGACATCCCGGGCCCGAGCCGGCCGACGCCAGCGGGGACGCAGCGACCACGCGGCCGGAACACGAGCAGGGGCACGGCGAGCACGCCCAGAGCGGGCAGGGGCGGGCCGGGACCGAGCAGGGGCAGGCTGGCAGCGAGCAGGGACCCGCCGGACACGCTGACAGCGAGCACGCGGAGAGCGAACAGGCCGAGCGATAGCTCACGCTCGCCCTCGGCCCTTCCCCGGGTCGGCTCCTCAGCCTGGCTCGGTGAGCCGGATCATGACCGCGAGGAACAACCGCGGCGTGTCGCGCAGGACCGTCAGCCGGGGGTCGGGGACGGTCAGGAAGCGGTCCGTGGCCAGCGCGAAGTACCGCTTGAGCCGCGGGTCGTCGCGGAGCGCGGCCACCGCCCTGCGATCGCCGCCGAGCACCACGGCGTCGAGGCCGCCGTCGAACTGGCCGAACACCGCGGCGGCGGTGTCGGCCGCGGCGGACATCGCCACGGCGGCCTGCTTCTCCCTGCGCCGGGCGAACCGCTGCTGGGACTGCCCCCCGGCCGCGCTACGGCCGTGCACGAGGCGCGAGCCCACCTTGGACGCGGCCAGCCGGGGCGGCGAGCCGGTGAAAACCCCCGCCGCGTAGCCGCCGAGGCGCACGAGCAGGACGCCCACCGTCCGGTCGGCGGTGCAGTGATGCACGATCTGCCCGGCAGCGGCGGCCGCCGCGCCGCCATCGTCGCCGCCCGCGCCCACCGGGCTGGCATCCGCGCCGGCGGCCGGCATCGGCGGGAACGGCACGTGGCACTCGGCCGCCGCGCCGTCGGCGGCGGTGAACGTCACGATGTCACGGTCCGTAGTCGTGACTGCCACGTCCGGGTGACGCGCGACGAATGACTTGACCCAGGTGACAAGCCTGTCCGGCGCAACTTCTACCCAGCGGCCGCCACCTCGTGCCGGATTCTTCACTACACACCGCCTCCGAGCGTTTACTATCCGAGTCTGGCAACCGCCGGCTGCGCGTTGGTTCCGCGTGGCCGGCCCGGGGTCTTGGCCCGCTGCATCCGCGGCGAGCGACCACGATAGGGCAAGGAACAGGGTCATGACGATGCCGACAAGCTCTGGTCTGCAGGCGGGCGTCCGGCTCCAGACCGGCGGACCCGCTTCGCGTGCGCGCGGCGCCGTGGCGGACGACACCGCGGCCGCCGGCACCATCACCGCGATCGACGACGCGGTCGCCACAGCGCTCAAGGCAGCGATCAAGGACGGCGACCGGGTCGCGGATTTGCTCGACGTGCTCAGCGACGGCAGGCTGTGGGTTCCGCTGCCCGACGGCGGCACGCCAGTGACGGACGGCTCGTCGCTCACCTTGCCGATCGTCACGTACCTGGGCGGCGAGTTCGTCCCCGCGTTCACCTGCCTGCAGGAGCTCAAGAACAACACGGCCGGTCCCGACCAGGGCGAGCCGCCGCCGCTCATCCCGCACGTTGTCGTGCCGGCCGCGGAACTGGCCAGGTCGCTGCCCGCCGATATCGGCATCGCGCTGAATCCCGGCGCGAACGCCAGCGTGCCCGTCTACCCCGCGGGGGTGGCCTACCTGGCGGCCGTCGAGGGCCAGGCCGAGGGCGTGCGGATCCGTGTAAGCAGCCCGCCGTGGCAGCCGACCCGGCTGCTCAGCGAGGCCAGCGCGCAGTTGCGCACGGTGCCGGCCGTCCGGGAGGCGCGCACGGCGTGGCTGTCGGTGGCCGGCCGGGGCGAGGGACTGATCATCTCGATCGACCTGGACAACCCGGCCGACGAGGCCGCCCAGGACGCGGCGGCGCAGGCGGTGGAGCGAGCCGCCGCGCTGGTGACCGATGACGAGGGCTTCGCGATCGACGTCACGTTCGCCAGCGGGACCGAGCCCAATCCGGTGGCCGAATCCGTCGCCGCGAGCGCCGCCCCGTTCTACCGGCGCCCCTGATCACCAGCGCGGCCCGGCCGCACCGCGTATTCTGCCGGTTTACCAGTGTGGCTGGCGGGTCGGTCGTCACGAATGCGCCGCCGAAGCTCTCCACCAGCCCCGCGTCCGGATCACCGGAGGCTCCGTCGCCGCCCGGCCGGTCGGGCCGACTGGAACCGCCAACGCGGCGGCGCGCGTCTGACCGGCATGGCACGACGGTCCCCCGGCGGCGCGCCACCGTGGCGGGCGGCCCTGATCGTGGCCGCCGCCTGCCTGGTGGCCGCCCTCTGCCTCATGGTGTCGGCCTGCAGCAGCCCGGCGCCGCCGATCCCTGGGGGATAGGGATCAACTGCCTGGCGACGGCGCGGAAGGCCTGGGCGATCCTGCTGACATCCGGGGGCCGGGTCACGTGGCAGGTGCCGATGCCGAGCTGGGCGGGCCGGGAGCGCAGGGTCGAGGTCCGCCCCACCACGTCGGTGACGCCGCTGGTGACCGGCTCGGTGGCCGTGGTCGCCGACGGCGGCGCGGTGACCGGGCTGCGCCTGGCGGACGGCCGCCCGCGGTGGCGATGGACCAGCGGGCAGTGGGTGGACGGCGCGTGGTCGTGGCGGGGGCTGGTCGCGGTGCTCACCGGGGGCAACACCGCGCGCCCGAAGCTCACCGGGCTGGACGCGGCGACCGGCGCGGTGGCCTGGACGCGGAGGTTGCCCGGCTATATCTATGGCGCGCCCGTGGTCACCGTCGACGGCGGGCTGGCGATGGCGGGAGGGATCCCGCCGGGGGCCAGCGGCCCCGGGGTGCTGGAGGTCGTCAGCCTCGCCAGCGGGAAGGTTCGCTGGGCGCGCCGGACCGGACTGTTCGAGCCGCTCGCCGTGGCGGGCAGGCTGGTGCTGGCCACGCCTGACGGCCGGCGGCTGGCCGGCTACGACGCCTCCACCGGCGCGATCCGGTGGACGTTCGGCTCTCTGGCCGATAGCTGGTTCGTGACCCCCTTGACCGGCCCGGCCGTGGTCACGTGGGCGGATCCGCCGTCGGCCGGGACCACGTTGCTGGCCGCGATCGACGCGGCCACCGGGCGGGTCCGCTGGCAGCTGGACCCGCAGCCCCGCGGCGGCGACGACATGGGCCCGCTGGTGACGCTGCCGGCCCGCGGCTGGCCGGCCGTGCTGGCCGCCGATTACCTCCCCGGACGGCTGTGGCTGGTGAGCGGCCGCAACGGGCGCGTGCGCTGGAGCGTTCCCGCGCCGCTGGTCCCCGGTACGGCGCCGCTGGCAGCCGGCCCCGGCGTGGTCGCGTTCGAGACGCCTGGCGCGGCCAGCTCGCCGGTCACGCCCACGATGAGCCTCGTCGGCCGGGACGCGGGGACTGGCGTGGTCAGGTGGGCGCGCCGGCTCCCCGTCCCGGTCTCAGCCCCGGCGGTCCGGGCGGGCCCGGACATCGTGCTGAACCCCGACCGATCCCTGACCGACGGTGAACCCTCTGACGTGCTGCTCGCTTTTCGGGCGGACACCGGCCGGCCAGCCTGGGGCGTCACGCTGCCCGCCCCCGCCGCGGCGCCACAGGTCCCCGCGCCCGGCGGGCTGCTCGTGCAGGCAGGCCACGACGCCGCAGGTTGCGCGATCCGCCCTGGTGGCTAGGTCAACTTTTGGCGAACGCTTGACAGCGTTCGGATCTCGTGACGTGAAAAGCGCGCTCTGTCCGGTTCAGCTGGATGGTAGGTAGTGGGTCAGTTTGAACGGCCGTTCAGGCAGCGGTTACTCACTGTCACAACAGGATGCGGGTGGCACTGGCTCTCCAGCCTGGGCGTACCCCAAGATTCCTTGATCGTTACCCCAAGGGTCAACTGAGTTCGCGCTTGGCGCATCATATGGTTATGGCTCCCCATGTGCTGGCGTGCGCGCTGTTCTGCAACCCGGACGGCGGGGTGAACGGGCTGGGGTGGGGGTTCCTCGCAGCGCTCGGGGTGGCTGCGCTGGCTGGGATCGTGAGCGCGGTCGCCAAGTCTGGTACTCGCCGGCGCAAGCGGTGAGGCCCCTGGCTGCGACAGTCACCTGTCAGGGCCGTCCCGCTTCATTCCCGGCCGGGCGTCGCGTTGACGAACGGACGCGATCGTGCGACCGTGTACGTATGCCTGACCGCTCAAGGAAGAAGAAGCGTCCAGCCGATCTGAACCGGCTGGCCGCGTCCATCGTGGCTGACGCCGTCAGCGAGGAACCGGACGACCCATACGAGGGCAAGAACCCCGCTGCCGTGGAGCTAGGCCGACAGGGCGGACTCAAGGGCGGCAAGGCGCGGGCCGAGAAGCTAACGCCTGAACAGCGGAGCGAGATCGCCCGCAAGGCTGCCGCTGCGCGATGGGGTAAGCCAGCTAGCTGATTGCTCGCGCCTCCGGGTGTCTCTCTACCCGATCACATCGCCTAGACAGCGTGTAGCCGCTACCCTGTCCACGGAGGTACAGTTTTGACTGTACGGCGACAGGCACCGTGTGAGCACTGCGGCCGAACCTGTCTTCAGCAAGGAGCCGCGATGATCATCGAGGCTGCCCGGCTGGCAGACGGCACGGAGCCGGTCTGGGAGTACCTGGACCCCTTGATGAAGTCTCGCAGACGCGGGGGGGAGAACCTGAGGAGGATGGCTGACATCGTGGTCGTGTTGGACGACTTCGCTAGCACTGGCATTCTGGAAGTACCCCGTGAACTGAATTACCTCCGCGATGACATCTGGGAGATCAAGGCAGGAGACGCTCGGCTTCCGTTCTTCTATGTGAACGACCAAAGGCACGGCGCGGCGGCTCGAATAACTAGCGGATTTACCAAGCGGCAAGAAGAAACTCCCGCCAAGCAGATCAACAAAGCACTCTGGATCCGAAGGGAAGACCTCGCATGGGACAACGAGAGGGGAGAGTCTCAGTGAGTCTTTACGACATCGTATCTGAGCGCCCAGGCGGGGCTCGGGCTATTGCAGCAGCGCGGTTGCGGCGGAGCATTCTTCAACTCCTCCACCGGGCGTTCTCTCTCTCCGAGGTGAACTCGCAAAGCGCATTGGCGAAGAAGCTCGGCATCCGGAAGTCGGCAGTGAGCCAGGTATTCCGAGGCGACGGGAACCTGCGAATAAACACGCTGGCCGAATATCTTTATGAACTCGGCTTTGAGGCGACTCTCGAACTCGTTAAGGCGGGAGAACTTCGACGCACTGCCATCAGGAGCAGAAGGCCAAGCTATCCGCAGCCGTACACGAACAGCTTCGAACTGTCTCTGATGCGAGGACCGGCCGGCTTTACTGTTCATCCTTCCGGCGAACTGATGCCCGGCCTGCGGATAACGTGCAGCGAAACGAGGGCAGATGCATCATTCAGTTCGTCAACACTCACAGCAGAGTTGGTGACCCGGTGAAACTTGAGTGGGTCTTTCTGGCAGAAGGTTTCGGCCGGGATGCGAAACAGGCCATCACCGCGATCGGGGTAAACCAGAACGTCCATCCCGTGCAGGAACTGCCAGCAACGAGCAAGCGCGGCCTATTTGCGCATATTAGCGATGCCGAGGGACGCCTGCGCGAGGGTGATACCCTCAGCGTTACCCTAGAGATAAAGAATCCCTCAAGGCGCACGATCTCAGCGCAGACGGCAGAACTACCGCTGGGGGCGCCAACATGGCCCGACTTGCCCCTCTCTGTCGATATCGTGACAGAAGCAGCCATACGATTCGAGGAGTTCGGGGCTTATCTCTTCTCCGTCACACTTACTCACGTCGGCAAAGATGAAAGAAGCGAGAGCGTCACTGGTGAGGTTGAGCTTCATGTCAAGAAGCAGCCGCCCCCCACTGCTGCATTGGAAGGAGAGAGACAGGAGGTAAGCGGCCCCTGATAGCAGGATGCCGACCGGGGGAGAACTTTGGCGAGCACTCCCCGGCCGGCTCCGCCAGCCCCAGTAGCTCAGTGGACAGAGCGAGCCTCTCGTAAGGACACGGTCGCAGGTTCGAATCCTGCCTGGGGCGCGGACCCGAGCCTTCCACTGCTATCAGGGCACCTACGTGAGCGTATACCAGGCGTGGCTGCGGTCCAAGCAAGTGACCAAAATGTCAGACCGCTCAAGCATAATGGTCAGTATGGTGAACAGGTTGAGCACGGCAGAGCGGGCGCGGATCATCGGCGCCCTGGTCGAAGGCAACAGCATTCGCTCAACCGTGCGCCTGACCGGAGCGGCGAAGAACACGATCGCCAAGCTCCTGCTCGACCTGGGCTCCGCGTGCTCTGACTTTCAAGATGGCGCGCTTCGCAACCTGACCTGCCAGCGGGTGCAGATAGACGAGATCTGGTCGTTCGTCGGCTGCAAAAAGGCCAACGTCAAGCCCGAGCACAACGCGGACTTCGGGGATGCGTGGACCTTCGTCGCGATCGACGCGGACACCAAGATCGTCCCCTCCTGGTGGATCGGCCAGCGGACAGCAGAGGACGCCTACGCGATCCTGAGCGACCTGCGGGGCAGGCTGGCCAGCCGGATGCAACTCTCCACGGACGGGCACCAGATGTACCTGAGCGCCACCGCTGAGACGTTCGGCCCGGACCTGGACTACGCGATGGTCGTCAAGGAGTTCAGGTCGCAGCCCAAGCCCGAGGCCACCAAGTACAGCCCGACCGCCATCAAGTCCGTCACGATCAAGAAGGTCAGCGGATCACCCGACCCGGCGCACATCTCAACGTCCTACGTGGAGCGCCAGAACCTCACGATCAGGATGGGCATGCGGCGGTTCACGAGGCTGACCAATGCCTTCTCGCGGAAGCTGGAGAACCTGACCGCCGCCGTGTCCCTGCACTTCATGTTTTACAACTTCGCCCGGCCGCACCAGACGCTCACCAAGCGCGCCGGCGGCGTCAAGACAACGCCCGCGATGGCGGCCGGGGTTGCCGATCACGTCTGGTCACTGTACGAAATCGCGGCCCTGCTTGACTTGAACAGCAGTTCAAACTGACCCACTACCGGATGGTATACGCCGACTACCCCCACAGCCCCCCGCGTCGCTCGACGCTTTAATCGCCTGGGCGGCATCCCGAAGAGGCATCTGCGTCAGCTCCTTCACTTCCTCGGCCACCGGATCCAGGGACGCACCCAGTCGGTATCTACCTGGAAAGCATCCGCCTCTAGAGGTGCTGTAAGACGCCCGCTGCCTGCGCTAACCCGCAGAATGCATCTCGCCAGCCCTGAAGAGCTATGCGTCCAACATCATGGTCAGCCGGTCTGCGCTTATTGTAGGAACTCAGCCAGCTGGCCAAGCAGAGCGAACACTTCGTCCAGCCGACTCGCAATGCGATGCTGTTCGGACAGGGGCGCCAGTGGGACGGCAAGTGACTTAATCTGTTTACCATTTATTCCAATGTTTCCCGCCGTGGTTACCGCAACGCTCTCGATCTGCTTACGAACGAACCGAGAATTCAATACATATCGGAGATATGCATGTGAGACAATAATAGCACGCATACATATTAGCTTATCCGGATGCAGGATCGAGTCACTAACATTTGAAGGTACCTGAGATACCTTTCCAACATAGTGCAAGTTGCCATTGAACCGACAAGCAAGAAGGTCGTTCGGTCGTATGAAATACGGCTTGGCTTGATCCTCCGGTAGCTCGGCAAATTTATAGTCCAAGAGGTCAACTACGCTATCTCTTCGAGAGGTAGCCGCGCTAATCCGAAGTACCGGATAACCGACACCCGTATCGTTCGGTTTCGCGGACGTTCCATTGCGGCAATGGAAAAGGATGTCACCGAGCGCCACAAGTCGCCACCCAGTAGGTAGGGCAAGGGAGTCGTTTGGCTCAAGCGTAGCTATCTCGCCACTGAGTCCGAGCGTTTCCTTTTCCGCCGCGATTTGCGCTAGCAAGCTGTCAGCAGTTCCGCATGCTGGATCAGGCTCGACAAGATGCCCGGTCAACGCAAGCCCGAGAGCCGCTTCCTCTAGGTCTGATACATCTGCTGGAGTCCGTATCAGTTCCTTTAGGTGATCTAGCGCAAAATTGTCTACTGAACTACTAAGCTTCCGAAGGGCGGACTTGGCCAGAAGTCGCCGCTGTTCCTCTTCCTCTGAGTATGCAATCTTAAGTCGATCGATAAGGCTCATTGCCTTATCAATCCATTTGAGGATACATCGCTGATCAGATGAAGGCGCAAGCGGAAAAGCAAATTCCTTCAAAGCCTTAATATTGATGTGTGGAACCGTTGTTCCGATCACGCTCTTCTTGGCCTGCTCGAACATGACGGGCGAGTTGAGAGCCCACGAGAAGTATGCCGGATCAATTCCTTCGTGCAAACGAAACTGCATCATACGTTGAGACAGGCAGACTTCCACATCTTCGGGCACTACTGCCGCCATGCCATAGTTGCCTTCTCGACTATAAAAAACGTCGCCAGCTCTTGGGACTAGTCGCTGAGTCTGACGAAGGTACTCCTCTCTCGAGACACGTCGAGCTTCTTTGAAAAGCAGCCTACCAGGCAAGATATCGTTCGTTCGAATCGCCGGATAGCCCGATGCCGAGTACACGGGCGTTCTATGAAGACAGTCCACAATATGTGTACAGACAGCCGAAAGACGGACCCACCGCCACCCCTGAGGCAAGGGATAGAGAGTCTCCACGTTGGGCACGAATGGATTACTGAGGACCTGCTTGGCCTGGGTTGCTCTTACTGATAGTTGTATGCGTTCTAGGATATCGTCTGCATTGTCGACGGCCGCGGTCGCCTGTCGTAGTCTTCCCGAGAAGGCATGGGCAAGAATGAGTCGTCGAAGGCTTTCGATGCTTCCGGGTGTAGCTACGAATTCACGTAGGTCTGGAAGGATGCAGCGAAGCTGGTCGTTAGTCATTCTCAGCCAGCGCTCCGGAGAGGAGGGCCTTCAGATCGTCTAGTATGGAGTCAACCGCCTTCTGCTTGGCTCTATAGTTATCGAGAATCTCTATTGGATTTTGATCCTCAGGCTCAATAGCGTGGGGGTTCTTTACATTTAGATTGAACCCACGCTTCTCGATTTCTTCGATCGGTACACGCCATGCTTGTTCGGATTCAATCCGATCTTTCCACCATGCCCGTTCTGCGTCGAATTCATCGAATCGTATCGGCCGCGTCTTGTTATATGCCTTGAGTTCGGGCGGCATTCGGTGCCCGTAGTACCAAACTTCCTTAGTAGGATCGCCTTTTGTAAAGAAAAGAAGATTCGTCGCGATGCTCGTATATGGGGCAAACACACTGGTTGGCAGGCGCACAATGGTATGTAGATTACATTCTCGTAGCAGTTGTTCTTTGATGCGGGTTTTGATTCCTCCTTCGCCGAACAGTGTTCCATCAGGTAGGACAATTCCGGCTCTTCCGCCGGGCTTGAGCAGTCGCATAATCAGAACGAGGAACAAGTCGGCTGTTTCGCGTGTACGAACTGCCTGAGGGAAGTTCTGCTCGATCCCAGGCTCCTCGATACCTCCGAATGGAGGATTCGTTACCACGACGTCAACCCAGTCCGCAGGGCCGTAGTCACGGAGCGGCCGCGTGAGCGTATTCCCCCGCCGAATCGCTGTGGGAGCATCGATACCGTGAAGGATCATATTGGTCAAGCAAAGAAGATGCGGCATCTGCTTCTTTTCGGTGCCTCGCAGCGACGACTGGAGCACTGCCTCGTTTTCGGACGTTTTCACTTGCTTGCGAAGATGCTCAATGGTGTTGACCAAGAAGCCTCCGGTCCCACAGGCCGGGTCGAAGACAACCTCGCCGAGCTGCGGGTTGACCATCTCCACTATGAACTGAGTCAAAGGGCGAGGAGTATAATACTCGCCTGCATTTCCCGCGCTTTGGAGATCTTTGAGCAGCTTTTCATAAAGATCGTTGAACTGGTGTCGATCGGACCGCGCATTGAAGTTGATACCGTTAATCTTGTTGATAACTTGCCGTAGTAGCGTACCGCTCTTCATATAGTTGTATGAGTCCTCGAACGCTTCTCTAACTATGAACGTTCGCGGGTTGTTGTTTGAACGCAGTTGACGGAGCGCTGGGAACAGGTCATTGTTGACGAAGTTGTTTAGCTCCTCGCCAGTCAGTCCCTCTTCGTTGCCAGCCCACTTTCCCCACTGATACTTCTCCGGTATCGCTGGCATATAGCCATCGATCATCTCTTTAAGCTCTAGCTCGGTGTCATCAAGAATCTTGAGGAAGATCATCCATACGAGCTGGCTGAGGCGTTGGGCGTCACCATCTACACCCTGATCCTGCCGCATGATATCCTGGATGGACTTGATAAGCGTGGACGAGATCATGCCGCCTCCGGGTATAGGTGCTGCTCAAGATCGCGTACGGCCTTGAGGTAGGTCTCACGGCTTCCAAAGAGCTGGATGATTTCCATGGGCCTACCGATGGAACTGAACGGCTCGACGCGTAGGACGCCAATATCTTCGATCGCCCGAATGCCAGACTCCGTGTACTTGTCGAGCAGGCCCTCCAGCACTACCCGTATCTGGCCTTGGTATCTGCCGAGATACTGGATGTCGGCCCTTACCGCTTCAGCGCGCCTATGACGACCGAGCGCTCGGTCGTCATAGGCGATCTCGACGGCCACGTCGAATGGGTCGAGGTCGCCGCCGGTCTGCTCCGCCAAGTCCTCCAGCGGGATGCCTGCGTCGGCCAGTTCGTCGAGTAGATCCGACCGGCGCTGCGCCGACACCCACGCCGCGAAGAAGGCCTCTGCAGTAGAGTAGCGTTTTAGCAGGTTATCCCGAGTGAAGTCTCTAAGGTTAGAGGTAAGCGGCTTGCCATCCGCGCCGAGCATCTGAACCTGCTCACCGATGATCGTCACCTGCTGACCGCCCACAACCAGCTTTTTGCGCCTTACTGTGCGCTCTGGTCGATGTACTCCCTCGTCCGCCTGGTCATGTTCGTCGGCGCCTCGCGTCTCGTCGACTTCATTCAGATTGTTAACCGCATCGTCCATGCTGCCGTCAGGCAGCAACTCATAGACCTTGACGGGATCTCCATCGAAGTCTTTGTCGGCAAACAGTCTCGTGACGTTTTTGAAGTCCAAGATGACAAAGAACCATTTGTCGTAGTCCGTTCGTACCCTGGTACCTCGGCCGATCATCTGCTTGAAGTCGGTCATGCTGTCGACCGTGCTATTCAGCACGATGAGCTTGCAAGTCTGTGCGTCAACGCCAGTGGCAAGGAGCTTCGACGTGGTGGCGATGACCGGGTAAGGGATCTCCGGGTCGATGAAGTTATCGACCTCCTGCTTGCCCTGTTGATCATCGCCGGTGATCTGCATGACGTAACGCGAGTCCTTGAGCACCTCATCGCGATTTAGGTTGGTCAACGCCCGTCGTATCCGATTGGCATGCGGAATGTCCTGACAAAAGACAATGGTTTTCGCGTATCGGTCAGTGCTCTTCAAATATTCGGTAATCCGCTCTGCGACACGCTTGTCACGCTCGGGGAAGACGATAGTGTCGTCAATGTCGTCAGCGGTGTACTCGCGGTCAGGGATCTCGGTGCCACGATCGTCCATCTGGCCCTCGGTGGGCCGGAAGCCGAAGGTGTCGACGTCGAGGGCGACACGGATCACCTTGTACGGCGCCAGGAAACCATCATCGATGCCTTGTTTGAGTGAGTAGGTATAGAGCGGCTCACCAAAGTAATCCATGTTGCTGACGGTCCTGGTCTCTTTAGGCGTGGCCGTCATGCCGAGCTGGGTGGCCGAGCCGAAGTACTCAAGGATGTTGCGCCAAGCGCTGTCCTCCCGAACACTGCCGCGGTGGCACTCATCGACGATCACCAGATCGAAAAAGTCCGGCGAGAACTGCTTGTAAACGTTGTCGATCTCATCGGCACCAGTCACTGCCTGGTATAGCGAAAGGTACACCTCGAAGCTCTTGTCGACGACTTTGGTGCTGGAACCTTCGGAGTCGTCAGATGGCGCAACCTTGGTGATGGTCTTATGTGCCGTGCTGAGCTTCGCCATGCGGCCCTTGAACATGGAGAAGTCATTCATCATCGTCTGGTCGATCAAGATATTACGATCAGCCAGGAACAGGACCCGTGCCTGGGGCTTACTTGGGTTGATCGCCTTGAACGACTCCATGAAGCGCCAGATGATCTGCGCAGCCGTGTACGTCTTGCCCGTCCCCGTCGCCATGACTAGCAGAAGCCGACGCCTGCCAGCCGCGATTGCTCCTATCGTGCGGTTGACGGCGATGCGTTGGTAGTACCGCGGGCGGCGTCCGGACCCGTCGTCGTAAAACCGGCTCGCGATAACCGGTTCGTCCGCGTCGGTAATGCCCTTCCACTGCTTATAAAGGTCGTACAGTTGTTGGCGCGACGGGAACTGATCAAGAGGTATCTCGACTTCGACCTCCGGCCGCAGACCAGTGCGGTCGTGCCACACAAACGAGTCACCATTGCTAGTAAACACCGACGGTACGTCGAGCTGCTCGGCATACTCAATGGCCTGCTGCATGCCGTCGCCAGGCTCACGGTTGTTGTCCTTGGCCTCCACGACGGCGATCGGCAGGTTGGGACGCCATTCGAGCAGGTAGTCGACCTTCTTGGGCTTCTTCCGGACACCCTTGCTACCGACGACCTGGATGCGTCCAGCGGAGAAGTAGTAGTACTCCTCACGGAGCGAGATCAGCGGCCACCCGGCAGAGCTGAGAGCAGGCGTTATGTACCGGGTCCGGATCTCCGTCTCGGTTAGCTGCGCCTTCCCGGGGTCCCTCACGGTGCCGATGATATGGGCTACCACCGACAATCCGTGGCGGGGACACGCGCTCTGGCGTACTGTCACACGCCTGGCCTGCCACCTGCAGGTCGGCAGTGAGCGTCGGTCGCCGGAGCGAAATCTGCACTGCCTAGCCTAACGGTCAGACGTTGAAGCCGAGCGCGCGCAGCTGCTCGCGGCCGTCCTCGGTGATCTTGTCCGGTCCCCACGGCGGCAGCCACACCCAGTTGATCCGGAAGTCGCTGACCAGGCCCTCCAGCGCGGCCCTGGTCTGGTCTTCGATCACGTCGGTGAGCGGGCACGCGGCGCTGGTCAGCGTCATGTCGATGGTGGCCATCCGGTCCTGGTCCACGGCCAGGCCGTAGACCAGGCCGAGGTCCACGACGTTGATCCCCAGCTCGGGGTCCACCACGTCGCGCAACGCCTCGAGCAGGTCCTCGTTCTCCGGTGTCACCGTCAGCAGCGGACCCTCGGCGGCCTGCGCGGCTTCCGCGTCCGAAACCGTGGCCAGGTACTCGGGAACCTCGCCGCCGGTCGTGCCGGGCTCGGTCATGATGATGCCTCCTCCAGCGCCCGGGCGGTGGCGTCTTTCCACGCCATCCAGCCGAGCAGCGCGCACTTGATCCTCGCCGGGTACTTCGACACGCCGGTGAACGCCACCGCGTCCTCGAGCAGGTCCTCGTCCGGCTCGCCGGCGCCCTTGGACTTCATGAGCTCGAGGAACTCCTGGCTGATCGCCATCGCGTCGGCCACGCTCTTGCCGATGACCAGGTCGGTCATGACCGAGGCGCTGGCCTGGCTGATCGAGCAGCCGAGCGACTCATACGACACGTCGGCCACGGTCGGCTCGCCGCCGACCTCCTTGAGGCTGACCCGGACGGTCACCTCGTCGCCGCACAGCGGGTTGACGTGATGGACCTCGGCGTCGTAGGGCTGCCGCAGGCCACGGTGGTGCGGGTTGCGGTAGTGATCCAGGATGATGTCCTGGTACATCGACTCGAGCTGCATCACGTTCCCTTACAACAAGCGGCGTCCCGCCTCGCTTCCCGGCCGCCGCGGTTCATGCGTCGGCGAAGAACCGCTGCGCGAGCCGGATGCCCTCGCCGAGCGTGTCGGCCTCCTCGCGGGTGTTGTACAGGTAGAACGACGCGCGGGTGCTGGCCTGCACGCCGAACGCGCGGTGCAGCGGCCAGGCGCAGTGATGGCCCGCCCGCACCGCGATGCCCCGGTCGTCGAGCACCTGGCTGACGTCGTGCGGGTGCACGCCCTCCACCGTGAACGAAAACGCGCTGCCGCGGTCCGCCGCATCTGCGGGCCCGAGGAGGCGCAGGCCCTCGACCTCGCCGAGCACGCGCAGCGTGTGCTCGATCAGCCGGAGCTCGTGCGCCCTGATCGCGTCGAGGCCGATCTCGGTGAGGTAGTCGATCGCCGCCCCGAGCCCGACCGCCTGCGCGATCGGCATCGTGCCCGCCTCGAACTTGTGCGGCGGCGGCGCGAACGTCGACCGGTCCATCCAGACGGTCTCGATCATCTCGCCGCCGCCGAGGAACGGCGGCATCTCCTCCAGCAGCTCGCGCCGCGCCCACAGCACGCCGATGCCGGTCGGGCCGCACATCTTGTGCCCGGTGAAGCCCAGGAAGTCCGCGCCGAGCTCGGCCACGTCCACCGGCATGTGCGGGACCGACTGCGCGGCGTCCACCAGGACCAGCGCGCCGGCCGCGTGCGCGGCGTCGGCGATCCGCCGGACCGGGTTGATCGTGCCGAGCACGTTCGACTGGTGCACCAGCGACACCAGCTTCGTCCGCGGCGTGATCAGGTCGCCGATCCCCGACGTGTCCAGCCTGCCGTCCGGGGTCACGCCGAACCAGCGCAGCGTGGCGCCGGTGCGCTGGCACAGCAGCTGCCACGGGACGATGTTGGAGTGGTGCTCCATCTCGGTGATGACGATCTCGTCGCCGGGGCCGAGCGCGAACCGCGCCGGCCCGCCCAGCGCCGACGCGTTGCCCATCGAGTAGGCGACCAGGTTGATCGCCTCCGAGATGTTCTTGGTGAAGACGATCTCGGCCTCGTCGGCCGCGCCGATGAACTCGCCGACCTTGATCCGCGCGCCCTCGTACGCCTCGGTGGCCTCCTCGCCGAGCTGGTGGCTGGCGCGGTGGATGTTCGCGTTGTGCCGCTCGTAGAAGTCGGTCATCGCGTCGAGCACCTGGCGCGGCTTCTGCGAGGTGTTGGCGCTGTCCAGGTAGACCAGCGGCTGCCCGCCGCGGATCTGCCTGTCCAGGATAGGGAAGTCCTTGCGGATCCTGGCGACGTCGAAGACTGCGCCCTCTCCTCGCCTCCGGTTACCCGTCGGCTCGATCATGCCGGCGCTCCCTCTCGCACGTACTTCTCGTAGCCCTCGCGCTCCAGCTCCTCGGCGAGCTCGTGGCCGCCCTCGGCCACGATCCGGCCGCCGACGAACACGTGCACGAAGTCCGGCTGCACGTACCGCAGGATCCGGGTGTAGTGCGTGATCAGCAGCACGCCGTGACCCTCGCCCCGCCGGTAGCGGTTGATCCCCTCGGACACCACCTTGAGCGCGTCGATGTCGAGCCCCGAGTCGGTCTCGTCGAGGATGGCGATCTTGGGGTCGAGCAGCTCGAGCTGCAGGATCTCGTGCCGCTTCTTCTCGCCGCCGGAGAACCCCTCGTTGAGGTTGCGCTGGGCGAACTCCGGATCGATCGCCAGCTCCGTCATCGACGCGCGCAGCTGCTTGGCGAAGTCGCGCAGCTTCGGCGCCTCGCCGCGCACCGCGGTCATCGCGGTGCGCAGGAAGTTCGACACCGACACGCCGGGCACCTCGACCGGGTACTGCATCGCGAGGAACAGCCCGGCGCGCGCGCGCGCGTCCACGCTCATCGCCAGCACGTCCTCGCCGTCCAGCGTGACCGACCCGCTGGTGACGTGGTACTTCGGGTGGCCGGCGATCGCGTAGGCGAGCGTCGACTTCCCGGAGCCGTTCGGGCCCATGATGGCGTGCGTCTGCCCGGCGGACACGGTGAGGTCGACGCCGCGCAGGATCTCCCGGCTGCCGCCGGCCGCCTCCTCCACGCTGACGTGCAGGTCACTAATCTCAAGGGTGGCCATTAGTTGTTGCTTCTCCGCATCTCAGCTCAGCGCGACGTACACGTCGTCGCCCTCGATCTTCACTGGGTAGGTCGCCACCGGCTCGGTGGCCGGCGGGCCGGTGGGCTCACCGGTGCGCACGTCGAAGCACGACCCGTGCAGCCAGCACTCCACCGTGTGGTCGTAGATCTCGCCCTCGGACAGCGGCACCTCGGCGTGCGAGCAGACGTCGCGCAGCGCGTACACCTCGCCCTCGGCCCGGATGATGGCCACCGGCTCGCCATCGATCTCGACGCCGATCGTGCCGTCGCCGTCCGGCAGGTCCGCCAGCGCGCAGGCGCGGATGAACCCGCCCGACGTGGCGTGTGCCTCGGTCATGCCAGCTCCAGCTCGATGCCCGCGGCGATGCGGTCGGCCACCTCGGGAATCCCGATCCGGTCGATCAGCGCGCCGAAGAACCCGCGGATCACCAGCCGGCGCGCCTCCGACTCCGGGATGCCGCGGGCCATCAGGTAGAACAGGTGCTGGTCCTCGAGCCGCCCGCTGGCGCTCGCGTGCCCGGCGCCGACCACCTCGCCGGTCAGGATCTCCAGGTTCGGCACCGAGTCGACCCTGGTCCCGTCCGTCAGCACCAGGTTCCTGTTGCGCTCGTAGGTGTCGGTGCCGGTTGCCTCGGGCCGGATCACCACGTCGCCGATCCACACAGCGTGCGCGCCGTCGCCCTGCAGCGCGCCGCGGTAGTCCACCCGGCTGCGGCAGCTGGGCATCGCGTGGTCCACGAACAGCCGGTGCTCCAGGTGCTGGCCGGCGTCGGCGAAGTACAGCCCGAGCAGCTCGGCGTCCCCGCCGGGCCCGGCGTACCGCACGGTGGGGGCGAGCCGGACCAGGCCGCCGCCGAGCGTGACCGCGGCGTGCCGGAACGTCGCGTCCCTGCCGACCCGCGCGTGGTGGTGCGAGGCGTGCACGGCGTCGTCGGCCCAGTCCTGCATCGTCACCACAGACAGCGACGCGCCCTCGCCGACGACGAACTCCACGTTGTCGGCGTACGTGGCGCTGCCCGCGTGGTCGAGCACGAGCACCGCGCTGGCCATCGGCTGCACGTCCACCAGCAGGTGCCCGAACGCGGCGCCGGCCCCGTCGCGGCCGCGCACGGTGACCACCGTGGGCCTGCTCGCCGCCAGCTCGGCCGGCACCGTGATCACGGTCGCCTCGCCGAACGACGCGAACGCGCGCGCGCTCACCCGGTCGGCCGGGGTGAACGACCGGCCCAGCCGCGGGTCGCCCCGCTGCACCCGCTCCGCGCTGACCCCGGGGGCGGGGTCGGCCTGCACGGTGACCTTGCCCTCGGCCAGCGGCTCGTCGCCGGGCAGCCCGCGCAGCCGGCGCATCGGGGTGAACCGCCACTCCTCCTCGCGCCCGGTGGGCACGGCGAAGTCGGCGGGGTCGAACGAGGCCATCTCGTGCAACCTCGAGACGGGCGCCGATGCCTCCGGCGCCCGGCCGATCCGGGCCATCAGCCGACCGCCCCCTCCATCTGGAGCTCGATCAGCCGGTTCAGCTCGAGCGCGTACTCCATCGGCAGCTCGCGGGCGATCGGCTCGACGAAGCCGCGGACGATCGTGGCCGCCGCCTCGT
>Ga0070698_100001425_pt1 | contig 26477 bp, 21 predicted proteins | sample KBSK1502metaG_FD_65477 | JGI IMG/M metagenome (GOLD analysis project Ga0070698, IMG submission 65477) | Corn, switchgrass and miscanthus rhizosphere microbial communities from Kellogg Biological Station, Michigan, USA - KBS K1-50-2 metaG | ecosystem: Host-associated > Plants > Roots >... | reverse complement strand
CGCAGACCGCCGGGCCGTGGCTGCGCGAGGCCGGGCTGGCCGGCCCGGACCCCGCCCCGACCCCCGAGAGCCTGCGGTGGGCCAGGGAGATCCGGGAGAGCCTGCGCGCGCTGCTCGCGCACAACGGCGGCGGCCCGCCGCCGAGCGAGGAACAGCGCGCTCCGCTCGAGGCGCTGGCCGCCGCGGGCAGCCCGGTGCTGCGCGTCGAGCCGGACGGCCGAGTCCGGCTCACCGCCGGCCGCTCGCCGGGTACGCTCGCCGACGGGTTGCTCGGGCTGCTGCTCGTCGTCCGCGACGCGCAGCAGGAGGGCAACTGGCCGCGGCTGAAGATCTGCCGCAACCCCGGCTGCGCCTGGGCGTTCTTCGACCGCTCGCCCGCGCGCCGCGGGGCGTGGTGCGACATGGCCGGGTGCGGCAATATGATCAAGAACAGGAACTACCGGGCCCGCCGGGCAGGATGAGCCGTTTTCGGGCGCAGGCCGGCGTTTCGCGTTACAAGGATGGCCGGAAAGGGTTCAGTCAGGAAGGACCGATGAGGCTCACCGACTTCGACGCCCTGAGCTTCGATTGCTACGGCACGCTGATCGACTGGGAGGCCGGCCTCGCCGCGGTGCTGGTCCCGTGGGCGCGGTCCCGCGGGCTCGGCCCGTCCGGCGAGGAGCTGCTGGCCGCCTACTCGGCGCACGAGGCGCGGGCCGAGGCCGAACACCCGGCCGAGCCGTACCCGGGCATCCTCGCCCGCAGCCTGCGCGGCCTCGGCCGCGAGCTCGGCGCCGAGGTCAGCGACGAGGACGCCGCGCGGCTGGGCCGGTCGGTGCCGGACTGGCCGGCCTTCGCCGACTCACCCCAGGCGCTCGCCGACCTGGCGGGGCGGTACCAGCTGATCATCCTGTCCAACGTGGACCGTGAGTCGTTCGCCGCCAGCAGCAGGCGGCTCGGCGTCGGCTTCAGCAGCGTCATCACCGCGCAGGACGTCGGCTCGTACAAGCCGTCTCCCCGCAACTTCGACGCGTTGCTGGCCGAGACCGGCCGGCTCGGCGTCCCCCCGGGCAGGCTGCTGCACGTCGCGCAGAGCCTGTTCCACGACCACGTCCCGGCCAAGCAGGCCGGCCTGCCGACCGTCTGGATCAACCGCCGGCACGACCGGCCGGGCTGGGGGGCGACCCCCGAGCCGCCCGCGCCGGCCCGGCCGGACTGGGAGTTCGCGTCCATGCGCGCGTTCGCCGACGCGGCCGCGGCCGCGGCAGCGTCAGCCTGACGCCGGCGCGTCCGGCAGGGCCGTCCCGGACAGCCCGGTGCAGTAGTCGAGCACCGCGTCCTGGCGCGCCGCGGAGCGGGCGTCTGGGTGGGTGGGCTGGCGCCGCCGGTGGTAGAAGTGCTCGCCGCTGACGTCGGCGGCCGGGTCGTCGCTGACCGCCAGCCAGGCCTGGGTCACCGCCCCCTCCGTCAGGTCGCCGGGCGCGCCCGGCCCGCCCATCTTCGTGGCCACCCAGCCGGGGTCCACCGAATTCGACCGCACGCCCGGCCAGCGGCGCGCGACCCCGAACGCCAGCAGGATGTCGAACAGCTTGCTGTCGGAGTAGGCCTGCGCGCCGTTCCACCGCCGCCGGGCCCACTGCGCGTCGGTGAGGTCGGCCGCGCCGCCGCGGTGCATGCCGGAGCTCAGGTAGACCAGCCGGCCGGGCGGAGTGATCAGCGCGGTGAGCAGGTAGGGCGCCAGCACGTTGACCGCGAACACCTGGCTGAGCCCGTCCGCGGTCACGACGCGCGGCCCGCGGTAGCCGACGCCGGCATTGTGGATCACCGCGTCGTGCCTGCCCAGGGCGTTGACCTGATCCGCGACCGACCGCGTCTCGGCGATGCCGGCCAGGTCGCCGGTCACGACCGCGGCCGCCTCCGGCAGCGCCGCGCGGGCGTCGGCGGCGCGGGCGCCGTTCCGCGCGTGCAGCGTGACCTGGTGCCCCTGGCCGGCCAGCAGCCTGGCCGCCATCAGCCCGAGCCCATCGGTCGAGCCGGTGATGAAGACGCGGGACACGATCTAGTCCTGCTGCACGCCGAGGCCGCCGGCGACCGTCGTCTCCCGGCTGGTGAACTCCCCGGTGAGCATCGGCATCGCCGCGGCGATGGCGGCCCTGGCCGCGGGCAGCTGGAGCGACGCGTCGTGCTGCTCCTTGGTGTCCCAGACCTCGCTCACCCAGATCGTGTCGTCGTCGTCCTGCGCGAGGCCGACCACGTACAGCTGGCACCCTGCCGCGCGCAGCCCGTCGGCCCCGCCCAGCAGGATCGACACGACCTCATGGCGGTGACCAGGCGTGACGCGCATCGACCCGATGTACCCGTAGGCCATCAGGGCTCCCTTCCCTCATCGATCCGCTGCCGCCGAGGCTATCTCGACGGCGCCCCGCGTGTTGATCACCCGGTCGGCCGTGATGCCGGCGCCCTGCTGCCTATTCGGCCTGTGACGGCCGGTCTAGCTCGATCCCGGCAACTCTTGCCACCCGGTCAAGATCGACATCGCAGGCGAGGATGGTCGCCCGCTGCCGCCAGGCGACGGCGGCGATCATGCAGTCGACCAGGCCCCTGGGGGTGATGCCAGCCTGCCGGCATCGGCGGTAAATCCGCACGGCACCGTCGAAGTCGGCGGCCGCATCGAAGTGGTACAGATGGAACCGCAGCAACAGACGCCGCAGATCTGCCTCGCGTGCATCGCTGCGTGCCCCAGCGAGCACTTCCATGATCACAGGCTCGGTGACGGCGACCGGCCCATCGGCCGCGATGAGTTCCGACAGGCGCTGGTCGGTCGCGCTCCCTGTCGCCCGGTCGTATTCGACCCAGGCTGAGCTGTCCGCCAGGATCACGCGGCACCCTGGGGGTGAGCGTCTTCGGGGATCTCCGCGATAGCGTGGGCGCCCCGCATCGCCAGCGCCTCCTCCCGTGTCATGGGCTGCCCGGCCAGGTACCGCAGGGCGAACTCGACAGCCTCGGTCTTGGTGTGCAGGCCGTAGCGGTCCATGACCGCGCGGAGATAGGTGTCCTCGATCTCGATGTTCGTGCGTACCCTGCTCATACACTTACTCTACACCTTAGGTGTATTGAACGTGTGCTGAGTGAGCTGCTCGCCACATACCTGGGCTTACTGTGTTACGGAGCAACGGGCCACCGGACCGGAGGGCGGGCGATGACTGTCGAGCAGTCGACGATGCGGGCGTGGGCTGTGACCCGGCCGGGACCGATCGAGGCCGGCCCGCTGAGCTACGTGACCAAACCCGTACCTTCCCCGGCGCCGGACGAGCTGCTGGTCCGCGTCCGCGCGTGCGCGGTGTGCCGCACCGACCTGCACGTGGTGGAAGGCGAGCTGCCGGTGCACCGCGAGCACGTGACCCCGGGTCACATGGTCGTGGGCACGGTCGACGCGCTCGGCGGCGGGGTCACGGGCTACGCCCTCGGCGACCGGGTCGGCGTCGCCTGGCTGCGGCGCGTCGACGGGACCTGCCGCTACTGCCGCCGCGGCGACGAGAACCTGTGCCCCAACTCGGTGTACACCGGGTGGGACGCCGACGGCGGGTACGCCGAGTTCACCACCGTCCCGGCGGCGTTCGCCTACCGCCTGCCCCGCGCGGCCGCCGGCGCGGCCCCCGGCGCTGGCCTCGTCGCCGACGCCGACCTGGCCGCCGACGTCGAGCAGGCGCCGCTGCTGTGCGCGGGGATCATCGGCTACCGGGCGCTGCTGCGCGCGTCACTGCCGCCCGGCGGCCGGCTGGGGCTCTACGGGTTCGGCGACAGCGCGCACCTGGTCGCGCAGCTCGCGCTCGCCGAAGGGGCGACCGTGCACGTGCTCACGCGCGGCGAGGCCGCCCAGCGGCTGGCTCGGGAGCTTGGCGCGGCATCCGTCGGGGGCGCCTACGACGCGCCGCCGGAGCCGCTGGACAGCGCCATCCTCTTCGCCCCGGTCGGCGAGCTCGTGCCGGTAGCGATGCGCGCGCTCGACCGCGGCGGCGTGCTGTCGGTCGCCGGCATCCACCTGACCGACACGCCGCCGCTGAACTACGAGCGTGAGCTGTTCTACGAGAAGGAGCTGCGCAGCGTCACATCGAACACCCGGCACGACGGCCGCGAGTTCCTCGACCTGGCCGCGCGCTACCACGTGCGGGCCACCGTCCACGTCTACCCGATGGCGCAGGCGCAGCAGGCGCTGGCCGACCTCAAGGCCGGGCGCTTCGACGGCGCCGCGGTCCTCGTCAACGACCCAGCCGCCCAGTGACGCTGGCTGGCTGTCAACTGGCGCGGATGCGCTACGATCACCGCTGACATGGCTACGATCAAGGTGGCGCTGGCCGAGGACAACGTCCTGCTGCGGGAGGGCGTCTCCCGCCTGGTCGCTGCCAGTGAGGACTTCGAGCTGGTCGGGGCTGCGTCCGACCTGCCGCAGCTGCTTGCCCTCGTCGGCGAGCGGGCTCCGGACGTGGTCGTCACCGACATCCGGATGCCGCCGACCGGGACCGACGAGGGGATCCAGGCGGCCGCCTGGATCCGGCAGCACCACCCGATGGTGGGCGTGGTGGTGCTGAGCCAGTACACCGCTCCCGGGTATGCGCTGGCCCTGCTCGAGCACGGCTCGTCCGGACGGGGCTACCTGCTCAAGGAGCGGGTGGGCAGCGTGGATGAGCTGGCGCGGGCCATCCGCACCGTCGCCCAGGGAGGGTCGGTGATCGACCCCACCGTCGTCGATGAGCTGGTGCGGGCGCGCTCGCAGGAGCGCCGGCCGGGCGTGTCGTCGCTGACCCCCAGGGAGGCGGAGATCCTGGCCGAGATGGCCCAGGGCAAGAGCAACTCGGCCATCGCCGCCGCCCTGTTCGTCACCGAGCGCGCCGTGGAGAAGCACACCAACTCGATCTTCGCCAAGCTGGGGCTGTCGGAAGAGAGGGACGTCAACCGCCGGGTGAAGGCGGTCCTGGTGTATCTCAGCCAGCGGCCGGACCAGTGAGGCCTTTCGCGTTCTCCGGTGGGAGGCTGGCCACACCCCCTTCCGGATGGCAGCACCCTCGGCGGTGGCGGCAGCATGTGCGAAGCTGACAGTGTGACCAGCCCCCGCTCCGTACTCGTGGTAGACGACCAGGCGCCGTTCCGCTCCGCCGCCCGGGCGGTGCTGCGGCGCCTTGACGGCTTCGAGTTCGCTGGTGAGGCGGCCAGCGGGCCCGAGGCGATCGAGCTCGTCGAACGGCTGCGCCCGGCCCTGGTCCTGATGGACATCAACATGCCGGAGATGAGCGGGATCGAGGCGACGCGCCGGATCGTGTCCGCCCACCCCGGCACCGTCGTCATCCTGTGCTCGACCTACGACGCCGCCGACCTTCCGCCCGACGCCGCGGACAGCGGGGCGACGGCCTACGTCAACAAGGAGCACCTCGCCGCGGACACGCTGCGCCGGCTGTGGGCGGAGCGGGACTCCGGCTCCTTCGTGTCGCGCTGAGCCCTGGCCGTTCAACACTGAGCCCTGGCCGTTCAGAGCAGCGGTATCGTGCCGAGCACCTGGGCACCCTGGCCGGGTTCCGACTGCCAGCGCACCGCTCCGCCGATCGCGCCCAGCCGGTCGGCCATGTTGACGAAGCCGTGGCCGCTGCGGGCGCTCTCGGCGTCAAAGCCGGGGCCGTCGTCGCCGACCGAGAACAGCAGGCCGCCCGACTCCTCCCAGACCCGCACCTCCACTCGTGCGCCCGGCGCGTGCTTGGCGGCATTCTGCAGCGCTTCCAGGCAGCAGAAGTAGACTGCGGCCTCGATCTCGGCGGTGTACCGGCCTATCCCGTCGGCGGACACGCTGACCGGTAGGGGGCTGCGATTGGCCGCCGCCCGGAGCGCCTCGCCGAGCCCGCTGTCCGCGAGCAGCGGCGGGTAGATGCCGTGAGCCAGCTCGCGCAGCTCCTGGATGGTGTCCTTGACGCTCCCGGCCAGCTGGTCGAGCATCTCGGTCGCGGCCGCCGGATCGTCGGCGATGATGTCACGCGCCAGCCGCAGGCTGACCGCCATGGCCACGAGGTGCTGCTGCGCACCGTCGTGCAGGTTGCGCTCCACCCGGCGGCGCTCGGCGTCGCCGGCGGCGACGATGCGCGCCCGGGACTGCCGCAGCTCGTCGGCCTGCCTGCGCAGCTCGTCCAGGGTGGTCTGCAGCTCCGTGTCCAGCCGCGCGTTGTGCACGGCCAGCCCGACCTGCCGGGCCAGCTCGGTGAGCACGCGGTCGTCGTCCTCGGCGAAGCTGTCGGCCGCGGCGGGCCGTTCGACCACGATCAGGCCGAGGAGCTCGCCGCCGTGACTGACCGGCGCCACGCGCAGCTGCGCGCGCTCGCGGCCCTTGAGCAGGTCCGGCAGCCAGACCGAGGCCCAGGCGCTGCCCGACACCCCGGCCCTGGTCACGACGGGACGCTCGCGGGCGGATACGACGATCGAGCCGGGCCCGGCGTCCGGCACCGACGCCGCGCGCTCCAGCACGTCACCGGCACCGGTATAGACCTCGGCCGTGGTCAGCCCCATGGTCTTGCGCAGCGACTCGGCCAGCTGCAGCAGCAGCTCGTCCATCGGGATGGCCCGCGTCATGCGGCTGCCGAAGCCGCGGAGCGCTTCGTCGGGAGCCTCGCGCGCCCCGTAGATGAAGCGCGTCGCCGAGGCGGCGAACCGGTCCCTGGCCGGCAGGTACCCGATCGCGGCTATCGCCGCCGCCAGCATCGACAGCCCGAGTACTTCCCGGTCCGCCGAGCCGCGCGGCGCGGTCCCGATGCCGTACACGATCACCAGGTAGATGACCGCGACCACCACGCTGAATCCGGCTATCGACAGCACCTGGACCAGGACGCGGCCGCCGGAGGGCCCGAGGCCCGGCAGCTCTCCGGCGATCATGCCGAGCGGCAGGAAGATCGCGCAGCCCGCGGCGACGGCGGCAACCGGCCCCGGCCACATGACGAGCACGTGCAGGACGAGGACCACCAGCGCCGCGTCGGCTGCCAGCACGGCGCCGACCGCCATCCACTGCATCCGCTGCCGGTCGCGTCCGCCCGCCGCCAGGTAACGGAGCCGCACCGCGGGCAGGGCGCACGCCACCGCCAGCGGCCAGGCCACGGCCGCGGCGGCCAGCGGGAACGGGCGCCCGGCGACCACCAGCGCCACGCCGGTGCCCGCGGCCGCGGCGTAGGCCAGGGCCGCGCCCGCCCGCCTGCCCCGCTCGCCGAGCCGGCCATCGGGCAGGGCCAGCAGCATGTGCACGGAGATCGCGATGACGATCGGCACCGCCAGCGTGGCGACGTCGCGCGCAGAGTGGTGCAGGCCGCTGGAGACGTCGTCGCCGAGCCGCGCGGCGGCCAGCGCGACCGAGGCCGTCAGCGCGCCGAACGCCACCTGCCACAGCGCAACCCGCTGCGGCGCGCGGGAGAGGACGGCGCCGGACACCGCGCCCGCCAGGACCAGGCCGAAGGCGACGGCCTGCAGGGCAGACACATTGCCGGCGACCCGGAGCCCGGCCACCGCGATCGCCACGGTGAGCACGGGCATGAGCATTCCGGCCAGCGCGCGCCGCGCCGGGCTGCCACCCCGGGGCGGGGCTGCGGTGGCCGGCTCGTGGACGGTGGCGTTCATCATCTTTCACTCCGCTCGCAGGATGGCGGCCGGCGGTGTCCGGGCGGCCTTCCGGCCGGGCAGCGCCGCGACGAGGTTGGCCAGGATCAGCGCGGCCAGGGCCGCGAGGGCGATGGAGGCGGCCGGCACCGTCGGGTCGGGGACCGCGGACAGCTGGCGGGCGAACAGCAGCCACAGCCACCGGCCGGCCGCGATGCCCGCCGGCACGCCGACGAGCAGCCCGGCGGCGGCGATGACCGTGGACTGCCACGCAACGGCTCCGGCCAGCTGGCGGAGGGTGAAGCCCAGCGTCTTCAGCAATGCGAAGTCACGCCGCCGCCGCCGCACCGACGCGACCAGGGTCAGCCCGAGGCCCGCCACCGCCCCGGCCGCGAGCCCGCCGGCCAGGATCGCCGGCATCGCGCCCATCGACCGGTAGTTCACGATCTCGGCCGGCCGCTGGGCCGCCAGGAGATCGATGGTGTCCGCTATCGACCCACCGCCGCTGGTGGCCTGCGCCCGCGGCGAGTTCAGGACGCGCGTGAGCTGCCTCCTGATCGCCTGCAGCGATCGCAGCCCCGCCGACTGGCTGGTGCCGGGCCGCAGCCGCACCAGGATGGCATTCGGACCGGAAAGAAGCGGGCCGAACGGGCCGCCCGAGGCATTCCCCGGGAGAACAGCAGAGGAGAACAGTGCCCCGGTGCTCATCGACGAATGGACGCTCAGCACGCCGCCGATCGCCGGCATGGTGGCGGTGCCAGCGATCCGCAGCCGGACGTGAAAGCCGCCGCTGGCCAGCGTCACGGTATCGCCGACCCGCCGGTGCAGCTGGGCGAGGGTGGCCGGCCCGAGCACGACATCGTGGCTGCTGTCAAGGCCGTGACCGGACAGCACGCTCGGGGCCACCGCCGGGTCGGTGGGTGCAGCCATGGCGGGAACGGTCTGGCCGTCGACCTGGACCGTCGCGAAGTACACCCCGGTGGTGGAGGCTACCAGCCGGTCGCGGGCCAGCAACGGGCCGGCCCACCGGGCGGGCACGGGGCCCCACCCCTGGACCGCGTAGAGGGCGTAATCGAAGTTCCACCCGTACAGCGCCGGATGCGAGACCAGCGTGCTCAGGCTGGCACCGAAGGTGAGGGTGACGGTGACCATCGTCATCGCCAGCACCGCCCCCGCCATGACCGAGCGGACTGGCACCGCGGTCCGCCCCCGCCCCGGCTCCAGGGCCAGCCGTAGTCCCTCCACTCCCGGGGCAGGCAGCCCGGTGGCGAGCACCGCCCGGACCGCACCAGGCCGGCGCCTGGCAATCAGCTCACGGGCCGCGACCCGGTGCGGCGCCTGCCGGTACGCGATGACGGCCGCTGCGGCGCCGAGGACGAGAACCAGAGCCAGCACGCCGAGCCCGAGCACGGTCCAGTCGAGGTAGATCCCGCGTCCGGGTGTCACCGTGCGTACCGGCCCGAATAGTGAAAACGGCGACAAGCCGACCGCCACCGCGGCCGCGGCCAGCGATCCGGCGGCCACCGCTGCCGCCACGCCCAGCAGCCCGTCGGCCATGAGGGCTGCCGGACTGGCGCCGACCGCCCGCAGCACCGCGGCGTCATCGGCGGCGGCGCGCAGCTGCCGGGAGATGGACTCGGTCCCGATGATCAGCGCGGCGAGCCCGGCGATCACCGCGAACACGCCGAGAGCGATGGCCTCCGGCCGGATCGCCCGCTGCGCCTGCGCCTCGATGGCCGAGGTGATGTAGACGTAGAGCTGAGATCCGCCAGGCGAGATGTAGCGGCTGGTGGCCACCAGGCGCTGGTACTCCCCGCCGACCGCCGTGGCGTACCGGCTGCCGCCAGCCAGGCGCAGGCCGATGTCCTCGCCGCTGGCACAGCAAGAGCCGAACTCCCGGGCGAGCGCCGGCGTGCCGAGCAGGAACCCGGTCCGGCCGGAGTCGATGCCGTCCTGGATGACCTGGGTGTTGAACACCCCGATCCCGACGACAATGAGGTCCGCCCGCCGGTTGCCGGGGATGCCGGTGCCCTGGTGGGAGCTGTCGATGAGCCCGACCGGGATGTGCGACCCTACGTGCAGGTGGAGCAGGGCAGCGGCATCCGGGCTGGCCACCACCTCGTCCGGCCGCGCCGGATTGGCCTTCCGGCCCGCCGTGATCGTCACCCGGTCCTGGTCGGAGTAGAGGCCGTGCGGACCGGCGAGGCTGGCGGCCAGCTGCACGTGCGCGAGCAGTACGGTTCCGGGCTTACCGTCCGGCGCGAGGGTTGCCGCCTGGAGCGGCACCGCGACCGCGATGCCCCGCACGTGCGGGAGACGGGCCAGCTGGGCGACGAAGGCCGGCGAGTAGGTCGGCCTGGTGAACGGCTGCACCACCAGGTCCGACGGGTTGGTGCCGGCCAGGAACTTGGGGTAGGAGGCGTAGGTGCGGCGGGCCGCGGTCATCGACGCCATGGCCACGCCGCCGACCATGCCGATCAGCAGGGCCAGGGTGAGGTAGCCGCCCCAGCGGCGGCGGAACGTGGCCCGGAACCGGTACCAGGCTGCCCGCAGCGCCGGCCCGGTCACGCTGGCCTCCTCACCGGCACCGGCATCACTCGGCCCTCAGCACCAGCGCGGCGCGGGTCCGGGCGGCGGACCGGCCGGGGACGGCCGCGACCAGGTTGGCCAGGATCAGCGCGGCCAGGGCGGCCAGGGCGATCGAGGCGGCGGGGATGACCGGATAGGGGACGGCGGACAGCTGGCGGGCGAAGGCCAGCCACAGCCACCGGCCTGCCGCGATGCCCAGCGGCACCCCGGCCAGCAGCCCGGTGGCGGCGATCGCCGTGGACTGCCACGCGACCGCGCCGGCCAGCTGGCGGCGGGTGAAGCCCAGCGTCTTCAGCAGCGCGAAGTCCCGCCGCCGCCGCCGCACCGACGCGACCAGCGTCAGCGCGAGCGCGGCGACGGTTCCGGCCGCGACGCCGCCGGCCAGGATCACCGGCATCGTGCCCATCGACCGGTAGTTCACGATCTCGGCCGGCCGCTGCACCGGCAGCACGTTGGCCACCAGCTCCAGCGCCGTCGGCCCCGCCTGGGCCACGATCCGCGGGGAATGCGCGACCGCGTTATAGGCGCTGACGATCCGCTCCAGCGACCGCAGGCCCGCGGCCTGGCTCACGCCGGGCCGCAACCGCACCAGGATGGCGTTGGGCCCCGCGAACCGGCCGCCCTGGCCGAGCGCCGCCGCAGACACCAGGCCGGGCGGCAGGACCGCGCCGGTGGCCAGCGACGGATGGATCCCCAGCGTGTCGCCCAGGGCGGGGAGCGCGGCGGTGCCGGCGATCCGCAGCCTGGCGTCGCGGATCACCGGGCCGAGCCGCACCGTGACCTGGTCGCCGACCCGCTTGTGCAGCGCGGCTAGCGTCGCCGGGCCGAGCACGACCTGGCCGGGACCGTCGAGCCCGCGCCCGGACAGGATGCGGGGGCCGACCGCCGCGCGGACCGGGGACAGGATGGCCGGCACCATCTGCCCGTCGATCTGGACCGTCAGGAAGTACACCCCGGTCGTGGCGGCGATCAGCCGGTCGCGGCGCAGCAGCGGCGTGGTCAGCGCCGGCGGGAACGGCCCCCACCCGTCGGTGGAGTACAGCGCGTAGCCGAAATTCCACCCGAACAGGGCCGGCCGGGAGACGAGGTAGCTCAGGCTGGCGCCGAACGTCAGCGTCGCGGTGACCACGAGGACGGCCAGGATGGCTCCGGCGAGCACCGACCGGACCGGCACGGCGGTGCGGCCCTGCCCCGGTTCCAGCGCGAACCGCAAGCCGGCCACGCCCGTGGCGCCGAGCCCGGCGCTGCGGCCCGCCCGCACCACGGCCGATCCGCGGCCGGGCGGCTGCGGGCGTGCGGCGGCGCGGTGCGGTGCCTGGCGGTAGCCGATGACCGCGGCCACGCAGCCGAGGACGAGCACCAGCGCGAGCGCGCCCAGGGCGAGCACGGTCGCGTCGATGTAGAGCCCGCGGCCTGGCTCTGCTTGACGGACCGGCCCGAACAAGGAGAACGGTGACAGGCCGACGGCCACCGCCACGGCCAGCAGCGCCCCGGCCGCAACGGCGGCGAGAACACCGAGGACGCCGTCGGCCGTGGCCGCGGCCGGCCCGGCGCCCAGCGCCCGCAGGATGTCCGCGTCGTCGGCGGCGAGGCGGAGTTGCCGGGAGACAGACTGCGCGCCGATGATCAGCGCGGCGAGCCCGGCGATGAGCCCGAACACGCCGAGCGCGACGGCCTCGGGGCGGATCGCGCTCTGCGCCTCCGCCTCGATCGCCGGGGTGCTGTAGACCTGCAGGAGCTGCAGAACCTGACTGCCGGCGCTGCCGGAGGCAGAGCCGGACATGGCCAGCTTCAGGTAGTCCTGGGCGACGGCCGCGTCGTACCGGCTGCCGCCTGCCAGCCGGAGGCCGATGTAGGACGTGCCGGAACAGCAACGCCAGAACTCCCGGTCGAGGGCCGGGGCGCCGATCAGGAAGCCGGTGCGGCCGGCGTCGATGTCGTCTTGCACGACCTGGGTGTTCACGACGCCGATGCCGGTCACGGTCAGGTCGAGCTTGCGGTAGAACGGGGGCAGTCCCGGCTTCGGGCTCGACGCCCAGATGCCGACGCGCAGCCGCGACCCCACGTGCAGGTGCAGCAGGGACGCGGCCCGGCTGGTCGCCACGACCTGGCTCGCCCGCACTGCCCGGTGCCCCGCCGTGATAGTGAGCCGGTCCTGGCTGGCGAACATGCCGTCACGGCTGGCGACGAGCTGCACCTGGGTGAACAGGACCGAGCGGTACCCGCCGCGGGGCGTGAGGGTGGCGGCGTCGATGGCGTTGGCGGTGGCCAGCCCCTGCACGTGCGGCAGGTGGCGGAGCCGGGTGAGCATATCGGTGTAGCTCCTCACGACTTGGGCGAGGGTCACCGGGCTGCCGACATTCGCGTTCGGCTGGATGATCAGGCCTGACGGGTTGGTGCTGGCCAGGTAGTCGGGATAGGAGGAATCGGTGCGCCGGGCAGCGGTCATGGCGGCCATGGCGATCCCGCCGATGAGGCCGACCAGGGCGGCCAGGGCCAGGTAGCCACCCAGCCGGCGGCGAAGCGTGGCGCGGAACCGGTACCACACCAGGCCCGCAGAGCCCCCACTCACGCTAGACGGCCTCGACCGGCAGGCCTGCGCCGCGTCGTGGCTCGGTTCCCGGCTCGGCCGGCAGGATCCGCCCGTCGAGCATCCGCACGATGCGCTGGGCGGCCGCGGCGACCTGGGCGTCGTGGGTGACCAGGACGATGGTCTGCCCGCCGCTGTGCAGCCGGGTCAGCAGCTCGATGACCTCCTGGCCGCCGTCGGAGTCGAGCGCGCCGGTCGGCTCGTCGGCGAGCAGCAGTGTCGGCTCGTTCGCCAGCGCCCTGGCGATCGCCAGCCGCTGCCGCTGGCCGCCGGACAGCACGCCGGGGGCCGCGGCCGCCTTGTCGCCTATGCCGAGCAGGTCCAGCAGGTCGCGGGCGCGGGTCTCCGCCATCCGGCGCTTGCGCCCGGCGATGATCGCGGGCAGGGCGACGTTCTCCAGCACGGTCATCCCCTCCAGCAGGTTGAAAAACTGGAAGATGATGCCGATGTGCTTGCGGCGCAGCCGGGCGAGATCATCCTCGCTGCGCCCGGTGACCTCCTCGCCGGCGACCGTGATGCTGCCCTCGTCGGCGAGCTCGAGCCCGGCCACGAGGTTCAGCAGCGTCGACTTGCCGCACCCCGAGGGCCCCATCAGCGCCACGAACTCGCCGGCCGCAACGGTCAGGTCGACCCCGCGGAGCGCCCGCACCGGCGCGTTCTCGGCCTCGAATGTCTTGCGCACGCCGCGCACGGTCAGCGCTGGCAGGTTCTCGTTCATCAGATCCCCGTCCTCGTTATCATCGGGTCGGTTGTCATCGGGACCGCGGAAACGCTGCGCGCCGGGGCAGGGGCGGGACTGCCTTGCGGCGCGATCTTGTAGGCCACCACGGGCGTGTCACGGCCCTTGACCAGCTGCGCGGGGAGCGCGTCGGTGCTGACCAGCACGGTCAGGGCCTCGGTGGTGGCCTGCGAGATAACAGTCTCGCCGGCGGCGGCGAGCTGCTGTAGTCGCTGGGAGAGATTCACCGTGTCACCCACGAGGGTGTACTCCAGCCGTTCCTCGGAGCCGAGCAGCGCCGCCGCCGCCTCCCCGGTCGACAGCCCGATTCCCAGGCCGAACGCGGGCAGTCCCTCGGCCGCCCAGCGAGCGTTGATCTCGCCCTGCAGGGAGTGCATGGACGCCGCCGCGGCCACGGCGCGGTCCGGGTGGTCCGGCTGCGGGAACGGGGCGCCGAAGACAGCCATCACCGCGTCGCCCACGAACTGCATCACCGTGCCCCCCTCACCGAGGATGGCACGGTTCATGGCCGCGCGGTGGGTGTTGAGCTGCCCGGCCAGCTGGCTCGGGTCGGCGTGCTCGGCGATGGTGGAGTAGGCCCTGATGTCGCTCATCAGCACGGTCACGATCACCCGCTCGGTCTCGCCGATACCCTGGGCCTGGCCGCGGAGCTTCTCCGCCAGCCCGCCGGGCAGCAGCCGGGACAGGGTCTCTCCCTGCTCCTCACGGTCCACGATGGCCTGATGCAGCATCCGGAGCCGGTTCAGCGCCCCCTGCTCGCCGGTGGAGACGCCCCCGGCCAGCTTCACGAACACGGCCTCGACCTCGGCATCGACGGCCTCGGCCGGAACCCTCCTGGCCGCTGCGATGGCCTTGATCGTCTTGCCCTCGGCGATGAGGCCCAGCAGCGCCTCCTCAGCCTGGCTCAGCCCGCCGGGCGAGATGACCGGCCGGACCAGTGCCTCGACGATGGCGGGGTCGAGCGCCGTGCCGCCGGTGGCCACCGTGCGGATCGCGTCCGCGAGCTGGTTGCCCTCCGCTATCCGGTCCTTCAGCAGGTAGCCGTAGCCGGCCGATCCCTCGGCCAGCAGCGTGACCGCGTACTCCGGGTCGTCGTACTGCGACAGCACCACGACTCCGGTCCCCGGGTGGCGCTTGCGCACCTCCTTGGCGGCGTCGATGCCTTCGCGGTGAAACGACGGCGGCATCCGCACGTCGGTCACCAGCACCTGCGGCGCGGTCGCCGCGGCTCCGCTGACGGCCTCGTCGTAGTCGGCGGCCACCCCCACGACCCGCAGATCGGCGTGCCGCTCGATGAGCGCGCGCACGCCCTCGCGGACGATCAGGTTGTCGTCGGCCAGGAAGACGTCGATGGCGCGTTCCGGAAGCGCAGCAGAGTGGTCCATTTGACTAGTTTTCGCATACCGCCGCCGTTGCCGCCAGTGAGCAGCCCTCCAGAAGGCCGGTGGTGCTAGCACACCCCGTGACGCCGGGCACCACCCTCGCCGTGGCGGCCGGCCGCGCGCATGCTGACGATAGGCCGTTGCCGGCATCTCAGGCACCGGCGAAGGCTTGACCAGAAGGCTTGACCAGAAGGCTTGACCAGAAGGGCTCACGGATGCGGGCGGTCCGCCGGGTGGTGGCCCACCAGGTTGCCGTGGGCTGGCGGGGCTGGACCGTGCTGGCCCTGCTCGTCGGGCTGGCGGGCGGCGCTGTGCTTACGACGGTCGCGGGGGCGCGGCCGACGAGGCCGCCCAGGCGGCCACCGTGCAGCGATCCATCCGCCCCAGGCGCTCGCGCTAGCCCTGCCGGAGCCCGAGGACACGCCGCCGCCTGAGTAGGGGCTAACTCATTCCCGGGCAGAAGGTGCTGTCGGGCGGGGCTGCGCGGGTCTGGGGGCAGCATGCTGTGGCTGCGGTACCAGGCGGCTTCGTCGGCGATGGTGTGTGCGAGGGGGCGGAAGGTGACACCGAGTTCGCGTTCGGCCCGCTGGGAGGTGAGGTGCTGGCGGTTGCTTTCGAGCAGGACGCGGGTGCCGGCGCGGGTGGCTGCGGGCTGGTGGCGGCGCAGCCGGGCGGCGAGCTCGATGGCGGCTGAGCCGGCCATGGCTAGCGCGGCGGGTACCGCGCGTGGCGGTTGGGGGCCGGTGGCGTCGGCGATCTGGGCGGTGATGGCTGGCAGGGGCTGCCAGGGGCCGGCGATGATGTAGCGGCGGGCGTGTGCGCCGTTGCCGATGGCGGCGATGGCCGCGTGGGCGGTGTCACGGGCGTCGGTGACGTGGCTGCCCACCCGGGGGACCGCGGTCAGTTCGCCGCGGGCCACGGCCAGGAATAGCCGGCCGGAGGCGGTGGGTGCGGCGTCGCCTGGGCCCCACATCCAGGCGGGCACGATGACGGGGACCCGGAGTCCGCGTTCGCCGGGCCAGGCGCGGATGAGCTGCTCGGCCCGGATTTTGCTGGCGCGGTAGCCGTTGCGTTCCCAGCCCGGGTCCGGTGGGGTGTCTTCGTCGGATGGCTGGCCGCCGGGGCGGGTGCCGATGATGGTGGCCGAGCTGGTGTGCACGACGACCGGGACGCCAGCGTCGGCGGCGGCGCGGAGCAGGCTGGCGACCGCTTCGACGTTGACGCGCTGCAGCCGGGCCGGGTCGTTCCCGCCGGGTTGGTAGTACTCGCGGAAGTAGGCGGCGGTGTGGATGATGGCGCCCGCCCCGTGCAGGTGCCTGGCGAAGGTGGCGGTGTCGGTGATGTCGCCTTCGATGATGCGCAGCCGCTCGTGCGCGGGCAGCAGGCGGCCGGCCCGCTCGCGGCTGCGGGCCAGGGCGAGGACCTCGGTCCCGTTCGCGAGCAGTTCGGCGGTGACGTTGCTGCCGAGCAGCCCGGTGGCGCCGGTGACCAGGACGCGGCCTGGCACGGGCGGCCTGGCGGGGGCTGCGGGGGTGAGGGGGGTGGTGGCTGGGGTGTTCATGCGTGACTCCTTGCGATTGGTGCCGCGATTTGTGGCTGGGACGGGGTTTCGCCGATGCCGAGCCGCTGGTGGAGGCGGCGCAGCGGCCCGGGTGACCACCATGCGGCGTCGCCGAGGATCCGCATCACGGCCGGGACGAGCAGGGAGCGGACAAGGAAGGCGTCGATCAGCACGGCGGCGGCGGCGCCGAGGCCGAGTTCTTTGAGGAAGACGACCCGGGCGGTGAGGAAGGCGCCGAGGGCGACGGCGAGCAGGATCGCGGCGGCGCTGACGATCGCCCCGGTGCGCTGGATGCCGGCGGCGATGGCGTCGCGGGCGGGCAGCCCGGTGTCGCGGGCTTCCTTGATGCGGGTGAGCAGGAAGACGCCGTAGTCGGTGGAAAGACCGAACACCGCAGCGGCCAGGACCATGTAGTTGGTCTGCTCGATGCCGGGCTGGGCAGTGGTGCCGAGCAGGGCGGCGAGGTGGCCGTCTTGGAAGGCGAACACGACGATCCCGGTGGCCGCGGCGGTGGTCAGCGCGTTGGTGAGCAAGGCCATGACCGGCAAGGTGGCCGAGCCCGTCATCAGCCACAAGATGACCAGGGTGAGGGCGGCCAGCAGCGAGAGGGCCAGCGGCAGTGTGCGGGCGACGGCGGCGTGCTGGTCGGCCAGGCTGGCGGCCTGGCCGCCGACCGCGACCGGGAACGGTGCGCGCTGCGCGCGCACGCGCGCCACCGCCGCCTGGGCCGCTGCGGAGGCCGGTGCGCCGCGGACGTCGGCGGTGATCTCCCAGGTCCGGTGGCCGAGGTCGCGGGGCGGCGGGACGGCGAGCACGCCGCCGGTGCGGCGCAGGTCCTGCGCGTAGGCGCCGACGGCGGGACCGGCAGCCGTGGGGGCGGTGATGGCGAGAGTTAGCGGGCTGGTGGCGGCGGCCGCGGGGAAGCCGCGGGTGACGGTGTCGGTGACCACCCGGGCGCTTTGGCTGGTGGGCAGGACGGTGGCGTCGATGCCGGTCCAGCGGATACCGGTGGCCGGGGCAGCGGCCAGCAGCAGGAGCAGCGCCGCGGCGGCGCCGGCGCGGCCGGGGCGGCGAATCACGGCGCGGGCGAGCGCGTACCAGCGGCCGGTGCGGTCGGGGGCCGGGTGCACCTTGCCGAGCCGGCCGGACAGCAGCACCAGCAGCGCGGGGAGCAGCAGCAGCGCAACCGCGGCGGTTACGAGGGCGACGGCGGCGCCACCGATGCCCATGGAGACCAGGAACCGCTGCGGGAACACGGTCAGGCACGCCATCGCGGCAGCCACGGTGACCGCGCTGAAGGCGACCGTGTGCCCGGCAGTGCCGAGGGTGGCGCGCAGCGCGGCGGCGCGGGTGGCTCCGGGGCGGCCGAGTTCCTCGCGGAACCGGGAGACCAGCAGCAGGCTGTAGTCGACGGCCAGGCCCAGGCCTAGGCCGATCACCAGGTTGAGCGCGAACGGCGACAGCGCCAGTGCGGCGTTGACGCCGCGCAGCAGCGTGAATGTGCCGGTTACGGTGACGGCGCCGACGGTCAGTGGCAGCAGCGCGGCGATGCCGCGGAAGATCAGCAGTGACAGCAGTGCCAGCAGCGGGAAGGTGATCAGCTCGGCGCGTGCGAGGTCGCGGGTGGCCTGCTGGCCCGCTTGCCGCGCGGCGACCGCGTCGCCGCCGAGCAGCACGGCCGGGTCGTGGCGGAAGTCGCCGGTCAGCCGGTCGGCCACGGCGTTCTGGTCCACGCCCGCCCGCAGCACGACCGGCAGGAGGGTCTGCTGCCCGTCGGCCGAGACCAGAGGCGAGCCGCCCGATGGGGGCGGGACGGTGACGCTGGCCACCGCCGGGTCGGCGCGGAGCTTGCCCGCCGCCCGGGCGACCTGGACGGCCGATGGCGGGGCCTTCACGAGCGCGATGATCTCCGGATAGGCGCAGTGGCCGGTGGCCCGCTGGATCTGCTCGCGGGCCAGGGTGGACTGCGATGCGGGGTCGTCGAACGCGCGCGGCGCGTTCAGCTTGCCCAGCGCGGGCCCCCCGATGATGGCGAACGCGATCAGCAGCAGCAGCCCGGCCCCGGCCAGGCGGCGGGGGGCTGCGGCGGCGAGGCGGGCGAGACGGCTGAACATGGCAACTCCTCCAGCAGGTGGCTAGCGATAGTGTCCACTACTGATAGTTAAACTATCCACTATTGGCAAGCTACACTATCCATAGGAAGCCCCGCAACCGCGGTCTTCCGCTACCGAGCAGGAGGTGTGATGCGGATCGCCGACCTGAGCCGCGAAAGCGGCGTGCCGGTGCCGACCATCAAGTACTACGTCCGGGAGGGGCTGCTGCCACCTGGCGAGCTGACCAGCCCCAACCAGGCCCAGTACGGCGATGGCCACCTGCGCCGGCTAAAGCTGATCCGCGCCCTGACCGAGGTTGGCGGGCTGTCGATCGCCACCATCCGTGGCCTGCTCGCCGCCGCCAGCTCCCCCGACCGGAGCCTGCACGACGCGCTCGGCAAGGCCCAGTACGCCACCACCCCGTCCTGCAGCCCGCAGGCCAGCCCCGACGCCCACGAGGCGGCTGCCCGGCAGGCCGACGAGCTGATCGCCCGCCGCGGCTGGCAGGTCAAACCCGACAGCCCGGCCCGCCAGCTACTGGCCGCGGCACTGGCCAAGCTGCGTGACCTTGGCGACAACGACCTGCTCAGCCTCGCTGACGCCTACGCCGGTCCCGCCGAGCAGATCGCCGCCGCCGACCTCCAGGCCATCCTGGAGCGCCCCACCCTCGACGCCAGGCTAGAAGGCGTCATCATCGGTGGCGTGCTCGGCGACACCCTCCTCGCCGCCCTGCGCCGCCTCGCCCAGGAAAACGCCTCCGCCAGCGCCACCCGGGCCGCCGGCCAGCCAGGCAGCCAGCCCGCGCCCGCTTGAACCCCATCCCCGCCCCACGGCCGGGCAGTTCCGACGGCCGCCATCAGGATTCCAGTGACTGTCAACACCGCGCCGCGCTCGTGGTGCTAGGCACACCGGGACATGCCTGTCACCACCATGGCACCCGCGGCCCGCAGCGGCGACGATGCTCCCATGCGACACGAAAGCTGCGTCACCTCACTGTCCTGGATCCCATCCGAAGCGGTCACCGGCGGCACCCGCATGGCCTTCGACACCGGGGTCACCCACTACGACGACCCGCCGCCCGGGGAGCTCGGCGACATCGAGGAGCTCCGGCTCGCCGACCGGTTCCGGTTCGCCAACGTCCTCCGCGCCTGGATCGACGTCGACGGGTCGGGCGCGATCACCGGCGGCGGCTACGGCGGCGGGGGCCTGATGGGCTCCACCACCGTCCGGCTGGGCGGACTGCAGGCCAGGTTCCAGGCGGTCCAGCTCCCTGACCTGCAGCAGGATCCGGAGCGCGGCGACGGCTGGGTGCGGTTCGTGCAGACCGTCGGCGGCCGGACCGGGCTGCCCGCGCCCCGGCGAGTGCGCCGCCGCCCGTTCGTCCAGTGGCAGGCTCCGCTGGTATGGACCACCCTGTCGCTCACCCTGCACGCCGGCGGCCAGGCCGAGTTCGCGATGACGGGGGCGAGCCGGTTCCCGCGGCACTGGGTCTACGACCCGGCAGGGGAGCTGTCGCACAAGTCCGGCCTGACCGATTTCCGCGACTGGTACCGCAGGTCGTTCGGAAGGCATAGCCCCTGGGGGGACGAGGACTCGCCGGCCCTGGTGACGGCCGTGGAGACGGCGCTGGAGCGGTCCCTGTCCGGGCAGCTGATGCACGGGACGGCCAAGCCGCGCATCCGGCGTCTCAATGCCGGTGACGTGCTGGTCCGTCAGGGACAGCCGGGGACCGAGGTGTACCTGGTCCTGGACGGCGTGATCCGGGTCGACCGCGACGGCGAGCGGCTCGCCGAGTACGGCCCGGGCGCCCTCCTCGGCGAGCGCGCGCACCTCGAGGACGGCGCGCGGACCTCGACGCTGGTGGCCGTGACGCCGTGCCGGGTGGCGTCGGTCGACGCCGGTGAGCTTGACCGCTCGGCGCTGGCGGAGCTGTCGGTGGGGCACCGGCGTGAAGACGCCGGGCCGGGCTGAGGGTGCGCGTCCACCTCTGCGGTGTCCGCGGCTCGACCCCGGCGCCGGGCGCGGAGTTCCTGCGCTACGGCGGTCACACCTCGTGCGTGGCGCTCGCCCACGACGGCGACGCCGCGCCGACGCTCATCCTGGACGCCGGCACCGGGCTGCGGCGGGTCACCCCGCTGCTGGGCGGGCTGCCGTTCACCGGCACGATCCTGCTCACCCACCTGCACTGGGATCACGTCCACGGGCTGCCGTTCTTCACGGCGGGCGACCGCGACGACGCCCGGGTCACGCTGCTGCTGCCAGAGCAGGACGGCGGCGAGAGCGCCGAGCAGGCGCTGGCCCGCGGCATGTCCCCGCCGCACTTCCCGATCTCGCCTGGCGGGCTGCGCGGCAACTGGACCTTCGGCAGCCTGTCGCCCGGGCCGCTGAAGGCCGAGGGCTTCACCGTCGAGGCGCGGGAGATCCCGCACAAGGGCGGCCGGACATTCGGCTACCGGGTCAGCGACGGGCACTCGGTGATCGCCTACCTGCCCGATCACTGCCCCACGGTGCTCGGGCCCGGGCCGGACGGATGGGGCGAGTACCATCCCGCCGCGGCTGACCTGGCACGGGAGGCTGACCTGCTGATCCATGACGCGTTCCTGCTGCCCGAGGAGGTCGCCACCGAGGCGTCGTTCGGCCACGCCGCGGCCGACTACGCCGTGTGCCTGGGCCGCCGCGCCCGGTCGCGGCGGGTCGTGCTGGCCCATCACAGGCCGGACCGGACCGACCAGGCGCTCGACCAGCTGGGCCGCAGGCTCGGCGCGGGAACCGCGGACGTCATCGTGGCCGCCGAAGGCGAGACAATCGATCTATGAACCGACCCCGGCCGCGTTCCCCGCGCCCGCGGCGGCGGGCGCCACGTGGCTAGCCCCACGGCGCGGCCCGCCGACGTGATCGTGGTCGGCTCCGGGCCGAACGGGCTGGCAGCGGCCGTGACGCTGGCCCGGGCGGGCCTGTCCGTCCGCGTCATCGAGGGGGCGGCCACGCCCGGCGGCGGCTGCAGGACCGAGGAGCTGACGCTGCCCGGGTTCCGCCACGACGTCTGCTCCGCGGTCCATCCGCTGGCCGTCGCGTCGCCGTTCTTCACCGGGATAGACCTGGCGGCGCGCGGGGTCAGGCTGCTGACCCCGAAGGTCGCCTTCGCCCACCCGCTCGACGGCGGCCGCGCGGCGGCGGTCGCCGGATCGGTGGCCGAGACGGCCGGCGGGCTAGGGCCTGATGGCGGCGCGTACCGGCGGCTGCTCGACCCGCTGGTGCGGGACGTCGCTCTCACCCTGCCGGCCATCCTGGCGCCCCTGCGGTCGGTCCCCGGGCACCCGCTGGCCATGGCCCGGTTCGGCCTGGAGGGCATCCTGCCCGCCAGCGTCCTGGCCCGCAGGTTCCGCACCGAGGAAGCCCGGGCGCTGCTGGCGGGGGTGGCCGCGCACGCCATGCTCCCGCTATCCGCTCCGCTGACCAGCGGCTTCGCGCTGGTGCTCATGACCGCGGCGCACTCGGTGGGCTGGCCGGTGGCCGAAGGCGGCAGCGCCGCGATCACCAGCGCGCTGGTGGCCGAGCTGACAGCGCTTGGCGGCCAGGTGGAGACCGGCCGCTGGGTGCGGTCGCTGGACAGCCTGCCGCCCGCCCGGGCGGTGCTGCTCGACGTGACCCCCCGCCAGCTGCTCGATCTCGCCGGCGATCGGCTCGGGGCCGCGCACCGCAGGGCGCTGCGGCGCTTCAGGTACGGCCCCGGCGTGTGCAAGGTCGACTGGGCGCTCGGCGGGCCGGTCCCGTGGCAGGCCGCGGCGTGCCGGGAGGCCGGCACGGTGCACCTGGGCGGCACGTTCGGGGAAGTGACGCGCAGTGAGTCGGACGTGGCGGCGGGCCGGGTCCCGGAGCGCCCGTACTGCATCGTCGCGCAACCGGGCGTGGTCGACCCCACCAGGGCGCCCGCGGGAAAGCAGACGCTGTGGGCCTACTGCCACGTGCCGGCCGGGTCGCCGGCCGACATGGCGGACCGGATCGAGGCGCAGATCGAGCGCTTCGCACCGGGATTCCGTGACCTGGTCCTGGCCCGTGCGGTCCGTACCGCCGCCGGGATGGAGCGGTACAACCCGAACCACGTGGGCGGGGACATCAACGGCGGGGCCGGGACGCTGCGCCAGACGATCTTCAGGCCCACCGCGCGGTGGAATCCGTACCGCACCTCGCTCCCGGGCGTCTACCTGTGCTCTGCCTCCACCCCGCCCGGCGGCGGGGTGCACGGCATGTGCGGCGCCTGGGCCGCCCGGACCGCGCTGTCCGACCTGGGCGTGACCGTGCCGTGAGCGGACAGGTCGCACCCCGGCGGCGCTCGTGCTGCGCGCCGAATGACCCGGCCGGTCACCGCGGACGGTGCGACGGGAACGACACCACCTGCTGGAACGTGGGACGGTTCTGCCAGGGGATGCTGGGCTGGCCGACGATCCCGAGCGTCTGGAAGCCGATGGCGTCGTACTGCGGCATCGTGAGCCCGGTGGCGACGGTGTTGCTGTCGGCCGTCCACGAGGCCACGTTCGCGGATCCGCCGTTGGCCGTGACCAGGGCCTGGTAGGCCGAGGCGAGCGCGGCGTCCAGCGCCGGCCCGCACTGCGCCAGGCCGCCGCTGCCGCACAGCCGCGCGGTCACCCCGGAACTGAACGGCTGCGCGACGTGCTGGCCCAGCATCTGGCCCAGCGCCTTGACCGCGTAGCCCTCCCAGCCGCCGTCGTAGGAGCTGCCCTGGTGCCCGCCGCCGTTGAAGGGCTCGTTGACGAATCCCATCGGGACGACGTTGTACCCGTTGGAGTTCGTGCCGCCCGCGGCGAACAGCGGGTCGAATATCGCCTTGATGACCGCCGGGGTCACCTGGTCATTGATGGCGACCGCGGCGGCCTGCTGGTACTGCGCGTCGGTCGGCGACGCGAGCAGCCGGTGCGCGCCGCTGGCGTTCCAGGCCTGCAGCACCGCCAGCATCTGCGCCACCCCGGCCGGCTCGGGCCGCCCGCGGACCGCGTCCAGCAGGGCCGGCAGGACCGTGATCCCGTCCAGGTCCTGGCTCGCCGCGGTCTCCATCGCCTGCACCAGGTCGGCGCGGGTGATCTTGCCGTGGTGCAGCGCGAACTGGTTCTTGATCTGGCCGGTGAGCATCTGCACCCGGTACACCGGCCCGTAGCCGTACTGATCGTCCGCGGCGGAGAACAGCGGCGCCGGCTTGTTGTTCCAGCTGTCGAAGAACCCCCGCGGCGGGTTGATCTCGTGCACGTGCCGGGACGCGGGCAGGAACCCGAGCCACTCGGCCCCGCCGGTGCCCCACGTCGGCAGGTTGGGGTCGACGAACGGCGGCCGAACCGGGTCCTTGCCGCTGACGTAGTAGGCGATGTCCCGGTCGTCGACGTAGAACCAGTTGAACGTGAACCCGATCTCGCTCGCGCCGGTCATCCACGACTTCGCGTCGTGGGTGAGCGCCGGCTCGCCCCAGTGCAGGAACCCGATCACCGAGTCCACGTCGTGGTTGTAGGTCGAGCGCTGATCGACCACGGCCACCGGCTTGCCGCCGAGCGCCGTGGTCCAGCCCTGCACGACGCCGTGCACCGTCAGGCTGACGTTGTGCACGAGCCCCGTCCCGTCCGCGAACTGCTCGTTCACCATGGGGGTGCACTTGCCGTTGAACATGTAGAACGTCCCGGTCGGCGACGGCGGGCCGCCGCTCGGGTTGCATATCAGCTCGAGCCGCTGGTCGGTCAAGTCGGTCCCCGCGGACGTGGCCGACCACGCGTAGTCGACGCCGCGGCCCAGCTCGACGAAGCCCGTCCCGGGGAACGACGCGCCCATGGCGTCGTAGCTGGGCGAGTGCAGGTCCTCCTGCATGAGGATCCCGGGCGCGAAGTAGCCCACCTGCGGGCCGAACACCGCGATCGGATGCCCGCTGACCGAGTGACTCGCGCTCACAACCAGCGCGTTGCTCATGTGCGACGGCAGCCGCAGCAGCGACTCGATGATCTTCAGGGCCTCCGCGCGGGCCAGGCCCGTTTTGCCCGCCAGGCCGGCCCGGCTGGCCGCTCCGGTGCAGCCCGGCGTGGTGTCGGTCGGCCCGCCGATGAGCGGGGCGCTGGGGTTGTCCGGGATCGCGATCGTCGCGGGGTTGACGTGCCGCGGGATCTCATAAGGGAAGGACTTGTCCACCACGGTCGTCGGCGCGGCCGGGTCGTTCTGCTCCTTGAAGTCGCCGAACGCGGTCGCCCCCGCCGACTGGCCGAGCTGGCCCTGCAGGTACTCCAGCAGCGCCGCGTTGCGGATCTCACCGCCGCCGCCGCCGCCGAAGATGCCGCCGATGAGGCTGCTCACTGCCACGATGTCGGCGGGGGTCCACGGCTGCGCGGGGCCGAACGCCGAGTACTCGGCCGGCATCAGCCGCGGCTGCGTCATCGCCCGGGCGATGTACGCGTTGATGCCCGCCACGTAGCTGCTGATCATGGCCACCGCGAGCTTGCCCTGCGCGCCGTACTCGGCCGGCAGGGCGTTGATCTGGGCGTTGGCCTGCGCCGTGGTGTAGGGCGCGAGCAGCACCTCGTTGTGGTCCATCTGCTCGAAGGCGCAGCTCGGCCCCAGGAACGAGGTGAGCGTGGCCGCCCCGAAGTGCCGCAGCACGTCCATCAGGAACAGCCGGTCCTCGGCCTGCGCGTACCCGGCGCCGAACGCCAGCGCCGCGTTCGTGGCGCCGTAGACGTGCGGAATGTCGTGCTGGTCGCGGAAGATCACGACCGGGACCGCGGGGGAGGGGTGCTCGGTGCGGACGACCTGGCCGGGCTTCACCCCGAACGACTCGTCGAGGTAGAAGTTGCTCAGCGTCGAGTCGGTCAGCGACGGATAGCCGAACTCCAGGTTCTCATACGGCGCGAGCTGGTCCTGGCTGAACTTGGGCCGCACCCTGTGCAGGAAGAACCTCTTCAGCTGCGCCAGGTTGACCAGCCCGTTCTCGCCGGCCGGCAGGATGTAATTCGCCTGCCCCCCGGCGAAGTCGTCCGCCCGGTAGGTGGGCTGCAGCGAGAATCCGCCAGGTCCCGTCGCGCCCAGCGCCGACGGGCTCGCCGTAGTTAATGCGATCGCAACCGCTGCCGCGGCGATCCGCCACACACGCCTGCCCTTGATCATGAACGGCATCCTATTCCCTGCGAAGCCCAAAGATCGAGGGCCCGAACGGCTACGCCACAATGTCCGCAGCGACGGCGGCGACGAGGGGGCGGCGATGATCCGGGCACTGGCGGACGGCGACTTCGAGCAGTGGCTGCCCCTGTGGCGGGGGTACCTGCGGTTCTACCGCGCCGAGGTCAGCGACGAGGTCACCGCGGTCACGTTCGCCCGGCTGGCCGGCCGGACCGACGGGCTGGCCGGCCTGGTGGCCACCGGCGAGCGCGGCGAGCTCGCCGGCCTCGCGCACCTGGTGTTCCACCCCTCGACCTGGTCCGCCGGGCCGTACTGCTACCTGGAGGACCTGTTCGTGGCCCCGGCCGCGCGCGGCACCAGCACCGCCCGCGACCTGCTGGAGGCCGTGTTCGCCGAGGCAGCCAGCCGCGGCGCGGAGCGCACCTACTGGCAGACCCAGGAGTTCAACGGCGCGGCCCGCTCGCTGTATGACCAGGTCGCGCACCCCACGTCGTTCGTCACCTACGAACGGTAACGCCCGAGCGCACGCCGTCGGCGCCGCCGTCGGGTAAAGCCGTCGCCGCGGCACCGTCCGAGGCCCCGCACCACCTGCGCAACACCAGCCCCGCCCGCCGCGGCATATCTCAGTATGTGAGACAGAATCAAGGGTTTCCCGACGACGTGAAGAGCTGGTATTGCCCTGGCGATACTGAAGTTTCACGTCCCCGGGAAGGCATCGCCCTGCCTCCCGGACACTCCAAAACGTCTCAGCATTTGAGAC
>Ga0070698_100001424_pt1 | contig 26482 bp, 27 predicted proteins | sample KBSK1502metaG_FD_65477 | JGI IMG/M metagenome (GOLD analysis project Ga0070698, IMG submission 65477) | Corn, switchgrass and miscanthus rhizosphere microbial communities from Kellogg Biological Station, Michigan, USA - KBS K1-50-2 metaG | ecosystem: Host-associated > Plants > Roots >... | reverse complement strand
CGCAGCCGCGATTCCATCGCCCAGGCCCGGCCGATCACCACCTGGTCGGCGGCGCCGCGGCCGAACATCCCGATGATCTGTTCCAGCTGGTCCGGGGTCAGCAGCCCGAGCCGGATGTCCTCCCTGGGGTCGCCGATCTGCCCGAGCGCGCGCAGCGCGGCCGTGGCCTGGGCGATCGTCGCGTTCCCGTCGAACACGTCGAGCAGCCGCTCCAGGATCGCGTTGTCCTGCGCCACGTCGCCGCCGGCGCCCTCATCCTCGCTGACGCTGACGACCATGGACAGCACGTCCGCGAGGCCCTCCGCGGGCAGCCCGCTGGTCAGGTCCAGCCGCGGCAGGTCGCCGGGTAGCACCCAGACCAGCGGGGCGATGCCGGACCGGCCGGCGACGGCGAGCAGGTCGGCCGCCACCGTGCCCTCGGTGAGGTCGATCACGGTCAGGTCGCCGCCCGCGGTGAGGCGGGACGCCCCGACGACGGTGACCATGGCCGACCAGCCGGCCAGCGTGCCGCCGGCCACGTCGACCCGGTCGACGTCGTCGGGGAGCGAGACCGCGTACCACTGCGACTGCCGGTCGAACGCACTGCGGCGCTGCTGCCAGTCGTTGAACCGGCGGGCGTGCTCGGCCTGCCAGGCGAACAGGCGGTTTTCCTGCTCGGCCCGGATCTTGGCGAGGCGCTCCTTCTCCTCGTCGATCCGCGACCGGAGCGCCTGCGCGCCCTGCCGGACGCCGTAGGCCGCGAGCCCCGCGCAGAACAGCGCGGCGACCACGCCGAGCCAGGCGATCGCCGCGTTCAGCCAGCCGGCCACCCAGGCAGCGAGCAGCAGGCCCGCCAGCAGGACAGCGGCCGCGGCGGCCAGTTTGAGCGGCCGGTCGAGCCGGTTCTCCTCACGGCGCTGTGCGGCCACCCAGTCGGGGTTGAGCTGCTCCTGCTCCGGCGGCGTGGGCCGCCGGGGCGGCGGCCCCGGATCGGGGTACAGCAGGGCGTGCTGCCAGCCGAGGTACAGCCGATCCGGCCGCATCCGGCCCGCGGCCGGGACCCCGGGCGCCGCGGCAGTAGCTGCCGGGGAGCCGGGCGCCGCGCGGGGTACGCGCGACGGCTCGGAGCCGGGCGGTGTCACGTCGCCCTGCCCTGGCGGGCTTCACGCGTCGCCGCGGCCGTCCGGGTGGCGATCGCCGTCGCCGGCGTGACCCCGGCGGCGCGGCGCGATCCGGCCGCCCTGGCCGCGGACGACGGTATCCGGGCCCGCACGGTCAGCCCGAGCGTGACCAGCCGGGGCCGCGGTCTCCTGACGACGAGGACGTGCTCCCCGTCGGCCAGCCTGCTGAGCGACTGCGCGGCCACCACCGGCCTGCGCACCAGGCCGAACGGGCCGAGCTGGCTCAGCTGGCCGGGCTCGCCGGCCGGACCGGCCGCGGCCAGCTCGGCCGCGCGGCCGGCCCCGGCGGCCGCCTTCGACCGGGCCGGGGCGGCCGACGCCGGGCCGAGGTCACCGCTGGCCGGGACGAGTTTCTCGCCGGTGAGGCCGGCGAACCGCGTGGCCGCCGCCGGGTCGGTCAGCCGGTGCAGCACCAGGACGCCGACCTGGTCGGCCAGCGACTGCACGGCCCCGGGGGAGGTGCTGGTCAGCAGCGCCGGCAGGCCGGCCGCGACGCCGCGGGTGAGCAGCTCGGCCAGCGTGGCCGGCGCGATCGCGCCGCACTGGTCGAACCAGACCAGCCCGTCGCCGGGCACTCCGATCCGGCGCAGCTCGGCGCAGACCGCCAGCACGTCGCGGGCGACCAGGCTGGCGAGCGTGACCGCCGCCCGGCCGTGCGCCGGGGCCTGCACCGAGAACAGCACGACGGCCCGCTCCCGCACCACCCGGCCCACGTCCAGCCGGGGCCCGGGGCCCGGGGTGAGCCAGCGGCCGAGCGGCGACGCGCGCAGCTCGTTCAGCTGCTCCGCTAGGGTCGCGGTGATGCGCGGGTCGGCCTCCAGCAGGGTGGCCGATACCTTGACCCGCTCGGTGAGTGCCTGCCGCCGGGGATGGTAGCCGGGCACGTGCTCCACCCGCGCCCGCAGCGCCGCCGCGCTGAGCAGGTGCACGACCTCGTCCAGCATGGCGGTGCGCGGATCGCCGGGAGCGGCGTCAGCGACCGCGAACAGGTCGTTGAGGTAGGCCGCGCAGCTCCGCCGGTACTGGTCGGCGGTGCCTTCCCAGTCGACCATGCCCATGACCAGCGAGGTCCGTCTGGCCGGCTCGCCGGTGCGCAGCGGGTCGTAGTACCCGCCGTCGCACTGGTGCAGCGGCGTCCCGGTGGCGGCGCAGACCGCGGCGAACTCCGCCGCCAGCGCCCGGCTGCCGTCCAGGTCCACGGCGATCACCGGCTTGCGGCGGCGGATGGCCGCGTGCACGAGCTGGAAGCTCGTGGTCGTCGTGCCCGAGCCCGGCGAGCCCGCGCACAGCACTCCGCCCTCCGCCTCGGCCCACGAGACCGCCGACCGCCGGCCGGTGGCGGCGTCCAGGCCGAGGCAGCCGCCGTCCCTCGTGACCACGCCGCCCGAGGCGATGAACCGGGTCAGGTACGCCCGGCGGGCGCGGGTCAACAGGCCGGGGCGGTAGCCGGGGAGGTTCCACTCGTCGGTGTGCAGCCAGGTCAGCCACGCGGCGACGGCGGCCTCGGCCGCCGCGGCGATCAGCGCGAGCGGGAACTGCCGGGGCAGCCAGCCGCCGATGCCGGCGTAGGCGGCACCGAGGTGCGCGAGCCTGCCGGGATGCTGGCTGATCCCGCCGAGGTAGGAGGCGATCTTGCCGGGACCGGCGGCGAAGCCCGCGGCCGCCTGGGCCGGCCCGGCGGCGAGCACCCACAGCAGGCCGGCCCCCGCGGGCGCCGCCAGCCACTGCGGCCGCCACCTGGTCAGCCTCGTGGTGAGGATGAACGCGACGGCGAGGATGAGCGTCAGCTGGGCGAACAGCAGGTGCGCGACCACCGCGAGCAGCCCGCAGACGGCGAGCAGCTCAATGCGGCGGGGGACATCTCCGGGGACGAGGTACCGGCCCGGACGCGGCGCGCGCTCGTCGGTGGTTACGGTATCGGCAGGCATAGACACTCAAGGTTCCCAGCCCCCCGCGGCATGTGTCCAGATGCCGTCGTCGCCGGCCGCGGCGGCGCTGGCCCGCGGGCCGTGCGGCGACTCCACCACCACCCTGAACATCTCGGGCCGCAGCACTGCGATCGCGAGCGCCATCGGGGTACCGTCGGACTCGTCGTCGAACCTGACCGTCACGCTGATGGCCGGCTGGCCGGCCGCCAGCCGGAGGCTCCTCGCCACCGACGGGGCGGGGGGCTGCATCTCGATGTACAGCCCGGCGGGACGCGGGGCCGGCCGCCCGGCCTCCGCGGGTTCTGCCTGCTGGCCGGCCTCGTCGGCGTGGGGCTGGGCCGCCGAGCCGGGCACGACCTGCGACGCCTTCAGCACGTCGGTGAACGCGGGCGCGTCCTCGGCGAGGAAGGAACGCTGCTCGGGCAGGTAGCTGGCCGAGAACGCGGCGGGCCAGCCGGCGGAGGTCCACAGGCAGCGGACGACGCACACCGGGTCGCCTGGCGGCAGCCCGAGCGCGCCGCCGATGTCCTCGGGCACCCGGCGCCATGCCACGTGCCGGGACGCGCACGTGATCGGCATGCCCATCGGGTCGATCGAGGCCCGCACGTCTGGCAGGCCCTCGAGCCTGATCAGGTAGTCCGCCGGGCTGGCCCGGTAGACCTGCCCGTCCGGCAGGCGGCGCAGCAGGTGCCGGGCGGACAGTTCCTCGATCGCGGCCTCCATCTGGGCCGGGCTCACGCCGTAGCGCCGGGCCAGGGCGCTGCGCCTCGGCAGCCGCCAGCCGGGCTCATGGTGGATCAGCGCGGCGGCCACCCGGTCGGCCAGCACCTGGGCGGCCGACCGCTCGTCCGCGTGCTCGTCCGGCGGGCCGGCGGTCCCGCCGTGGCCCGCCATCCGGCCGTCGTCGCCCCTCGGATGGCTGATCATCCCGCGGCGGCGAGCGGCCGCCGGATTCGTCTGGTCACCGGGGAATCGCTCCTTAGCGTCTAACGCGTACCTCATCGTCGCCTGGTACTCCTGAAGGTCCTCGCCCCGCCGAAGCGCGCGATGCGCGGCGTGCTGTCGCAGGCAACCCCCGCTCCGGTCACCTTCCCCTTCATAGGCAGCGCAAGTGTCGCGTGGCTGAACCCCGGGAAAAGCGAAAGGCGAAGAGTGAATGAAGCGGAGGCAAACAACGGCGCCGGCCTGTATGGCCGGCGCCGTTGTCCTGGTGAGCTCAGCGAGTACTCAGACCGTGACCTCCACCGAGACCTGACGGCCGGTGGCGGCGGTCACCGGGCAGTCCCCGGCCAGCCCGCCGGGGGCGAGCACGCGGACGGTCCAGGTGCCGGGGGCCGCGTAGAAGCGGAAGCCGCCGTCACCCCCGAGCGGCACCTCGGCCACGAAGTCACCGCCGGAGTCGAGCAGCCGCGCGTAGCCGGTGGCCACAACCGCCCCGTCGTGCGTGACGCGGCCCGCCACGACCGCCTGGTTGCCCAAGTCGGCGGGCGCGCTGACGCCGCCGGCCGGCGCGCCGCACCCGTCGGCGGCCGTCACTTGGCCTCCCCGAGCTCGATGGGGACGCCGACCAGGGAGCCGTACTCGGTCCACGAGCCGTCGTAGTTCTTCACGCTGTCCTGGCCGAGCAGCTCGTGCATGACGAACCAGGTATGCGCGGACCGCTCGCCGATCCGGCAGTAGGCGATCGTGTCCTTGCCGAAGTCCACCCCGGCGCCGGAGTACAGGTCGCGCAGCTCCACGTCGGACTTGAACGTGCCGTCCTCGTTGGCCGCCTTGGACCACGGGATGTTGCGCGCGCTCGGGATGTGCCCGGGCCGCTGCGCCGACTCCTGCGGCAGGTGCGCGGGTGCGAGCAGCTTGCCGCTGAACTCGTCGGGCGAGCGGACGTCGATCAGATTCTTGCTGCCGATCGCGGCGACGACCTCGTCCCGCATGGCACGGATCGAGGTGTCCACGTCGGAGGCCTTGTAGGACGTGCCGGAGCGCTTGGGCACGTCGGTGACCAGCTCGCGCGACTCCAGCTCCCACTTCTTGCGGCCGCCGTCGAGCAGCCGCACGTCCCGGTGGCCGTACAGCTTGAAGTACCAGTACGCGTACGCGGCGAACCAGTTGTTGTTGCCGCCGTAGAGGACGACGGTGTCGTCGCTGCCGATGCCCCGCTCGGCCATCAGCGCCTCGAAGCCGGCCTTGTCCACGAAGTCGCGGCGGACCGGGTCCTGCAGGTCCTTCTTCCAGTCCAGCTTGATCGCGTTGCGGATATGCCCCTTGTCGTACGCCGAGGTGTCCTCGTCCACCTCCACGATCACCACACCGGGGTCATCCTTGTGCGACTCCACCCAGTCGGCGTCCACGAGCACGTCGGAACGGCTCATGCGGGAACCTCCTTGTCAGGTTCGGCGGACAGCCTGGCGGCCGCCTGCCCGGATTCGTTGAATCATGAGATACATCTCGCAGCCCAGGCAGAAGCCGAACGCTGCGTTCAGGAAGGCCGCGGCGAGCGCGAACGCCGTGGCCGTGATGCCGAGTGCGGTGACGCCCGTGCCGTAGCCGATCACGCCCAGCACGCCGAACGCCGCGCCGACGCCCTGGGCGAACCGCGGCGGCGGCTCCGCCTCCAGCTCGCGCGGCGGGCCGAGCCGGGGCCTGACCAGCCAGCGGTAGATCATGCCGTACGGCGCGTAGCGCAGGCCGAGCGCGGCGCCCACGGCGAACACCAGGGTCTGCGCGGCGAGCAGCCAGCCGCTGCCGGTGACGAGCACCAGCGCGAGCACGAGGGTGGAAGCCGCGGCGCCGAATCGCGCGCCTCGCGGGTCGATACCCATGTGCGATGCTCCTTTACCCCGTCCAGATTAATACACAAGCCCGACCGGTAAAATAGAGAATACTGGAGTCGGGCTAGGGACAGAGCGCGGTCGCCACCCGGCAGAAGTCCACGGCGCGCCGCCTGGTCAGCACTCGCCTCTCCAGGGAAGCCACGCACCCGATGCTATGCGCGCCCAGCGGGACTGTCACGGCCTTAACCCGCACTCAGCTCACGTCCCCGAGTGCGGCGAGCACGTCGGCCTTGCGCGGCCGGCCGCTGGCGCGCCGCGCGATGCGCCCGTCCGGGCCCAGCACGAGCACGGTGGGCGTCCGCCGGATGTCCAGCCGCCGGACCAGGTCGAGCCTGCTCTCGGCGTCGATATCGACGTGCGCCACGCCGTCCACGAGGCCGGCCACGTCGGCCAGGATCACCCTGGTCGCGCGGCAAGGAGCGCAGAACGCGGAGGAGAACTGGACCAGGGTCGCGCGGCCGCCCAGTGGGCTGCCGAGCTCGGCCTCGGTGAGCACCCCGTCGCCCGGCGCCGCCGCCGCGCCGTCGGCGCCGCGGCCGGCGGCCCGGAGCCGTCCGTCACGGGCCTTCCAGATCATCCCGAACGCGCCGGCCGCGGCCAGCACGGCAAGCAGGACGATCACACCGAGGAGCACGCTGGGCTACAGCGCACGCGGACCGCTGAGCATTCCCTCAGTGAGCCTTTTCAACCGCCCTGACGGCTTCCCGAGGTTGAAAAGGTTCATATCCCCCGGCCTGCGCCGGTCAGTCGGCGTTGACGGTCAGCAGCACGCGCGAGCCCGAGGTGACCTGGAAACCGTCCACCCAGGACTTGGGCACCGCGACCGACTCGGAGTACGACGCGCCGTGCCAGGTGCTGGTGACCGTCCAGCTGCCTGCCTGCCACCTGCCGCCGTGGTTGTCCAGCACCCAGAACTCGCACGTCGTGCCCGCCTTGATGCCTTCCACCTGCGCGTCGAGCCGGGTTCCCCACGGCTCCGCGGCGTACTTGATGTCCGCGGTCAGCCCGGCGGGCGTCGTGGTGCGCGCGTGATCCCAGTGCACCGCCGGGCCGCCAGGCTGCGCGATCCGGACCGCGCCGAGCGCCGCGCCCGCCGCGATCAGGACGACCGCCGCCGCCGCGGCCAGGTTCCGCCACCTGCTGACCCGGCGCCGCTGGGCCGCGCGGGCGATCAGCGGGGTGAGCAGGTCACCACCCGCGTGGCCACCCGCGGGGCCAGCCATCGGGTCGGCGCCAAGGCGCGTCCGTTCGGAGGGGAATCCGGCGATCTGCTCGGCCTCTTCGATGGGCACGCGTCCGAGCAGCGCGGGCAGCCCGGCCAGCCCCGCCAGCTCTTCGCGGCAGTCCGGGCACCCGGCCAGGTGCAGATCCACCATCGTCCGCTCGGCGGGATCGATGGCGCCGACCACGTACACGCCGAGCGACTGGCGGACGTGCAGGCAGCTGGTCATGTCGGTCATGGCGTCAGCCCCCTTTCCTCCAGTGCCAGCTTCAGCGCCTTGAGCGCGTAAAAGGTGCGCGATTTCACCGTGCCGGCCGGTATACCCAGCTCGGCGGCGGCCTCGGTCACGGAACTTCCCTTGTAGTAGGTCTCGAACAGGACGCGGCGGTGGTCGGGCCGCAGCGCGGCGAACGCGTCGGCGACCGCCCACGACTCGAGCGCGCGGTCCACGTCATCGGCGGCCGGGCGTTGGGCCAGGGCGGCCTCGCCGACCTCCTGCGGACGCGCCCGCCTGGCCCGCTGGCCGTCGATCACCAGGTTTCTCGCCACGGTAAACAGCCACGGCCTGGCGGGCTGGCCAGTGACCGCCTCCGGGTGCTGCCACGCACGCAGCAGCACCTCCTGGACCACGTCTTCGGCACGTTGCCGGTCTCCTTGCGTCAGGTACATGGCGTACCGGAGCAGGGGAGCGGCGTGCTCTGCGTGCAGCGCGCGCACGAGTTCTTCGTCGGCGACGCGCCCGTTTCGAGCGCTCCTGGCCCGGCCCCGGTCAGTCACACCCTTGAAACGCGCGCCAGGCGCGATCGGTTCACCCCTGAAGTATGCGCCGTAATCAGGCGTGGGTGAACGCGACGTCGTGCCCGGTCGCGGCCACAATCAGGCCCGCGCTGGCGACCCGCACGCCGGTTACCGTCAGGTGCAGCGGAAGCTGGCCCACCGGGATCACGAAGCTCAGCCGCGGGGCGAGCGTTCCGACGAGCACGCCGGTGGCGGTGATCTGGACGCTGATCCCGGTCCTGGTCACCCCCAGCCGTGCGGTGCTCGCGACGGAGCCGAGCGGGGTCTTTCCGGTCACCCGCAGGCTGCCGTCGTGGGCGGCGAGCGTGATCCCCCTCGGCAGCCGGCGCTGTACTTGTGAGTACGGGATCAGCGCCGTCCCGGTCGCGTGCGCCGCGGTGACGCTGGCCGGATTCTGGCCGAACAGCAGGCTGAGCGGGGCGTGCACCCCGGTGAACCTGGCCTGGATGTCCCGCAGCTGGACGCCGTCCGCGCCCGCCGCGGCGATCGAGACGTCGATCTGCCGGTACTGCCCCGTGACCACCTGAGTGAGGAACGGGAAGCCGCCCACGCTGACGCCCGGCCGCTGGGGCAGGCCGTACGCGCTCTGCACCCGGCTGCCGATCTCCCGCCCGGCGATCGCGGCCGCGGCCCGGTCGATGACGATCAGCACGACGACGAGGATCACGAGGGCGATCAGGAACTTGCGCATCGGGACCCAAGCGTAGGGCTTCCCGGACCGGGCCGGTCGCGCTCATCCGCCCGCGAACGGCGGGAGCACCTCGATCACCGCAGCGTCGGGCAGCACCACGTCCGCGGCGGCGCGGCGGCCCACCGCCGTGCCGTCCACCAGGTACGAGGAGCGGGTGAGCACCGCGCTCAGCCGCGTGTCCTGCCCGCGGCGGGCCAGCGCCGCGGCGATCGCGCCGGCCAGCGTCTCGGCGTCGAAGGTCTCCTCCGCGACACCCGCTGCTTCCTTCGCCGCCGCCCAGTAGCGCATGGTCACCGTGGTCATGTGGGTTATCCTTGTGGCGAGACTCATTCAAAACGCGTCGCGATAACAGGCGTTGAGTCTAGGCGTTTTGAATGAGTCTCGAAGATCCGGGCGGTGCTGCCCCCGGGTCTTCTGCGTTCTGAGCGGAGGTGGCAGCGGTTGAGCGACCTGCTCCTGCTCACTAACGCGCTGGAGCCCTCCGCGGAGATCGTGCCGGCCCTCGGGCTCCTGCTGCATCAGGTCCGGGTGGCACCGGCCGAGGGCGCCGCGCTGATGGACGCGCCGCCGGCCGATGCGGTCCTGGTGGACGCCCGGCGGGACCTGGCCCACGCCAAGAGCCTGTGCCGGCTCCTGCGCGCGACGGGGGTCGACGCGCCGCTGATCGTCGTCGTGACGGAGGGCGGCCTCGCGGCCCTGACCGCCGAGTGGGGCGCCGACGACGTGATCTTGCACACGGCGGGGCCGGCCGAGATGGAGGCCAGGCTGCGGCTGGCGCTCGGCCGCCGGACCGGCAGCCCCGCCGACACCCCGGACGAGATCCGGTCCGGGGACCTGGCCATCGACGAGGCCACCTACTCGGCGCGGCTGCGCTCGCGCCCCCTCGATCTGACGTTCAAGGAGTTCGAGCTGCTCAAGTTCCTGGCCCAGCACCCCGGGCGGGTGTTCACCCGCGCGCACCTGCTGCAGGAGGTGTGGGGCTATGACTACTTCGGCGGCACCCGGACGGTGGACGTGCACATCCGCAGGCTGCGGGCCAAGCTCGGCCCCGAGCACGACTCCCTCATCGGCACCGTGCGCAACGTGGGATATCGTTTCGTCCCGCTCAAGGTCACCGACGCGGAGCCGGCGGCCATCGACGATGCCGAGGCAAAGGAGATCGGAGCTGCACGGGCCGACCGATGAGGACACCCGGGTCACCGTCACCGGACGGCTGGAGACGGACCGGGCGGCCGAGGTCATGCGCCTGGTGGAGGCGGCCACCGACGCCGACGGGGTGAGCCCGCTGTCGGAGCACGTGCGGCTGCACCTGCGCTACGGCGGCGACGCGCGGGCGCGCAACGTGGTGCTCACCTCGGCCGGGCAGCTCGTCGGGTACGCGCACCTGGATCCCACCGACCCGGTCGAAGGCCCGAGCGGCGAGCTGGTCATCCACCCGGCGCATCGCGGCCGGGGGTACGGTATGACGCTGGTGCGGGCGCTGCTGGCCGAGGCCGGCGGGCAGCCGCTGCGGCTGTGGGCGCACGGCGACTCGCCGGCCGCCAGCGCTCTGGCGCGGGCCGCCGGCTTCGAGCGCGTCCGGGCGCTGTGGCAGATGGACCGGTCGCTGCTTGACCCGATCGAGCAGCCCCGCTACCCCGACGGCGTGACGGTCCGGACGTTCGTCGTCGGCCAGGACGAGGACGCCTGGGTGGATCTCAACCGGCGGGCGTTCGCCCGGCATCCGGAGCAGGGCGCGTGGACCCGCGAGGACCTTGACCTGCGCGAGCGGGAGCCGTGGTTCGACCCGGACGGCTTCTTCCTGGCCGAGCGCGATGGCCGGCTGGCGGGGTTCCACTGGACCAAGATCCACGGCGGGGACGGGCCGTCCGGGCACGGGCACGAGTCGATCGGCGAGGTGTACGTGGTCGGCGTCGATCCCGGTCAGCGCGGCGGCGGGCTCGGCCGAGCGCTCACCCTCACCGGCGTGCGCTACCTACGATCCCGCGGGCTGGTCCGGGTCATGCTCTATGTGGACGAGACGAATAGGCCTGCGATCAGGCTGTACGAGTCGATGGGCTTCACGCACCGCGACACCGACGTCATGTTCCGGCATCCGTGACGAGCGGGCCAGCCCGGCTGGGTGCACCCCGAGCACGCGGTCGAGTTCCTCGGCGGTCAGCGGCCGGTCGCTGGCGGCGACCGCGCTCAGCACCTCTGCGTAGAGCTCGATCTCGTCCAGCGCGACCCGGTCGTGGACGCGAAGGTCGAGCCGCTCGGGCATCGCGTCACCTCCTGCCAGCGGCCCGGCGGGACGTCGTCGGCCCGGCGGGTAGGAAGTCAGGCTACGTGGCCGCGGGGTCCCCTCGCATGACCCATCGGAACCATTCTCGGACTATGCCCCGATGGTCGCGCCCGCGCCCGGCCGGGGCCCGTTCACGCAATTGCACTTTTTTACCAGGGCAAACCGGGATACTCAGCCGTTTCGGTTGCGCGTGCGTTGGTTCAGGACAAGAGTCGTGCCGCAGGACCGCTGCGCGTCGACGCACCCCTGCCCCCGACGAGAACCCGATGCACCCCCGCCCCCTGACGAGAAACCCCTGAGGCGATCGACGAGATGAGTGAACACCCAGACCTGCTGTCCGAGTCCACGCAGGAAGATCCGTTCGAAGTCCAGATGCGCGGTTACAGCCGTCGGCAGGTGGACGAGTTTGTGGCCCGTTCCCGAAGTCACTCGAAGGATCTCGAGGAACGGCTGTCCCGCGCGCTCGACGACGTGGAGCGGCTGCGCCTTGAGCTGTCGACGGCACGCCAGGCGGCGTCGGCCGGCAAGCCGCACGACGAGCTCAGCGAGCGGATGCGGCAGATTCTCAAGCTGGCCGACGACGAGGCCACCGCGCAGAAGTCCCGCGCGAGCGAAGAGATCGGCAAGCTCCGCGCCGACGCGGACAAGGCCGCGGACGCCGCCAGGGCCGAGGCGAAGGCGCAGGCCGAGCGCATGCTGGCCGCCGCGCAGGAGCAGGCCGAGCGGGCGCTAGGAAGCGCGCGCTCGGAAGCGGACAAGACCCGCGGCACCGCGCGGGCCGACGCGGAGCGGATGGCGGCGGACTCGCGCAAGAGCGCCGAGTCCTCGATCGCCACCGCCAAGGCGCAGGCCAAGCAGATGCTCGACGAGGCGACCGCGCGGGCGAGCGCCATCCACGACGGCGCCGAGCGCCGGCTCGACCTGCTCAAGAACCGGCACGTCGAGGCGATGCGGCGGCTGACCGAGATCCGTGACGTGGTCACGGACCTGGTCGCGCACGACGACGCGAAGGGGACCCTGGACGAGGAGGTCGAGAAGGCGGTCGCCGCCACGCTCGGCACGTCCGTCCCGGCCGGCAAGACAGCCGGCGCCGCGGCGGCGGCCAAGCCCAAGCCGGCCGCCGCCGCCGCGGGGGCCCCGGCGCAGCGTCCGGCGTCCGGCGCCGCCGGTACGGCCACGGCCAACGGCCCGTCGGCGGGCGCGCAGCCCGCGACGGCCGGCACCCCGTCGGGTGTCCCGGCCGCGGGCGCGCACGCGGCAGCGCAGTCAGGCACCGCGCCGAGCCAGGGAACCGCCGATCCGGCGGGGTCGCAGGCGGCGGCCAGCACGACGTCACTGCAGCGCGGCCGGCACGCCCCGGGAGCCGGCGGGCAGGCGGGCGCGGCCGACCGCTCCGTTCCCCAGCCGGGCCTGGGGACGCTGGGCGACGCCAAGCGCGCCGCCCAGGTCGCCGACGCCTCGCCGGAGGACGTCCGGGTGATCATCCCCTAGGGCGCCGCGGCTCCAGCCCGGCTGGGTCCGGCTGCCCGCCGCGGCTCGGCCGGGCTGCCCGCCGCGGCTCCGGTCCGGCCGAGGGCTCAGCCGCGATCGGCCGGGACGTTGCGGCTGGGTCGGCTGTCCGCGCCGTTAGGTAGGTCTCCCCGGCCCGCCATGCCGTCCAGGCGCCGCAGGATGACGCCCTCTCGCAGCGCCCACGGGCACAGCTCCAGTTCCTCCAGGCCGAACAGGTCCATGGTCGCGTCGGCGACGATGGCGCCGGCGGGCAACTGGGGCGACCTCGTGGCGGACACGCCGGGGAGCTGCGCGCGCTGCGCCGCGGTCATCATCGCCAGCCGGGCCGCCCACGCGGTCAGATCCGCGTGCCGCAGGGCCCGCCGGACGTACACCCCCTCGCCCGACGGCGCCACGCCGGTGATCCTGGCCAGCTGCCGGAACGTCTTCGAGGTGGCCACCGCGTGGTCCGGCCGCCCGTTGCGCAGCACCTCGTGGGCCGTCCGGGCGATCTCGGTCCGTACGTGCCTGCGGAGCGCCCGCACCTGCTCGGCGGACGGCGGGTCGCCGGTGAGCCAGCCCCGGTTGAGCCGGCCGGCGCCGAGCGGCAGCGAGATCGCCGCGTCCGGATCCTCGTCGATGCCGGAGGCGATCTCCAGCGAGCCGCCGCCGATGTCGAGGACGAGCAGTCGCCCCGAGGACCAGCCGAACCAGCGGCGCGCGGCCAGGAACGTCAGGGCCGATTCGTCCGGGCCGGTGAGCACGCGGATGTCGACGCTGAGGTCGGCCCGGATCGCGGCCAGGACCTCCTCGCCGTTGACCGCGTCCCGCACCGCGGAGGTGGCGAACGGGAGCAGGTCCTCCACGCCCTTGTCTTCCGCGATCCGCAGCGCGTCGGTGACGAACGCCCGCAGCTGCCGCTCCCCGGCCGCCGTCAGCCGGTTGCCGTCCTCGAGGTGATCGGCGAGACGGAGCTCGGCCTTGTGCGAGAAGGCCGGCTGCGGCCTGGCGCCCCGGTGCGCGTCCACGACGAGGAAGTGCACCGTGTTGGATCCGACGTCCAGCACACCGAGTCGCATGGACCGAGGCTACTCATCCGCCACGGGGCCCGGGGCCGCATCGGCCGCCGCGCCCATCCGGCGCACGATCTCAGCCAGCAACTCCGGGGACGTGCCCATGTTCAGCCGGACGAACCCGCGGCCCGGATCCCCGAAGTCCGCGCCCGGCGTGACCGCCACCCGGCCGCGGTCGAGGAAGAGCGCCGCCGCGTCACCGGGGCTCAGCGCGCGGCAGTCGAGCCAGGCCAGGAAGCTCGCCTCCGGCGGGCGGTAGCCCACGGCGGGCAGGTACCGGGCCAGCAGCGCGGCCAGCAGCGCGCGGTTCTCGTCGAGCTGGCCACGCGCCGCGTCCAGCCAGGGCACGCAGTCGGCGAAGGCCGCCGCCGTGGCCAGCACGCCCAGGTGGCTGGCGAGCAGCGCCTCCCAGCGCCGCTCCAGCGCCGCGGCCGCCTGCGGGCTGGACACCACGGCGAGCCCGCACTTCAGCCCCGGGATGTTCCAGCCCTTGGAGGCGGAGGTGAAGGTGAAGGTGCGCCGCGCCAGGTCCTCGTCGATATCCAGCGACAGGAACGGGATGTGCCGCGCGCCCGGCAGCGCGAGCGGCGCGTGGATCTCGTCCACGATCAGGACCACCCCCCGGCGGGCGCAGATGGCGGCCACGGCGGTCAGGTCGTCGTGCGACCAGACCCGCCCGGTCGGGTTATGCGGGCTGCACAGCAGGTAGGCGGCCACGTCGTCACGGGACAGGGCGGCGTCCAGCGCGCCGGTGTCCAGGTGATACCCGCCGTCCTGGTCGCGGCGCAGCGGCGCCTCCACCACCGCTCGGCCGGTCAGCCGCAACCGGAAGAAGAACGGCGGATAGACGGGCGGGTTGATGACGACGCCGGAGCCGTGCGGGGTCACCTCCTGCAGGGCCTCCACGATCCCGGTCATCACGTCGGGAACGGCGAACACCCGGCCGGGATCGGGCGCCCAGCCGAACCGCTGGCGGGCGAACCCCGCGTACACCTCGCCCAGGCCGATCGGGTGGGGGTAGCCGCAGTCACCAGCAGTGATCGCCTGCCGGACCGCGTCCTTGATGGGCTCGGCGAGGTCGAAGTCCATCTCGGCGACCCAGGCCGGGATCACATCGGGCGGGTACTCGGTCCACTTCCAGCTGCGGCGGCGGCGCAGCACGCCCGGCGAGCAGTCACCCAGCAACGGATCCACGCCCTCGACCGTATCCGGTGCGGCGATCCGCGCGGCAGCCTGTCGGGCATCCCCCGCCCACCCCGCCGGACAGTCCAGACTGTTTGCATGGACACAACCGAGGGAACGGGCCAGCCGGGCTCTCCGCGGCCGGGGGAACCCGGCCCGGCCGACCAGCGGGGGCAGCGCGGCGGCCGGGCGGGCTCCGCGAATGCCAGCGGCATGGGGGCGCTGTGGGAGCGGCTGACCAGGCTGGAGCACTCGGTGCCCGCCGAGCTGCGCAACCTGCCGCGGCAGGTCGGGCGGGAGGCGGTCCCGGCCTGGCGGCGGGTGACCCAGGGCGAGCCGCGCTGGCAGGTCAGCCTCGCGATCGCCGCGGCGATCGCGCTGCAGCTGGTGGTTCCGTCCCGGCTGCTGCCGCAGCCCAGCTGGCTGTACCCGACCCTCGACGGGCTGCTGGCGGCCGGGCTGATCATCGCCAACCCTAGGCGCATCAACCGGTCCTCGAGGCTGCTGCGCTACGCCAGCCTGGCCCTCATCGCCTTGATCAGCCTCGTCAACGTGTGGTCGGCGGAACGGCTGATCGCCGACATCATTACCCGCAGCAACACCGTCGCCACCCACGCGCCCACGCTGCTCCTCGACGGCGGATCCATCTGGCTCACCAACGTGATCGCCTTCGCCCTGTGGTACTGGGAGCTCGACCGGGGTGGCCCGGTGGCCCGGGCGCTCGCCATCAAGCAGTACCCGGACTTCCAGTTCGTCCAGATGGTGAGCCCGGAGCTGGCCCCGCCCGGCTGGGAGCCGATGTTCGCCGACTACTTCTACCTGTCGTTCACCAACGCCAGCGCGTTCAGCCCGACCGACGTGATGCCAATGTCCCGGTGGGCCAAGATGCTCATGCTGATCCAGTCGGCGGCGTCGCTGCTCACGGTCGCCCTGGTGATCGCCCGCGCGGTGAACATCCTGAAGTAGCGACGGTGTGGTGAGCTGGCGACTGATCCGGCAGCGCCGTTCGGGAAAACAAGGACAGTTGGAATCCCGGGCGGATCAGGCGTCCAGGCCGAGGGTGAACGTGGGCTTGGGCGACGTGGCCGGCAGCCGGTGCTCCTCGGAGAGCCGGCGGATGGCGGTCCCGGTGGCCAGGAACTCCGTCGCGTGCGCGCCCCAGACGTGATTGGACACCGCGATGTCGACCCCGACGATGCCCGAGGCCCGGGCCTCGTCGGCCTCGGTCTGCATCCGCACCAGCGCGAGCTCGCGGGCCTCGTAGATGCCCTGGGTGAACTGGATCATCTCCTGGTTCTGGCCGGCCTGGCGCAGCGACTGCAGCGCCGACTGGTGCGCGATGTGGTAGACGCAGGTGCCGAGGACGAACGCGACCGGCACCGCGCCGGCGGCCAGCAGCCGGAAGAAGTCCTGGGCGGACAGGTCAGAGGTGAACGCCCGCCCGTCCGGCGCGCGATGCACGCCGGCGCGGTCGTCGCCGAGCGCGCGCACCGCGGTGCCGGTCGCGACGAACTCCAGCACCTCCTGCCCCCACACGTACATCTGCATCCGCAGCTGCACGCCGACGATGCCGTCGGCCCCGAGGTGGTCGGCCTCGGCGCGCATCCTGGCCATCGCCAGCTCCCTGGCGTTGTACATCGCCTGGGTCAGGACCTGCAGCTCCTGGTTCTGCGACCACCGGCCCACCTGCAGCCCGACGTGGTAGATCGACGAGCCGACGACGAAGCCGAGCGGCTCAAACCCGGCCTCGCCCAGCAGCACGTACTCCGAGACCGACAGATCGGATGTGAAGACGCCGGTCGGGCTGGCCCCGGCGGTGTGCGCGAGCCTGCTGTCGGCGGCCTGCGGCTCCCAGCTTGAGGTCCCGGCGGCCTGCCGGTTGGAGAAGATCGGCATGGATGTCCCCCTCGACGGGCGCGGCCGCACGCCGCGCTGCCTCGGCAGCCTATCGGCGGCGGCACGCGAGCCGCCGGGGCGGGACCGGGGCAAGACGGCGTCGTCCCGGCTCCGAATACCGGGTGTGCGGGTGGCGGTGGATGCCCGCGCTCACGGCGCGAGGAGCGGGGCATGAGGCTGAGGCGGACGGGGCGGATCGTCGCGGTGCTGGCGGCGGCGTGCGGGGCCGGGCTGAGTGGTGCCGGGGCGTCGGCCGCCACCCAGACCGTGGCGTGGGGCACCACGACCAGCGCTCCGGCGGGCGCCCTGGGTGAGCTGTTCGGCGTGGGCGCGGCCTCACAGGCCGACGTGCTCGCCGTCGGCGGGGATAACCCCGGGCAGCCGCCGACCGCGGTGCTGACGACGCCGTACGCCGAGCGGTGGAACGGCTCGGGGTGGACCGCGACGCCCGTTCCGCTCGGGCCGGTGTACCCGTCCGGGGAGCAGGCCGCCCAGCTGAACGGCGTCGCCGACATCGCCCCCGGCGACGGGTGGGCGGTGGGCACGGTCTCCGACACCTCGTCGCTGGCCAGCCAGACGCTGGCCTATCACTGGAATGGGACGGCCTGGACGCGCAGCCCGACGCCCGACCCCGCCGGGCCGGCACAGGGCAACGAACTGCAGGCGGTCGCGGCCAGGGGCGCCGCGGACGTGTGGGCCGCCGGCGGCGACGGTTACCCAGCGGCGTCGCTGGTGCTGCACTGGAACGGCAGCGCCTGGCGGCGGGTGAGCGTTCCCGACATCGGCGCGCTGGACGCGGTCACCACCGCCCCGGGGCACGTCTGGGTCGCCGGCGGCGACCGGGTGGACCAGTTCGACGGGACGGCCTGGACCTCGCTGCCGGCCCTGCCGGTCACCGCGCAGGACTTCGTCAGCATCGCGGGCCTGGCTGACACGTCCGGCGGGCTGTGGGCGGTAGGCGCGCTGGACTTCTCCTGCGGCGAGGGCCAGGTCTGCACCGCCTCGTACGCGGCGCTGTGGAACGGCACGGCCTGGCAAACGGTCCCGGCCGGAGGCGGCACCGGGCTGTCCGGGGTGGCCGCCGCCGGGCCCGCGGTGCTGGCCACCTCGCAGACCGGAGTCGTGCGGCTCCGCCTCACCGGCGCCTCCCCGCAGGTCACGCCCGCCCTGAACCCCCTGCAGCTGACCGCCATCGCCGCTGATCCGGCGGGAAACCCGTGGGCGGTGGGCTCGACCGCCACAAATGGAAAGGTCAAGCCGGCGATCATCAACGCGCCGGGCATCGGGCAGGGCGGCATCGTCGTGACCACTGGCGCGTCGGGGGCCACTGTCACCTGGTCCGGCCCGGTGGCCGGGACCGGCGGCACGGACGTCTTCGGCCGGTTCGCGGTCGGCGGGCTGCCCGACGGCAGCTACACCGTCACCGCCAGCCTGGCCGGCTGTCAGCCCGGCATCGCCACCGCGGTGGTCACGGCCGGAATCGCCACCCCTGTGAGCGCCCACATCACCTGCCCCTCCTGACCCCTGACCGCGGAGCCCGCATGCGCTGACCGCCTGACTGCGGAACCTGCAGAGGGGCCTCCCTGTTGCGCGAGACGTGACGTCAGCGTCTGCGGCGCCCGCGGTAGCCAGCGGACATCGCGACGGCGCCAGTTCCAGTGGCCGGGGCGACAGCCGTGTGGCGCACAGCCGGTGGCGCGGGCGCGATCGGCTTTGCAGGCGGCCCGGCGATCGAGCGCAGCAGCGGCGATCCCGGGCTGACGGTGGCGGTCAGCGGGATCACGTTGGCTCGCCTCATCAGGGTGCGGACTTCGCGGGCTTGCGCCGGGGCGTGCAAGGTGATCACAACGCCGGCGGCGCCAGCCCGGGCGGTGCGCCCGGACCGGTGCAGGTAGGCCTTGTGCTCGGCTGGTGAGTCCGCGTGGATGACCAGGCCGATGTCGTCCACGTGGATGCCGCGGGCGGCGACGTCTGTCGCGACGAGGACGCGCACGGCACCTGTGGAGAACGACGCGAGGTTCTTCGTCCGGGCGTTCTGGGACAGGTTGCCGTGAAGTTCGGCGGCGGGCACCCCGGTGGCGGTGAGCTGCCGGGCAAGTTTTCGCGCGCCATGCTTGGTCCGGGTGAAGATCAGCGACCGGTTGTCACCACCTGCCAGGGCGCGGACCACGTCTACCCGGTCCGCCGGCGCGACCGTGAGCAGATGGTGCTCGATCCGCGGCGGCGGTGCCGCCGGGTCCACGGCGTGGCGCGCCGGGCTGCTCAGATAGCGCCGTGCGAGAACATCGACGTCGTTGTCGAGGGTCGCGGAGAACAGCATCCGCTGGCCCTGAGGTGGGGTGGTGTCGAGGAGCCGTCTGACGACGGGAAGGAACCCAACGTCGGCCATGTGGTCCGCCTCGTCGATCACGCTGATCTCGACGTCCCCCAGATGGCAGTGGCCTTGCTCGATCAGATCGGCCAGGCGCCCAGGGCAGGCGACGACGATGTCCGCCCGGTTGCGCAGGGCGGCCACCTGCGGACGCTGCGGGACGCCGCCGAAGACTGCCGTGACGCTCAGGCCCATCGCGCGGGCCAGTGGCCCGAGGACGGCCTGGACCTGGCTGGCCAGCTCGCGAGTTGGCACCAGCACCAGGCCGCGCGGGCGGCAGGCCATGGTGTACCCCCCGGCCAGCCCGGCGGCGAGCGGGATTGAGAAGGCGAGCGTCTTTCCCGACCCGGTCCGGCCGCGGCCGAGGATGTCGCGACCGGCCAGAGCATCAGGCAGTATGGCAGCCTGGATCGGGAACGGCTGCGTGATTCCGCCACTGGCGAGTGCGGCAGCCAGCGGCGCGGGGACGCCGAGAGAACCGAACGTCAAGCCGGCGCTGGGAGTCTTACGTGTGTCGTTCCGGTGCGGGGCAGCACGATGTTGCTCACGAAGCAGAGCAGTCAAAGAATCTCTTTCGGACTTGGGGTGGCCGCATGTCAAGGCCACCACGTCCGTGGGAACCATCTCGCCCGAAGCGAGGTACGACCGGCGCGCCCTCATGGCAGCACCTTGATTACCTGCGGTGCCCACCATACAGCACGCCATGCTGAACATGGCCCGCATGGACGCGCCGATGGTGACCATGGAACGCGGCTTCACTGCTGTGGAAGAGGTGCTCCGGGTGATCAGCTATCTGTTCGGCGGATCGACTCAGACGCACTCGTCTGCGAGGCCCAGTGCAGCGGACCCGCCGGCCGGGATTCACGGCGGCGAGCGGCGAGGCCGTGTGCCGCAGTTGCACGGCGGTGCGATAGTGAGGCAAGGAGGCACGTATGGACGCGTCAGATTTGTGGGTGGCCAACGACGACGGGACCGAAATCATCCGGGCCCGGGAAATCGCCGCGGTCGGGCTCGACTACAACGGCAACGTCACGGCACGGCTGGCCGGCCACGACAGCACAGTCGTGACGCTGGTCGCGCACAGGACGCATCATGACGAGCACAGGCCCGGCGACCTGCACCGTCAGCTCCTTCGGACCGTGGCCCAGCTAGGCGATTCGTCAGTTGCCAATGTCGTGCGGCCAGTTCACGACGAGAAACGGGGCTGGGTGTGGGTCAGCGAGCCGCTGTAGCAGCCGGGCGAAAGCGCGGCACCTCCGCGCTGGGCTTTCTCTGGCCGTCATAGGTTTATCCAGGCCGCCCATGCGGTTCGCGGCCTAGTATTTGGCTAGGTGTTCCGCATATGCGCCGCGCCGCAGATTTGCTGGTAAAGCGAGCCGAGCAGGAAATCACAATCAGCCGCGGAGGTGGCGGGATTAATGCTGCGAGTCGGCTACTTCGCGCGTCACGCATCGTGGTCAGCGAGTTCCGCCGCGCGCCGAGGGGGGGATGGCCCAGGTGCAGGCGCGCCGCGGTCGGCGCGCTGAGGCCAGCCGCACGCGGTATGTGCGGGAGATGCTCCTGACCAAGGCAGGACTGCGGCCACCGGGAAGTCAGTGTGCAGCGCGAGCGGCTGGCAGGATCGGTGGTCAGGAGCTCGTCATGACAGTCGTCACCGGCAACCCGAACCGGCGCTCGGCCTGATGCGGCAAGTCAGCCCTGAGCCAGCGCGAGACGTGCTGCGGCAACATGGTCACGATGATCTCGTCGAACTGATGATCGGCGAGTACCTTCTCAATCGCCTCCAGCGGGTTGGGGCTGCCGAGATCGCCCTCGGCGGGAACACCCATCGCTGCAAGCCCGGCCAGCATCCGGCTGAGTCGCTCCCGGGCCTGCGCGGTCGCCTCCTCATCGGTGGCGGGGCTGGCGTAATACGTCGCCCACCACCACATGCCGGGCTGCGGGAGGACGTCGCCGGCCGCCACGGGGTCGTACTGTGCGGCTTTGGTGTCCGGTACGAGCACGAAGAAGGAACAAGGCCCCGCACTGATCCGCTGGCGCAGCTCTTCGCGTAGCTCCGCCCCCTGCAGGGTCTGGTTCGCGATAACAAGATATCTGCGCGTGGACACCACGCTTCAACGTATCCCGCCGCAGCCGCACTCTGGCAACCGCATGGTGGCCCTCCAGCGTCCTGCGCCGGGTGCTTCGCCATCCCGCGACCGCCCGCGCTGCTCGGTGATCTGGCGGTACCCGCGCTGGTTGTCCACGCCCGCGACAACGCTTACATCCGCGCCGGACACGGCCGCTACCTGGCCGAGCACATCCCGGAAGCCCACTACGTCGAGCTTGCCACCGCCGACCATGTCCCTTGGGTTTGCGCTGCCGACATCGCTGGGGAAGTCGAAGAGTTCTTGACCGGGACCCGTCATGTGCCCGCGTCGCATCGGCCGCTGGCCGCCGTGTTGTTCACTGACATTGTCGGTTCGACCGAGCGGGTGGCACTGCTCGGGGACCGGGCCTGGAAGGACCGACTCGATCAACACGACGAGATGACCGAACGTCAGATCCGGCGCTTCGCCGGGCGGTTGGTGAAGAGCACCGGCGATGGCACCCTGGCAACCTTCGACGCCCCGGCCCGGGCCATCCGGTGCGCTCTGGCCATCCGGGATGCGCTCCACCAGCTCGGCCTGGACGTCCGGGCCGGAGTTCACATCGGGGAGATCGAGCTTCGGGACGACGACGTGGCCGGGATCGCGGTTCACGTCGCCCAACGGGTCTCCAGCCTCGCCGGACCCGGCGACGTCCCGGTGTCCAGGACGATCGTCGATCTCGTGGCCGGCTCTGACCTCACCTTCGAGGACCGCGGTGAGCACGAATTGAGGGGCGTCCCGGGAGACTGGCGGCTGTTCGCGGTGACTGACTGACAGACCCCTGGGTGTGCTCGAGCCAGCGGTCGCCATGGCCGTGATGAGGAAACCGCCTCCAGAGCGATCCATGGCATACCTGAGCGTCATCGGCGCGGGCCGCTGCCGCAGCGCCGTTACCCCGCACCCGCCGCCGGCCGGGCCACTCGCCGTAACGCACCCCAGTGACCGTGCCTGCACACCGGGACCGGACCCACCGTACGATCAGAGCCCAGAAACGTACGGAGACCGTTGGGGACGCGCATGTGCGGAATCGTCGGCTGCCTAGCACTGGCCATCGACGCCGACCCCGATCAGGCCTGGGTGGCGAGCGCGACTCAGCGCATCGCCCACCGTGGGCCCGATGACGAGGGCTTCTATTCCGACCACGATGTCGCTCTGGGCTACAAGCGGCTGGCCATCATCGACCTGTCGCAGGGTGGACATCAGCCGATGCGGTCCGCCGACGGGCGCTACTGGATGGTCTTCAACGGCGAGATCTACAACTACGTCGAGCTGGGCGCCGAACTGCGGGAGCAGGGCGTGACGCTGAGGTCGAGCTCCGACTCTGAGGTCCTGCTCGAGACCTACGCCAGGGTCGGCAAGGATGTCGTGCACCGGCTCCGCGGCATGTTCGCGTTCGCCATCTGGGACAGCTGGACGCGCGAGCTGTTCTGCGCCCGGGACCAGTTCGGTATCAAGCCGTTCTACTACAGCGTTGACCCGGGGCCCCTGCCGTCACTGAGCCCGCCAGGCAGCGGACGGGACGCGGCGCCGGCGCCGGCGCCGGGGGCGGATGACCCCTTCCAGGGATCCGGCGCCGCTGCTGGCAGGCCCGTCCCGGGTCCCGGTGACGGTGTCCCGTCGTTCGGTCCGGACGACTGGTTCACGCTCCGTCGGCGGCGAGCGGGAGGAGGCCGGCGCGTGGCGGGCCGAGACGGCGACGCCAGCCTGGCCGGCCGGGTTCCGCGACCACCGTCTGCGGTGGCCGACCGCGAGCCCCCGCTCGGCCAGCCCGGCTCGGCTGCCCGGCGAGCGGGCGGCGGCGCCGGCCAGGCGGAGCCCGAGCGGATGCTGCGGTTCGCGTCCGAGCGCAAGGCTCTGGCCGACCCGGGCGAACTGCGCAACCTCGACCCTGGCGCGCTGGGCCGGTACCTGTCCTTCCACTACGTCCCGCCGGGCGGCACCCTGACTCCGCCGGTACAGGTGCTGCCGCCCGGCCATGCCATGATCGTCCGGCCCGGCGGGGCGCTGGGCGTCTACCGCTACTGGCGGGCGGACCTGCGGCCTGCCAGTATCCCCAGCGATGCCACGCCCCGCGCCATCCTAGACGTGATGCGCGACTCGGTCGCCGTTCACCTGCGTAGCGACGCCCCGCTCGGCGCGTTCCTGTCCGGCGGCATCGACTCGGCCGCCATCTGCGCCCTGGCCGCAGAGCATCGGCCCGATCTGCTCACCTTCACGGTCGGGTTCGAGCGCGAGGGTTACAGCGAGATCGACCGTGCCCAGGAGACGGCCGCCGCGATCGGGGTGAAATCGGTCCCCTATGTGATCAGTCCTGAGGAGTTCTTCTGTTACCTGCCGCGGATCATCTGGCACCTTGACGACCCCATGGCGGACGCGTCGGCGGTGCCGCTGTGGTTCGTCGGCCGCGAGGCCAGCAAGCAGGTCAAGGTGGTGCTATCGGGAGAGGGCTCGGACGAGCTCTTCGGCGGCTATGCCATCTACCACCAGCCGGGCGTGGTGCGGGCCGGCGAGCACCTGCCCAGCTGGAGCCGGGTTCCGCTGCAGTGGGCCGCGGCGCTCATCCCGCCGAGGGTCAAGGGGAAGGGCCTGCTGGAGCGCACGTCCACCCCGCTGCGGCGCCGCTACGTCGGCAACGCTCACGGCGATCTGATCACCGGGCCGGGCCGGCCCGGCCGGGGCAGCCCCTTCGACGTGACAGACCCGGTCTACGACCAGGCCGAGGAGACCGAACTGGACTACGTCACCACCATGCAACTGGTGGATATCAACACCTGGCTGCCCGGCAGCATCCTGGTCAAGGCCGACAGGATGACCATGGCGCACAGCCTTGAGCTGCGGGTTCCCTTCCTCGACCGGGAGGTGATGGCGGTCGCGGCCCGCCTGGCCCGGGAGGAGAAGATCGGCGCCGGGACCACGAAGCGGGCCCTGCGCATGGCCATGAGCGAGGTGCTCCCGAAAGCGGTTGCGGAGCGCGCGAAGCGGGGTTTCCCGGTCCCGATCGGCCACTGGCTGAAGGGCGACGCCTACGGCTTCGCTGACCGGCTGCTGCGTGAGGCGCAGACCGGCCAGTGGGTGAACCGCGAGGCGGCGCTGGATCTGCTGCAGGCATTCCGGGCCGGCGATCCCGCCGTGAGCTGGCGCCACCTCTGGGTGCTCATCGTGTTCTCGCTCTGGCACCAGATCTACGTCGAGCTGGCCTACGACCCGATCGCGCTCGGCTGGGAGAAGGTGCAGGGCGCCGCGCGCTGACCCGGCCGGGAGTACCGTTACCGGCTCGGCCGTGGCCACTGGGCGCGGTGGCCACCAACGCCGCCACAACCGCCACGCGACGACGGCCGTCGCCGACGCGGCCAGGAGCCACCTACCGAGTCGGCGTCCCCGCCCCGGCCATCCCGGCGCTAGTCCACCGGGCGACATTCCGCAGCACTTTCTCGGCGTCCGGCGTCTCCCGCTCGAGCACGCGCAGAGCCGACCGCAGGTCATCCCGGTCCTCACCAGGCTTCGCTCCCCCGGTACGAGGTCAGGTTTCCTGGCTGCGAGCTCATCTCGACGCACAGCGCGGCGAAGGCTCGTCTGCCCAGGTCAGCACACTGCGGATCTTGTGGTCAGGGGCAGGATCGAACTGCCGACCTTCTGCTTTTCAGGGACTCGCGATAGCCGAGGTCAGACCCGCGTCGCCACGCGACGTGCGATCCGCGTGCGACATCAGCGCTTCATCCGCTCGAGCTATGCCTCCTGGAACACCAGGCAACGCGTCATACCTGAAACCGCCGGAACCGCGGCGTCGAAGGCGTCCCGCATAGCTGTAAGGGCGGCCGCCTGAGCCTCCCAAGGGTTATCAGTGTCTATGGTCATCGAGACCTCGACCTGGACTCCCGCATCCGAGCGGTACGTGCTCACGGAAGGATCGAGCACGCGAGCGTCGAGATCGTCGATCACTGCCGCGATCAACTCGGTTAGCTCGTCATCTGTGAACGGCCGTGGCGGATCAAGCAATGCTCTGGCGTCTATCGTCAGCATCACTGACCCTTCCGTTGCGTTGAGCACTGCCGGATCATCCAAGCGACCTTGTTCCTGAAATGGTGCTCAGCCTGGGCGTCTTGTGCATCGTCGTCTGGTGACGCCCGCAACCGCAACGCATCACGTAGTAGCCCTTCGAGGTTTCCCTGGCCACCGTCCAGCCATGCTCCGCAACCTCTCTGACTGCCGCCTCACGCTCCGCATCCTGCCCACTCACGCGCGGGAGCCTACTCCCTGGATACAGGGTATCTCCGCACGCTGACGCAGGTAATCCGCCGGTCGCCAGCACCGACCGCCCGGAACCCTGCGCCCCGCACGTGGCATCAGTGCTTCACCACAACGGACTTGGGAGCTTTGCTGGGTCACCATGAGCCGCCAGGTCGGACAGCGCCGAAGCTGCCTGCCTGGCCGATCACCGGCTAGACGGCTACATTCACGCCATGTTCGGCCGCGACGGCACAGACCCGGCATTGATGAAGCCCAGCCCCTACCGAGTCCGCCAAGCGGTCGGCAGCCTCGGCGCCGAGCCGAGAGAATGTGCCTTCATCGGCGACTCCACAAGCGACGTCCTCGCCGGGCGGCTGGCAGGCGTGCGGGGTAATCGGCTATGCCAACAAGCTGGCAAGGCCGACGCCCTGACCGACGCCGTGATCCGCGTGCGATAGCGCGCGGCAACCTACGGTCACAAACGGGCCATAGGAGGCACTCGGGGAAACTAACCCAGGTACACGTCGCGAGGCGTATGCCCAGGTCAGCATGTTACGGATCGGGTGGTCAGGGGCAGGATCGAACTGCCGACCTTCCGCTTTTCAGTGACGGTGATTCCCGCAGGTCGCGCGGCGTGTGGTCGGCGGTTCGTGCCGTCTGCGTGCAGCAACGGTCAGTTCTTGATGACGATGGACTTGGGCAGCCGGGCGGCGTTGCCGTGTGCGGCCAGGTCAGATAGTGCGGATGCGATCTCAGCGTCTCGGCCGTCCACGGTGTGCAGGTAGCGGTTCGCGGCGGCGGGTGATGCGTGGCCAAGACGGCGCATCAGGTCTTTGGTTGTCGCGCCAGTGGAGGCGGCCAGCGTCTGGCCGGTGTGGCGCATGTCATGGAAGCGGAAGCCCGGCATGGCTGCTGTGCGCCGTGCTCGCGTAAACGCCTGCCGAATGGCGTCGCCGCGCATCGGACGGCCGTCGCGCCCAATGAATACGCGATCGGCACCTGCCCAGGTGGCCATGTGCTCAGCAAGGAACGGCAAGACGTGCGGCGGAATGCTGACGGTGCGGCGGCCCGCGTCGGGCAGCCTGACCGGACCGAGCCGCTCATCCGATCAGCCGTCCGGCCGGGCAGCCCGTCGCGGTCCTTACGGATGGCGACCCGGAGCACGACCGGGAACAGCCGGAGCAGGCTGGCTAGCC
>Ga0070698_100001423_pt1 | contig 26489 bp, 25 predicted proteins | sample KBSK1502metaG_FD_65477 | JGI IMG/M metagenome (GOLD analysis project Ga0070698, IMG submission 65477) | Corn, switchgrass and miscanthus rhizosphere microbial communities from Kellogg Biological Station, Michigan, USA - KBS K1-50-2 metaG | ecosystem: Host-associated > Plants > Roots >... | reverse complement strand
GTTCCGCCGCCAGATGTTCGAGCGCGGCGATCTCAAGTACGTCATCCTCGACCAGCTCAAGGACAAGCCCGCCCACGGGTACGAGCTGATCAAGGCACTCGAAGAGCGCTTCGGCGGCTTCTACGCCCCCAGCCCAGGCGCCGTCTACCCGACGCTGCAGATGCTCGAGGACATGGGTTACGTCAGCTCCGTGCAGGAGGACGGGCGCAAGATCTACAGCATCACGGACGCCGGTCGCACCTTCATGACGGAGCGCCGGCCGCAAGTCGATGAAGTCTTCAACCGGATGAAGGAGCGCTGGGGCGCCGAGTGGGGCCCGCAGGCGCATCGCGTGATGCATGAGCTGCGTAACGACCTGCGCGACCTGGGCCGCTCGGTTGCCAGCGAGGCCCGGAACCGTTGGCCGGATCCCGAACGGCAGCGCCGCATCCGCGACGTCATCGGACGAGCCAAGGCCGAGATTCAGGCAATTCTCTCCGAGCAGCCCGCCGCGAAAGTCTAAGTCGCTGTTTCGTTGCGGGGGAGGGTTGCTATTTTCCCTCCCCCTGTGAGGGGAGGGCAGGGTGGGGGTCGCGCCTACAGCTCGCCCCGGATGATCCGGCGCCGGATCCACTCCTCGAAGAAGCGTTCTTTGATGGTGTAGGCGCCGCTCGGCTCCAGGTCCACCAGTTCCCGATCGATCAGCGTCTGGATGGCCCGCTGCACGGTGGTCGCTGGGCCAAGATTGGCGCGCCGCCGGTAGTCCTCGCGGTAGATGTTCCGACCACCCCATTCGACCAGCGCCACGAGGAGATTGCGCTGGGCCGGGGCCGAGTCGTGCCAGAGCACCGTCATCTGCGCGGCCTCGGCGTCGAGCACCCGGGCGATGGCGGTGGACACCAGCTCCTTGGTGGAGAGGGGAAGGAGGGCCACTTCCCAGAGAAAATGCGCCGCCTCCTGCGTGTCGTTGGGATGGGCCCCGGTGAAATCGATCAGCGCGTAGATGGCGTCCTTCGGCAACGGCCGGCCGCTGGCGCGAAAGCGCGCCATCAGGAAGGTGGCGAATTCCTCCCGCGGTAGCGGGCCGAGCGGGTAGGGGCGGGCCATCTTGAGCAGCGGCGCGCTGCGCTCGTGTACGGCTCGGCGGAGCAACGCCTGTCGCGATCCGAGGAGGGCGTACGACACATGTTGCTGATGCTGGATGACGGCGCGGAGCTGGCGTAAGAGCGTGACGCCCAGCTCCATCAGGTCCTGGAACTCGTCGAGAATGACGACGACCCGTTTCTTCTTGCCCTCGCGGGCGATGACCTCGGGCTCTTGGAAAATCTGCTCGAGGAGCGCGTCGAGGTTGGGTACGCCGGCGCTGCCTCCCTCGAAGGACAGCGATGCTTTTCCGTCGCTGTCGAGGGTCAGCGTGGGCCGGACGCGAAACGACTTGAGGTGCTGCACGACCCAGTCCTCGGCACGCTGTGCCGGGTTCTTGAAGGCTTCCATATAGGCGGACGCGAGTCGGTCGGCGAGCCGGGCGCGCGAGGGCACCAGCATGCAGTCCAGGTAGGCGACCGGGATGCCGGACGCCTCCAAACGCCGCTTCACCTCCAGGATGAGTGAGGTTTTGCCGAAGCGACGGGGCGCCTCGATCAGGATGTTCTGACCGCCACGGAGCTCGCGCTCGAGCACCAGCAGGTCCGCCTCCCGGTCGGTGAAGGCGTCGCCGGAGACGATCCGGCCAAAGCGGAAGGGGTTGGTGGCGGACACCGCTGCCTTTACGCGTGCTGGCATTACGCGAGTTAGTATAACTTCATTGCGCGGACTTGCGTAGTCTGGTAATACTGTTGCGGCGTTGAGCAAGGAACGCGGCTCGCCCTGGACACAGCTCATGACGGCCCTGAAGGCCCTTCTTCCGTCGGCGAAGCGCCCGGCTCAGCGGATCAGATATCAATCCGAAAGGTTCACCGTGCCCGCGACGCGGGCGCTGAATCTCGCCCAGGACGAGGCCGAACGAATGGAACAGCCTGCGATCGGGACTGCGCATCTTCTTCTAGGCCTGCTGCGCGAGCCCGATGGCCTCGCCTCGAAGATTCTGAGTGGGTTCGGCTTAGAGACCGACGCCACGCGGGACATGCTCAGCCGAGAACCGCTGGAAGCGGGCCCGACCGTCGAGCATCGGCCCATAGCGACATGGCGCACCAAACGTGTGATCGAAAACGCCTTCGAAGAGAAGGAGCGAACGGGGAGGACCAAAATTGCGACCGACCACCTCCTTGTAGGGATTCTGCTGGAAGCAAGCGGTAACGGTGCGCTCGTTCTCGCGCGGTCGGGCGTGACTCTTGAACGAGTGCGAGAGCGGGTCGCGGACTCCTGGGCTCATGGAATCTCTGACTTTTCGCCGCCTTCGGGTTATGCGGCTCTTGCACTCGAGAATCTGAGCGTGACTGCGGAGTCGGCGTTGATGGCCGGCGCGCGCGAAGCGGCCGAATTTGGGGCGAAGTCCTTTGGCAGCGAATACGTGCTGCTGGGAATTCTGGCGCAGGCAGGGAGCCTGGGTGCCCGTGTCTTGGCGGAGCTCGGCGTCACGAGCGAGGCGGTGCGGGCGCGCCTGACGCGGGCGCCGGCAGCAGCGGCGGGCGCGGCAGCTCCGATGACGGACGGACTGCGCATCGAGCTGCGGAAGACATTTCTAGCGCTACAAACCGGTATCGCCGTCGACACGTCCACATTGGTACAGGCGGTGTGGGCCGGAGGAGGGTTGGGGGGAGCCATCCTGGGGAGTCGTGCCACGAAGCAGCAGCTGGATCAGGCCATCGCCTCTATGCGGACCCCTGCATTGTCGGAAGAGCCGGTCGGGAGATTCACGAAACCCCTGTTACCTCTGTGGAACGAGCGGGCGGTGTCGCGAATATGGGCCGGTCGATATGCGGAGGCCCGTGCCGATTACTCGTTGCTTCGGCCTCACGCCACCACGCCATCGGAGCGAGCCGCCTATGCGAACAACCTTGCGTGGGCCAATCTCCTGACAGGCGACCGGAGACTATTCGCGGAATCCCTTGTCCTCGCCGAGGAGGCGGTAGCCGGCGCATCTGATAAGAGAGCCTTCCAGAGTACCCTCGCCCTTGCGCTGATTGAGAATGGTCGCACTCGGGAAGGCGTTGCAATCCTTGAGGCCGATGGCAGCGACGACGAGAACAAACGGGGAGCCGCCGAGGTGACCGCGATCCTCGCCATTGGCAAGTGGCGAGAGGGTGACCTCGATCAAGCCAGAGCGCTCCTGGCGCGGGCTACGGAGCTCGATCCTGAGTGCGCGCTCCTACCTCAGGTTACCGCAGAGTTCGAACGAACGGCTGGCTGACGCGCTTCACTTCGTGAGGATCTCGAGGTCGAGCCGCCAGGAAGGCAAAAGACGCCGACAACAACCTCATCGGGCTCGTTCACGGCTAAAGGTTAAGGAGGAAGACGGGGGCGGCCGCCGCGACGATGGCGGCGGCCTGCAATCCGAGGACGAGCATGGCTTGTCCCTGGGTTCGCGGTAACCACTTGATGGCGAAGAACGCGATGAACGGGATTTGTCCCGCCATCAGCAACTGCCAGAGATGTGCCGCCGCCCCCTCGTCCGCCTGACGGGCCCCGCCGTAGATCGCGATGTGACCAAGGACCAGGCTGAGTGCGGCGATCGACATCGTCAGTGGGATCAGGGCCGATGGTCGCCTCAGCGTTGTGAAATCCACCGCTGATGCAACGTAGAGATCAGGCCGCGGGTTTCAAGGGGCGACGGACGACGGGCGCGTAGCCCAGCAGGACGCTGGTCCAGTCGACGTCGCGGTTGCGGGCCCGGAAATAGGTCAGCGCAAACCGGTCGCACGCCGTTTCCGCAGTGCCTTTTCCGCCGCGGACCTCGCGGAGGTACCAGTGATAGAACTCGTGGCAATAGAGGAAGCGCAGCACCTCGCGCCGGGTCCGGAACCGGATCGTCCGGCCAAACCATTGAAAGGCGAGGCGGCGTCCGGGCTTGCGGCGGGCTCGATAGTAGACCTTCTCGTCCCAGGCGCAAAACGGTTCGGGCACCTGGAGCTCGATCAGCCGGTCTTCGTACCAGCAGAACGCCGCCAGGTGGGGCGCCTGCCGGTAGCGCAGCGGCCGGGCGCTGACGCCGTAGCCACTCGGCGGCGGCAGGTCGGCCAGCCAGCGCCGCAGCGTGTCGGCGTCCACACCGGTGACCCGGGAGCGCAGGGGGGTTGCGCTCCAGGCGCGGCGAAGAGGGGAGGGGGCCATCCCAATTAGCTTAAAAGCCCGGCCTCATTTTGGCCGTCGTTACACCATTTGTAAGGTTTCGCCGCTCGCTCGCCACAGGTTGTCGCCGGCCCTTCGACACGACCGAAGCCTTGCCGCGACAGACTGAGGCAGGTGGAAACTGCTCCCCTGAGCCAACTCGATCTGGCGCGCCTCAAGGCCCGTCAAGCCCGGCCTGCCACCGTTGAGCCGATTACGGTCGGATGGCGCCGGCCGTTGCCGAGCTGGCGCGACACGATCCGGTGGACCGGGGTCGCCGTGACCAGGGAGCTGAAGACCTGGCACGCCGCCCTGCCCGCGCTGGTCGGCGGCGACGTCGTCTTCAGCCTGATGCTCTGGGTCGCGGTCTTCAGCGTCGCGGCCGCCGTGGTCGCCGTCCCCAGCATCCCGATCTCGGTCCGCTACAGTGCCGGGCTGGCCGCCGTCGCCTACCTTTTTCTCTGTGTGGAATTGATCCGCATCCGGCGGCCGATTCCCGCGCGCCAGGTGCTGTTGGGGGTGGCCGACCTGGCGGTCGTCATGGCGCTCGGTGCGCTGACGGCCGGCTACGTGCCCTACGCGCATGTGCTGATCTTCTTCGGGGCGGCACGGCTGGCGGCCCGCTTCCGCGATCCGCGGATCCTCGCGGCCGGCCTGTTGCTGTTGTGGCCGTTCGAGGCGACCGGTCACCCCGCGCCTCTGGCGATTCTGATGGACATCTTCCTGGTCCTGATGACGATGTGGCTGGTCGTGTACCTCACGACGGCCGCCGATCGGGCTCAGGCGGCGATCGCGCGACAGGGCGCATTGGTCGCGGTGACCTCCGGATTGGCGCGCGCGCGCGATGAGGAGGGGCTCTTCGCCGAGCTCGCCGGCCAGGCGCCGGCGCTGGCGCCCGGATGCGCCTGGGCTTTCTGGGTCAAGGATCCGACCGGCGACGAGTTCCGCGCGGTTCGTTGGGCTGGACTGAGCGACGGCGAGCTTCCCGGGTTCACCTTTACCCCGACCCTCGGCGACGATCCCAGCCAGCCGGTGCTCATCCAGGGCCCGCTGCCGGGCACGAGCTTCGGGGCCTGCACGCTCATCCAGCCGACCGCCGGCGAGAACGGGCTCAACGGGCTGATCACCGTCGCCGGCCACCCCGGCGAGCTGGACGTACCGACCCAGGCGCTGATCCGCGCCGTCGGCGATGAAATGGGCGTCACCTTGCTGCGCCTCCAGACCCTCGATGACGAGCGGCAGCAGACCGAGGCGATGGAGCAGGCGAACCGGCTGGCCGGGCTCGCGGCACCCCACGCCGCCGACCAGCGGGCGGCGCTGGCGGCCATCCGCCCCGCGATCGCGGACGTGCTGCGTTCCGAGAGCCTGCACCTCGAGTGGTTGAGCGGTGATCGCCTGCAGCTGGTCGTCGGCGAGGGGGACCCGCTCCAGGACCACGCGCCGACCTGGCTGCCGCTCGCCGGGACCCGGACCGCGGAGGCGTTGCTCGAGGGCCGCGCCTTGCGCGAGCCGCTGGCGGGCCGACGTCCGGAAGATCTGTTCGGCGTGCCCGCCGGGCTGCGCCACATCGCGGTGGCCCCGATGCGCGGCGGGGAGGTCGAGGGAACGCTGCAGATGGGGCGCCGCCTGCCGCGCGCCTACGCTGCCAGTGAACTGCTCGTGCTGCAGCTGCTGGCGGACCGCCTCGGCGTGCTGTTCGCGGCCGCTCTGCCGGCGGCGAGCGTCGTAAATTCCACGACAGGGGGAGTCACCTCATGAAGCAGACGGTACGGGCGGCGAGCGAGACCGACGGGCTGGTCAGCGAGATGCGCCAGCTGGCCCAGGCGGTCGTGCCGGGGCAGACGATCGACGACCCCGCCTACCTGGAGCGGATGATCAGCAGCCGCATCGCGACCTTCTTAATGGTGCTGCTGGTGGCGATCATTTTCGCCACCTCGGCGCTGCCCGATGTGGGGCCGACCCTGGCGAAGGTCATCCAGGCGCATCTCTAACGAACGTCGTGGCTACGTGGATTCAATGGGCTGCACCTGGCCCTGGAAACGCATTGGTCCCATTCGGTACGTCGGAGAATGTTGACTTTATGAACTTAACGCTGGCGCGGGGTCGGGGCATTCTGGCGGCCAGGGCAGCTCTCTTGGCGGTGGCTACCGGATCACCCTGCCAACCGCCACGGTTGGCGCTTCTGGAAGCGATGAACTCCAAGGCGATTTCGACCTGCGATTTCTTGACGATCAAGTAGGGAAGCATCGCCTGCAATAGCGGACGCGCTGGGCCGGCGCTGAAACGCAAGTGCCCGTAGGGCCGGCGCCGGGCGTCGAACTGAGTCGGCTTGAAGATATTCCCACCCCAACGATGCTGCAGCCACTCGAGCACCTGAAAGTTGGTATTCGTAAAGATGATCGCCAGAGTATGGTACGGACGGCCGCGCTTTAGATATCGAGCGATATTGACGCAACCCTCTCCGTCGAAAAAGCCCGCCGTGTAGGCGACTTCATGGTCGGGAACCGATGCAGCTCCGTTCTCGCCGACGAAGAGGACCAAGTCGCCGGCTAGCGCGGTTCCGGTTTCCACGTATCCCCTAGCACCCGAACCGGGCCCGCGAAGTGCTCGGCGATCACAGCCCCGACGGCGTCGGCAATGGGTGGGCGGAAATCCAGCCGGGGGAGCTGGTCCACCGACACCCATTGCCAGCCGGCGAGCACGGGATCGCGAGGGTCGAGCACCGGCGCCGCCCCCTCCCCTATCTCGGCCTGAAAAATCAGGTTGACGACGTGGCGGTCTGGCGCCAGGCTCTCGCAGACAATGACGAGCCGCCCCACGGGCGCGTCCAGGCCGAGCTCTTCCTTCAGCTCGCGGCGCAAGGCCGCGTCGAGCGTCTCGTGGCCCTCGAGCCGGCCGCCCGGCAGCACCCAGTAGCGCTGGCCACGCTTGCGGTGCTCGACGAGCAGGATCTGCTTCTGCCGAACGATGATCGCCGCCACCCGCAGCTGCGGGGTTACCGGGTTAAAGGCCTGCACCAAGGACGCCAGACTGACCAGCGATGTGCTCATCGTAGTGCGGTCCTTGCCGCTACTCGCGCGGCAGCTGCAGCGACTGGCCGGGTGTGAGCAGGGGCGTCGGCAGCCGATTGGCCTGCAGGATGGCCTCGACGTGGGGCCGGGGGTCACCCCGGTAGTGCGCGGCGGCAATGCTCCATACCGTGTCACCGGGCGCGACGACCACCCGGTCGCTGGCCTGCGGTCCACTGCCATAGGCGAGTCGGCCGGTGGCCAGCAGCAGCGCGGCAGCCAGGACCAGGACGCGACCCCAACCACGGCGGCGCTGGGGTCGCGGGTAGGCGTGTCGGGCGCCGTCCTGCTCGAACATGTGTTCGTTACAGACGCTAGCACGAACAGGCGTTCGCGTCAATCCCCTGTCCGAACAAGTGTTTGCAATGGGCGAACGGATGTGCTAGGATGCCCCCGTTTTGGAGATTTCTCGCGGGTCATCGGACCTCGGCTTTGCCCGGAAATCCGCCGATGTCGACCCGAAAATTTCTGTGCTACCATGCTGTGATCGCGGTCTGAACCCCTCCTCTCTCCCCTCCCTGGACGTGCCGCTTGGGGCGGCGCTGGGTGCGAGATGATCGGCTCTTGGCCGTCGACATCGGCGCAAAAGGGAGGGGACGATATGCCGGAACCGTTGACCAGCAGGCAGCGGGAAATCCTGGAGTACCTCAGGTTTCGACAGAAAATCCGCAGCTACCCACCCACCGTGCGCGAAATCGGCGAGGCGGTCGGCCTCTCCTCTAGCTCGACGGTGCAGAACCACCTCAACACCCTGGAACGCAAGGGTTACATCCGGCGGGATCCGACCAAGTCGCGCACGATCGAAGTCGTCGACATCGACGAAATACAGGCGAAGCTCAGCAAGGTGGTGGCCGTGCCCCTGATCGGGCGGGTCGCCGCCGGCCAGCCGATCCTCGCGGAAGAGAACATCGAAGACCACCTGGTCCTCAGCCAGGAACTGATCGGCTCGGATAATGCGTTCGCCCTCGAGGTGCATGGCGACAGCATGAAAGATGTCGGTATCCTCTCCGGCGACTTCGTCGTGGTGCGCCCCGGCAAAGATGCGCCGAACGGCAGCATCGTCGTCGCCCGGCTGGAAGACGACCAGACCAACGAGTCCACCGCCACGGTCAAGCGACTGTTTCGCGAGGCCAACCGGGTGCGACTGCAACCGGAGAACGCGGCCTACGAGGCGATCTACAGCACGGCCGCCCAGCTCGAGGGCCAGGTCGTCGCGGTCGTGCGACTGCTGCGCTGACCCTCTAGGCTAGGCGCTGCGGTTCACACCCGGCAAGCGGAAGCGATCAAACTTCGGTAGCAGCCGTCGCGGTAACGCGCCACGCATCAACACCCCGTCGCCGCGGTAGTCGACCGTATCGACGTTGCCATGGGCATGGAATTCGGCCTGACGAGCGTTCTCGGTGTACGGGAGCAGTACCTCGATCGCGACCATTTCGCCGGGCAAGGCCTGGGCGATCGCCCGGCCGAGCGGCGCCAATCCGGTTTTTCGGAGTGCGGAAATCGGCACCACGGCGATGTACGGCGACCAATCCTCGGCGAGCAGCTGGTCGACGGCCGACGCGCTTAGCTGATCCACCTTGTTGAGCGCCAACACCTTCGGCTTCTCGAGGGCGCCGAGGTCCTGTAGGGTCTCGTGCACCGCCTCCATCTGGTCCCGCCCGTTGTAGCGCGTCGCATCCAGCACGTGGAGCAAGAGGTCGGCTTGCTGTACCTCTTCGAGGGTGGCCTTGAACGCGGCCACCAGGTCGGTGGGCAATTTCTGGATAAAACCAACGGTGTCCGTAAAAAGCACCTCGCGCCGGTTGGGCAGCCGCACCAGGCGAGTCGTCGGATCGAGGGTGACAAACAAAGCATCTTCCACCTGCACCTGGGCGTGGGTCAGGGCATGGAGCAAGGTCGATTTGCCGCTGTTCGTGTAGCCGACGATGGCGACCACCGAGTAGGCGACGCGCCGGCGTCCCTCGCGACGCAACGCCCGCTGCTTGCGGATGTCCTTGATTTCCCGGTCGAGCTCGCGTATCCGATGGCGAATGCGCCGGCGATCGCTCTCGAGTTTCTGCTCGCCCGGGCCGCGGGTGCCGACGCCGGCGCCCAGGCCGGAGAGGTCGCGACCGCCCTGCAGGCGCGGCAGCAGATGATGCAGCTGGGCCGCCTCCACCTGCAGCCGGCCCTCCTTGGTACGGGCTCGCTGCGCGAAAATGTCCAGGATCAGCTCGGTGCGGTCGATCACCTTAACCTCGAGCTTGCGCTCCAGGTTCCGCTGCTGGCGCGGTGAGAGCTCCTCGTTGAAAACCAGCAGGTCGAAGTCGGCCTCGTGCTTCAGCGCGTGCAGGGCTTCCACCTTGCCCTTGCCGATGAAGAGCGCGGGATCGGGTTTTTGCCGCCGCTGGGTATCGGTGCCGACCACGACCACGCCGGCCGTTCTCGCCAGCTCGCCGAGCTCGAGCATCTGCTCTTCGACGGCCGCCAGCCCCTGGTCCTCGTAATCCAGCGACATCAGATAGGCACGCTCGTGCCTGCCATTGGAATTCCGGATCAACTCGCCTCTGCCGTCATGATACCGGCGCCCAGTCGCTCGATCGCGACCTCGGGATTCGGCGGAATCCAGGTCACGCGCGAGTCGGCGCGGAACCAGGTGAGCTGGCGGCGGGCATACTGGCGCACCTGGCGCACGGTCGAGGCGCGTGCCGCGTCGAGCGTGAGCCCACCATCGAGGAAGGCCGCCATCTCGGGGTAACCGTGACCGAGGCGCCGCAGGTCAGCTTTCGGAAAGTCACGCCGGATGCGTCTCACCTCGTCGATAAACCCGCCGTCGATCATGCGCTGCACGCGCGCCGCGATCCGCTGATCGAGCTCCGCGAGCGGCACGTCCAGGCCGAGCACGGTCGTCGACCAGGGCGGCGGGTTCGATGCGCGCGCCTCGCTCGGTGGCCGCCCGGTGGCGGCGTGAATCTCGAGCGCACGGATCAGGCGGCGCGGGTTGCGCCGCGCCCGATCGGCGGCCGCCGGATCGATCCGCCGCAGCTTGGCATCGAGCGCCTCCGTGCCTTCCTCATCGAGGCGCTGCTCGAGCGTCGCCCGTAAGTCCGGGTCTGGCGGCGCGCCGCCGAGATTCCAACCGTCGAGCAGGGCGCGGAGATAGAGGCCGGTGCCGCCCTGCAGGACCGGGAGATGCCGCCGAGCGGCGATCTCCGAAATCGCGCGGAGCGCGACCCGCTGGTAGTCGGCAGCGGTAAATGGTTCGTCCGGGTCAACGACGTCGGTGCCATGCAAGGAAAGACCGCGCAGCTCGGCGCTCGTTGGTTTGTTGGTGCCAATGTCACAGTGACGGAATACCTGGCGCGAGTCCATCGAGACCAGTTCGCCGTTCAGCCGTTCCGCGACGCGGATGGCGAGCTCGGTCTTGCCGCTGGCCGTCGGCCCGACGATCGCGACGACGCGCAGCGTGGCTATGGCCGTTTGAAAAGCCGCCTCAGCTGGTCTTCTGGCAGGATTACGGTCGTGGGCCGGCCGTGCGGGCAACTTATCGGCTCCTCCGTCACGGCCAGCGAGCTCAGCAGTTGACGCGCGGATTCGGGCGTCATCACGTCGCCAAAGCGAACCGCGCTGTGGCACGCCAGCAGCGCTGCCGTCTCGCGCAGCCGGCGATCGGGGGTTCGCTCGCCGAGCAGGTCGGTGAGCAACAGGTCCAGAACGCGCTCGACCCGACCCTCCGGCATGTCGGCGGGCGCTGCGCGGATGCGGATCGTGTGCGGCCCAAAGCGCTCCCCCTCGAAACCGAGCGTCTGCAGCCAGGGCTCGTGCTGCTCGAAGGCCGCCACCTGGCCAGGCGTCACGTCGAGGACATGTGGGATCAGCAGGAGCTGGCTCGATGGCTGCCGCTGCTCGAGACGACGGACGATCCGGTCGAACAGCACGCGCTCGTGGGCCGCATGCTGGTCGACCAGGACGAGCGCGTCGGGCGCCTCCGCCACCAGGTAACCGCGCAGCAGCTGCCCGACGTACTCCAGTGGCGGCAGCCGCGGGCCGGCACTGTCCCTCCCCCCTTTCAGGGGAGGGTCGGGGTGGGGGGTTGAGACCACGGCCGTCTCACGCAACTCGAGGAGCGGCCCACTTCCGGAGGACTGCAGCTCATACACCGGGCTCTGCCGAAGCGCGCGGTAGCAGGCCCGCTCGAGGACCGCAAAGATGGCGCCCTCGTTCCGAAAGCGGACTTCACGCTTGGTGGGATGGACGTTGACGTCGACCTCGGCGGGATCGATGCGCAACTCCAGCGCCGCGAGCGGGAAACGATCGGGCTCGCGCAGCCCGCGATAGGCCTGCTCCACCGCGAACGCCAGGTTGCGGTGGTGGATGCGACGCCCGTTCAGGATGATCACGATATGCTCGCGGCTCGCCCGGTGGAGCGCCGGCGGACTGATCAGGCCGCTCACCATCCCGTCGTCGACGGCGAGCATGGCGGCAGCGGTCGGCGCATCGTAGACGGCGGCAAAGGCGACGCGCCGGTCGCCGTTTCCCGGGGTTTCCAGCACGCGGCGTCCATCGACGTCGAGCGCGATCCCGACGGAGGGGTGCGCCAGCGCGAGCTCACCGACGAGCCGCACAATGACCGCGGTTTCGGTTGCGGGTTGTTTGAGGAATTTGAGACGGGCGGGGGTGTTGAAGAAGAGCCGGCTGACGCTGACCCGCGTCCCCGCCGGACTCCCGGCCGGACCCCCGGCGATCTGCGCGCCACCTTCGACCAGCACCCGGTGTCCCTCTCCCCCATCGCGTGGCCGGCTCACCGCTTCCACGCGTGCCACCGCGGCAATGCTCGCCAGGGCCTCGCCCCGGAATCCGAGGGTCTGAATCGTTCGCAGGTCTTCGAGCGAGCGGATCTTGCTCGTGGCGTGCCGCCGAAACGCGAGCGGCAGGTCGACGGCCTCCATTCCCATGCCATCGTCGACCACCTCGATCAGGCGCTGCCCTGCGGCTTCGATACTCACCTGGATCCGGGCCGCGCCGGCATCGATCGCGTTTTCCATCAGCTCCTTGACCACCGCGGCGGGTCGATCGACCACTTCCCCGGCGGCGATACCGTCGGCGACCGCCGTTGACAGGATGGTGATGCGCGCCGGTTCGAGGCCGGCCTCAGTGCGTGACATGCTCTCCCTGCCAGGCGTAGAGCTTTTCGAGCGCCTCCCGCGGCGAGAGGCGCTCGAGGTCGAGCTGCTTGAGTTCGGCGACCACCGGGTGATCCAGCGGCAAGCTGAGCTGCGCACTCGCATCCGGCCGTTCCAGCGGCCGCTGACCCTCCAGCTCCGAGAGCACCTGACGCGCACGCACCACCACCTGGCGTGGAAGGCCGGCGAGCTCGGCAACATGAATGCCGTAGCTGCGGTCCGCGCCACCCTCCACGACCTGGTGCAGGAAGATGACGCGCTCGCCTTCTTCGCGCACTTCCATGCGGAAGTTGCGGAGCCGCGGCAGGCGCTGTGCCAGGGCGGTCAGCTCGTGGTAATGGGTCGCGAACAACGTCAGCGAGCGCAGCTGCGGGGCGTCGTGAAGGTACTCGAGGATCGCCTGCGCGATGCTGACGCCGTCGTAGGTGCTCGTACCGCGCCCGACCTCGTCGAAGATGAGCAGGCTACGAGGCGTCGCGTGAGCGAGGATGTGCGCCGTCTCCACCATCTCGACCATGAAGGTCGACAAGCCGCGTGCCAGCTCGTCGTGGGCGCCGACCCGGGTGAAGATCCGGTCGCAGAGACCGATGACGGCCCGAGTCGCGGGAACGAAGCTGCCCACCTGTGCCAGCAGCACGATGATGCCGGCCTGCCGCAGGTAGGTCGACTTTCCCGCCATGTTCGGCCCGCTGAGCAGCACGACTTGCTGATCGACCGTGTCGAGCCGCAGGTCGTTGGGCACGAAGCGGCCAGGCCCGAGCGCCGCCTCGACCAGCGGGTGACGGCCACCAACGATCTCGATCCCCGGCTCATCGCGCAAGATGGGTCGCACCCAGCGGTGACGCGCCGCGATGGTGCCGAGTGCGGCGACGGCATCGAGCTGCCCGAGCCAGGCGGCGCCGTCGAGCAGGTCTTTGCCGGCCGCGGTGATGCGCCGGCAGAGCTCGCTGAAGAGCGCCTGCTCCCGCGCGACCATCGCGCTCTTCGCGTTGAGGACCAGCGTCTCCTTCTCCTTGAGCTCGGGCGTGACGTAACGCTCGCCGTTGACGAGCGTTTGCTTGCGCACGTACTCCGCGGGGATCGCTTCGCGGTTCGCGTGGCTGACCTCGAGGTAGTAGCCGAACACCTGGTTGAAGCCGACCTTCAGCGACCGGATGCCAGTCCGCTGGCGTTCGGTCTGTTCCAGTGCGGCGATCCAGTCGCGGGCGGCCTTCGATCCGTCGCGAAGACCGTCGAGCTCGGCATCGAACCCGGGCTTGAAGACGCCGCCGTCTTTCAGCGTCGCCGGAACCTCGTCGATCAGCGCCGTTGCCAGGAGATCTCGCAGTTGGTCCTCGGCTGGTGACGGCGGCGGGCCGGCCAGTTCCGGCCAGCGGGCCGCGATCCGCCGTACACTCGGCAACGCCAGCAGCGCCTTGAGCAGAGCACGCAGGTCGCGGGGCGTGGCCAGGCCCTGGCCGGTGCGGGCGGCGATCCGTTCCACATCCGGCAGACCGCGCAGCTCCCCTTGCAGCTGGCCGCGCGCCAGCGGATCCTCGACGAGCAGCGTCACCCAGCCGAGCCGGTCATCCAGTGGCTCTCGGGTCCGCAGTGGTTGGTCGAGCCAGCGCCGGAGCTCGCGGGCGCCCATGGAGGTGATCGCTTCACGCAGCAGCAGGCCGACGAGGTCGTCGCCCGAAGGGGCTCGGTCGCCGGCCAGCCCCAGGCTTCGTCGGGTCGGCGGGTCGAGGTGCATGTAGGCCCGCGGATGCTGGGCATGCAGGCGCAGCAGCCCGGCTTCCAGGCGCAGGTGTGATCGCTCGGCGTGGCGCAACAAGGCATGGGCGGCCGCCAGCGCCTCCGGCCATTCGTCACAACCGAAGGCCGCCAGCGTTTCGACGCCAAGCAGGGTCAGCAGGCGGTCGACGGCCGCGCGGGCATCAAAGTCCTGTGGGTCGACCCAGGTGACCGGCGTGATCCCAACCAGCGCGAGCAGACGCGACCGGTCGCCCTCCGAGGCGATCAGCTCGGCCGGTCGCAGCCGGGTTAGCTCATCGAGAAGCGCGTCGTCGCTCGGCTCGACGCGGAGCAACGCGAGCTCACCGGTGGAGCAGTCGAGGGCCGCGATGCCGTGATAATGCGACCGCAGGCAGACCGCGACCGCGAAGTTGCTGCCGCCGCCGTCGAGATAGGCATCCTCGACCACGGTGCCGGGCGTCAGCACCCGGACGACCTCCCGCCTCACCAAGCCGCGCGCTTCGCCCGCCGGCTCGACCTGGTCGCAGAGGGCGACTTTCATTCCGGCCCGGAGCAGCTTTCTGACGTAGCTCTCGTACGCGTGGTAGGGCACGCCGGCCATCGGAAAGCGCTGACCTTTGCCGAGCTCGCGCGACGTGAGGGTGATGCCTAGGAGCGGCGCAGCCCGCTCGGCATCTTCGCCGAACGTCTCGTAGAAGTCGCCGAGACGGAAGAGCACGATGGCGTCAGGGTGCTCACGCTTGACCGCCTCATACTGCTCGAGGACGGGGACCGGCTTCAGGGGCTGGCCTAGTTGACTACCTGGCCTCGAAGTTGCCAGGCGGTGGCGTGCTCGATCAACACTCGGCGGACGGTGCCGAGCTGCGCGCCAAGTGGCGCGGCCCCGATGACCACCCTGTTCTGCCGCGTCCTGCCGGTGGCCTCCCCGTTCTCTGCCCGCTCGACCAGCACCTCGACCGTCTGGCCCAGCCAGCGCCGGTTGGCATCTTCCGCGATCCGCCGTTGCGCCTCGAGCAAAACATTGATCCGGCGTTTCTTCTCGGGAGGCACCACATCGTCCGCCTGCCGGGCTGCCGTCGTGCGAGGTCGCGGTGAGAAACCCTGGATGTGGACCACGTCGAATTTGATCTCCTCAAGCAGGCTCAGTGTTCGCTGGAACTGCTCCTCCGTTTCGCCCGGGTAGCCGACGATGACATCGGTCGATACCGAGAGGTCAGGGATCACATTGCGGGCATGGGCGATGATCGCCCGGTACTCGTCGACCGTGTAGCGACGCCGCATCTGCTTCAGGATGGCGTCGTCGCCGGATTGGAACGGCAGGTGCAGGTGCTCACACACCCGCGGCAGATCGCGAATCGCGAAGAGGAGGTCGTCGTGCACGTGGCGAGGATGCGAGGTCAAGAAGCGCACCCGCCAGATGCCCGGCACCCGCTCCACCGCTTCCAGGAGCGGCGCGAGCCCGGCTTTCGTCTCCGGGTCGCGATAAGAGTTGACCGTCTGGCCAAGCAGCGTGACTTCTCGTACGCCCTGGTTCGCAAAGCGACGCACGTCATCGACGACGTCGGTCATGGGGCGGCTGCGCTCGGTGCCCCGAACGAAGGGCACGATACAGAAGCTGCAGACTTCGTTGCAGCCGAAGATCACTGGCACGTAGGCGGTCAGGCCATGCTGCAACACCGTCCCACCGGTTTGGGCCGGGTCGGTCTCGTACTCGCCCTGCAGGTCCTCGATGAAGGCCTCGTACTGGCGCATGTCGAACCGGTAATCGAGGTCGGGCAGTCGCTCGTAGAGGCGGTCTTTTTCCTTGTTGGCCATGCAGCCCGTGATCGCGATGGCGCGACCGGGGCGGGCACGTTTCCAGGCTTTGAGCTCGCGGAATCGTCCATAGGCCTTTTGCTCGGCGTTCTGGCGTACGGAGCAAGTGACCAGGATCGCGATGTCGGCCTGGTCGAGGTCGGAGACCGCGCTGAAGCCCGCGGCCGTCAGGCCCTGGGAGAGATAATCCGCGTCCGACTCATTCATCTGGCAGCCGCTCACCCAGAGATGGAAACGCTGGCCCGAGGGCGCGCGCTTGCGCCCGTTGGGACGTGGTCGCCTGAAGGCGAGCGGCTCGAAGGTTAGCGGTGCGCCGGGAATCCGGAGGCGGGGTGGGGCGGCCGATTCAGCCATCGACCGAGTCTAGCGGGACTCGACCAGCAGACGGATCCCGGTCCGCTCCTCACCATCGATGGAGATGTCGATAAACGATGGGATGCAGACCAGGTCAAAGCCGCCGGCGGCGACGTAGCCGCGCGAGATGGCAATCGCTTTCACCGCCTGGTTGATGGCCCCGGCGCCGATTGCCTGGACTTCGACTCGACTCTGGCTCCGCACCACGCCGGCGATCGCCCCGGCGACGGCGACCGGCTTGGAGGTGGCCGAAACCTTCAGGATCTCAATCGCGGCGCGCGCTGTTCGGGGTACACCCGCAGCCGGGCTGGCTGAAAGCGTCTTCTCCCCTGTCGAGCCGTTCGATGGCGGTGTTGTTTCCAGAGTGTCCATCTATTCTATCGATCAATGACCGAACGTTTGATTGCCCCTCGACACCTTAACCCCAAGTTCAGGGGTCGTCAAGCTGCTAAGTAACCTCAACCTCCCGATCCAGCCGGTCGATCGCGTCCGCCTTGCCCGAAAGGGCATCGATCTGGACCAGCACGGAGTTGAACTGGACCGGTCCGTCGGCGACTTTGAAGCGGTACGGAACCCCTGTCAGGAAGCGCTGGAGACTGGCTTCCTTGTCCATCCCGATCACGGAGTCCCGGGGCCCGACCATGCCCAGGTCGCTGACGAAGGCGGTGCCACCCGGAAAAACCCGGGTATCGGCGGTGGGAACATGCGTGTGGGTCCCGAACACGAAGCTGGCCCGCCCGTCGAGATACCAGCCGAGGGCGATCTTCTCCGAGGTCGCTTCCGCATGGATATCCATCAGCCGGAGCTTGGTCCCAACCCCCTGGCGCAGTACGTCGTCGGCCGCCTTGAAGGCAGAATCGATGGGCGGCATGAAGAGCTGGCCCTGCACGTTGCCGATCAATACCTGGCCCTTTTCCCCCAGGTCGTGACAGAACCAGCCCCGTCCCGGCGCCCCCGAGGGATAGTTGTGCGGGCGCAGAATCGGTCGATGATCATCGAAGCCGGTCATCATCTCGCGCTGGTCCCAGATGTGATTGCCCGAGGTGAGCACGTCGATCCCCAGGCTGAAGAGGTCATCGGCGATCTTCGGCGTGAGGCCGAAGCCACCCGCCGCGTTCTCACCGTTGGCGACCACCAGGTCGATGGAAAACTCTCGCCGTAGCTGCGGCAGCAATTTGGCGACCGCCTCCCGCCCGGGGCGGCCGATGATATCGCCGATCGCCAACACGGTCACGACCATTGGCCGATCGTAACAAGGCCGCCGCGATCGAGGCGTTCCTCCGCGAGCTTCCGACGCTGACGATTGGCGCCACCTTCAACCAGTTCCAGGACGCCGGACCGGACGATGTGCCCGATGCGCCGGCGATCCGTCTCGCCAACCTTCGGCATTACCTCGGGGAGCGCCTCGGCGCCGACGTGGTGGCCGTTGGCGAGGCGGCTGGCTACCAGGGCATGCGCTGGTCGGGCATCGCCTTCACCAGCGAGTTCGATCTCGCGCGCTGGGGCGATCCGTACCGGCGGTCGAGCCGCCGTGCCCGACCGTGGAAAGAGCCCTCTGGAACGATCGTCCACGGCGTTCTCGAAGAACTCGGCGCCGAGGGGCGCGTGATCCTATGGAACACGGTTCCCACCCACCCGCATCTACCCGTAAGGCCGTTGTCGAACCGCCGGCCGGTGCGCGCTGAAATCCTGCAAGGACTCGCCTACGCCCGACGGCTGATCGAGATCGTGCAACCGCGCCTGCTGGTGGGCGTCGGCCGGATTGCGACGCAAGCGTTGGGCGACCACGCCGTCTATGTCCGCCATCCCGCACAATCCGGCGCGACCGCGTTCCGAAGCGGGATGCGGGAAATCCTCACGCACTGACCGGTGACCACCACCAGGCTTCCCGCAAGGGCGCTTGCGGGCTCAGCGTTCACGGCATCGTCACCGTCTCCTCAGAAATTCAGCAACAGCCCGGGCCCCCACAGGCGTTGCTGTGCCTGTGGCGGCTCGAATGGCGTCAATTTTTCGGCGCGGCCTGGCCCTGGAGACCGCTGGACTGCTGGCCATCAGCCTGGTATCGACGAGGGGACCGCTACCAGGCCACGCCCGCGACCCCGAAGTCGCCGTCGACGGTGCGCCGCTCATCGAACGTGACCGGGCCACGACGCCGGTTGCGCCGCCTCCCATCCACCCAGCGGTGAGCCAGATCGTCGCCGGAACGTTCTACAGCCAGGCGATGCAGACACAGCGCTCCTTCGACATCTATCTACCTCCGTCCTATGAGCAGTCGGCCGACCGAACCTATCCGGTTCTCTACCTGCTGCACGGCGACAGCGGTCGCGTCGGCGACTGGGTGTCGCTCGGCTTGCGGGCGAAGATGGACCAGGCCATCGCCGGCGGCGCGCCGGAAATGCTCGTTGCGATGCCAGACGGCTCTGGCCGATTCGGCGATCTGACGGACTGGGCCGACCGCTGGGACGGCACCGACCCGGTCGAGGACCAGGTGATGGACCTGATGACTTTTCTCGACCAGTCCTACCGGACCATTCCCGACCGCTCCACCCGCTTCATCGGCGGTCTCTCATCCGGCGGGTTCGGATCCCTCAACCTCGCCTTGCATCACCCGGACCTTTTCAGCACGGCGATGAGCTTCAGCGGATTCATCGCCGCGAACGACCGCGAGGCCGATCCGGGCGTCTTCGGCGATAAGCCGGCCTACGTCGAACGCAATAGCCCGGCGGCGCTCGTCAGCTCGCAGGCGGGCGCCGGCGACATCTATTACGTGCTAAGCGGCGGTCAGAACGACCGCTACTTTCAGCACCGGATGGCCGAGTTCAGCGCTCAACTCGGTCGCCTGGGCATCGCCCACGAGTTTCACGTCGTACCCGGTGGACACGACGGCACCGCCTGGGACGCCGGGCTCGATTTCGGTCTTGCCCACCTGGCGGCGGCCACACGGAACACGCTGATCTCCATGGGAAAGAATCCGCAAGCTCAATAGACAAGAGAGGCGGCCCCTGCTGGGGTCGCCTCTCTTGATTACTTGGCGAATTCGATGATGCGGGTTTCGCGGATGACGGTTACCTTGATCTGGCCCGGATAGCTGAGCTCGCCTTCGATTCGCTTCGCGATATCGCGGGCGAGGATCTGGGCCCGGCTGTCGTCGATGGTGTCGGGCTTGACGATGATGCGGATCTCCCGACCTGCCTGGATCGCAAACGATTTCTCGACGCCTTCGAACGAGTTGGCGATACTCTCCAGCTTCTCGAGCCGCTTGATGTAGGTCGTCAGGGTTTCCCGGCGAGCGCCGGGACGGGCGGCCGAGACGGCGTCGCAGGCCACCGTCAGGATGGCCTCCAGGCTGGTTGGCTCGACGTCCATGTGGTGGGCCGCTACGGCATTCACCAGGGTGTCTGGCCTTCCGAGCCGCTTGAGGAGCTCGCCGCCGATGATGGCGTGCGACCCCTCGACCTCATGGTCGATTGCCTTGCCGATGTCGTGCAGCAGGCCGGCCTCGCGGGCGAGCGCCACGTCGGCGCCGATCTCGGCCGCCGCCATTGCGCAGAGGAAGGAAACCTCCTTGCTGTGGGTCAGGACATTTTGTCCGTAGCTGGTGCGAAACGCCAGCGTCCCCAGCAGCTTGACCAGCTCCGGATGCAGGCCCGTCACACCGGTCTCGAACATGGCCTGTTCGCCTTCTTCCCGAATCCGGTTCTGCACGTCGTTGCGAGCCTTGGTCACCATCTCTTCGATTCGGGCCGGATGGATCCGGCCGTCGACGAGCAGATGATTGAGGGCCACCCGCGCCACCTCGCGGCGGACCGGGTCGAAGCCACTCAGGATCACGGCCTCCGGCGTGTCGTCGATGATCAGGTCGACCCCGGTCGCGTGTTCGAGGGCCCGGATGTTGCGGCCTTCCCGACCGATGATGCGACCCTTCATCTCGTCGCTGGGGATTGCCACCACCGAGACCGAGGTCTCCGCGGTTTGCTCGGCGGCAACGCGCTGCATCGCGGTCACCAGGATGTTGCGGGCGCGCTTCTCGCTCTCCTCTTTGACGATCTCCTCGCCTTCGCGAATCTTTTGCGCGATCTCCTGGTTGAGTTCCTTTTCAAGGTTGGTGAGGATCGTCGTCCTCGCTTCGGCGCGCGTCATTCCCGAAATCCGCTCGAGCTCTTTGACCTGCTCGGCGAGAGCGTCATTGACGCGTTCCCTGGTTCTCCCGATTTCCAACTCTTTCGCGGAAATCCCCTGTTCCTTCCGGTCGAGATCTTCGAGCTTCCGATCGATCGATTCTTCTTTCTGCTGGACCCGGCGTTCCGAACGCTGGATCTCGGCACGTGCGTCGCGTACCTCCTGTTCCAGGCTCAGGCGGATGCGGTGGGCTTCCTCTTTGGCCTCGAGGACCATCTCCTTCATCTGGGTCTCGGCATCCGACAGCAGCTTTTCCCGTTCCGCGTTGGAGGCGAGATCACGCTGGCGGTTCGTGTTGCCAACCCAGAGGTAGGCGACGAGGGCTCCCACAAGCGCACCCACCACGACCCCAATGACCAGGAGTAATGGAGTGGGCATGGTTACACCTCGCTTATGGACTTGTGAAAGTTCTTCGCACCGCGCGTGAACGCGGCGGGACTAGTCGTTACAGAGCGACAGAATCTTGACCATTTTAGTCGCGTTTCTGGGCAGTGTCAAACCGGCCGGAGGCCTCCCACTCATCGCTGAGGAGGCGGCAGACGCGGTATACCAGACCGCTACTGAAGCCGCGCCGGCTGAGGCGGGGGCCAATGTAGGCAGCCAGCGCCCGGGCATCAGCCAATCGCCGGTTGGCCAGCAGGCCCCTTCCCAGGACCAGGGCCTGCTCGGCCTCGACCTCGGGATCGACGGCGGCGAGGGCCGGGCCGGCCGCTGATTCGTCGACCCCCTTGGCCCGCAGCTCCTGGGCGATGAGGGCATGGCCACGACCCTTGGTCCGGCGTCGCACCAGGGAGGCCGCGTATTCGCGGTCATTCAGGTACCCGTCCCCCTCCGCCCGGTCGAGCGCCGCGTCCACCGCGGCGTCGACATAGCCGAGCCGCAGGAGGCGCTGGCGCAGCGCGGCTCGTGACTGCGGCTGGCGCGCCAGGCGCTTGATCGCCTCGGTATAGGCGACCTGGGCGCTGTCGGGCTCGCGCGCGGTCGGCGCCGCGCGCCGGCCGCCGGGTCTCACGCGGGCTGGAGGATCTTCTCCGCCGCCTTTCCCTTCAACTGCGCGATCAACTCCTCGCCGAGCTTCGGATTCGCCTTGAGGAACCCGACCGTCTGCTCGCGGCCCTGGCCGAGCCGCTGGCCGTTGCAGGAGAACCAGGAGCCGGCCTTCTCCACCAGGGTGGCGTCGACCGCCGCGTCGAGCACGCTGCCCCAGTACGAGATCCCCTCGTTATAGAGGATGTCGAACTCGGCCGACCTGAATGGCGGGGCCACCTTGTTCTTGACCACCTTGACCTTCACCCGGTTGCCGGTGACGTCCAGCCCGTTCTTGATCGAATCGACCTTGCGGATGTCGAGCCGGACCGAGGCATAGAACTTCAGTGCCCGGCCACCGGTCGTCACCTCGGGATTGCCGAACATGATGCCCACCTTCTCCCGCAGCTGGTTGATGAAGATCACCGAGGTGCTGGACTTGGAGATGGCGCCGGTCAGCTTGCGTAGCGCCTGCGACATCAAGCGGGCCTGCAAGGCAACGTGGCTGTCCCCCATCTCACCGTCGATCTCTGCCTTCGGTACCAGCGCCGCCACTGAGTCGACGACGATCACGTCCACCGCGCCCGAGCGCACCAGGACGTCGACGATCTCGAGAGCCTGCTCGCCGGTGTCCGGCTGCGAGATCAGCAGGTCCTCGGTCTTTACTCCGATGTGCCCGGCGTAGACCGGGTCCAAGGCGTGCTCGGCGTCGATGAAGGCGGCGACGCCCCCTTGCTTCTGGGCTTGCGCGATGACATGCAGCGCCAGCGTCGTCTTGCCCGACGACTCCGGGCCGTAAATCTCCACCACTCTTCCGCGTGGGATCCCACCGACGCCCAGCGCCATGTCGAGGGTGAGCGATCCGGTCGGGATCACGTCGATGTTTCGCTGGGCCGCCGCCTCCCCCAACTTCATGATCGCGCCCTTCCCATAGCTGCGCTCGATCTGGCTGAGCGCAGCCGTCAATGCCCGGTCTTTTTCTGACATCTAGATTCCCCTTGCTTCGTGGTCGGCCTGGCCCGTCCGCTCCACTGTAATACGGATTTGTGTAACTGTCAACGCTAAAGTTCCGGAGCCCGGACCAGCAGCTCCAAGGCGGCGATCACCGAGCGACGCCGGTTGTCCCAGCGGTCGCCGGTCCATTGAAAACGATGGGTCATTGAGACAGCGGCCGCGATGCCGATGAAGGTCAGACCAACCGGCTTGGAGCCCTCCGCATCCGGTCCCGCCACCCCGGTGATCGAGACGCCGACGTCGGCATGCAGCAACTGCCGGACACCGCTCGCCATCGCCGCGGCCGTCTGCTCGCTGACGGCGCCATACCGGCGCAACGTCGCTTCGGACACGCCCAGCTGGTCCCGCTTCACCTGGTCGGCATAGCTGATCACGCCACCCAGAAAGTAGGCGGAGCTGCCCGGCACGTCGGTCAGGGCCGCGCCCAGTAGGCCGCCGGTGCAGGACTCCGCCACCGCAATCGACTTGCGGAGCGTGACCAACCTCTCCCCTACCAGCTTGGCCAAGGCGAAGATCTCGAGATCGGGCGGCACGGGTCACCGGTAGTTGATGAATTGCAGCGGGACCTGCGTCTCGCCCGCTTTGAGGGCTGCGATCACCTGTTGCAGCAGGTCTTTCTCCCGGCTCGACACCCGGATGGTGTCGCCCTGGATGCGCGGCTGCACCTTTGGTGAGACCTGCTTGATCTGCTTGACCAGGCTGCGCGCGAGCTCATCGTCGATGCCCTGTTGCAGCTCGAGCGTCTGCCGTACATTGCCCTTCGCCGCCGGTTCGATCGGTCCGGGCTTGAGGATCTTCAAGGAGAGCTGACGCTTGACCAGCTTGGTCTGCAGCACGTCGATCATGGCCTTCAGCTTGAACTCGCTGGGGCCGTGCAGCGTGATCTCGTTCTCCCCGAGATCGATCGAGGCGCCGGTGTCCTTGAAGTCGTAACGGGTCACGATCTCCCGCTGCGCCTGGTTCACGGCGTTGACCAGCTCCTGCCGGTCGAACTGCGAGACCACGTCGAACGAATAATCCTGAGCCATTACTTGGGCCCTATGCTAACCCGGCCGTTTGACAGCTGTCTGTCGCAATGTGTCGGGAAGAGAGGATGCAGCGCCGCTTGGCCAGAGCGCAGCGGAGGCTCGGCTCCGCCGACGGCGCGCCGAAGGAGAGAAACCGATCAGGTTCCTTTCCTTCTTTCAATTGGCATCGTCGAGGTCTTTGACCAGCTCATCCACCTCGAGCAGGTTCATCAGCACCTCGCGTGACTTGCTTCCCTCGTAGGGACCGATCACCCGCTGGTCGGCCAGCTGGTCGACGATCCGGGCCGCCCGGGTGTAGCCCACATTCAGCTTGCGCTGGAGCAGGGACACCGAGGCGCGGCCTTCGGTGGCGACGACGTGCGCCCCCTTGGCGAAGAGCGGATCGCGCTTCATGCCCTCCTTGACCCAGGAGACGGTCGCCTCGACGTTGAAGATTTCCTCCTGGTACTGCGGCTTTCCCTGAGCTTTCCAGAAGTCGATGATCGCCTTCATCTCCCGATCCGAGACGAACACCCCTTGCAGCCGCGTCGCCCTGCCGGCCTCGACCGGGAGGTAGAGCATATCGCCGCGGCCGAGCAGCTTCTCCGCTCCGGTCTCGTCCAGGATGACCCGCGAATCGATACTCGAGCTGACGGCGAACGCGATGCGCGACGGGATGTTGGCTTTGATCAGGCCGGTGATGATGTCGGCGGACGGGCGCTGCGTCGCGACCAGCAGGTGGATACCGACGGCACGGGCGAGCTGGGCGATGCGACAGATCAGCTCCTCGATCTCGCCGGCGGCCACCATCATCAGGTCGGCGAGCTCGTCGATGACGATAACGATGTAGGGCAGGGGATTCAATCCCATTTCCGGCGCCCGGCCGTTGAAGTCCCCGATGTTGCGGACGGTGTGGCTGGCGAACAGCTTGTAGCGCGTCTCCATCTCGGCCACGGCCCAGCGCAAGGCTGATGTCGCGTGATCCGATTCCGTCACGACCGGCACGAGCAGGTGGGGCATGTCCTGGAACATCGAGAACTCGACGCGCTTGGGATCGATCAGGATGTACTTCAGTTCCTCGGGTGTCGCCTGAAACAACATGCCGGCGATCAAGGCGTTGATGCAGACGCTCTTTCCCGATCCGGTGGCGCCCGCGATCAGGAGATGCGGCATGCGGGTCAGGTCGCCGACGACGGTATTGCCGGAGACATCCGTTCCGATCGCCAGCGACAACAACGTCTGGTCGTTCTGGAACGTCGGCGTCTGAATGATCTCTCGAAGCGTCACGAGGCTGGTTGCCTTGTTGGGGACTTCGATACCGAGCGCCGGCTTGCCCGGGATCGGCGCCTGAATGCGGATTACGGCTGAGAGCGCGAGCGACAGGTCATTCTGCAAGGCCGTGATCTTGCGAACCGGTACGCCGACGCCCGGCTGCAACTCGTACTGCGTAACCGATGGGCCCGAGTTGACGCCGATCACCGTTGCCTGGACGTCGAAGCTGGCCAGCGTCTGCTCGATCAGCTTGATGTTGGCCTTGATCTCGTCGTGCAGCCGCTCTTTGCGAACGGTGATGGTGTCCAGCAAGGTCAGGTCGGGCTTCATCCAGACCCGCTGGATCTCATCTTCCACGAGGCTCGACTCCGCCTCGTCGCCACCGGGAACCAGGGTCAGCATGGGGTCAGGCGTGGCCTTCTTTCGGCGCGGCGTTGCAGAATCCTCCACTTCAACTGGCTCTTGCAGGGCCGCAACCGCCGATTCGAGCACCGGTGATGGAGTCGGCTCCGGGCGGGCGGGTGAGGCGACGCCGGTGATCGGGACCAGCACCGGTTCAGCCGTCTCTGAGCGAACCACCTGGTTGCGCGGATTCCAGGACTCAGCCGGTTTCCTGTCCCTGGTCGTCGTCTTGGGCTCGGGCCGGCTTGCGAGGTAATGCTCGCGCAGTGCTCCGAGCGTTTCGCGAAACGAGATATCGAAGGCGAGGACCAGCCCACCCACGAAGACCGCGCTCAAGATCAGGATGCTCCCGGCGGTTCCGGCGAGACTTCGAAGCGCCTCTCCCTCCGCCCGCCCGACCGATCCACCGGAGCCGCCGGCCGAGACGTGAAGCAGACCGAGGGAGGTGACCAGCAGCAGGGCAATGCCCAGGCCGCGGCCCCAGGTCATCGTCTCGATCCAGGGCATGAGCAGCTCGGCGGCCGCGACCAACGCCGCGAGGATCACGAAGACGACGCCCCACCCAAAGAGACCCACCAGCCCGCCACGAAGCAGGTGCATGGCGGAGCCGCTGGCCTGGAGCGCGACCGCCAGCACGAGCAGGCCCGCGAGCAGCAGGAAGCCAATCCCCGCGAGCTCGCGCTGCTGACGCTCGGGAACCTCGAGCTTCGGAAGGCGAGGTGCCTTGATTCGAAAGCGCTGCCGAGAGGCCGAGCGCTTCGGGCGGGCGATGCGCTTCCGCCGGGTTCTCACACTTGCCGGGTGGCTGCGACGTCTGCTGTGACGAATGGCGCAATTCTAGCGGCTATTCAATGCGCCGACTAGTGGGTCAGAAGGCGTATAAGGAAACTATGGCTAAGCAGGATAAAGACCCATTCGACTTGATCGGTACGCCGGGCATTGCGGATCTCGACGCGGCGCCCGGAGTTCAGCGTCGACCGCGCGGCAGCGAGTTACCCGAAAACGAGGATCTCGATTCCGAAGGTCAACCGGATCTCGAGGGAGCGCTTCCGGGAAAGGAAATCACCGGCGACGCGCAGGAAGGTGAGATCCCCCCCGGCGACCATTATCAAGCGCTCGACGACCGCGTTCATATCGACACACTCGACGAGCGGCTGCGTGAGGAAGTTCCCGACCGCGTCGCCACGGACGTGGAAGAGGTTCAGCTC
>Ga0070698_100001422_pt1 | contig 26500 bp, 25 predicted proteins | sample KBSK1502metaG_FD_65477 | JGI IMG/M metagenome (GOLD analysis project Ga0070698, IMG submission 65477) | Corn, switchgrass and miscanthus rhizosphere microbial communities from Kellogg Biological Station, Michigan, USA - KBS K1-50-2 metaG | ecosystem: Host-associated > Plants > Roots >... | reverse complement strand
CGCCGGCATCAGGTTCTCGCCGTCGGCGGCATCGGCGCGGAGCCGGTTCATGGCGCGCAGGTGGGCATCGGCGTCGCGCTCGGCGCGGGTGCGGAGCAGGCGGTCGAGGTGGCGGCGTTCTTGGTCGGCGCCGATCTCGAGCAGGGGGATGCGCAGGACCTCGTCCGGATCGGCGAAGGCGGTGACCCCGATCGTCTCCCGCTCGTGCGCCTCGAGCGCCTGCGCCTGGGCATAGGCGGCATCCGCGATCTCGGCCTGCGGGTAGCCCGCCTCGATGGCGGCAAGCATCCCGCCCATCTCGTCGATGTGACGGATGTAGGCCCAGGCCGCCTGCTCGGTCTGGTTGGTGAGCGTCTCGACGAAGTAGGAGCCGGCCAGCGGATCCACGGTGTTGGCCGCGCCGGACTCCTCGGCGATGATTTGCTGCTGGCGCAGGGCGAGCAGGGCGGCCTCTTCGGACGGGACCGCCCACGCCTCGTCGTACGCATCGGTATGGAGGCTCTGGGTGCCGCCGATGACCCCGGCCAGGGCCTGGATGGCGACGCGGGTCAGGTTGTTCTGCGGCTGCTGCGCAGTGAGCGAGACCCCTGCGGTCTGGGTATGGAATCGCATCCAGGTCGAGCGCTCGTTCTCCGCCCCGAAGCGCTCGCGGCAGAGCTTGTACCAGATCCGGCGCGCGGCCCGGAACTTGGCGATCTCCTCGAAGAAGTCGTTGTGGCTGTTGAAGAAGAAGGAGAGCCGCGGCGCGAAGTCGTCGAAGCGCAGCCCACGTGCGAGCGCATCCTCCACGTACGCGATCCCATCGGCGATCGTGAAGGCGAGCTCCTGCACGGCGGTCGAACCGGCCTCGCGGATGTGGTAGCCGGAGATCGAGATCGTGTTCCAGCGCGGCATCTCGCGGGTCCCGAACTCGACCGTGTCGGTCACCAGCTTCAGCGACGGGCCGGGCGGGAAGATGTACTCCTTCTGCGCGATGAACTCCTTGAGGATGTCGTTTTGCAACGTCCCGGTGAGCTCCGCGCGGGGCACGCCCATCTTCTCGGCGGCCACGATGTACATCGCCCAGATCATGGCGGCGGGGGAGTTGATCGTCATGCTGGTGCTGATCTCGCCGACGGGCAGGCCGGCCAGCAGGATCTCCATGTCCGCCAGGCTGCTGACCGCCACGCCGCAGGTCCCGAACTCGCCGGCGGCCAGTGGCTCGTCGTGGTCGTAGCCGTACAGGGTCGGCATGTCGTAGGCGATCGAGAGGCCGGTGCCGCCGGCCGCGATCAGCTTCTTGAAGCGGTCGTTGGTGTCCTCAGCCGTGCCGAAGCCGGCGAACATGCGCATCGTCCACAGGCGGCCGCGGTAGCCGGTCGGGTGGATGCCACGGGTGAACGGCGGCTGGCCCGGAAGGCCCACATCGTCGGCCTCGCGCCATCCGTCCGCCGGGGCTGCAGCGGGGCTGAATCGGTAGCGCGGCCGATCCAGGTCCGGGTCGTTGGCCGGATTGGCGAGGTCGGCGGGGGTGTAGAGGCGGTTGATCTCGACCCCGGACTGCGTGATGAAGCGACGCTTGCGCTCGCTTCCTTGCTCTGGCTCGCTCACGCGCGCCATATTGGCGGCTGGACCGATGCCGTCGCAACCGGCCGGGTCAGGGATAGAGGCCGCGCAGCGCCGTCGCCTCGGCCACCCGCCCGACGGCAAGCATCATGGCTGCCCCACGCAGGTCGACCCGCTCCCGCTCGGCAGTCGCCAGGACCCCGCCGAAGGCGGCCTCCATGATCCGCTCCAGCTCGGCGGCGATCTCGCGATCGGCCCAGAAGAAGGCCTGTGTGTCCTGCACCCACTCGAAGTAGCCGAGCAGCAGGCCGCCGGCGCTGCACAGGATGTCGGGGATGACCACGATCCCGCGGTCGCGCAGGATCGCGTCGGCCTCCGGCGTGGTCGGGGCGTTGGCGGCCTCAGCCACGATCACGGCGCGGATGCTGTCGGCGGCCGCCGCGGTGACCTGGTTCTGAAGGCCCGCGGTCACGAGGACGTCGCAATCGATGCCGAACAGGTCGTCGCGCTCGATCGGATCGGCTCCCGGGCAGCCGACGATCGTGTCCCGACGCTGGACCCATTCGACCGCGGCCGCCACGTCGATCCCCGTGGTGTTCGCGACGGCGGCCCGGTCGTCGGCGATCGCCACCACCCGAGCTCCGGCGGCGTCGAGCATCTCCGCCAGGATCCTGCCGACCCGGCCGAATCCCTGGATCGCCACCCGTGCGCCAGCCAGGGCAACCCCCCGCGAGCGGGCCGCGGCCACGATGCAGTGGAACGCGCCCCGGCTCGTCGACTCGCGGCGGCCGCGAGTGCCGCCGATCGCCATCGGCTTGCCGGTCACGACGCCGGGGATGGTGTGGCCGTGATGCATGCTGTAGGTGTCCATGATCCAGGCCATGGTCTGCGATCCGGTGTTCACATCCGGGGTCGGGATGTCGCGCGCCGGCCCGATCAGGAGGCTGATCTCAGTGGCGTACCTGCGGGTCAGGCCCTGGCGCTCATCGTCGGAGAGCCGGCGCGGGTTGACGACGACGCCCCCCATCGCGCCACCCCAGGGCACCTCCAGCAGCGCCGCCTTCCAGGTGTTGAGCATGGCGTTGGCCCGCACCAGGTCCAGGGTGAGGTCCTCGGTATAGCGCACGCCCCCGGTAGCCGGCCCCCGGTTCAGGTTGTGGTGCACCCGATAGCCGGTGAAGGCCTGGACCGATCCATCGTCCAGGGTGACCGGAAAGTGGACCTCCAGCTCCCGCTTGGGGACGCGCAGCACGGCGTGCATCCCCGGATCGAGCCTGAGCCGCTCCGCCGCCAGATCGAGGTCGCGCCGCGCGGTGTCCCAGACGTTGTCGGGCGCGCGAGGGACGTTCGCGTTGGCAGTCATCTGAGCCACAGGCTAGCGAACAGGCGCAACCGACGATGACCGAATGGACGGCCGGGTGGCACACTGGCAACTCCACTCAACCCGATGCGCCGGCGGCTCCAGCATGGCCGCACCGGCGCGCAACGCGACCAGGAGGCAGCCATGGCCCCGCGCGTGATGACCGTCACCGGCCCGATCCCACCCGACCGCATCGGCTTCACCCTCCCTCACGAGCACACCGGCATCTACCTCTGGCACATCGAGGGCCGGTGGGACCATTGGGAGCTGACGCCCGATGAGCCCACCCTCGTGGAGGAGCTGGCCGACTTTCGGCGTCGTGGAGGCTCGACCATCGTCGACCTGACGCTCGACGGCGTCGGGCGCGATCCCGAGCGGCTCCGCCGCCTCGCCACCCGCAGCGGCGTCCAGCTGGTGATGGGCTGCGGCTGGTATCGGGGCGCGTACTACCCGGCCGAGACGCGGATCGATCGTCGCACCGTCGACGATCTCGCCGCCGAGCTGATCTCCGAGTTCCGCGACGGCGTCGGCGGGACGGGGGTGCATCCCGGGATCATCGGCGAGATCGGCACCGACAAACCGTGGGTCAGCGCCCTCGAAGAGCGCGCGCATCGAGCGGCCGCGCGGGCGGCCATAGCGACCGGGATGGCGATCAGCACGCACGCCATCCAGTCGCCGGTGGGGCTGGCGCAGCTGCGCCTCTTCGAGGAGGAGGGGGTCGACCCCAGCCGGGTGGTGATCGGCCATGCCGACTCGTACCCCGTGCTCGACCACTACCTGGCCATCCTCGACCGGGGGGCCAACCTGGAGTTCGACTTCATCGGCCAGCGCTTCGGGATCGAGGAGGCCGCCGAGCCGCGGCTGGTCGAGCTCATCGTCGAACTGCTGGAGCGCGGCTACGGGACGCAGCTCCTGCTCAGCCAGGACGTGTGCCACAACAGCCAGCTGCGGGCCAACGGCGGCTTCGGGTACGCCTACCTGCAACAGCACTTCCTGCCGACGCTGCGGACCGCGGCGGTCGCCGAGGGCGAGATCGCGCAGATGACGATCGACAACCCGCGACGCATCCTGACGGTCGCGTAGGCGGCAGTGGCTGACGGTCGCGACCCCGCGGTCGACCTGCGGCGGATCGCCTTCCTGCTGGAGGTCGCCAACGAGCCTACGTTCCGGGTGCGCGCGTTCCGGAACGCGGCGGCCATGGTGCAGGGGATGGGGCGCGACGAGCTCGCAGAGCGCGCCAGGCGCGGCACGCTGCGTGACCTGGCTGGGGTGGGCGAGGTGCTGGCCCGAACCATCGCCGAGTCGCTGCGGGGCGAGGAGCCGGTCTACCTCCGTCGGCTGGAGGCGACCGGTGGCCAGCCGATCGCCGAGCTCGGCGGCGCGCTGCGGTCCGCCCTGCGCGGCGACTGCCACGTCCACTCGGACTGGTCCGACGGCGGCTCGCCGATCCGCGAGATGGCCGAGGCCGCGCGCGGGCTCGGCCACGAGTACATGGTCCTCACCGACCACTCACCGCGGCTGACGGTGGCAAACGGCCTGTCCGCGGCCCGCCTGGAGGAGCAGCTGGCCGAGGTGGCGGTCCTGAACGCCGAGCTGGCGCCCTTCCGAATCCTGACCGGGATCGAGGTCGATATCCTCAGCGACGGCTCCCTCGACCAGGACCCCGCGCTCCTCGCACGCCTCGACCTGGTCGTCGGCAGCGTCCACTCCGAGCTGCGCATGGACGAGAAGCCGATGACGAAGCGGCTGGTGATGGCACTCGCCAATCCGCACCTCGACGTGCTGGGCCACATGACCGGTCGGATGGTGACCGGCAAGCGACGCCGCCCGCCCTCCACGCTCGACGCCGAGATCGTGTTCGCGGCCGCGGTCCGCTTCGACAAGGCGATCGAGGTGAACTCGCGTCCCGAGCGCCTCGACCCGCCCAAGCGGATCCTGCGGCTGGCGGTCGAGGCAGGCTGCCGGCTCGCGATCGATTCGGATGCGCACGCCCCGGGCCAGCTGGCCTGGCTGCCCTTTGGATGCGACCGGGCGGCAGCGTGCGGGGTTTCGGAGGCATCGGTCGTCAACGCGATGGGCGCGGATGGGCTCCTGGCGTGGGCCGCCAGCCATGGGGACGCCGGAGCCGACGAGTCCGAGACGGCTCGGAGTTAGGCTTCCGCGAGCCCGATGCGGTGCTCGCGGCGCACGAAGCGCGCGCGATAGGTCGGGTTCGAGACCCGGGCGTTGACCTGCGCCGCGTCGAGTGGCTTCTTGCTGCGCGGCGGCTGGTAATTCCCGCGCTCGACGATCGCTGCGGCCAGCTCGGCGGCGGTCTGCGGCCCGCGCTCGCCGATCACCGCGATGATCTCGTCGTGCAGGGCGACCTTCGGGCCGGCCTTCCTGCGCGGTGCCGCGGCGGCTGTCTTCCTCGGCCGGCCGGGTCCGCGCTTGGCGGGTGCCGGAGTGACGTCGAGAGACGAATCGGCGGCGGCGGTAGCCGTCATCCGATCGAGTCGGCGGAACAGCTCGTCGACCCGAGAGGCCAGGCTGGCAAGGGCATCCGGCGAGGGGGCCTGTGACGACGACGCCGGTGCCGGTGCGCCGCCGCGCGCCGCATCCAGCCGCTCCTCGACCCACCGGGTGACGAGCTCTCCCGGCCGAATCCCGGCCTCCGCGGCGAGCAGTTTCAGGGAGCCGAGACGTCGTGGATCGAGCCGGATCGACATGCCGCCATCGTCCATCGGGCGGGGGGCGAAGCCGGCGGGCCGTGGTGGACGCGAGTCGAAGCTCCGCTCACGGGGCGGCCCCGAGTACTCGGGGCGATCGCGCGGAGGCCGGTCGCCGAAGGCGGGTCGGTCTCGCTGCGGCCGGTCGCCGAAGGTCGGGCGGTCACTGGGTGGTCGTCCGGAGCCGCCGGGTCGGCCGCCGCCTGGGCGTCGGTCTGGTCTTCGATCGTATGGCATCGAGCCCACGATAGCCGGTGAGGCGGCCCCGCGCCAGAGGGGCGATCAGAAGCTGCCGCTGCCTCCGCCACCGCCGGAGCTGCCTCCGCCCCCGAAACCGCCACCTCCCGACGAGGAGGAGGGGGGCGAGGATCCGATGCTGCCGACGGCGCTGAACATGCCGCCGATGTCGGGCACCCCCGAGCCGGAGAAGATGCTCCCGCCGGCCAGCCCGCCGGCCATCCCGCCGCTCAGGCTCGAGGGAGAGCTTCCCAGCCAGAGGGGGTAGTAGGGCCCCGCGGTCCCCGCGGGCGATGTGGCCTGGTCCTCGAGCCCGCGCCGCAGGACTTCCGCGACCTGGCCATGGAGGCCAAGCGCGAACCCCCACACCACCGCCTTGTCGGGACTGTCCGCGAATAGCTTCACGGTCGGGTCGGCGACCACCTGCTCCATGCTTCGCGCCTGCTCCATCGTCTTCTGCAGGGTGCGCCGGTAGGCCTTCAGCATCGCATCGACATAGGCGCCATTCGGAGTGCGCTGCGACATGGCCTGCCCAAATCCCCACGTGACCAGCCCACCGATGCCCGTGCCGGCGCCGAGCAGGGTGAGGCCGGACATGGGGATCAGGAAGCCGCCCAAGACGAAGAGGCCGCCGAGCAGCATCTCGCCAATGCCGATGAAGCTCCAGCGCGTGATCAGGGTGGACGGCCGCCTCGTGAACCAGCCCAAGCGAACCACCTCGTCCTCGAGGCCGTCGCGCACCGGCTCGAGGACGCCATTCAGCTCCCACAGGCGCTCGCGCGAGATCGTTGTCCCTCCCCTCGCCTGTTGCCGGATCAGGTCCCATGCGCTCCGTTCTGCAGTTCCCATCCGCCCGTCGCGCGGTGCCGCCTCCATCAGTTCGATGGCGGGGTCGAGGAGCGGATTCGGCTCGTCATCGGACTTGACCTTGCCGGCTCGATCCAGGTTCTGGAAGGCCATTCGTCCCGTGCTCGCCAGCTCCATCAGCAGCGTGTTCAGCGAATGCTGGGTTGCCTTTCCCTCGCGGACCACCGTCGCCAGCGGAGGGGTCATGTTGGCCGGTGGTCCGGCCATCAGGATCGACGGCGAGTCGAGCACGTCAGGGTCGTCGCCCTCGCGACGCCATGTCCGGAACGCAAGCCCGACGATGAGCAGGAACGCGACCGGCGCACCCACGATGCCAACCACCGCGTTGAGCTGCCGCAGGAAGTTCAGCCTGGCAATGCCGCCGGGGGTGATCGCCGAGCCGACGAAATCGACCGCCTGGATCAGGCCCCCGCCGATCTGGTGCTGCGCGGCGGCGGGCACGATCACGTCGTCGATCGTCTGCTGCAGATCGGATTGAGAGAGGTAGCCGCGGAGGAAGCCTGCCCCCGCGTAGTAGCTCACTACGCCGTGCTCGAGCCCGGGCTCGAAGCTGACCAGGTAGACGAGGCCATCGTCGTAGCCGGCGCGGCCGACCCCCCACTGGTCCATCAGGGCCCTGGCCGCCTCGCGATTCGAATCCTCGGTGGCGGATCCGTCGACCTGCACGTAGACGACGAGCTCCGCCCCGCTGCGCGCTTCGATCTCGTCGATCATGCGCTCCAGCGCCTGCTCGATCTCCGGTTCCAGGGCATCGGCGGGGTCGTAGACAGCCTGCCCGACGACCGGATCGGGGAACGTCTTCGCGCTCGACCCGGTGCCGGGGAATCCGACCAGGCCGAAGAGCACCACCGCCGCCCAGAAGATGAAGAAGACGGAGTTGCTGACGAGCCGGAAGACGCGAGTCACACCCACGCCGGCAGGATAGACGCCTCGGGGCTACCCGCAGCTCACGCCAACGCTGTCGGGCGCTGCCGGCAGGCCCGGGATGCGATCGGTGTAGCTGATCGTCCCGGCGGCGGGGACCTGCGGCGAGACGCTCGACCGGGTGCGCAGCACGTTGCCGGCGAGGTCGCGCGCCGTGAGCTGGCACTTGGCGCGACCGACCCGCGTGCCGTCGTTGGTCACCTGTACCTCAACCATCACCCCGTCCGGCGGGTCGCTCTGCCAATGCAGCACCTGGCCCTCGAAGGGCCCAATCCCGCGCAGCGAGAGGCTTGCGGCGATGGCCATGATCACCACCCCGGCCACGATGGCGACCACGATCGTGCCGTGGTACTGGGTCGCCGACGGGGTCGCCATGCCGGCGCGGTTGCAGGTGTCGCAGATCGTCTCGTCAGGACCGATCTGGCGGCCGCACTTGTAGCAGTTGCGCGGCGGTCGGGGATCCGTGGTCACGCGGCGGGGGCCAGTCGCTCGCCGGCCCGGATCGGGACCGTCAGCCAGTTCTCGGGGGGCGCCAGGGGGCAGCTCCAGATGGGGTCGTAGACGCACGAGGGGTGGTAGGCGTAGTTGAAGTCGACGACCAGCTCGTCCCCCTCGGACCCCAGGTCAGCGCCCTTGCCCGAGTCCCACAGGTAGCGTCCCCCGCCGTACGTCTCGGTCCCGCTGGTGGCGTCCCGGAAGGGGATGAAGATGCCCCCTGCGTACTCGTTCAGCCAGTAGACCGCCAGCCGGACCTCGTTTCCGGCGACGGGGAAGCTGACCCAGCCGATGCGCGCATACGGCATCGCGGGGCCGGCGCTGGAGCGCGGTACGTCGAGCGGTGGCGCGTCGGGATCGGGCTCGAGCGGCAGCCGAAACGAGAGGGACGGGTCGTGCCGCCAGTAGGCGAGGCCGCGGAAGTCGCGCCGCGCCGCGGCCGGCACCGGCGACGAGGGATGGCTGGCGAAGAGGCGATCCTTGGCGGCCCGAAAGCCGAGCAGCCGCGCCGGCTCAGCCCGAACATCGGTGCGCAGGACGTGGTACGACGCCGCCACCCGGCGGCGCCAGTCGGCAAGGTCGAGGTGCTCGGACATCGGCCGGGAAAGTGTACGGGCGGCGCTGCCCGAAGGCTGCGCCGCCCGTATCGGTCTCCTCAAAGGAGGTTCCGAGCTACGAAGCGGTCACGAGTCCCTGGTCCGCCAGCCACTGCTTGGCGACGGACTCGATCGACTCCTGGTTGACGCTGACCCGCACGTTGAGCTTGGTCAGCTCGTCTGTGGTCAGCTTGGCCGAGACGGCGTTGAGGGTCGCCTCGAAGTCGTCCGGCGCCGCCGCCAGCAGGTCGTCGCGAACCACCGGCGCGACGTTCTGGGCAGGGACCAGCTTCTTGTCGTCCTGCATCAGGACGAAGTTGAACTTCGCGATGTCGGCCTGGGTCGTGCAGAGCTCGGCCACGCCGATCCCACCCTCGTTCAGGGCGGTCGCCATCTCACCGGAGCAGGGCCCCAGGTTCTCGACCTGGAGCGCGGCGATGTCGATCCCGTACACGTCCTTCAGGCCAGGCCCGCACGAAGGGTTGTTGCTGCACTCGGGCGGCAGGCCCCAGGTCAGCTTGTCGGCCACCTCCGCAAGGTCGCTCATGGTGACGAGGCTGTATTGGTCGGCTGTCTCCTTGCGAACGACGAAGCCGTCTCCGTCCTGAGCCGGCGCCATGTCGAGCACCGTCGCCTTCTTCGGTTCGAGGGCGGTCGCCAGGCTCTTCAAGGTCTCGGCCGGGTCACCGGTGGCGGTGCCGCCCAGCTTGCGCAGCAGCGAGCCGATGTACTCGGGCAGCACGTTGACGTCGCCGCTGTCGAACGCCGGCAGCGCGAGGTCACGGCTGGCGAAGTCCTGGCGCGTGACGGTGTACCCCTTGGCCTCGAGGGCCTGGGCATAGATCTCGGCCAGCAGCTGCGACTCATCGAATCCCTCGGAGCCGATGACGACGGCCGGTCGTTGCGCCGTGCTGGCGCTAGGTGCTGTGCTGCTCCCACCCGTTGAGCAGGCGCTGACCAGCAGCGCGAGCGTCAACGCCCCGAGGGCAGCCGTGCGGTATCTCCGCATTGGGTCCTCCTTGTGACTCAGCCGACCTGCGCCGCGGCGCGGCGCGTGGCTGCCGGCCGAGTCTAGCAGCGGTCTCCGATCGGGTCTTGAGGACCGTTTTTGACCTCGGGCGCAGGATCAGGGCTGCGCCTCGCGCGGCAGCGCCCCGGCGTCGAGGAACGGGCGTGGTGCAGGAGCGTCCTGCAGCCCGGGAGAGACCAGACGGCGCTGCAGGGCGGCGAAGAGGAGCTCAGTCAGCAGCGATAGGCCGGCGATCATCAGGGCCCCGGCGAAGATCTCCGGCAGGTCGTTGGTGGCGATCCCATGGATCACGAAATAGCCGAGGCAGTCGGCCGAGATGACCGCACCGAGCGACGCGGTGGCGACGACCTGGACCGCGGCCGTCCGGATGCCGGCCAGCAGCAGCCCGGCACCGACCGGCAGCTCGACCCTGGCGAGGAGCTGCAGCTCGCCCATCCCCATCCCGCGACCTGCCTCGACGAGGTCGCGATCCACGTCGCGCAGGGCTGCGTAGGTGTTGGTCACGATCGGCGGGATCGAGAGCGCGATCAGCGCGATGAGGGTCGGCACGAAGCCGAAGCCGAGGTGCAGGCGCAGGCTGATCGGGAAGACGATCCCCAGGATCGCGATTGACGGGATCGCCCGGCCGATGTTCGCCAGCGCGATGGCGAGGAAGGCGCCGCGGCCGGTGTGCCCGATGGCGATCCCGATCGGCAGCGCAATGACCAGCCCACCCAGCAGGGCGGACCCGGAGAGGGCCAGGTGTCCCAACAGGTGGACCGGGATCGAGTTTCGCCCCGTCCACTGCGCGGGGTCCCCGAACCAGGCGGCGAGCTGCCCCAGGAATTCCATGGCTCAGCCGCCCCGTGCCCGGGCCCAGGGCGTCAGCAGCCGCTGCAGGCCAACGAATCCGAGGTCCGCGATCAGGCCCAGCAGCACCGAGCCAACCGCGCCGACCAGGATGGCGGTGGGGAAGCTCGCCCGGATGCCGCGCTGCACGATCAGCGAGCCGAGGTTGCTCTGGCCGATCAGGGCGGTGACCGCCACCAGGCCGACAGTGGTGACCGTGGCGATTCGCAGCCCCGCCACGATCGTGGGCAGGGCCAGTGGCAGCTGCACCCTCCAGAGGAGCTGCCACGGACCGTAGCCCATCCCCTCGGCGGCCTCGAGCACATCGCGCGGCACCCCGTCGAAGCCCGCCACGATGTTGCGAACCAGGATCAGCAGCGTGTAGCTGACGAGCGCAATCTCGGCGGTCAGCAGCGTGACGCCGGTGAGCGGGATGAGCAGCGCGAAGAGGCCGAGGCTCGGGATCGAGTAGAGGAGGCCGGAGGTGCCGATCACCGGCCCATACAGCCGGCGCCAGCGGACGATCAGCAGCGAGAGGACGAACGAGATGACGAACCCGACCCCGACCGCGATGACGGTCATCAGCACGTGCTCCCAGGTGCGCTCGCCGATGTCGCCAAGGTTGGTGACGATCCAGTCCCAGCGGATGAAGGGCTCGTCCGGGATCATCGGCTCGGCGTCGAACGAAGCACGTCGGAGATGGCATCCACGCTGACGAGGCCGAGCAGGCGATCGTGCTCGTCCACCACCACCCCCAGCTGGACCGATGAGCCGAGCAGCGTCGACAGCGCGTCCCGGAGCGTCGTCTCCGGCTGCAGCGTCGGGGACCCGGGGGTGGCGTCCTCCGACGCGACCTCCCCATCGCGACCCAGATCGCGGCGGTTCACCCAGCCAAGCGGTCGACCCTCGGCGTCCAGCAGGAGCCCAAAGTCGGCCTCAGCGGCCTCCAGACGCGCGCGCAGGTCGCGGCGCGGCTCCCCGGGCCGCGCCGTGATCGGCTCGCCCAGGGTGAGGTCGCGCACGCGAGCCAGCGAGAGGCGCTTGAGCCCGCGATCGGCCCCGACGAAGTGCTCGACGAACTCATTGGCCGGCGCCGCAAGGATGGCGTCGGGGGTGTCGTACTGGGCCAGGATCCCGCCGCGCTGGAGGATCGCGATGCGGTCGGCCATCTTGATCGCCTCATCCACGTCGTGGGTGACGAAGACGATCGTCTTGCGCACCCGAGCCTGCAGCCGCAGGAGCTCGTTCTGGAGCCGCTCGCGGAGGATCGGGTCGACCGCGCCGAAGGGCTCGTCCATCAGCATCAGCGGCGGGTCAGCGGCCAGGGCGCGCGCGACGCCCACCCGCTGGCGCTCGCCGCCGGAGAGGGCCGCCGGGTAGCGATCGCGGTAGCTCGCCTCCAGCCGCACGAGGCCCAGCAGCTCGTTGACCCGCTCCTGGATCTGCGCCTCCGGCCAGCGCAGGAGGTGGGGGACTACCGCCACGTTCTGCGCCACCGTCAGGTGTGGGAAGAGCCCGACCTGCTGGATGACGTAGCCGATCCGCCGTCGCAGCTCCACCGCGGGGAGCGCCATCACGTCCTCGCCGTCGATCGTGATCCGCCCCGAGGTCGGCTCGATCAGGCGGTTGATCATCTTCATGGTCGTGGTCTTGCCGCAGCCCGACGGGCCGACCAGCACGCAGATCTCGCCGGCCGGGATGGTCAGCGACAGGTCGGAGACGGCCTCCGGGGCGCCCGACGCCCCGTAGCGCTTGCTCACGTGCTCGAGGCTGACGACCGCCGCGCTGCTGGTCACCGGCGGAATGATACGGAGGCCGGGTCGCGCACCGATGCGACGGCTCCGGCGACGTGCCAGATCCGAACTCCTCCGGCGTCGTAGGCGAGCTCCCAGTCGGGGCTCCCGTCGAAGATCGTCGGCGCGCACTGGCGGGGCGGGCCGGTGTCGAGGAGGTAGGTGGCGCCCAGCGACCGGGTCAGGTCGGCGGCCTCGGCCGCGTCGCCGGCACAGTAGATGCGGTCGACGAGCGCGTAGCGCTCGTCCGGCGAGTAGCCGAGGTTGGCGATGTACGGCGTGAAGGTGAGGACTCGGAGCCGGCCCGCCGGATCGGTTGGAGAGTTCAGCCAGCCGTTCGTCACGAAGACGGATCGCTCCGGCGTGTTTGCGGCGATCCAGTCGGCGGCCTCGACCTCGCTCCAACCCAGCACCACCTCGCGGTTGAGCGCCGTCCAGGCCGACACGAGGAGCGGCGATGGAACGCTGAGAAGGAGCACCGCAGCAATCGCGAGCCTCGGCCATCGTCGGATCAGCCAGGCGGCGAGTAGGGCGACGCCGATCCACATCGCCTGGAAGTACTTGTTCATGTCGAAGCCGATGGCGCTGACCTGCACCACGTTCGGCACGACGAACAGGATCACCAGCCAGAGGGCCAGGAAGCCGCGATGGGGGACGCGCGGCAGGACGAGCGCCAGCAGGGCGAGGACGAAGGGGATGCCCAGGTTGGTGAGGTAGAAGAAGACGACGGCCCCGGGGCCGTCAGCCATCGGTGCCGATTCCCAGCCCGCCACCCAGCGCAGCGCTCCACTGCTGCCCGCCTGCACCACGGCGGCGATGGCGAACGGCACGGCCAGCACGTACGGCGCCAGCAGGAGCGCCGCATTCCGCGGGGCCGCGCCATCGAAGAGTCGACCACTGACCAGCACCCATCCCAGCGCCAGCGCCAGGAAGGCCGGGAAGAAGAAGAAGTGGAACGGCGCCAGCAGCGCGCCCATCAGCCCGGCCAGAACGATCAGCGCCGGCCGATCCCGCCAGCCCGCAGCCGCTTGGCGGGCCGCGGGGAGCCCGGCGACCAGCAGGAGCACCGCCCCGACGAGCATCGGCAGGCCGGCCGTGGTGGCCCGGTGGACGAGCAGCCCGGTGCCCATCACCGACGGGATGCGAAAGAACGGCCACTCGGTCAGCCATGAGTTGTCATACGAGTTGCGGACCACCAGGCTGGGCAGGTCGCCGAACCCGTTGGCCAGGTCCCCGATCAGCCGCATCCAGCCGAGCCCGCCGCCGAAGATCACGAGCAGAGCCGCCAGCAGCGCGGCGCGGCGCGCACCGCGACCGCGGAGGAGGTTCCGCGCCAGGCCATGCACCAGCAGTGCCAGCGCCCCCGCCAGGATCGCCGACGAGACGACGAAGCTGGGGACCGCGAAGACGTCGCCCGACCGGGCGACGATCGCGGCGTGGAAATCGGCGAACCAGTGGTAGACCAGCGGCTTGCCCGCGAAGTACGGCACCTGCGGCGGGAAGTTGCCCGCGTTGAGCGACTGGGCGATCGACAGGTGGACGCCAAGGTCGCTCCAGTTCGACCCTCCGGCCGAGATCCCGTTCGGGGTCGCGCGCCACAGTCCGGACTGCAGCACCGCCCCCACGAAGCCCGCGCAGCCACCGGCCACCGCGAATGCCAGCCAGTCGCGACGAACGGCATGCCAGGCGGCGGACGCCTGGTCGAGGACCGCGTGCACGCCGCCACGCAGGAGGCCGATCGGGATCGGGAGCGCGAGCAGGACCGCGACGGCGAAGACGGTCTCGCGTCGATAACCGCCGGTGGCGAGCGAGAGCCAGTACACCAGGTGCGTGCTGATCGCGACCGACAGGACGATCGCCAGGCCAAGCCGGCCGGTGGCCGCGATCCGCGGTCGGGCCCAACCGACGATCGCCCAGCCTGGCAGCACGAACAGGAAGGGCCAGATGAGGACCACCGCCAGCGCCGGCTGCAGCCAGGCCGCCAGCAGGCCGGCTCCCATGACGATGGCCGCCACCGCTGCCACGACGACCCTCGAAGCTGGACGGACCTCGCCGGGATCAGCTGGCACGCGCGGCCCGGGCAGGACGGGGGAGCGGCTGGCGAGGATCCAGGAGCGCCACGATGCGATCCACCTGGACCTTGGTGAGGTTGCCCCCGGCGGAGATCGCTGCGGCGAGCGCATCGGCGTCGCGAATGACCTGGATCCCCGGGCGCTGCCCGGCGTCCCACTCGATCTCGACGCCCCGCGGCGGCACGAGGCAGGCGGTCACGGCCGAGGGGAGCGTCGCCCGCTCGAGGTACATCTCCAGGCGCCGTCCGGAGAGCCTCGCGAAGGTGATCCGATCCGCGTCCCAGGGGATCCAGGAGTCGGTAGCCGGACTGAGCCGGTACCAGTGGCCGTTTCGCTTGCGGTAATGGCCCGCCTGGGCGCGCAGGGTCAGCGCCCAGGTGCCGCCCGGCCCGACCACGACCGCCTCGATGGGATCCCTGCCTCCCGCCAGCACCTGGCGCAGGTAGTGGAAACGGTCGTCGAGACGGCGCCCCAGCGGTCCACTGAGCCGGTCGCCGGCGGTCCGTGACAGTGCGAGGCGCAGCGAAGGAGAGCTGGGTCGGTGGATCACCATGGCGACGGGCGACGGTCCGTGCGGGTTCGGCTGGCGCATCGGGGAGTCTACCGCCGCCGATCCGCCGCGCCTAGCCTGCGCAGGGCCCCTGCTAGCATGCCGGCATGGACGAGCGGACACCCGGCGGACAGATCCCCGAGGCGATCCGGACCCTCCTGGCCGAGGTCGGGGAGGACCCGGATCGGCCTGGCCTGGTCGGCACCCCGGACCGGGTGCGGCGCATGTACGCGGAGCTCACCGAGGGCTATCGCACCGATCCGGAGGGTGTCATCAACGGCGCCACCTTCGAGGTCGATTACGACGAGATGGTGGTCGTGCGGGACATCGAGTTCTATTCGCTGTGCGAGCACCACCTGCTCCCCTTCTTTGGCCGAGCGCACGTCGGCTACCTGCCGCGGGGCCGGATCATCGGCCTGTCGAAGATCCCGCGCGTCGTCGACATGTACGCACACCGGCTACAGGTGCAGGAGCGCCTGACCCACCAGGTCGCCGGCTTCCTGATGGAGCGGCTGCGGCCGAAGGGGGTCGCCTGCGTGATCGAAGCGACGCACCTCTGCACCGTGATGCGAGGCGTACGCAAACAGGAGGCGACCATGGTCACCAGCTCCATGCTGGGCACCTTCCGAGCGGACGCGCGGACACGATCCGAATTCCTGACCTTCATCGGTCGCACCTCCGAGCGCTAGACCGATGCCGTACGCCACGCTCCTCACGGAGCCCGAGATCGCCGCGGCGCTGAGGGCCATCCGGGATTGGCGGCGCGAGGGGGCCTGGCTGATTCGAACGGTCGAGTGCCCCACCTTTCGTGCGTCGATCTCGCTGGTCAGCAGCGTCGCCGACGCCGCCGAGGAGGCCAACCACCATCCGGACATCGAGATCAACTGGCGGCGCGTGACGTTCCGGCTGACCACCAAGGCGTCGAAGGGCCTCACCGCCAAGGACGTGGCGATGGCGGCGACGATCGATCGACTGGCGGCGATCACCGCGTGAAGATCGGCCTCATGCTGCCGATCGGCGAGCAGGAGACGGTTCGCCGCGCGCTGCCGTGGGGCGAGCTGCGCGAGATGGCCCTCGCCGCCGAGGAGTCCGGGCTCGACTCGGTCTGGGCAGCCGACCACCTCGTCTTTCGCGACGATGGCAGCTGGAGCGGAATCCACGAGTCCTGGACGCTGCTGACGGCAGTGGCCGCCGTCACAAAGCGGGTCGAGATCGGCCCGCTGGTCCTCGCCCTCCCATTCCGAAATCCCGCGCTGACCGCCAAGATGGCGGCCGCCCTCGACGAGGTGTCTGGCGGTCGGCTGATCCTGGGGGTGGGCTGCGGATGGCACGAGCCGGAGTTCGACGCCTTCGACTTCCCATTCGATCACCGGGTCGGCCGCTTCGAGGAGGCCTTGTCGGTCTTACTGCCACTCGTGCGGACCGGGGAGGTCACCTTCCAGGGCCGATGGCACCGCGCCGAGGCCAGACTTCTGCCGGCGGGGCCGCGTCGTGGCGGCCCTCCGATCCTGATCGCCGGGAAGCGGCCGCGCATGATGCGCCTCGTGGCTCGCCATGCGGATCAGTGGAACGCCGCGTGGTACGGGCGCCGTGAGGAGGCCGCCGAGCTGGAGCAGCGGATCGCTTCGCTGCGCGACGCCTGCGCGATCGAAGGACGCGACCCCGACGAGATCAGCCTGAGCGCAGGCCTCTTCGTCCACTTCCCGGGTTTGCCGGATCCGGGGTACGAGGATGCCCCCGGCAATGCGATCTCCGGCGACGCGGAGGAGGTCGGCCGCGAGCTGGCTGCCTATCGCGAGCTCAGGATGGAGCACCTGATCGTCCACCTGTGGCCGCCCACGGCCGCGGCGGTAACTGAGCTGGGTCGCGCGGCCGAGGTGGCGAGAGCGGACGCTAGAATCGCCGCGCATGGATGACGCTCGCAGCACGCCGATCCGCGTCCTGATCGCCAAGCCGGGGCTCGACGGCCACGACCGCGGCGCCAAGGTCCTCGCCCGAGGCCTGCGTGACGAGGGCTTCGAGGTCATCTACACCGGCCTGCGCCAGACACCCGAGATGATCGTGGACGCGGCCGAGCAGGAGGATGTCGACGTGATCGGGATGTCGATCCTCTCCGGAGCGCACATGGCCCTCTTGCCGCGCGTCGTCGAGCTGAGCCAGAGCCGCGGCATGGATGACGTGCTGATCGCCGCCGGCGGGATCATCCCCGATGCCGACGTGGCGAAGCTCAAGGCAGCAGGGATCGCCGAAGTCTTCGGCCCGGGGACGAGCATCGGGCAGATCGCGGCCTACTTCCGCGAGCACGCGCGCAAGCGCGCCTGACCGCGCCAGTGGGCGACCTCGGCGAGCTGCTGCGCGGCACCGTGGCCGGCGAGAGGCTGCCGCTGGCGCGCCTCCTGACCGCGATCGAGAACGATGCCCCGGGCCTGCGCGACCTGCTGCCCCAGCTCTTCGCCGCCGGGCACGGCGGGCACCTGGTGGGGATCACCGGGCCGCCGGGGAGCGGCAAGTCGACGCTCGTCAACGCGCTCACCGAGGAGTGGCGACGCCGCGGCCGGCGGGTCGGGATCGTGGCGGTCGACCCGTCGTCGCCCTACACCGGTGGAGCGATCATGGGCGACCGGATCCGGATGATGGATCACGCTGCGGACCGCGATGTCTTCATGCGGTCGATGGCCAGCCGCGGCGAGCTGGGCGGCATCGCCTCCGCCACCTGGATGGCGGCGGCCGCGCTGGACGCCGCCGGTTATGACCCGATCCTGGTCGAGACGGTTGGCGCGGGGCAGAGCGAGGTCGAGATCGCGCGCCTGGCGGAGACGACGGTCGTGGTCGAGGTGCCGGAGATGGGGGACGAGGTGCAGGCGATCAAGGCCGGCCTGCTGGAGGTGGCCGACCTGCTGGTCGTCAACAAGGGCGACCGCCCCGGCGCCGACCTCGCGGCTCGCCATCTCCGCGCGATGCTCTCGACGGCGGGTGGTCGGGTCAGTCGCAAGCCTCCGCCGATCATGGTCACCACCGCGACCAGTGGCGAGGGGGTCGCCGCGCTGGCGGACGCCATCGAGGCCCACCGTGCGGCAGCGCGGACGCCGGAGGAGGCCACGGCCCGTGCCCGCAACCAGGTCCGCCGTGCGCTGGCCGACCTCGCGTTGCGCCGCGCATCGGGCAGCGCCAGCTGGGACGCCACGCTGCAATCTGTCGCCACGCGGGAGCTGGATCCGATCAGCGCGGCAGAGCGACTCCTGGAGAAGGACGCGACCTAGGCCAGGTCCTTCCGCATCTGGGCCGATGTCTCCACGTAGCCAAGCGAGCGGTACAGGCCACGAGCCACATCGTTCCCACCGAAGACGTTGAGCTCGATGCGGCCGATGCCGCGGGCGCGAGCCTCTTCCTCCGCCAGGCGCATGGCCGCCCGGCCGTAGCCGCGGCCCTGGTGCCCCGGATCGATGGTCACGTCATAGACGTACAGAATCCGGCGCCCGCCCAGCTCGCGCTCGGCGAGCCACAACCGGCCAACCGCCACGCCCGCGGCCTCGACGATGAAGATGTGGTGCCCGGGCGTGTCGAGGCCGAGCGGCAAGACGGCCGGGAAGTCGGCCTCGGCCTTCTGCTGCGCCGCCTCGTGGGATTGGCCGCCGTGGACCTCGATCCCTTCCGCGTAGCCGGCCTTCGACGCGGTCACGAACGCGGGGAACTCGTCAGGCGTGATCGGGCGCAGGCGGGCGGTCGGCTCGGTGGCGGTCATGGTTCGGGAGGATTATCGAGGCTGGTAGGCTAGGCGGCCATGAGCCTCGACCGGGTCTTCGTCATCGGCGCCGGCCTCATGGGCCACGGCATCGCGCAGGTGAGCGCGGCCGCCGGCAAGCGGGTGACCCTTGCCGATCGAACGGCCGAGCTCGCCCAGAACGGGAAGGATCGGGTCGCCGGCAACCTGGCCCGCCAGGTCGAGAAGGGCCGACTCGCGCAGGGGGACGCGGACGCGCTCCTCGGTCGCATCAGCACGGGGGCTGGCACCGACGGGGCAGCTGGCCACGACATCCTGATCGAGGCGGTCTTCGAGGACGAGGCGGTGAAGCGCGAGACCTGGCAGGCGCTGAGTGCAGTTGCTGACCCGGACGCGATCTTCGCCAGCAACACCAGCAGCATCAGCATCACCTCGCTGGCCACCGCGACCGACCGGCCGAGCCGCTTCATCGGCCTCCACTTCTTCTCGCCGGTGCCGGTGATGGGCCTGATCGAGATCATCCGGGGGCTGGAGACCGATGATGCTACCCAGGCGGCGGCGCGTGGTTTCGCCGAAGAGCTCGGCAAGACGGTGATCGAGTCGAAGGACTACCCCGGCTTCATCGTCAACCGCATGCTCGCCCCGTTCATCAACGAGGCCGTCTTCGCGCTGATGGAGGGGACCGGCAGCGCCGAGCACATCGATACCGGCGCCAGGCTTGGCCTGAACCATCCGATGGGGCCGCTCGAGCTGAGTGACTTCATCGGCAACGACGTCATGCTCAGCGTCCTCGACGTCCTGTACCGCGGCTTCGGCGACCCGAAGTTCCGCGCCGCGCCGCTGCTGCGGCAGATGGTCAGCGCCGGGCACCTGGGCCGGAAGTCGGGGCGTGGCTTCTATCGCTATGACGAGCGAGGGGCCAAGATCGACTGATGGCGACCACCGCGACGCCCACGCGGCCCGATCCCTTCGCCCTCAGCGAGGAGGAACGCTCCGTCCGCGACACCGCCCGCGGCTTCGCGCAGCGCGAGCTGGCGCCGACCGTCGCGCTGCGCGACGACGAGGAGCGCTATGACCGGGGACTCTTCAGCCGGATGGGAGAGCTGGGGCTCACCGCCATCCCGTACCCCGAGGAGCTGGGTGGTGCGGGGCTCTCCTATTTCGCCTGGGCGCTGGCCTGCGAGGAGATCGCCGCCGCCGACATGGGGATGGCGATCAGCCTGTCGGTCCATGTCCTGTCGCAGCTCTGCATCTATGCGCATGGGACCGACGAGCAGCGCCAGCGCCTCCTGCCGGCGATGACCGCCGGGACGCACCTCGGCGCATTTGCCCTCACCGAGCCCGGCTCGGGCTCGGACGCCGCAACCCTGTCACTCGCGGCCCGTCGGACCGATGACGGCTACGCCCTGACCGGGACCAAGGTCTGGATCACGAACGCGGGGGAGGCGGACGTCTACGTGGTGTTTGCCACGGTCGACAGGTCGCGAGGTCGGGATGGGATCACCGCCTTCGTGGTGGGTCGGAACACGCCAGGATTCCGGGTCGGCAGCCACGAACGAAAGATGGGGATCCGGGACTCGCCGGCCGCCGAGCTCGTCTTCGAGGACGCGCTGGTGCCAGACGCTGACCGCCTCGGAGCGGAGGGGGAGGGGCTGAAGGTGGCCCTCGGCTCGCTGGCGTCTGGGCGGATCAGCATTGCCGCCGCCTGCACGGGCCTCGCGCGGGCGGCGCTGGAGCATGCCGCTCGCTACGCCACGCAGCGCACCCAGTTCGGACGCCCCGTCGCCGAGCACGAGATGATCCAGGCCATGCTCGCCGACGCGGCGGTCGCCGTGGAGGCCTCACGGCTGCTGACCTGGCGTGCGGCACGGCTGCGCGATGCCGGCGGCTCGATCAACGCCGCCAGCAGCATGGCCAAGCTGTTCGCGAGCGACACGGCGATGCGGGTCGCCACCGATGCGGTCCAGATCTACGGCGGCGCCGGCTACTCCCGCGACAACCCGGTCGAGCGCTTCATGCGCGACGCCAAGGGCGCGCAGATCTACGAGGGGAGCAACCAGATCCAGCGGCTCATCGTCGCCCAGCAGCTGATCGAGGAGATCCGGAGGTCCGACCGATGATGGAGACCGAGTTCGAGCCCCTTGACCTCCCCGCCGAGCTGCGGGCCGACAACCTCGTGGCCCTCGTCCACAACTCGATGCTGCGCAACCCCGAGAAGGAGGCCCTCCGCTGGAAGCTTCCCAAAACGAAGCGCCAGACCGGCGGCCCGCCGGAGGAGGAGGCGGTGGCCTGGACGAGCACCACTTACCGGCAGACCTGGGACTGGATCACCCAGGTCGCGATGGGGCTCAAGCACCTCGGCATCCGCGACGGCGACCGGATCTCCATCATGAGCCGGACCCGCCCGGCCTGGCTGGCGGCGGACCTCGGCTCCCTCTCGCTCGGGGCCATCACCTGCCCCATCTATCCGTCGGTCGAGCCGAACCAGGCCGCCTACGTGATCAACAACGTTGCAGCTCGGCTCATCTTCGTCGAGAACCTGCAGCAGGCCGCCAAGATCGACCAGGTGCGGGCCGAGTGCCCGTCGCTCGAGCACGTGGTGGTGATCGATGACCGGGGTCGCTTGCCGGAGGGCGCCATCAGCTTCGACGACATCTTCGACCTCTCGACCGCCGACGCCGGCGAGGTCCGCGAATGGTCGCAGACCTGGCGGGGGTACGGCCGCGACAAGGTGGCGACCATCGTGCACACCTCGGGAACGACCGCCAACCCGAAGGGCGTGGTCCTGACCCACGGCAACATCCTGCACAACTTCGAGGGCGGGGTGGCGGCGGTCGACTTCACCGAAAACGACCTCTTCCTTTCGTTCCTGCCCCTCTCGCACATGACCGAGCGCGCGGCCGGCCAGATCGTGCCGCTCGGCCGCGGCTGCACGATCGCGTATGCGGAGCCCGCCATCGAGCGCCTGGCTGCGAACATGGCCGAGGTGCATCCGACCGTGATGGTTGCGGTCCCGCGCCTGTACGAGCGCCTCTACGCGCGCGTCGTCTCGACCGTGGAGGCAGGCCCGCCCCTTCGGCAGCGGATCTTCGCCTGGGCGCTGGGCCTGGGCCGCGCCAAGTACGCCAACCACCTGGCCAAGCAGCCCAACTCGATGTGGCTGCGCCTCCAGCTGAAGGTCGCCGATCGGCTCGTCTTCCACAAGATCAAGGCCCGGACCGGCGGCCGGGTGCGCTACTTCGTGTCGGGCGGGGCGCCGCTGTCACAGGAGATCGGCGAGTTCTTCTACGCGATGGGGATGTTGATCCTCGAAGGCTATGGGCTGACCGAGACGGCGCCCCTCCTCACCATCAACCGACCGGGAGACTTCAAGTTCGGCACCGTCGGACGGCCGGTCGCCGAGACCCGAATCCGGATCGACCCGACGAACGGGGAGATCCTGGCCAAGGGCCCGCAGGTGATGCACGGCTACCTGAACCAGCCTGAGGAGACGGCCCGCGTCATCGACGTCGACGGCTGGTTCCACACCGGTGACATCGGCGAGCTCGACGACGAGGGCCGCGTCCTGATCACCGATCGGCTCAAGAACATCATCGTGCTCGCCAACGGCAAGAACGTGGCCCCGGCGCCGATGGAGATCGCGATCCTCACCAGCCGCTACATCGCGCAGGCCGTGGTCCTGGGCGACAACGAGCCGTACACCGGCGTGCTGGTGGCTCCCGATTTCGACCAGGTCGGTACCTGGGCAGCCGCCAACGGGATCGGCGAGATGCCGCCCGAGCAGCTCGTCGGCGAGAAGATGGTCCAGAAGCTGATCGAGGGCGAGGTCAAGGCCAAGCTCGACGGCTTCGCGATCTACGAGCGCCCACGTCGCGTCGCGCTGCTGCCGCGCCTCCTCAGCGAGGAGGAGGGGGAGCTGACGCCGTCACTGAAGGTGAAGACCCGGGTCGTGGTGGAGAAGTGGGCAGACCGGGTGGCGCACCTGTTCGGGGACGACGACAAGGAGTAGCCCGGCGCCGACCGGCCCCTCGCGTCGTACCATCTGCTCGTGAGCGACGTCTTCATCCTCTCCGCCGCCCGGACGCCCATCGGCAAGTTCCTGGGCGGACTCGCCACGGTGCCCGCCACGGCCCTGGGCTCCGTCGCCATTCGCGCGGCGGTCGAGCGCGCGGCGGTTGCCCCGGACCGGATCGATGAGGTCTTCATGGGCCAGGTCATCCAGGCCGGCGCCGGCCAGGCGCCCGCCCGTCAGGCGGCGCTCGGTGCCGGCCTCCCGAACGGGGTGGGCGCCACCACCATCAACAAGGTCTGCGGCTCTGGCCTCAAGGCGGTGATGCTGGGCGCCGCCTCGATCAGGGCTGGCGACGCCCAGCTGATCGTGGCGGGGGGCATGGAGAACATGAACCTGGGACCCTACCTGCTGCCGGGCGCGCGGGCCGGCTACCGGCTGGGGAATGCCGAGCTGGTGGACGCGACCGTCCACGACGGGCTGTGGTGCGCGATCTGCGACGTGCACATGGGGATGCACGCCGAGCGGGTGGCCGCCAAGCACGAGGTGACCCGCGCCGCGCAGGACGAGTTCGCGGTGCGCTCGCACCAGCGCGCCCTGGCCGCCATCGCAGAGGGTCGCTTCGCCGAGGAGATCGTGCCGGTCGAGGTGCCAGGCAAGAAGGGCCCGACCGTCGTCGACACCGATGAGAACCCTCGCCAGGACACCTCGCTCGAGGCGCTGTCGCGGCTCAAGCCCGCCTTCCAGCCCGATGGCGGAACAGTCACCGCCGGCAACGCCCCAGGGATCACCGATGGCGCCGCTGCCCTGGTCCTCGCCTCCGAGGAGGCGGTCGCGCGCGACGGATTGAAGCCCGTCGCCCGGATCACGGGCTACGCCCAGGCGGACGTTGCCCCGGAGTGGCTCTTCGAGGCGCCGATCGACGGGGTTCGTCGCCTCCTCGAGAAGCTGGATCTGCGGCTCGACGAGTTCGATCTGATCGAGATCAACGAGGCGTTCGCGGCGCAGGTGCTGGCCGATGGCAACGCGCTGGGCTTCGACTGGGATCGGGTCAATGTGAACGGCGGCGCCATCGCGCTCGGCCACCCGATCGGCGCCTCCGGAGCGCGCGTCCTGACGACGCTGCTGTACGAGCTGAAACGCCGCGGCGGCCGGCGTGGCCTCGCCACCCTCTGCCTCGGCGGCGGTGGAGCCGTGGCCCTCGCGGTCGAGATGGTCTGAGAAGCTCCGTCGCTTGACCCGACCCTATAATCGGGCCGCCGCGCTCCGGCCAGCTCCCGCCACAACATCGGTGGAGGCGCCGGACCGCGACCTACTGGAGGCTTGAGAGACAGCACCCATGGCAAGTTCGAATCCAGTCGCCGAGGCGCCGAACATCTGGGCAGTGGCCCAGGCGCAGTTCGATGCCGCGGCCGAGCAGCTCGACCTGGATCCCGGCCTGCGTCGCGTGCTCCGCGTCCCGCAGCGCGAGCTCACCGTCAATTTCCCGGTGACGATGGACGACGGTCACGTGGAGGTCTTCACCGGCTTCCGCATCCAGCACAACGTCAGCCGAGGCCCGGCCAAGGGCGGCATCCGCTACCACCAGGACGTGACGCGCGACGAGGTGCGCGCCCTGTCGATGTGGATGACCTGGAAGTGCGCCGTGGTGAACATCCCGTACGGCGGGGGCAAGGGTGGTGTGATCGTCGACCCCAAGAAGCTGTCGATGCGCGAGCTCGAGGGGCTCACCCGCCGCTTCACGACGGAGATCAGCCCGCTGATCGGGCCTGATCGGGACATCCCGGCCCCTGACGTCAACACGAACGCCCAGGTGATGGCCTGGATGATGGACACCTTCTCGATGCATCGCGGCTACACCATCCCGGGCGTGGTCACCGGCAAGCCGATCGCCATCGGTGGCTCGCTCGGGCGCAACGAGGCGACGGCGCGCGGCGCGGTCTACACCCTCCACCAGGCGAGCAAGGCGCTCGACCTGCCGCTCTCCGGTGCCCGGGTCTCGATCCAGGGCTACGGCAATGCGGGGTCGATCGCCGCCGAGCTGCTCGCGGCCGAGGGCTCGGTGATCGTGGCGGTCAGCGACTCGAGCGGCGGCATCTACAACGCCAAGGGCCTCGATCCGCAGCGCGTCAGCGCCTGGAAGCGGGAGCACGGCACGGTCGTTGGATTCCCCGGCGCCGATGCCGTCAGCAACACCGAGATCCTGGAGCTCGACTGCGAGATCCTGGTCCCGGCGGCGCTCGAGAACCAGATCACCGAGCACAATGCGCCGAGCATCAAGGCGAAGATCGTGGCCGAGGCGGCGAACGGCCCGACCACGCCCGAGGCGGACCAGATCCTGTACGACCGCGGCGTCTTCGTGATCCCGGACATCCTGTGCAACGCCGGTGGCGTGACGGTCAGCTACTTCGAGTGGGTCCAGGACATGCAGTCGTTCTTCTGGACCGAGTCGCGGATCAACGAGAGCCTGCACGAGATCATGGATCGCGCCTTCGAGGACGTGCATCACATGAGCGAGCGCCACTCGGTCCACATGCGGACCGCGGCCTACATGGTGGCGGTGGCCCGCGTCGCCGAGGCCACCACGCTGCGAGGCCTGTACCCGTAAGGAGGTCTCCAGCGTGCTCGACCACGAAGAGCGGTTCCTGTTTCGCGAGGAGATCCTCAACATGGCCAACGCCCTGGCCGAGCCGGGCGCCCTGGACAACGTCGAGGACCTGCTCGCCGATGTCACCACCTCGCCACGCTTCGATAGCGACGTCTTCACCCTCGAGCGCTCACTGCAGGTGATGCTGGGGAGCCGCGCCGGCTCCACCCTGGTGGGGCTGCTGACCGTCACCCGCGAGGTCTTCGACGAGGTGGGGGAGATCGGGCTGACGCCGGAGGTCCAGGAGCGGCTGGTGGGCTGGCGCGCCCGATTCGGCCTGGCGATCGATAACGCCCTGAACTTCCTGAACAACCCCGATGGCATCCAGGGGCACAACTTCGGCACCCAGCTGACGCACGCCGAGGGCGGTCTCACGCTGCAGGGCCGGCTGACGCTGGTCCGCTACAACAACGAGCCACAGTTCTTCATCGCCGATGCCGACGTGCTGCTCAGCATGGCGGCCGACGTGATGGAGCGCCTCGGCGAGCACCTCGAGCCGGAGATGGTCGAGCCTGAGCTGATGGCCAGGCTGCGCGAGGCAGTCGACCTGATCGAGCGGCGCGGCAAGCCGCGGGGGTGAGCGCCGGCCAGCGGGTCTTCCTGGCGGCGACCGGTCAGAACCGCGGCAAGACGACCGCATCGCTGGGCCTCACCGCGGCGATCATCGGCCGGGGATCGAGGACCGGCTTCATCAAGCCGGTCGGGCAGCGGTACCTGGTCGTGGACGGGACCCGGGCCGATGAGGACGCCGTCCTGATGAAGGCGGTCTTCGACCTCCCCGATGCCCTCGACGACATGAGCCCGGTGACCCTGCCGCGCCACTTCACCACCGACTACATCATGGGCAAGGTCGATGGCGACCTCGCCCATGACGTGACCGAGGCGGCGGAGCGCGTGGCCGCGGGGAAGGACCTGCTCGTCATCGAGGGGACCGGCCACGCGGGGGTCGGCGCGGTGGTGGGCCTCTCGAATGCGCGCGTGGCGGCGCTCCTCGACGCGCCGGTGGTGATCGTCAGCGAGGGCGGCGTCGGGCGTCCGATCGATGAGATCGTGCTCAATCACGCCCTCTTCGAACGCGAGGGGGTGCGGGTCATCGGCGCGGTCGTCAACAAGGTGGA
>Ga0070698_100001421_pt1 | contig 26508 bp, 14 predicted proteins | sample KBSK1502metaG_FD_65477 | JGI IMG/M metagenome (GOLD analysis project Ga0070698, IMG submission 65477) | Corn, switchgrass and miscanthus rhizosphere microbial communities from Kellogg Biological Station, Michigan, USA - KBS K1-50-2 metaG | ecosystem: Host-associated > Plants > Roots >... | reverse complement strand
GCCTCCCGCTCCGATCGGACCGCTGCTCCCGAGCAGCGAGAACGCGAGCGTCGTAAACACCAGGCCACCCGCCCCCGCGCCCGCCAGCAGGACCGTCCGTCCCTTCGCCAGGCGCCGCACGTCGAGCGACGCGACCGCGTTGCTCGGGAGCACGATGGTCTCGCCCGCCCACGGCACGTCGTTGCCCCGCTTGAGCTCGACCGAGGCCACGGACACGACGACCCCCGCGTCGCCGGTTCCGAGGTAGCGCCCCCGCACCACGAACACGTCGGGCCCGAGATAGCGCGCCAGATCTGCCGAGCCCGCCTCCGTGAGCGTGGCCGCCACGTAGCTGCCCTGGTCGGGGGTCGGTGCCGTGAGCGGGTGGTAGTCGTAGCATCCCGCGGCCACGCACAACGCGGTCGTGAGCAGCGGCACCCGCCTCATGGAAGCGCGTCGCTGCCCTGGCACGCGTGCACGTCCCCCTTGTTGCGGAAGCCGTGCGTCGCAAGCTGGACGCTCGGATCCGGGATGTTGGTGTTCGTGTTGCGCTCCGCCTGCGGGTAGTACAGTCGCCCGGGGACGTGGGTGAACCCCTGCCCGTTCGAAACCGGGGTGATCGCCGGAACGCACGTGCGGCGGTAGTCGTTGATCGTCTCGATGTTCTGGAACAGCGCGACGTACTTCTCCATCATCACGGTGTCGCGCAGCGCCGCCGCGCTCAGACCGCTCGCGACCGCGGGCAGCGGCACCGTGGCGAGCTCGTTGTTGAGATGCACGCGTGCGCTCGCCGTGTCGCCGGTGGCGGCGTACGCCTCCGCCAGGATCAGCTCGTTCTCGGCCCAGCTCACGTAGGGAATCCGCGCGTCCGCGGCGAACCGCGGCGGCAGGCACGCGAAGTTCGAAATCGAGTCGGGGTTCACGACGACGTTGAAGTCGTCGCCGCCGTATCCGCCCAGGGCGTTGAGACAGAAGTACGCGGCCCGCCGCGGATCATTGCGGGCGTTCATGTAGTCCGCGAGGGCCTTGCCCGCCTCGAGGTCCGTGCCGAACCCCGAGCTCACCTGGAACTGGCTCCACATGTTCCGCTCGGCCGTCACCTTCGTGTGGAACGAGCGGAGGTCGCCCTGGCCGGTCGGATCGCCGATGCCGTTGAGCGCCGCGGCGATGGCCGCCGTGTACGCCGGCACTCCCAACGACTCCGCCGTGTGCATGTAGTAGCGGGCCTTCAGGGTGTAGGCCACCCTGGTCCACTTGGCCCGCAGCGTCGCCACGGATTGATCGCCGCCAGCGTTGAAGATGAGGTCCACGTTCCCCGGCCCCGCCCCCAGTCCGCTCGCGAGCTCGGTGATCGCTTCGCTCAGCGACGTCTGCAGCGAGCCCAGGATGGCGAACCGACCGTCGAGGGGAGGATTGGTCGCGTTCGTGTCGACCTGAGAATAGGGAATGTCGCCCCACAGGTCGGATGCGGTGCCGATGGTGAGGGCCTCCCACACCTTCGCGATGCCGACCCAGGTGGAGTCGCCTGCCGCCCGGGCGAGCGCCTTCACGCGCCGGATGTCGACCAGCCCGCCGCCGCCGTACACTTGGAGCCAGTCGCCGAAATTGGCGGCAATGTTGGACGTTTCCCCGAACACGTATTGGCCGGCCTGTTGCACGAACCGGCCGTTGGCCGCGCCGCACGCCTGCACCCACTCGCACGTCATCATGGCCGCGGTGGCTTCCTGGAACGTGAACTGGCCCGCCTGCACGCCGACGAACAGCGGCTGGATCGCCGCCGCCGTCGGGAGGTTCGGGTTCTCGGAGAGCTTGTTTCCCGTGAGGAACGCGTCACAGCCCGTCGTTCCGAGGAGCAGCCCCAGTGAGACGAGCGCGACATCGGTGTTGCGACGCATATGTCGGTCTCCTCGGGTTAGTGGTTGAGGGTGACGGAGAACGCGAACGAGCGTGTCTGCGGGTTATTGAAGTAGTCGACGCCGCCGGCACCGAGGCCGCCGGAAATCGCCCCGCCCAGGTTCGTCTCCGGGTCGTAGCCGGTGTAGCTGGTCCAGGTGTGCAGGTTGCGGCCCGACACGCGCAGGTCGATGCTCGAGAAGCCGAGCGAGCGCTGTACCCAGGGCGCGTCGAGCGTGTAGGTCAGCGAGATCTCCCGGAGCTTCACAAAGCCGGCGTTCTCGATACACGGCTCATCGATCCCCAGGAACGGGCAGCCGACCACGTCGCGATACCAGTACTCGCCGATCGACGCCGGGACGCCGGCCCCGGGCCCGACGACGGGACCGTCGTACCAGCCGCCCTGGCCGAAGATCTTCGTGTTGCCGGTGCAGCCGGTTTCGGTTCGGGCCGTGCAGACGGCCCGCTGCTGGGTGTCCTGGTGGGTGCCGTAGCTCCACAACGCACCTTTGGTGCCGTTCCAGATCTGCCCGCCGTGCCGGATGTCGAGCAGGCCGGAGATCTGGATCTTGCGGTAGCGGAACGACGAGCGCACGCTGCCGGTCCAATCGTAGTTCGGGTCCTGCACCAGACGCGGATCGGGGTCCTGTAACGGGAAGCCGTTCGGGTCGACGTAGAGCGCGCCCCGCGGGTGCCCCTGGCACACGGCGCCGAGGCTGTCGGTGCCGCCCCCGGCGACGGCGACCACGTTGGTGGTGCCGTTGGACACGCCGCACCGCAGAAAGCCGCTGCCCAGGTACACGCCGATGGGCTGGCCGACCATGGCGATCTGGTTGTTGAAGTCGCCGATCACGATGAACTGCTCGCCCGCGCCGAGCGACAGCACCTTGTTGCGGTTGCGGGCCCACTGCAGGCCCACGTCCCACCCGTAGTCGGCCCGCACGAGCGGCCGCATGTTGAGCGACACCTCCCAGCCGCGGTTCTGAATCGAGGCCGCATTCGACCCCTGCGCGAAGTAGCCGGTGGACACGGGGAGGGGCTCGGGCAAGATCACGTCGCTGGACTTCTTGTCGTACCAGGTGATGCTGGCGTCGGCCCGATCCTTGAAGAAGCCGAGATCCAGGCCCGCTTCGAATTCCTTGGAGCGCTCGGGCTTGAGCGACGGGGCCGCCTTCAGCTCGGAGCGCGTCACCATGCCCCCCAGGCCGTTCTGGGTGGGCGTGTTCGCCGTGCCTTGCGAGATGCCCGTCCCAAGAAGCGCCTCGGTCAAGGTCTGCGACGTGAAGTAGGGCAGAGGCTCCTGGCCGGCCTGCCCGTAAGCGACGCGGGCCTTGCCGTACGACAGCCACGACTGCTCACCCAACGCCTTGGTGAATTCCCACGCCGCGCTTCCCTTGGGAAACCAGCTCCGCAGGTTGCTGCGGCCGAACGTCGAGGATCCGTCGTTCCGCACCGCCGCCGTCAGGTACAGCTGGCTCTCGATGTCGAGCGTCCCCTGCCCGAACCAGGAAGCGTCGTGGATCACCTGCTCCTGGTCGCTCACCGGGTCGCGGCTGACGGTGTTGGATGCCTTGAACGGCTGCGGCGCGACCAGCGTGCGGCCCACGTTGCCGAGCTGACGCTGGTTGCGCGTGTTGAGGTTCTGCCCGAGCGTGACCGTGCCGCCCAGGCTGGGGTTCAGCGTGTACGTCGCCGTGGCGGTGACGTTATGATCGATCGCGTAGTTGACGATCTTCCCCTCGATCACGCGCCCTTGGATGCACGGCGCCGCCGACGTTATGGCGCAGCCCTCGAGCCGCTCGTCGGTCGCATAGTCCGCGCCCAGCGTGTAGTTGAGCTTGAGCCAGGGGGTCGCCAGGTACTCCGCGTTCACGTTGCCATAGACGCGTCCCACGTTGGAAGAGTTCTGCGCTTGGAAGATGGTCCACAACGGGTTGTCGAACGTGCGATCATCGAGCAGCGAGGCGTCGGTCGGATGCTGCAGCCGGTAGGAGCGCTGCTGCACGGTGCCGTTGGGCGTGACCACGAAATAGGGATAGTTGTTGAAATCGGGCGGCGTGCGCAGATCGCCCAGCTGCACGCCGTTGGTGTTGTTGCCACGCTGGATGTACTTGGCGCGGCTGTCGGCAAAAGCCAGGTCGCCGCCCAGCCGGAGATTGTCGGCGACGCGATGTGTTCCCTTGAAGCGCACGGACGTGCGGGAGAAGTAGTTGTTCGGCCCGATGATCACGCCCTGGTCGTACGCGTTGCCGCCCGAGAGATAGAACGTGGTGCGGTCGTTGCCCCCCGAGACGGTGAACCCGTTGTCGAGGGTGTGGCCCACGCGGTACAGCTCGTTCGCGTGGTCGAACACCGCCCCGCCGGCCGGGATCGCCGGCCCCCACGACCGCCCGCAGATGCCGGACCCGGGCTGATCGCAGGTACCGCCGAGCGACGTGTCGGCGTGCACCCCGCGGCTGCCGAGGCCGTAGCTGGTTTGCAGGGGATAGCTGTGGTTGATGTCGTTGAATGCGGTGGACGACCGGAAGGTGAAGTGCGTCGGCCCGGAGCGGCCCGACTTGGTGGTGATGAGCACCACCCCCGCCGCCGCGCGCGCGCCGTAGATCGCGCTCGCCGCCGGGCCCTTCAGGATCTCCACCGACTCGATGTCGTTGGGATTGATGTCCGCCGCCCGGTTGGTCGCCACCGTGCCTTCGGTCTCGCCGACCTGCGCGAGGGTGCCGCCGGCGTCGTCCGGTCCGTTGAAGTTGGACGTCGAGAAGGTCGAGTTGTCGATCGGCACGCCGTCCACCACGAACAGCGGCTGGTTCGAGCCGAGGATGGAGCTGGTGCCCCGGATATTGATGTAGGAGCCCGCGCCGGGATCACCCGATTGCTGCACGACGGTCACGTTGGGCGCCTTGCCGGCGAGCGCCTGGACCATGTTCGCCTCGCCGGCCCTTTGAATCACGTCGGACGAGACGTTGTTGCGGACATTGCCGAGCTTTTCGGTCTGGGTGGCGGTGCCGGCCCCGGTCACCACCACTTCACCGAGCTGCAGGGGGTTGGCGGCGAGCACGAAGTCGTGCGTCACGCCTCCCGCGCTGAGCGTCACCTGGGCGCTCTGCGACTTGTATCCCAGACGCCGCGCCAGCAGCGTGACCGTCTGCCCCGACACCCGCGCACCCGGCACCACGAGCGAGTAGGCGCCATCGTCACGGCTCAGGGCGCCCAGCCCGAGCGTCGGGAGCGCGACCTCGACCTGCCCCAGGGGGAGCCCCGCGTCGCTCGTCACCTTCCCGGTCATGGTCACCGGCTCCTGGGCGTGCGCGCGGGCCGCGACCAGACCCGCGAGTCCGGCTGCGGCCAACCAGCCTCGAACGATCAAGCGCATGATGGGTCCTCCTGCGATGACGGGATGGGAGGGGCTCCTCGACTCCCGTCACGCTAGGAACCCGAGCTGGGGGGCGCGACCGATTTGCGACGAGCCGCGACTTCCGCACGACGGACGTCCGCCGTCGCGACGACGAAATCGCGCACGCAAAAACCAAACCCGACGCTCGCGCGCCGGGTTGGTCGGTCGGGGGAGTGGCCGTCACGCTCTCCGCGCGACCCGAACAGCACGCTCTTTTCGGTGAGCGCGTGCGCAGCTTAGTCACGATTGCCCTGCGAGCAAACGACCGTGCGACGAGTGGTGCGTCACGCGCGCCAAGACGCCCGGCGCGCGCGACGGGGTGCGGGCCCTAAATGGTGCGGCCGAGCCGTCGCTCGAGATTCTCGCGATAGCCGCGCGACAGCTTGAGCGACATGCCGCCGTGCAGCACCACGACGTACTCGCCGCGGAAGAACGGCTGCAGCTCTTTGACCTTCTCGAGGTTCACGATGGTCGAACGGTGGATCCGCACGAACCGCGCCGGGTCGAGCTGGCTCTCGAGGTTTTTCATGGTCTCGCGCAGCAGATGCCAGCTCTTCCCCACGTGAATGCGCACGTAGTCGCCCTCCGCGTCGATCCAGTCGATCTCCGCCGCCCGCAGCAGCGTGACGGTCCCGCTGGCCTTGACCAGCAGGCGATCGAGGTAGCGCGGCCGACTGCGCCGCGGCCCCGAGTCGGGGCCGTAATGCTCGAGCAGCGCGGCGAGCTTGCCGGACAGCTCTCCCATGCGGCCTTGGCGCACTTGCCGCTTGGCGCGGTCGAGCGACTCGCGGAACCGCTCGTCCGTGAAGGGCTTGAGGAGATAATCGATCGCGTGCACCTCGAAGGCGCGCAGCGCGTACTGGTCGTAGGCCGTCACGAACACGAGCGCCGGCGCCTGCTCCAGGTCCACCTCGCGCAGCACGTCGAAGCCGTCGAGCTCGGGCATCTGCACGTCCAGGAACACCAGGTCGGGCGCGCCGGCGCGGATCGCCGCCGCGGCCGTCCGCCCGTCGGCGCACTCGCCCGCGATCACGATCTCGGGATCGGCGGCGAGCAGGTGCCGCATCCCCTCGCGCGCCGCGGGCTCGTCGTCGACGATCAGCGTGCGGATCGGCTGCATCGCCGTCAGGCCCCCCCCTTCCCCGCCCACTCCGCGACCGCGAGCCGGAACGGCACGACGACCCGCGCCACCGTCCCGCCGTCCTCCGCGCTCACCACCTCGAACGAGGCCGCGTCGCCGTACAGCTGCCGCAGCCGCTCGCTCGTGTTCACGAGGCCGACGCCGCGGCTGTCGCGGCTCATCCCGCCCGAGACCAGCCCGGAGCCGTCGTCCCGGACGGTGAGGTGGAGACTGCCGGCGATGCGCCGGGCGGAGATCAGCAGCCGGCCCGTGGTGGGACGGGGCGCGATGCCGTGGCGGATCGCGTTCTCGACGAGCGGCTGGAGAATGAGATACGGAACGCGCGCATCGAGCGTGTCCGGCTCCGCATCGACCACCGCCTTGAGGCGGTCGCGGAACCGGACCTGCTCGACGTCCAGGTAGCTGCGCAGGAACTCGAGCTCCTGCTTGAGCGGCACCTCTTGCGTGCCGGCGCCATCGAGCACGCGCCGCAGCAGGTCGCCCAGCCCCGCCACGACCTGGACGGCGAGCGCGTCCTGGCCGGTGCGCACGAGCTGGCCGATGGTGTGCAGCGCATTGAAGAGGAAGTGCGGCTCCAGCTGCATCTTGAGCGCCTGGAGTCGCGCCTCCGCGAGCTGCGCTTCGAGCTGCGAAGCACGCAGCTCCCGCTCGCGCAGCCGGCGATAGTGCGTGACGCCGTAGTCGCTCGCGACGATCGCCCAGTAGAGCCAGCAATCGGACGGGAACCACCATACCGCGGACCGCAGGGCGGTCATGAGGATCGGTCCGTCGTCCGGCATCGGACCGCGCACCCAGCGCCCGTTCACGGTCACCAGCAGCACTTCCAGGAACACCGCGACGGCGCTGGCAACCAGGTTCACGGCTACGCCGCGCGGCCAATGCGAACCCTCGAACGGCGGGTAGCGACGCGCCAGCCAGATGGTCGCGGGACTGAACACGGCCCATACCAGCGCGCCCGGCATGTTGAGTCGCAAGGCCGTCAGGAACGGCGTGGGCTTGGTCCCGAGGCTCGTGTACCACGTCACCTGCGTGGCCAAGAGCAGACCCCAGGCGGTCCAGATCGCCAGGTTGACCCACCAGCGCGGATACGAGGCAGTGGGCGTGGCGCGCGATTCCATCGGTGGAGTATACGGGGGATCCGGGACGTCGGGCCAAGGGGTCGGACGCCGGTACGACGAAATGCCGCCAGGGAGCGACGAAACGACGCCCCAACGCGACGAACGCCTCAGGGTGGGGGGGCGGTCCGCTCCTTGAGCATCGTCCTGATCAGCTCCAGCAACTCGGCGGCCTCGAACGGCTTCGTGATGAACCGATCGGCCCCGAGTGAGGTGGCGTGTCCGGCGACGTCGAGCGCTCCCGCGCTCTTGGTCCCGGACATCGCGAGAATTTTCACCCCCGGCCACTCGCGGCGCAGCCGGCCGATCGTCTGTAACCCCCCCTGCCCCGGCATGAAGATGTCGACGATTACGAGGTCGGCGGCGTGTCGCTCGTAGGCGCGGACGCCCGCGTTGCCGTCGGCGGCCTGGCGCACGTCGTGCCCGGCGTGCTCCAGATGCTTGGTGAGCGCCTGCCGTAGCGTGACGTCGTCGTCGATGATCACGACTCGGGCCATGGATGGCGTTACAGTTCAATTGTGCCCTGGAGATACAGGCGTGCCTTGCCGGCGATCTTTACGCGATCGCCCGCGATCTTGCACCGCACATATCCCCCGCGAGCACTCAGCTGTTGCCCGCGCAACGCCTGCTTACCGAGCCGCGCGGCCCAATACGGTGCGAGTGTACAGTGTATCGAGCCGGTAGCGGGATCCTCAGGAATGCCAATGGAGGGGGCAAAGAATCGGCACACGTACTCCACGTCACCCTCGCCGGGAGCGGTCACGATCGTACCCCCGATCCCGCTGGCGAGTTTGGCAAGACCAGCAATGTTGGGCGAGAGCGCTCGGACTTGCTCGGCGTGATCCACCACGACGAGGTAATCACGCGATCTCATGACCTGCGCCGTTTTGAGGCCTAAAGCCGGTAACAGTTCGGCCGGCGTCTCACACGGCTGGGGCGGTCTGGCGGGAAAGTCCAGTTCAAAGCCATCCTGTTCACGGGCCACGGTTAACACGCCACTGCGGCTGTGGAAGCGAACCGGCCATGCGGTGTGTTGCCGCAGGGCCAGCACATAGGCCGATGCCAGGGTCGCATGTCCGCAGAGATCGTCTTCCACTGCCGGTGTGAACCAGCGCAGGTCGAAATTACCATCGGCGCGAGGAACGACAAAGGCCGTCTCGCTGTGCCGGTTCTCCGCGGCAATCTGCTGCATGGTCCTGTCCGGGAGAAAAGCGGAAAGCATGCATACACCGGCGGGATTGCCTGCGAAGAGCTCTCCCGTAAATGCATCCACGTGATAGTACGGAATTGGCATGTCGGGCTCCACTTCAGGCCAGGGAAGGTGAGAGTCCATACTGGCAGGCGCAAGTCTCCAGCGGCGGCAAGCGGTATCGGGGTGATATTGGCGCGTCCCCGACGCTCGCGTACTTGCTCGCCGTTTGGATATGGTGTCAATTCTGATACTGCACGTGTGACGGCGGACATTCCTCTCGCATCCGTCGACCAAGACCTGCTGCGGGTGGCTCATGACAAAACGCAAACTGCCTCTGCCGCTTGCGCTTCTGTTGCTCGCCACCTGCACGGAAAACCCGACGCAGAATGGCGCGACGAATCCTCAGTCTGTGGCTGTGTTTACGCAGCACAACGACAACACCCGGTCCGGCTGGAACGACAACGAAACCGCGTTGACCACCAGCAATGTCAACGTGCAACAGTTTGGCGCCGTGTTCACGCTGCCCGTGGACGATCAGGTGTATGCCCAGCCGTTGGTCGTTGGCCATGTCGCCGTCGGGGGCGGCTACCATAACGTCGTGTACGTCGCCACGGTCAACAACACGCTGTATGCCTATGACGGAGACAACGGCCAACTGTACTGGCAAGCAAGCTTCACGGCGCCGGGCATGCGGCCGCCGGCACACAGCGACATGACAGGGGCCTGTGGTGGCTCGTACCAGGATTTCAGCGGCAATATCGGGATCGTCGGCAGCCCGGTGATCGATGCCGCGAGGGGGACGCTGTATTTCGTTGCGCGCAGCACCACGGGCAGCACGTTCGTTCAGTACCTGCACGCCGTGAACATCGTCGACGGGAATGAAATGGCCGGCAGCCCGAGAGCAATCACCGCCACCTACAGCGGGAATGGAGACGGCAGCGTCAACGGCGTGATTGCATTTGATGCCCAGCGGCAGAATCAGCGTCAGGGATTAACGCTGCTCAACGGCTTCGTATACGTGACGTTTTCATCCCACTGCGATTGGGGGCCGTATCATGGCTGGATCCTGGGATACGACGCCGCGACGTTGCAGCAACAGGTTGTCTACAATGCCACGCCCAACGGATACGCCGGAGGCATGTGGGAAAGCGGAACCGGCATGGCCGCTGATGCGGCGGGCAACCTGTATGTGGTGACGGGCAACGGAACGGTGGGGGATAGCGCTGATCCGACGAGCCCGACGAATCGCGCCGAAAGCGCCCTGAAACTCACACCGGCGGGGTCGACCCTGCGCGTGGCGAGCTACTTCACTCCCTACGATTACCAGTATCTCAATGCCAACGACCTGGATTACGGCAGCATGGGTGGGTTCTTGATTCCCAATTCAGGCTATTACTTGACCGGGGCCAAAGACGGGAAGCTGTATCTGTTGAATAAGGATGCCATGGGCGGGTACTCACCGTCCACCGACCAGGTGCAACAAGTCGTCCAGTTGCGCATCGACGCCAACATGCATTGTCAGACGGCGTACTACCAGAGCAGCTCGCAGGCATTCATCTACGTTTGGTCCGAAAACGATCAGTTGCGCGCCATCCCGTTCAACCGCGCCAGCAACCTGTTGGATATACAGGGCCAGGCTGTTTCCAGCGGATTGGGACCGACCGGCCAAAGCGGGGCGGTCTTGTCGGTTTCGTCGAACGGCTCCAAAGACGGGACGGGGATTCTGTGGGCCTCGTATGCGTTCAGCGGTGACGCCGAGCATACCGTGAGCCCCGGCATTTTGCGGGCGTTTGACGCGAATGACATCACCAAAGAGCTGTGGAACAATCGGCAGAATATTTCGCGCGACGGATCGGGCAATTACGCGAAATTTTCATCTCCGACGATAGCCAACGGACACGTGTACCTGCCGACGTTCTCGAACCATGTCGTCGTCTACGGATTGCGGTAGCATGGCGCAGCATCGGGGGCACGCCGATGCGGCCGTCTAGCGGTCGCCTCTCGCTCGCCCTGAGCCTCACCCTGCTTGGGTGTAACCGAGCCTCCACGCCCGCTGCGGCCGGCGTCGCCCCGTTCACGAGCGCGAACCCGTTCGCGAGCGCCAGCACGCTGCCGTACCAGGCGCCACCGTTCGACCGGATTCATGACGGCGACTATCAGCCTGCGCTGGAGGAAGGGATGCGCCGCCAGTTGGCCGAGGTCGCGGCGATCGACGCCGACACCGCGGTACCCAGCTTCGACAACACCATCGTCGGGTTGGAGCGCTCGGGTGCCCTGCTCACGCGCGCGTTCAAGGTGTTCAACGCGATGACGCAGGCGAACACCGACGACACGCTGCAGCGGGTGCAGGCCCAAGAGGCGCCGCGGCTCGCGGCGCATCTCGACGCGATTCACCTGGACGACACGCTGTTCCACCGCGTGCAGAGCGTGTACGAGCGGCGCGCCGATCTCGGTCTCGATTCGGTGCAGCACTTTCTGGTGGAGCGCTATTACCGCGACTTCGTCCGAGCCGGCGCGCTGCTCGCGGATTCGGCTAAGACGCGGCTGCGCGCCCTGAACCAAGAAGAGTCGAGGCTCGCGACCGATTTTCAGAACCGGCTGCTCGCGGCCACGAAGGCCGGGGCCATCGTCGTGAGCGACAAGGGTGCGCTCGATGGCCTGAGCGACGCCGCGATCGCCGCCGCCGCCGAAGCGGCCCGCCAGCGGAAGCTCGAGGGCAAGTGGGTGCTGCCGCTGCAAAACACGACCCAGCAACCCGCCCAGGCCTCGCTCCGCAACCGGGCGCTGCGGGAACGGCTGTTCGTCGCGTCCACGACCCGCGCCGAGCGCGGCGACTCGAACGACACGCGGGAGATCGTCAAGCGGCTGGCCCAGCTCCGTGCCGAGCGCGCCCAGCTGCTCGGCTTCCCGAGCCTCGCCGCCTACGTCCTCGACGACCAGATGGCGAAGACACCTGACGCCGCGATGAAGCTGCTCACCGATCTGGTGCCGGCGGCGACGGCTCAGGCCCATCGCGAAGCGACGAAGCTGCAGGCCATGATCGACGCCCAGCACGGCGGCTTCAAGCTCGCCCCCTGGGACTGGCAGTACTACGCCGAGCAGGTGCGCAAGGCGGACTACGCGCTGGACGAGTCGCAGCTCGCGCCCTACTTCGAGCTCGATCGCGTGCTGCAGGACGGCGTCTTCTTCGCCGCGAACCGGCTGTACGGCCTGACCTTCAAGCCGCGCACGGACCTTCCGGTGTACCGTCCCGACGTCCGGGTGTTCGAGGTGTTCGACGCCGACGGCACGTCGCTCGCCCTCTGGTACTGCGACTACTTCAAGCGCGACAACAAGAGCGGCGGCGCGTGGGAAGACTCGTTCGTGGACGGCGCCGGAGTGCTCGGTACCAAGCCCGTCGTCTTCAACGTCGCAAACTTCACGAAGCCCGCCCCGGGTCAGCCGGCCCTGCTGCGGTACGACGACGTGAAGACGATGTTCCACGAGTTCGGGCACGCGCTACACGCCATGCTCACCCGCGTCGAGTACCCGCGGCTCGCCGGCACCAACGTGCCGACGGATTTCGTGGAGTTCCCCTCGCAGTTCAACGAGCACTGGGCGCTCGAGCCCACCGTCCTCGCGCACTACGCGAAGCATTACCAGACCGGGCAGCCGATGCCGCGGGCGCTGGTCGACAAGATCAAACGGGCCCGTACCTTCGATCAGGGATTCGCCACTACCGAGTACGTCGCCGCCGCGCTGCTCGACATGGCGTGGCACACCTTGCCGGTGGGGCCGGAACAGCGGGATATCGACGCCTTCGAGGCCCAGGCGCTCAAGCGGTTCGGCGTGGACGTGCCCGAGGTGCCACCGCGCTATCGCACCAACTACTTCGCGCACATCTGGAACGGCGGGTACTACGCCGGCTACTACGCGTACCTGTGGAGCGAGGTGCTGGACGACGACGCCTACGCCTGGTTCACCGAGCACGGGGGTATGACCCGGGCCAACGGCCGGCGCTTCCGCGACATGATCCTGGCGCGGGGAGGCACGGGCGACACGGGTGCGCTGTATCGTGCGTTCCGCGGCCGCGATCCGAACGTGGGGCCGCTGCTCGAGGAGCGGGGACTGCGGACGGATCGGGCGGTCCGGTGAGGCGGCGCCGCCGCTTGGCGGCAGAGCCCGTGCTTTGTGCGAAACCTGTGCGAGGTGAGTGAAGCCGCTAGCGAGGAGGACCGAAGCGCGCCATACCTAGGGGGTGTCCGGCCTGACGGTCAGGACCCGGTAGGACGAGCTGCGGCTCGGGCCTGCGACGCCGGACACCGATCCCGGCATCCAATGAGAAACGCCCCCTCGGAGGCCGTCCATGCTGCTCGCGGTGCTGCTGCAGGCCTCAGCCCCCGACTCCAGTGCCTTGCGCCACCCCAACGGCGTCGTGCCCCCGGTCGCGACGGCGGTGCGCGCCGGGCGCGCGCCCGTGGTGGACGGCCGTCTCGACGACGCGGCGTGGGCGCTGGCCACTCCGGTCACCGCTCTGACCCAGAGCGACCCCAAGGAAGGGCAGCCGGCGACCGAGCGTACCGAGGTGCGCTTTGTCTACGACGGTGACGCGCTCTACATCGGGGCGCGGATGTTCGATCGCGAGCCGCGGAAGATCGCGCACCACCTCGGCCGGCGTGACTCGTTCACGCAGAGCGACGACATCCGGATCCTGCTGGACAGCTATCACGATCACCGCACGGCGTTTCGGTTCATCGTCACGCCAGACGGGGTGCGCGGCGATCTGCAATTCGGGGACGACGGCAACTTCGCCGACGACTCGTGGGACCCGGTATGGGAAGCCGCCGCGCACATCGATTCGCTTGGGTGGACCGCCGAGATGCGGATTCCGCTTTCACAACTGCGCTTCTCGCACGCCCGCGACCAGGTGTGGGGGCTCCGGATCGTGCGGACGATCCTTCGCAAGAACGAGACGGACATCTTCCCGTTCGTCCACAAGACCGACGGCGGCTTCGTGTCGCGGTTCGCGCACCTCGTGGGCCTCCGCGACTTGAGCGACCCCAGACACGTCGAGTTGCTCCCCTACACCCTGGCGAGTGGCACCTACCAGACCGCCATCCCCGGCGACCCGTTCGCCCCCGCGAGCGACTACACCGGGAAAGCCGGGCTCGACCTCAAGTACGGCATCACCTCGAACCTCACTCTGGACGCGACCCTCAACCCCGACTTCGGACAAGTCGAGATCGATCCAGCGTTCGTGAACCTCTCGGCGTTCGAGCAGTTCCTCCCCGAGCACCGGCCGTTTTTCGTGGAGGGCGCCGACATCTTCAACTTCGGTGGGGGCTCGGGCGGGTTCCTGCAGTTCGGCAACGCGCCACAATTCTTCTACTCCCGGCGCATCGGGCGGGCCCCGGAGGGCTCGCCGACGTCGTCGGGGCAGTTCGTCGACATGCCGCAACACACGACGATCCTCGGCGCAGCGAAGCTCACGGGCCGCACGCTGAGCGGTTGGTCCGTCGGCGTGCTCGACGCCCTCACCACGCTCGCACAGGCGACGGTGCTGGACACCACCACCGGCAGCCGGCTCCACGATGACGTCGAGCCGACCACGAACTACTTCGTCGCTCGGGTGCGACGTCAGTTCAACGGCGGCAACGACGGCTTTGGCTTCATCGCCACCGCGGCGGAGCGCGCGATCCACGCGCCCGCGTTGGACGTGTTGCGCAGCGCCGCCTACGACTGGGGCATGGATGCGCGGCATCGTTGGCACAACAACACCTACGGCGTCGCCGCCGACCTCGGGGCGTCCTACGTCACGGGCGATACGGCGGCGATCAACGCCGCGCAGCTCTCGTCGGCGCGCTACTACCAGCGACCCGACGCCAATCTGCATTACGATCCGACGCGCACGTCCCTCGCCGGCGTGACGGGCGACCTCTACATCGACAAGCTCGCGGGCGCGTGGCTGTGGGGCGCCGCGGTGAGCACCACGACCCCGGGGTTCGAGGTCAACGACCTCGGCTTTCAGCACCGCGTGGACCGCATCGCCAGCGGCTACTACGTGGCGCGGCACTGGACCAAGCCCGGCCCGGTGTTCCAGGAAGCGACCGCGGTTCTGCAGCTCGCGCCGAGCTGGAACTACGAGGGCGACCCGATTCAACGCCAGGTCTTCTTCAGCGGATTCGGCACGTTCAGAAATTTCTGGTTTTTCAACTTCTTTGGCGGGTACGGACTCACGGTCGTGGACGACCGGCTCACGCGCGGTGGCCCGCGTGCCCTGATGCCCCGCAACTTCAACGGCGGCGGCGGCATCCAGACCGATCAGCGCCACGCCGGCTCAGGGGCCTTCTTCTTCAATTATTCCCACGACGTGTCTGGGGGGTGGAGCTTGAACCTGAACCCCACGATCGAGTACCGGCCGTCCAGCGCTATCGACTTTTCCGTCGGCCCGAACTACAACGTCGCGCGCAGCACGGCGCAGTATGTGCAGAGCGTCAGCGATCCGCTCGCGACTGCCACCTACGACGGCCGCTATGTGTTCGCCGAGCTCCGGTCGCACGAGCTCGATCTCACGCTGCGCGTGAACGCCACGCTGTCGCCCGCCCTGTCCGTGCAGCTCTATGCCCAGCCGTTCACGTTCGCCGGCGCCTACTCGAGCTTCAAGGAACTGGCGCAGCCGCGCACCTATCAGTTCCGCACCTACGGCCAGGCGGCGGGGACGACGATCGCCTACGACTCCGCGAGCGCGACGTACACCGTTCATCCCGACGGCGCTCAACCGACCGACTCGTTCTTCATCACCAACCCGGACTTCCGGGTGCGCTCGCTCAACATCAATGCGGTGCTGCGCTGGGAGTACCGGCCCGGCTCGACGTTGTTCGTGGTGTGGACGCAGCGGCGCTCGGGGTCCTTCCCCGATCCCAGCTTCGACGTGGGGCGCGACTTCGGGCGTGACCTCCTGCTCGACCGTCCGACCAACGTCCTGTTGGTCAAGCTCAGCTACTGGCTCAGCGTCTAGGGCACTCACTGGGCTTGCTATGCCCAGGGAGCCTGCCCTACGTTCTCGGCATGTCGCCGCCCGCGATCATGACCGCGGATGAACTGCTGCGGATTCCCCACAAGCACGCGGAGCTCGTGCGCGGCGTGCTCGTCGTCCGCGAACCGCCCGGCCTGCGTCACGGCCGGATTGCTGTCGAGCTCGGTGGCGCCCTCGCCGCCCACGTGCGTACCAACGGCCTCGGCCGCGTGTACGTAGAGAGTGGCTTCAAGCTCGCGTCAAATCCGGATACTGTCCGCGGGCCCGATGTCTCCTTCATCGGGAAAGCCCGTCTGCCTGACCCGGAGCCCGTCGGCTTTCCGGAGCTCGCTCCAGACCTCGTTGTCGAGATCCTCTCACCAGACGACCGACCGGGAGAAGTACTGGGTAAAGTGGCCGACTGCCTCTCCGCAGGGACCCGGCTCGTCTGGGTCATCGATCCGGAGCGCCGCCTGGCCCGGATCTACCGCGCCGACGGCACCGAGGAAGTCGTGACCGCCGAGCAAGCGCTCGATGGCGAGGACGTGGTTCCCGGCTTCGCCTGCCCGCTCGCAACCATTCTGTAACGCCAGATCAGGCCCCGCCGCCACTCGCTCCGAAACCTCCCCCCCGCCTAGCCGTATCTCCCCATAACCCACGTCCGTCAACGACGGAGGGCACATGAGCTCGGCCCGCAATCCAGGGAGAGTGACTGGACTCTGGTATCTGCTGCTTGTCCTGCTCGGCCCGCTGCGCCTCATCTACATCCCCAACAAACTGTTCGTGCCGGGCGACGCGGCCGCGACGGCCACGAACATCGCCGCGCACCAGTGGCTCTTCCGGTTCGGCATGCTGAGCGATCTGCTCGGCGCCGTGGTCCTGATCTTTCTGGTGATGGCGTTTTACCGGCTGTTCAAAGGCGTGGACCAGCATCTCGCCGTGCTGCTCGTGATCGTGGGCGGCGTGATGCCCGCCCTCATCAACTTCGTCAACGTGGTGAGCGATGCCGGCGCCCTCATGGTCGCGCGGGGCGGGGGCGCCGACTTCTTGTCCGTGTTCGATAAGCCGCAGCGCGACGCACTGGTCATGCTGTTCGTCCGCTTGCATCACCATCAAATCGTGGCCGCCGAGGTCCTGTGGGGGCTGTGGCTCTTCCCGATGGGGGCCCTGACGTACAAGTCGGGGTTCCTGCCGCGGTTCATCGGCGTCTGGCTCATCATCAACGGCGTCGCGTACCTGGTCCTGAGCCTCACGGGGCTTTTCTTTCCGGATTATCAGGACAAGGTGTTCCTCTTTTCCCAGCCCGCCCTCTTTGGAGAGCTGGCGATGATGCTGTGGCTCGTGATCAGGGGGGCGAGGCCGCCGGTCGTGACTGCTTAAGAACGAGGCTTCCGCGCTCGTCCAGACGGGCCTTTCCCTTCGTGGCGAGGTTGTGCCTCAATCTGTGCCCCGAAGGTGCGACGGAGCCCATCCGATCGGGTCTAAGTCGTTGTTGTGTACAGAGGCGCCGGTCGAAATCGAACCGACGAATAGAGGTTTTGCAGTAGACCGGAAGCTCCTGCGTCGGACTCTATCCCGCTCCATTCAGCTTCCCAAGAGCCACCGTCTCCTCTGTAACACTTCGCCTGTTTGCGCGCCGGGCCGCTCTGCGCGCGAGGTACGGGGAGGGCTCGCCAACGCGATCTCGGCACGCCTTGAGATTTCGAGCGCACCTCCTCGACCCGTGCCTTTGGGGCCCCAATACACACGCGAGAGGTGTGAGCCAACGTCGCTCCACCGGCCCGCCCGATTTCCGAGACCCGGGGGGGGTCAGTTGGGGCCTCCTTCGCACTGCATGTGGGCGATCTCGGCTGGTCACTCTGATGGCACAGTTACGGCACAGTGGGGCGGGAGCGCCCGTCGGGCAACGACTTCCGCACGCGCGGCGGATTGGGAAACCGGCGCTCTTCGGTGATCGCTCATTGCCCTTCAGGCTCGAAGCGCCACATGCGCATTAGGTCATAAGGCCAACCTGAGCGTTCTACGCGCGCGCGCGATAGGTGTCACGGTCTGTGCTGACCGATTGGCAAACCGGTGTCCGCTGAGAACCGGCTGTCCCGTCGCAAGCTGCGAACGGACTGTGCCGCAACCGTGACGCACTGCACGCGGGCAGTCGAGCAGCAGCTCGGAGCCCGACCCGTCACCCCCCGTTGCAGGCTTCCGGCACGCCAAACGGCACACCGGGCGATCCAGCCCCTTGGCGGACAAGGAGTTAGTTGACTGCAACACACCGGGATCAAAAGGTCCTCCGTTCCTCCAAGCCGCCTGACCGCCGATGCAATCTTAACCTTCGCAATCACTTGCCGGCTTCTTGCGCGCGCGCGGGGGCGGTCGCGGTCTGGCGAGCGGCCGCCTGACCGCCGATGCAATCTTAACCTTCGCAATCACTTGCCGGCTTCTTGCGCGCGCGGGGGCGGTCGCGGTCTGGCGAGCGGCCGGGCCGGAGGCTCAGGCCGTGCCCCTCGGCCCGGGCGGGGTCTGCCTTGAGCCTCAATCATTTTGGTGTATCCGCTCAAACCGGACGAAGTCGGACGGTTCAAATTGTTCGGAACAATGCGGTACAAGGCGGTACAAGATGGTACTTCGTTACGGGCGGGGAACCGAAATCGCCTAGTAGCCTGGCGTGTTTGACTCAGTGCGCGACTTCAAGTCGCGCGATTCGACCATCGACATCGAACACCCGTACACTTGCGCCATTCGCTAGCAGGTCCCCACGATCCGCCGTCCCGTCATACCCGCCGCCAAGGACAGAGATGGAATACGCGTATTCGTGAGCTCCGCTCGGAGTCTGGAGCGTCCAAGACTCGAGCCTCGTCCCCCGGTTACCCGAACGATAGTTAGTGACGGTTCCCTCCAGGACGAGGTATGCGCCAGTGTGTAAGCGAACACGCAATGCCATGTACGGAAGGAGATTACTGGTGACGACAAAAAGAGTGCCAAAACTGGAGCAGAACATCACGACACATCCAACGACTAGGGCACGCCGATCTCCGGCGGACATGCCCGCGCGGTGTTGACGATAGATCCAAGCGCCAATCAGTAATGCTGGCACCAGAACGATCAGGGGATCCCACCCTTCGGGGAAGGAAGTCCGAACGTCGTAGATCACCTGGTAATGCACCGAGTCAACTGGGGGCACGATTCAGGGACGTTGGGGCTCGTGGCCGCGGGGTACTCCGGAGGGGGCATGCGCCCCCATCGTTGTCCACTTGGCAACGTAACCGCCCAAGACCGCACTGGGGATCGTTAGGACGTATGCCACGATGACGTACCCGAGGGGCTGCGTCACACGTGCGCCTGCGACGAGGAGCACGAGCGACACAAGGACCGATACGACCCCCGCTCCGGCCCCATGTAGAGGCTCAGCATGACCGGCGATTCTCCCAGTGGTGAATCCGCCAATTGCGATGGCGACGAGCCCTACCACGAGCCCACCCAGCATGACCAGCGGCTCGTTTGCCATGCGGTCGTGTACTTGATCTTGAGACAGACCGCGTTGAGTAAGAAACACGACGAAGCCCCAGTCAACCACGAGAACGGCAACCCGGCGTCCCAGGACCGTCGCAAGGCCGCCGACGGTGAGAGCCACGAAGCTTCGTTCAATCGAGGCTGCCATTCTGGTGCTGCCTCCGTTCTGACCCTTGACAAGCCCCGGAGTCTCGCGCGCCCTCTGAGCGAAGCGGACCCACTGATGCGTCTCGCACACCCCGGAATTCAATGCTACTGCGCTATAGTGACTCGTTCAGATCGGATCTCGGGTATCGCGCGGTCAGGGCCCACATCCCCAAGGGTCGCTGCACGGCACTGGAGGCGAGGCCCACGTATATACAGTTCCAGTTTGACCTGACGGCGTTAGCCAGGGGGTAGAGCCCTTCCTCCCTTTGATAAATCCTACACCTCCAGTGAGACTAGACGTCTCGCCATCAGCGTTCCCATAATCACACGAGCTAATGGCAAGAGCGCCGATCCCGAAGCCCCCGCACCCACCCGTTGACGTCCGCGTGAACGCAGCGAAGTTGTCGGACCGAATAGAGGTGAGGCCGACGCTGAAGTCAAACCCGCTCGCCGAGCCAATAGTGACGAACATGCCCTCATCCCACTTGCAGCAGACGTTGTAATTGCCGACTGTGATGGTCAAACCTCCGCCAGGCACCGCGATGGTCATCGTCACCCCTACAGCCAGTATGGTACCGGGGACCGGCCGCCCCGCCGCGATCCACTGTTCGGACGACACGCGGTCCTCCGGCTGCGCCATCGCCCAGTAGTAGAACGCCCACACGTCGGCCGTGGTCCAGAATCCTCCGGAAACGTCCCCAACATCGGGGCTGTCGTCCGCACCGAACCAGCCGCCCACCCCCCCAGTAGCGCCACCACCCCCGCCGTCACCACCACAATCCCCGCCTCCGCCGGTGGGGTGTGCGGGCGCAGACTCTTTTTGGGGGTGGCATTCCCCGCTCGGATCGCGACCGTTGACCGGGTTATCCCCGGCGTAGACGTACGCGTTTATGCCCCCCGCGAGTCCGATGGGATCCTCCGAGACGAAGCGCCCGAGCTGCGGATCGTAGTAGCGCGCCCGCATGTAATAAAGGCCCGTCTCGGAGTCGAGCTGCCGGGCGGCGAAGCGGAACGGGTTCGGCACCGTCCCCGGCGACGAGCCATTGTCGACGCCGTAGGGCTTGTACTTGTACTGCGCCACGAGGCTTTGTGCGCCGCTTACGAGCCCGACGACATTACCTGGGAAATCCTGCGCGTAGTAGAAGACCGAGTCACTCCGCATCCGCCGGCGCAAGCTGTAGGGCTGGTCGACGCCAGGGTAGTACGTGTACTCGGCGAGCGGCGTGGTCGGCGTGCCGCCATCGACCTCCGCGACGAGATTGTCGCCGCTGTAGATGTATCCGGTTGTGATAGAGCCCAAGGTCTTGCGCACTCGCCGACCGAGAGCGTCATAGCCAAAGCTCACGGTACCCACCCCAGTCGTCCACACGCTGTCGAGGCTGCCCAGGCTGCTCCAATACAGCCGCTGCGTCGCAGATCCCCCCTGCATGCGCGTGATGAGATTCCCGTCGTCATCGTACACGAGGCTGTCGCCGTTATACCCCCGGGCCAGCCGGTTCCCCGGGAGGATGACCGCGTTCGAGTCCCTGCGGTTCCCGACCTTGTCGTAGTTGTAAGACTCCTGGGTCGAATACGCCTTGTAGGGACCGCTCGTGCAGTCGTATCCGTAACCCGGTTCGTAGATGCACTTTTTCAACGAGTCGACGGTGATGGTGTAGTCGCCATAGCGCTTGAGCCGGCCGAGCGGGTCGTTAGTGTAGTCCCGGCCGGTGTCGATGATGGTGTCGTTGGACGCCAGGTTGTGACGGTCGCTCACGAGCCCAAGCGTGTCGTATTGGTATTTCGCGCCGATGGTGCTGGTGACGCTCCCGTTGTTGTAGGTGACCTGTGCGGTTGTGTGCGTGCTCGGGTACACCAGGGTATCGCTCAAGCCGTTGGGGAGCGTACGGGTCGCGTTGAGGAGATGCTTGTCGTACCCGAGCCCCATCCGTCCACCCGCGAGATCTCGCAGCGTGTCCAGCGCCAAGCTCGCGTTGTAGTGATAGGCGATCGTATCGGCCCACGGCGATGCCATCCGCACGGTGTCCGGGAGATCCCGGGTGTTATGCGTGGCGCGGAGCTCATAGCGCGTCCCGGCGCGAACGCTGATCTGCGCCTGGACCCGTCCGGCGACGTCCACTTTGACGGTGTCCGTGCTTTCGCTGTTCGCGACGGCCGAGAACCCATCGTGCGGGTCAAAGGCAAAGGTGGTCGTCTTTCCATCTGCGGTGACGGACGTCGGCCGGTTCAAGGCGTCGTACGCCGCCCAGGCAATCACCTGATTCCGGCGATTCGTGACTTGGCGGACATTACCGCTGCTGTCGTACTGATACTGCTCTACCTTCCCTGTCGGGTCGGTGCGACTCGTCACCCATCCGACCGCATTGTGGCTAAACTGATAAGTCTGGCCGATGGCATCCCGCACCTGCCGCGCGAACAGCGAATCGTAAGTGTAGACCGTCGTGTCCGACATGGGGCCGATGACGCTGGTCTGCCGGTTCAGCAGGTCGTACGCGACGGCGCTCACGGAACTGGGGTAAACGGATGTGGTGTCCGGTCGTCCGTACCCGTCGTAGAGGTACGCGATCCGGCGACCGCCGGCGCGCGAGCTATCGGTATTGTGCCAGCCGGTGGCGTGGTAGTACATCGTGTCGGCGTGGCCCCCTGGATCGGTGCCGGTCACGAGGCGGCCCACCGCGTCGTGGGTAAAGCTGGTTTTCCGTCGGAGCGGATTCGTCGTCGACCGCGAGCCGACCACCGTGCTATCCAAGTGACCGCTCGACCAGTAGTGCCACAGGGAGTCCGCGTCCCCGGAGACCTGGACGAGCTGATTCCACGTGATCTCATAGGCGTAGTTGATCGTGCGCGTCGTGGTGCTGTCCCACAGCTGCGTCAGGTTCGCCCCGCTCCACGTACGCCGCACGATATGGCCCGAGGGCAGGCTGTCCCGCAGGACGTGGGAATTCGTGTCACGTATAAAGGTGGTCGTGCGCCCCGCCGCGTCGTCGATGCGCGTGATCGCCCCGAACGGATCAACCTGGGAGACGGTCGTGTACCCTCGCGCGTCGGTCACGCGCGCGCGGACGGTGTCCGCACGCGGGGCGGTGGCCGGCGTCGAAGCGGTTGACGTATACGGCACGCCTACCTCTTCCCACGGTGCATCGCTCGAGCGGAGGTACACAGGATTGGGTGAGCCAAAGACCACGACAGGTGGTGAGGTCGACGATGTTAGCTTTCGCGCCAAAGTGTCGTAGGTGAGTTGCGTAGTATCGCCGCGACGGTCGATCAGCTTCGACAGGAGGAGACTCGCGCCGAAGACGAAGGATGTGCTCACGTTGTCTGGATCAGTGATCCCAGTGAGATGGCGGCTTCCGTCCACTGTGACGGTCGTGGTGCGCGACGGGCTTCCTGGATCTTGGATGCTGGCCAGACCGTTGGTCCCGTAGCTGAGCGTAATGGTCAAGCTGGCCGGGTCTGTGACCTTCCACACCCGTCCGCTGCCGTCGTACGTGATGGTGGTCGTGTTGTTGAAGCGGTCGCGCAGCTGCACCAGCTTGCCGGTGTTGTCGAACACGGCCTTCGACGAGTCCGGGAAGATGCGCGCCCACCCGTTGGTGCCACTGAGGGCGCTGAGGACGACTTTCGAGAATTCGCCCCCGGGCGACCTGAAGACACCGGTGGTCTTGGAGAAGTACACCGCGCTCCCCTCGCCTTCCGTAATGAGGACGGAGCTGTCGGACTGCTGGTACAGCCGCTCGACCCCTCCGAGCGTCCACCCTGCCGCGACGGGAGCATTCGTCTCGTTCACGACGACGAGTTTTGTCGCGATATCGTTCGTGAGCACGGTGTTGGTGCCCGCATAGTAGGCCGAGACAAGGATGTCCATCGGGTAAACGTTGGTCGCGTGGGCCGAGGCGTCGAACTGCCCTCCGAGTCGGACGGGGGCCGACCCGGGATACGTGAACCGCAACGTCTGATCTCCGTTCAGAAATGTCACGAGCGTCGGGTTTACGCCGTCCCATTTGACCGTCACCTGTAGCCGATATTCCGTGGGCGTCTGCCCGTAACTGAGATCGGGCGTCACATTCACCAGGACGAACGGTCGAGGATTCACGCGATCGCTGTTATAGGCGAGCGTGACGTTGCGCGGCGAGTCGAAGGAGAAGTACGGCACGGTTCTCTGCGTGTACACCGCGGCGAAGCAGCGATGGGCGCACAGCCCGTAGTCCTGCTTCGCGTAGTTGTAGGGCGTCTGATCCACGACTGGGGCACCGGCGACGCCGGTCACCGGCACCGTGAACCACCCGCCGGCGCTCGAATGCGCACTTACCGCCGAGAGCGCGAGGCGACCCGTCCCCGGTCCCTGGGCGTTGTACGACGCGGTCACGGTTTGGAAGCCCCCGCTGGCGAGGATGACACTGGAGGGACTCGTGCCGGTGCAGGTCACGTTCACGTAGCCCGTGCACGTACTCGTACTCAATGTGTCTGTGTAGTAACCGGTGTTCTGGACGGTGAAGGCCGCGGTATACCCGTTGGTGTTCGCGGAGCGCGTAGGAGTCGGCGTGCCCTGCGGGGTCACGACCGCCCGGTAGCCAACCTTGATGGTGACGGTGTAGGTGCCGCTGTCGGTGTTCCCGTTTCCAATGACCATGAGGCTCACCGTGCCGCTGCCCTGCAGGCTCGTGTTATACGTGACCCAGACGGTCATCTGCGCGCCGGGCGCCAAACCGAAGGAATTCGGTGAGACCGACGCCACGGAGAGGGGCCCCGCCGAACGGCCAGTGGCGTTGACCGAGTCGGGGCAGGTCCCGTTGTTCGTGACGGTGAAGCTCGCCTGTCCGCTCCCGTACCACGGTGCGGTGAGCACGCCACCCTTCGGCGTGACCGCAAGCGCGAATTGGTTCAACCCATCGGGCTCAGACGTGCCGACCGGCAGGGTGGGGCAAATCTCTGTGGCCAAGGTCGCCATGCCGATCGTGCTCCGGTGCCGTGCGGATAGTCCTCCGACTAGGAACAGTGCCACAACCACAATCCGTTGCCAGGAGCGGGAGTGAGTGACCACGGGAGACTCTCCGAAAGAGATCGCCCATTTCAAGGCACGTGGTGTGCCGGTCGCCGGCTCCGAGTCGCCCGTGGAATTCCAAGGGCTTAGCGCGGGGCCGGTCGCTCCGTTTGTTCCATTGTTCCAGATTGTTCGGGACAAACCGGAACAAAGTGGTACTTTTTCATCCGACGTAGGGAGATATGTCTAATTCGCGGCGCGAGGGCGCCGGGCACAGGAGACAGGACAATGGATCGTGTACGACAGCCTCGGGACCCTCATGCTCATGCGCGTGGACGGCACTGGCCACCAATCGCTGCTCTACTGCCGGCGCGCATGAGTTGTTGCGGGCATCGCGTGGTCACCGGACTGCCAGTGGATCCTCTACCAGGTTACGATCGCCTGCCCCTCGCGCAGGAGGCGGCGAGCTTGGAGTAACCGCTGGACGTCGCGCTCGCGTTGGTTGAACCGACGTACCCGCCATGATCGGCTGGTTCCTGCCAGCTCCGACAGAGCTTAGCGCCGGAGCTTGCGCAACGCCCGGAGGACGAAGTCACGATCGACCAGGGTGCGGGGATGAAGATAGCGTCCCGTATTGTTAAGCGGCCCGATGTAGAAGGTTTTCATCGCCCGCTTGTAGTCTCGCGGCGACGTGCGAAAACGCCCATTCACCATGAGTGTATCAAAGCCCCAATCGAACTTTAGGAGGAAGGCGAGACTCTCGGATGAGAGCGACATTTGGGTGGCGGCCGAGCCGTCGTCGGCGACGCGGAGTCCCCGCTTGAAGTCGAAGGCCAGGACACGATCGAGGTCGGTCAACTGGAACGTGACTGTCTCGAAGTGTCGGAGCGGGGGGAGCGCCAGGAGCGCCATGAGGAGCGCACTGTTTTTGCTTTTGATGCGCACCACGTAGTCCTGACTCAGGCGGCATAGCTCTTCCAAGGACACAGAACTCGTCTTGCGAAACGGTTTCGCCGCTAGGTCATAATCGCGCCGATAGGCGTCGAGGGCCGTGGCGTTCTGACGCGCCGGATCGCACCCGATGTCCCACTCATCCCCGGGGTAGAGAACCACCGGAGTGGTGTTGGTCTCCCTCCGAATGAAGTTGTGCGCACGCTCAATCGTGTTGATCGCGTCGTTCAGATAGCGATTCTCTTCGTGCGAGAAATAGACGAAACTGGCGAATGGGACCGTGAACGTTGGCCGGAAGGTGGACACCTGAATCTTCACGCGCTCGAGCTTCTCGCGGGCAGACTCCTCCCGCAGCTCCCGGTCATCGGGGTTTCCAATCCAGTTCGCGTAGCTGAACTGGGTAAGGAGCACGTCCACCCTGCCAGTATGCCGGACGATGTCGTCCGCAATCGCCTCACCGTCTACCACGCAGTCGTTCGTGTTGAGAATCTTGAGCCCCCGCGTCTCGACCAACAGCCACGAATCATAGAACGGGACTTTCCCGCAAAGCACTCGGAGCCCCGGAGCGAGCGGGTGCCACCGGTGGTTGCGCAGCTCCTGGACTTTGAAGCCCAAGGCATTGCAGAAGTCGAGCACTTTATGATCGGTGGTCTCCTGGAAAAGGACCGTGATATTGGCGCGAACTGCCGGGTCGATCGCCTTGAGGACGGGCGGCGCGAAATGATCGGGGTGTTCATGCGAAAACCAGATGTGGGTAATCTCCCGAAAGTCGTCCAGAGAGAACTTCGTCTCTGAGATCAGGTCCCAGCCGTTATTGAACGCGCTCCCGAAGAGCCAGGGGTCCGTTATGAGGCGGACATCACGGGCCCTCAGCACGTACGAGGCGTGATTGACCCATCGCATTCTGAGAGGTGTTGCTGTCCGTGTCGCGCTCCGAATGGTGGGACGTGCTTCCAGTGCCGAGAGAACACTTTCGTGCACGAAACCCATACGACCCTCCGTCATGAGTGGCGGAGCCGTTTCATGCACACAACGTGCCGATTCACGAATCTTCGCTGTCAATTGCTTCTCAACGACTTACGACCGGGCCTGCACGGTCACCGGGTCCGGTGGTTCAAATTGTTCCGGACAACGTGGCACAAAGTGGTACTTCTTAGCCTGCCGCAGGGAGAGGCCGAGCTCCCGGAGGCGCCGGTGCAGCGTCGTGCGACTGA
>Ga0070698_100001420_pt1 | contig 26514 bp, 16 predicted proteins | sample KBSK1502metaG_FD_65477 | JGI IMG/M metagenome (GOLD analysis project Ga0070698, IMG submission 65477) | Corn, switchgrass and miscanthus rhizosphere microbial communities from Kellogg Biological Station, Michigan, USA - KBS K1-50-2 metaG | ecosystem: Host-associated > Plants > Roots >... | reverse complement strand
TCACGAGATCCTGTCGCACCCCCTGGAGGCCGGTCAGGAGTCTCCGCTGGCCGGTCTCGAGCAAGCGCGCGTCGCCGTGCCGGAGCTCGAAGTGCGCGACGACGCGACCCGTCTGGACCTGTTCGGAGGTTTCGAGCACGACGACGAGGGGGTCCGGCCGCGCTCGGTCAAGCTGCTGGACGCGGGTCATCTGGCTGGAAGGTTGACCGACCGCGCCCATGCGTCTCCCGGCACCTCCAACGGCCACGGCCGGCGCGCGGGCCCCGCCGATCTGCCGCTTCCGCGCGGATCCAACGTCGTCGTCGCGCCGGGACATTGCAACGACGACGAGCTCGCCCGGCGCCTGGCCTCGGGGATATGGATCGAAGACCTGGACGGCGGTTCCGTCGAGCTCGCCAGCGGGCGGTTCCGCCTCCACTTTCCCCGGGCACGCCGCGTCCGCCGGGGACGACTCGCCGACGAATGCGGGGCGGGCTGGCTCGCCGGCGAGATACTTCCGGCGTTGAAGTCGATCGAAGGAGCCGTCGGCCACGAGGTTCATCCTTACCGCGCGCTCGGTTTCTGCGCGCGCGGCGGTCAGGTCGTACCCGTTGGCGGCGCGGCGCCCGCGATCCTGGTCCGGGGCCTGGCCGTGCGCTCTCCCAGGAAGCCGTAGGCAGTCGAGTGGAAGCCCGAACCCCCGGCGTGAGCTCGGAGGACGTCGTTGCCGAGCTGTCGCGGCGCTCCGGCGCGCACTGGGAGCTCTACCGAAAGAACGGCGAATCGCACGAGCTGACCGCCGCCGGAGCCTCGCGGCGCCGGGCCTGGCGCCGGGAAGAGGGGTGGGCCGCGCGCTGGTGGGAGCAGGAGGGCATTCGGTTCGCGTGCGCCTCACGCCTGGACGATCTCCTGACGGCGATCTCCCTGGCGCAATCGGTCCGTGTCCGTCCGTCTCCGACTCCCGACTGGCCGGAGTCCCGGTCTCCCGACGCCCCGCCGGGCGCGGAAGTCGAGCCGCCGCCGGACCTCTTCCCGGATCTTGCGCGCGCGCTTTCGGCCGAATCCCGGGGAGAGGGACAGCTCGCGGAGCTGACGCTCTCGCGCGGGGTCGCCGTCGAGAGGATCGAGAACGGTTCCGGACTCCTGGTGACGCAGGCTGCCAAGACCTTCGATGGGGTGGCGCTGGCCATTGGACGCCGTGGCGGGCGGTCCTGCGAGGCGCGGGTCGTTTTCCGCACGGAAGAAGAGCCGGACATGGCCGCGCTCGCGCGACGCCTTGCCGATCGCGCCGTCCTGCCTCTGGCGGAGCGCTCGACGCCGCTCGCCCGCGGCGAGTGGCTGCTCGATCCGTCGGTTGCGGCGGCGCTCCTCGCCGGCCTCTCTCCGCTTTTTACCGCGGAGCGGCCGCCGAGCTGGCTCTCGCGACCCCACTTCGGGAGCGGGCAAGTGACCCTCGTCGACGACGCGAGCGCCGACGCCTCTTTCGACGGCGAGGGAACGGCGAGCCGCCGGGTTCCCCTCGTCCAATCCGGCGAAGCGGTCGGCCGGCTCCGCGACCTCGTTTCGGCGGCCCGTTCGGGGGGTAAGTCGACGGGCCACGGAGTGCGTCCCTCCTACCGATTGCCGCCCGCTGTCCGGCCGCGGCGAATCTTCTTCGAAACGGCGGCCGGCGTTCCGCCTCGGGATTTGCTGACTTCCGTCAAACGCGGGCTCTTCGCCTCGGCCCTGACCGTGCCCGTGCAGGTCGATCTCCAGAAGGACCACTTCGAGGTCGAGTTCACAGGCGTCGCCGTCCTTGCGGGCCGGGCGCAGTCGCCCGTCTCGGGCGCTCGCGCCCGCGGGCGGCTCTCTCAGCTGCTGAGGCGGATCACGGCGGTCGGCACAGACCGGCAGTTCTTCCCGATGCCCTATCCCACGGGAGCGCCGACGCTCCTGATCGAGCGCGCGGATTTCGACTAGCGCTGCGCGAGGTCTCAGGTCTCAGGTCTCAGGTCTAAGGTCTAAGGTCTAAGGTCTAAGGTCTAAGGTCTAAGGTCTAAGGTCTAAGGTCTAAGGTCTAAGGTCGGACGTCTGAGGATCAGACTCTGAACGTTAGGCTTTAGACCTTCAACGTTAGACCGCTCCGGGCTCCGGAGTCGGGGGCGGCGGGATGGGAGTGATCAGAGGAGCCGGGCCCGGAGTTGCGAAAACCGGCGCGCCGGGTGGAACGACGGGGGCGGTGCCCGGCGCCGGAGGCGGCGCGGGAGCCAACGCCTGCGGCCGAGTCTGGCCCGGTGCCGGGGCGAGCGGCTCGGGGTTGCGAGGAACAACGCCGGCGCGCGGCGCAGCCTCCGGCACCGGCTGCTCTCCTTCTTCCGCGTAGATGGCCCTGTCATAAGGAAGACGCCGAAACCGCGTCTCGTCGGCGTAGCGGCTGTCGGCCGCGAGCGACGCGGTCGCCAGACTCCTCTGATAGTTGGAGAGCGAGGCACGGTCCAAGAGACGGGTGCCGACCACGAGCGGATTGTGACGCGGATCGCGCATTTCCGGGTCGATCCGCAACGCCTTGGCGTACGCCTCGATCGCCCGCGCCTCCCACCCCTGGCTTTCGTAGAGACGGCCGAGCCGAAACAGACCAGGCGGAAAGCCTCGGTTGCGGTCCACCGCCTTTTCATAAGCGCGAATCGCTTGAGAGACCTTGCCTTCCGTCTCGAGAACAATACCCATATTGTACGGCGCCAGATAGTTCTTCTTGTCCAGATTCATCGCGATCTTGTAATGCTCTCGTGCCTGCCGGGGAAAGCGGCGCAGCGCCAGCAGGTTGCCGAAGTCGTTGTGGAGCGCCGCGGAGGTCGGGTCCGCCTCGACGAGCTTCTCCTGCTCGCGAATTCTTTCGTCCAGAGGATTTCCTGCAATGAGGTAGCGTCGATAAAACGGCTCCTTCTGGGCCGGCTGCGCGGCCTTGGAGTCCCCTTTCTGGGCGCTCGCCGCGCCTCCCAGGGCGAGACCGAGCGCGACCAGCACTCCCATTGTTTTTTTCATCGCTGCCCCTCGTTTCCGGCGGATCCGCCCGGGACGCCGCGCCGCCGGGCCACCAGCTTGACTCGACCTTCTCGCTCGGCCACGTCGAACTCGACGTCCACGTTGCCGAAACGCTGCTTGAGCTTGTCGCGCTCCTTCTCCAGGCTTTCCTTGAAGCGAACCAGATCGTAGCCGCGCACGTCTTCCCCGCGGGACCGGCGCGCGGCCAGGTACCGATCGAACAGCTCGGCGTCTCGATCGACGGCACCCTTCTTTCTTACGGAAGTGGGAGCGGCGACGTTGGGTCCGCTTCGAGCCGGAGACGTTTCGATGTGCCGGGATTCGCGGACAAAACCTCCATGCAGTCCCGGTCGCTTTCCGGCCTCCTTCTCCGCGAGGAGGCGATCCCATCTGTCGCAGAGCGCGTTGAAGCGGCCCTGGAGCGTCGCGAACCGGTAGCCGTCGGCAGCGGAGTCCGGCTCTCCCGCGGCGAAGTGCCGGACCATTCTTTCGACCCTTGTGCGCGACTCAGTCGGAGGCTTTCCCGAGGAGCCGTAGAGGAAAGCGTCGTACTCGGCGTTCAGATCTCGAATGGCTTTCTCGAGACCCTGGAGCTCCCGGTCCCAGGACATGGACCTATAGTAAGACCAGCCGTGAGACGGAAGGCGAAAGACGTGAGAGACGGGGATGCGGAGACGCGGGGACGCGGGGACGCGGGGACTCGTACTTCGCAGCGAAGCGCTGCTTCGCAGAGTAGTACGGGAGGACAGGACAGGCCTCAGCACCCCCCCTCGATGGATTCGCTTCTCCTATCGCCGTCAGCCATACCGCTCAACGACCTGTACGGGCGCGAGAACCTGAAAGAAGAGCTCCGGCGCGCGATGGGTCGGGGGGAAGTCCGGGTGGCGGCGCTGATCGAGGAGGCGGGGACCGCCCTGGCACGCCGTTTCGAAGGGAGCCTGCGTCCCGTGATCAACGCGACGGGCGTTCTCCTCCACACGAATCTGGGGCGAGCGCCTCTGTCGGAGGACGCCCGCCGGGCGATCGAGGAGGTTGCGCGCGGTTATTCGACACTCGAGTACGAACCGGCCAGCGGCGAGCGCGGTCGCCGGCAGGACCATGTCCGGCAGGCCGTTCGCGATCTCTTCGGATGCGAAGACGCCATCGCCGTTAACAACAACGCCTCGGCCGTCTTCCTCGCGCTCTGCGCGCTGGCGGACGGGCGCCGAGTTCTCGTGTCCCGCGGAGAGCTGGTGGCGATCGGCGGCTCTTTCAAGATCCCCGAGATTCTCGAAGCCTCGGGAGCACAGCTCTCCGAAGTCGGAACGACCAACCGAACGACGATCGCCGACTATCGCCGTGCCTTGACCGCCGACACAGCATTGATTCTGACGGTCCATCCGTCCAACTACGAGATTCGCGGCTACACGGCGCGGCCGGCCCCGGGGGAGATCGCCGCGCTTTCGCGGGAGAGCGGGATTCCGTGGCTCCATGACCAGGGCACGGGAGCCGTGGTTTCGCTGGACGAGTTCGGAGTCGCCGGCGAACCCACGGTCGGGCAGGCGCTGGCCGACGGCGCCGACCTCGTGAGCTTCTCGGGGGACAAGCTCTTCGGCGGGCCGCAGGCCGGCTTTCTCGCGGGAAAGGCCGCCCTGGTCACGCGAGCGGCTTCTCATCCCGTCGCCCGGGTGGTGCGCCCGGACAAACTGACTTTCGCGGCGTTGGCGACGACGTTGACGCAATGGAAAACGGGGCGGTGGCGAACGTTGCCGATCTACCGCGCCGCAGCTCAGAGCCTCGAAACGCTCGAGCGGCGTGGCAACGGAATTCGCGAGGCCGCGGGTGTCGGCGGCTCGGGGCTCGACATCGAAGTGGTTCCGGCCTCGAGTCTCTTCGGCGGCGGGACCAGCCCGGAAAAGACATTTCCATCCCGCGCCCTCGCGTTGCGTCATGCGCGGATTTCCGGAGAGGACCTCGCCCGACTGTTGCGAGAGGGGCACCCGCTGATTGTCGGCCGGCTTGAGGAAGGCGTGTTGCTCCTCGACCTGCGCACGATCCTCCCGGAGCAGGATGCGCGAGTGGGAACCCGACTGGCCGAGCTTCGTGAGAATATGAGTGCGTGAATCGAGGATCCTGGAAATCCCGCGCCGCCATTCCGATGACGGCGGCGGCTCTCCTGCTGGCGGTCGCTTGTCACCGGCAAACCGACACGGGCGCAAGGCAGCCCACGCCAAGCATCTTCGTGACGGTCCCGCCGCACCCGACGCCGATTCCGATCCCCGGCCGCCCGACGCACACACCGGTCCCGCCGAGATAACCCTCGTTTCGTGCAGGGACGCGACTACGCGTCGAGGGCGTGCTCCTTGAGCTTGGCCTCGAAGCGCCGGGGCGTCAGACCCAACGCCTGGGCCGCGGCAGTGCGGTCTCCCTGGGCGCGCTCCAACGCTCGTGTCAGCCAGGAACGCTCGGCGGCGCGGGCTCCTCTTTCGCGCACCTGCTCGAGCGTCTCATCCTTGCCGCCAGGCTCGGCGGCCGGAGTTTCCGGGAAGAGACGCAGATGCTTCGGCTCGATGGGATCATCGCCGGCCAGAATCATCGCCCGCTCCAGGCAGTTTCTCAGCTCCCGGACGTTGCCGGGCCAGGAATACGACCGCAGCAGCTCGCGGGCGGAGGAGCGCAGGGGGATCGGTTTCTTCTTCAGCTCTTGCGGCAAATGCTCCAGATACCAGTCCACAAGCGGATCGATGTCCTCGGGACGCTCGCGCAGCGGCGGAATCCAGAGGGGGAACACGCGCACACGGTAGTAGAGGTCCTCCCGAAAGAGACCCTCTTTCACGAGCCGGTCGAGACGGCGGTTCGAAGCAGCCAGGATCCGCACGTCTACCTGGATCGATGTCGTGCCCCCTACGCGATGGAACGACCGCTCCTGGAGAACGCGCAGGAGCTTCCCCTGCGTCGGCGGCGAAAGCTCGCCGATCTCGTCTAAAAATATGGTCCCGCCGTCAGCGAGCTCGAACTTGCCCAGACGCCGGGACGATGCGCCGGTGAACGATCCTCGTTCGTGGCCGAATAGCTCGCTCTCGAGCAGGGTGTCCGGGATGGCCGCGCAATTGATGGCCACGAAGGCGCGCGGCCGGCGCACCGAGAGCGCATGGATCGCGCGGGCGAAGAGCTCCTTGCCCGTCCCGCTCTCTCCTTCCAGCAGGACCGTGGCGTCCGTCGCCGAAACGCGCTCGACTTCCGCCTTGACGGCCTTCAGCGCCGCCGATTCCCCGACGATGGGGGGCAACGACCGCAACTGCGCCTCCGCAAAGAGAAGCGACTCGCGGCGGCCCGCTCGACGCTCGATCGCTCGAGCCACCAGGATTCGGAGGAGGTCGGGGTCGACGGGCTTGGTGATGAAATCCTCCGCTCCCCGTTTCATGGCATCCACCGCCGCTTCGATGGTTCCGTAGGCGGTCATCACGATGACGGGAAGCGTGGGATCGACGGTTCGCGCGGCGTCGAGCACGGCCAGACCGTCCGCTCCGGGAAGTCGCCAGTCGGTCAGGACGAGGTCGGTCTTCTCCCCCGCCCGAAGCCGCTCAACCGCCGCCGCCCCGCTCGAGAGCCCGACCACGTTCCACCCCTCGGCCTGCAATGTCTGCTCGAGGACCGACCGCAGGGAGTCCTTGTCTTCGACGACGAGGATGCTGGCCATGGTTTGAGACTAGGTTACAGCGGGTTGCAAGAATCCCGGAGGCGTGAAGCGTGAGGCGCGAGGCGAGGAACGAAGAGATGCAGCCAGCGTCGCTGACGCCTGACCGGGGGGTGCGGGGGTCTCCCCCCGCCTGAGTCGCGGTGCGGGGGTCTCCCCCCGCCTGAGTCGCGGTGCGGGGGTCTCCCCCGCCTGAGTCGCGGTGCGGGGGTCCCCCCCGCCTGAGTCGCGGTGCGGGGGTCCCCCCCGCCTGAGTCATTGCGGGGGCTTGGGCTGATCCTCTTTTCGCGTGGCGCCCGGGATGTAGCCGTTCTTGCCGTCCGCGGGAGGTTCCGTCTTGGCCGCCGCGGACGGAGGCGCGTAGAGGGAACCCTGGCCGTAAGGAGTCGGGGCCGGAGCTGGAGCAGCGGCCGGAGCGCGACTCGGCTCGCTCGACATCGAGTCCGAGGAGGAAGCAGGCTTGCCAGCCGCCGGCCGGGGTGCCGTGTCGGCGGGGGCTGGGAGCGCCGCGGGTGTCCAAAGGGGACTGAAGCGCAGCGAGGTCACCGTTTTCTGTCCCACCTTGAGGCTCGCGGAGAAATCGACCTCCTGACCGGGCTCGATCGTCCCTCCCGAGAGGGTCCCCTCGGAGCTCGCGAGGGTCTCGCCCTTGTCCCCGAGCGCGGCGACCGCGATGCGGGTGCCGGTCGCGATGCTCGCTCCGACATTGCGCAGAACTCCGTGAATCGTGAGCTGGTCACCCGCTTTTTGCTGGGAGTATTCCCCGACCTCGACTCGGGCAGGAGTCAGGCCTCCCGCCCCTTTCTTCTTCTCGGACTCGGGCGCGGAACCCTCCTGGGTATGCGCGACGTCGTCGTCGGTGATCCGAACGCGCGCCTTTGGCCGGTTCAGCCGAGCGGCTTCGGCCGGACTGGAAGGCGGAGATGTGATCGCCGGATTGGCCGCCGGCGCCGGCGGCGCTGCCTTGGCGGCCGAGGTCGCCGCGAAATCGATTTCCGACGCCGGCACGGAAAAGATCGTTCCATCGCTGCGGGTCAACAACACGATGTTGCCTTGCCGCATCATCGGGGCCGAGAGCTCCATCCGGGTTCCCCCGCGGAGCACGACGACCTCTCGCGGAGCGCTCGAGAGAGCGCTCGCCGCGAAGATCAAGGCCGCTACCCAGGCTGCCCGACGGGTCACTGTTCCTTGACGTTATCCCTGTTGGAGCGAATTGTCGAGGGAGTATTTTGCTGGTTGATGCTCCCGCCAGAGAAGAGGACGGTGTCGACCGTCTCTCCGGTCGTCGAATTGATCGTCTGCGCAGCGGAGGCCACACCGCCTCCGAGTCCCTGCTGGTAGTCCTGATAATTGGAGTTGTGCCCGGTGCCGTAGGCGCCGCGTCCGCTCAAGAAGAAGAAGCTGTAGCGGAAAGAGCTGCCCTCGGTCGTGCAGGGGTTCGTCGTGTCCGGCGTGAACGTGATGACATAGATGAATCCCCGCGTCGAGAAGGCGGTCGAGGTCGCTTTCTCGTTGACCCCGGCGAAAGTCAGGAAGTATCCGGCGCAAGGGGAGCCGGCCGGGCATCCGGCGTCCAGCGGGAAGACATTATTCAGGGGTGTCACGCCCGTGGGAGTGATGTTCGTCAGGTTCGTTTCGTGGAACGTCACCGGCGGAGTCTGGCCACTGTCGACCACGAAATGGAGCCGCTTCTTCCCCCCGACATTGCTCTTCGTCAGATCGGCGCGGTCGCCGGTGCCGAAGGCGACGCCGAGGGTGGGCCGGGTCCCGCCGTTGATGAAGATGATGCCGGCCTGCATGTAGATCGGCTGCAACGGCGCACTTCCGGTCGTCGCATCGTAGAGCAGCAAGGGTTTCATGAGCGAAGGCTGCAGGCGACCGCTGGCGTCGAGCACTCCCGGCGCGCTCCCGTTGGTGAGCAGTCCGGGCGCGAGATCGAGGCGCCACATCCGTCCATTGACGTCTCCGATGTAGACGAGGTCCAGGTACCCGTCGTCGTTGTAGTCGACGACCGCGGCGCTGGCGGGCATTGGGGCGAAGAGGATCGGGCTGGTGCCGGCCGTCCAGTTGGCGCCGTCATAGCCCGCCGAGGCCTTGTAAAGCACCTTGCCCGATTCGACATCGATCATGTAGAGCGAGCGGCCTTGAGTCGCCTTGGTCGTGCCCACGTCCGCCGGCAGAATCGCATCCCCCGGCTTGAAGGTGGGATCGTAACCGCCACCGACGATCGCGACATACCGATCCTGGAAGCAGGGAACGGGCCCGGAGCAGCCGGTCGAGGAGATGACCTGAATCCGCCCGACGATCGGTTTCGACCACGTCTCGGCCATGTACGGCAGGCCCAGACATGTCGAGGCGTCGACGTCGCAGTTGTCGGTCATCTCCCACATGATCTCCGGGTAGCGCCGAGCCGTTGACCCAACCGTACAGCCCGCCGCCGGTGTGGCGGGGTTGCTGTTGTTGCCGAGACACGCCGGCGAGGCATCCTTGTTGCCGGCCTGCTCGCCGAAGCGCGGATCGGTCGAGGCCAGAGGCAAGAGCGTGTCGGGCTGGGTGACGTCGAGGGCGTAATAGTAGACCCCGCCCTGCCGCAGACTTCCCACCAGGACCGTCCGCCAGAACCGGTTCGAGTCTGTGGGTGCCGCAGCGAAATTGGGGTCGACGAAGACATCCGCGGTCGCCATCGCCCCGTCGACGAAGTACTGCGGCGCCGGCGGGAAGTTGACCATGCTCGGGAACTTCAAGTTCATGATGCTGCGCGGCGCGTAGGCGAAGATCTCCCGCCCCGTGCCGAGGTCGAAGGCGTCGTTGAACGGGTGCGTGGCGGGCGGACCATCGTCGCGGTCCCAGACTCCCGCGTCGAAGGCGTGCAGGAAGCCGTCGTTGGCGCCCACGAAGATCACCTTGCGGCGCTTGCTGAATTGATTTGCGAACGATCCGTAGGAACAGTCGGCCGCGGAGCTGTCGGGGAGGAATCCGCACGCGCCCGGTGCGCCGATCCGCGGAGTCAGGTTCGCCGTGAGGAACTGGAAGTAGCGCGGCGGATCGAGCTCCAGGGGCTCGGAGTGGAAGATGTCGCCCAGCTTGTGCGCGTAGCCCGGCGGGTTCGTGGCGTAGTCGGTGCGCTGCTGCGGCGAATTGCATCCCGGCGTTCCGGTCCCGACGTTGGACGACGGCACCGGGCAGTCATCCTGATAGAAGTACGAGTAGCGGTTCAACTCGGTCGTGTGCGGGCCGACGATCCCGGTCGGCGCAGAAGAAATGTTCTGCCACCAGGTGTTGAGCACCTGATCACGGTCGCCGCTCGGGGGAATCGGCGGCACCACGACGGGCGGCGTGTCGTTTGTCCCGCCGCGGAGGAACTGGACCGTGGCGATGGCCTCGTCCCGCCGTAAGGGGTCGGACGTGGTCGGGAAGCCGAGGAGTCCCGTGCCCATGAGGGTCATCAGATCGTCGAAGCAGGAGCCGGCCGTGTTCCAGCCGCTGCAAGGCGCGACGTTGGGCAGGAAGTCGCGGCGCACCCGCGGAACCGTCGGGCCCGCCGAGTCGCCCCAGATCATCCGGCGTCCGGGCCAGATCTTGATGGCACCGAGGGGATCGTTGGCCGCGGCCGCGCCGCCGATGGGCGCGGGTGTCACCGAGCCGATCAGGTTCGTCACCGGATCCGTATAGCCGAGCATTCGGGCGGCGTCCCAGAGCGGACGGCGGTCGGGCGGCGTTGCGCTCGTATCGAACGCCTTGGCCGCGTCGGGATTGCTTTGATCCGGGTAGAAGGCTGTCCCTCCCAGCGGCGTGGGCGTGGGTGTCGGAGTAAAGACGACCGGCGTTGCCGTCGGACCGCCCGGGGTGGGCGTGTCGATCGGCACGGGTGGCCCGGCAGTGACGACCGGCAAGTTTTCCCTGTTATCGAGCTTGAAGGCCTTGAGCGAGCCGCTCCAGACCGACCAGGTCGACAGAGAGCCGTCCACGTTCAGATGGCTCGGGATGACGGCTCCAATGTGCGCGACATCGTTGCCGATGCCGCTGCCGACGGAGGGCACGGACGGGGCGGCGAAGAACTGGGCCGACCGCTTGAGCTCCAGGATGCTCGCCAGGGCCGTCTTCAAGGCGGCCCTGTTGGTCGCCCGATAGAGATGTCCGGGATTGGTTCCGTCGGCCGAGCTGCTGTTGTCCGCGACGCACTGCAGATCCACGGAGGAGGCACTGTCGGGAATCATCGCCACGACGTAGACCGGCACGGCGGAGACCGGAATGCTCGGGTCGATGGCGTGCGCGTCCGCGCGGGCCGTCGGCGGCACCGAGGGAAGCGTTACGGATCCGAGATCCCCGGCCGGACCGTTGGGGTGACCCGGGTAGGACCCGCACAAATTCACGCCGCACGTCTCCAGACCGTCGGTGATGAAGACGATGATGTACTTGCGGCAGTTTTGCGCCGGGTCGTCGGTCTCCTGGAAGACGGTGTTGACGAAGTAGTTGTAGGCGTCATGGAGCGCGGCGCCGATCGGCGTGGTATTGGCGGTCATGAGGACCGCGGTCGCGTCCTCCGCCAGCGTGTACTCATTCATGTGCGTCGCTACGGAGCTGTAATTCACGATCGACGACGCGAAGCGCAGGAGCCGCTTGATCGCAGGCTTGCTGTCCGCATCGATTCCCGCTTGCCAGTCGCGGGGGAAGGGGACCATCGGCCAGTATTGCCGGCCCGGCGGATCAGGGATGCCGCCCGGATACGGATCGTAGCCCGGAGGCCGCTTCGCGGTCGAGGGCGTGGCCGTCGGGAACAACCCGGTGTCCAGGCTCAGCCCTCCGCAATCGGCGGTGTAGGGGTTGCAGGCACCCGTGGACGGGCAGGACGCATCCGCGAACGCGTCTTTGACTCCCTGCTGGGCGCTTCTGTCGAAGTCCTCGAAGGCGGCGTACATCCCCTGATTGTGGCGGTCCCCGCCCGGAACCGGAGTCAAGTCACGGACTCCGTCCGCGTCGTTGTCGTCGAAGGGCGGAACAGGGTGCCCGAGCGGCACGACCTGAGCCGGGTTGACCGAGCCCCACGGGGGATTCCCGTTGTCCAAGCAGATCCCGCCCTTCGGACAGAGGGGGTTGGCCTTGTCGCGGAAGGGATAGAGCGCCGGGTTACCTCCCAGGTCGTAGAGATCTCCGCGCATGTAGACGATCAGTTGCGGCGGCTGGAGCAGAATCTTCGTCGCGTCGGGGTCGGCTTGCGGGTCGTCGAACCCGCGATAGCCATTCGGGAGAGGACGATCGTCCGCGTTACCGTCGGCGTCCAGGTCGAGGTAGGCGCAGACCTTGTCGGTCCGCGGATCATCCGGACCGAAGACGTCGGTGCAGGGCGCACAGAGCAGCGGGGTGGCACCGGTGACCGGCGCTGGTGCTGTCGTCAGGCCCGGACAGGGAACGCCGGACAGCGGCGGCGGGGGCGGCGGCGCCATCGCCAGCAGCCCGCGAATCGAAGCGGAGAACCAGTTGGCGATGACCGGCAGCGTGCTCGAGGCCGGAGCGGAACCCTCTACGGCAGTCGGCGGCGGAGCGGGAGGCTGGGTGGGGGTCCGGGTCTTCGTGAATGTCTTCGTCGCGGTCGTCGTGGGAGTGAACGTGTTGGTCGCCGTCGCGGTAACCGTGGAGGTCGCTGTGGACGTCGCCGTGTTGGTCGGCGTGTTCGTCTTGGTGAACGTCGTGGTGTTCGTCGGCGTGTTGGTCGGCGTATTCGTCGGGGTGTTCGTCGGCGTGTTCGTGAACGTCGGCGTCACCGTGAACGTCGGCGTCACCGTGAACGTCTGAGTGAACGTCGGCGTGTTCGTACTCGTGAAGGTCTGCGTGACCGTGAACGTCTGAGTAAACGTCGGCGTGATCGTGTTCGTCGGCGTCAGAGTGAACGTCTGCGTGACCGTGCTCGTCGGCGTCTTCGTGACCGTCGCCGTGTTCGTAAACGTCTGCGTGACAGTCGGCGTGTTCGTCTTGGTGAATGTCTGAGTGACTGTCGGCGTCCGAGTTCCGGTCGCGGTGAAGGTGAAGGTCGGAGTGATGGTCGGCGTGGCAGTCTTGGTCGGCGTGAGCGTGATCGTCGGCGTGTTGGTCTTGGTGAACGTCTGAGTGATCGTCGGCGTGAGTGTGAATGTCGGCGTAATCGTCGCCGTTTTGGTAGGCGTGTCCGTCTTCGTGTTGGTGAACGTTTGAGTAATCGTCGGCGTGAGCGTGATCGTCGGCGTGTTGGTGATCGTCGGCGTGTTGGTCGCCGTGCCCGTCTGGGTGAACGTCGGCGTGATCGTCTTCGTCGGAGTGTTGGTCTTGGTGAACGTCTGGGTGACGGTCGGCGTGATCGTCTTGGTCGCGGTAAACGTGGACGTGCTGGTCACGGTCGGGGTGCTGGTCGATGTCGAGGTCGCGGTGGCGGTCGGCGTGCGGGTGATCGTCGGCGTGCTGGTGCTCGTGGGCGTGCTGGTGGACGTCGGCGTGCTGCTGGGAGTCGGGGTCGACGTCGGCGCGCCCCACTCGGAGACCTCGATGACGATCTGCGGGTCGCTGTACTTGTTCCCGAATCCAGAGGGAACACCGTCGACCATTCGCAGGTGGAGCTCGCGCCCGGGCGCCCCCGCGTTGCGGTAGACGACCATCCCTTGCGAATTGGCCGCCACCGTGTCGTAGCCCTTCGGGCCGAAGGCGCCGGTCCAGACGCCGGGTTGCGGAGACAGGGGGGGCGAAAGCGGGCCGTGCCCTCCCCCGTAGCTCGCCCAGGGAGGACGAACGTCGGCCACCTCCCAGGGAGGCGAATTCTGCACGCCGCTGCAGCCGCCCACCGGAGGAGTCGGCGTCGGAGTCCCGGGGTCGACATGCGTCGGATTGCAGAGATCCTCGCGGATGTAATTGCGCATGACCTTGTGGCCGAGCTGAAGGAAGCGGCCCGTCTGGATGTCGGGGTACATCGAGGAAGGGAACTTCGAGGAGATGGCCGCTCCACCCACGAGGGTCGTGGCAAAGTACAGCCACTCCAGGCCCCCGCTCTCGAGCGTGTTGTCCCCGGCCAGCTTCGTGTGCGCGCCCCCGCCTCCGCCCTCGTCGGCGCCCAATCGGGGATTCGGATTGCGGTAGGAGGCGAACGCCCAGTTGACTCCCTCGGCGCCGCTGATGACTTCGCGCAGCACGCTCTTGGCGATGCCGAACTTCGAGCCGTAGCTCGTCGTCGAGCTGCCCTGCGGATAGATGAAGTCGTCCATGTAAGCCGGCAGGCCGTAGTAATCGAGGAACTCGTCGTGCATCGAGGTGGAGCTGTCCAGGATGAGCAGAACGTCCGTCTTCGCGCCGGCATTGGCCTGCATCAACTGGCGGTCATCGGGGAAGCCCGGGGAGGCGTTCAGGAAGATCAAGACCATGGCGACCGCGACCCGGTGGCGGACGGCAAAGCCGAGCAGACCGCGCGAAAGGGAGCGGGTCCGTGTCATGGAGTCACCGAGAAGGGCAGCCGGGCCGGCAGAGGCCCGAGCTCCACGTCCGCGACGAGGGCCTTCGAGTACTGCAGGACTGCGTCGTTTTGTCCGCCCGCGGAACGCACCTCGAAACCGTAGGTGTACTGTCCCCTCTCCTCTCCTTCGTTCACGCGGCCGCCGCGGTAGAGCCGGCGGCCGAGCAGACTCGGGCTCTGGACTCGAACCGTGATGTCCGAGCCGACGCCTGTGTCGCCCGAGAAGAAGCCGCCGGCGCCGTGGCGGTGACTGGGCAAGGGAAAGATCACGTTGCCGAAGGGAAGATCCGGACAGGGCGCGGGCCGGTCACAGAACTCGGGCCGGCGCATGAAGTCCGACGGTGCCTCCATCGCCACCGAAGCCCAGCGGAGGCCGGCGTCGGCCGAATAGAAAGCCCGGTTCACAGACCATTCGTTGGCGGCGATGCGCGACTCGGTGCTCGTGATCAGCATCAGGGCGATCCCGATCACGGTCAGGATCGTCAGAACGAGGATGGCGACGACCAGGGCGGCACCCCTCTCTCCCGGCCGGCGAATGCCTCGGAGCGATCTTCCTCGCATGGGCTCGAGTACGCGTGTCATCGGATTAGCTCCCGGAGGTGTAGTTGCGAAGGTTGATCTTCATGGTCTGCACGCGGCGGCGGTACTGGCCTGCCGTCGGGACCTGGGCGGAGTTCATGACCACGTAGCCCGTGGCCGTCGGCCCCTTGTACGTCGGGTCGGAATCCTTGGAACGGGCGACCAGAGAAACCATGATCCCGTGGAGTCGCGGGCAGTGCCCCGGAGCGGCGCCCGCGTGACTGAAGGGATCGCTGGTGGGGATGACGGAGCACCCTCCTCCCGGAATGACGGTGCACTGAAACTGAATGAAAGAGGGGACGGCTTCCCCGGGAACGTTCGGCGACCACTCGTCACCGTCGATCGCTGTCGAGACGTTTGTGTCAGGGTCGGTGGCCGTCGGCGGGTTGGCGGCTTTGCGGCCGACCTCTTCATCGTTGTTCGCGTCGATTCCATACGCGATCTGCATGTCCTCGACGTCGTCGGCCAGAGGCAGGATGTCGAAGCTCGTCTTTCCCGTGCCGGTATCGACACGGCGAGTCCCCTGGGCCAGAACGGGATGCTGCGGATCGGTGTTGTCGATGAAGTAAAGGAAGTCGTCGAGGATTCCCGCGCGGTAGACGCGGGCAATGTTCTGCGGCGCGGTTCCGTCGAGCGTCGGGTTCTCGTTGTTGAACTCCTTCGCAGCGTTGGCGTTGAAATCGACCGCCCCGAAGGTGTTGCTCGAAACCAGCGTGGTCGGAGCCGAGATCACACCGACGTTGTAGGTCGTCTGCGGGTACTTCGGAATCGGTGTCGGGTCCGTCGGCGAAGGGGACGAGCAGCCGCCGTGGATGTCATCGTCGGCCGCGACGAGCACGAACATCGGATGGAGGCCGCTCGCGCCCGCGGCGTAGGTGTCGATCGCCGCGAACTGCGGCCGGTTGACGGGGTCGTTGTTGTAGTGCTGGCCCAGAAGGGCGCTCCCCACGATCGGCGCGACATTGAGCGCCGCCGCTCCTGTGCACCCGGCGCAGCCCGTCGCCGAATCGAACCCGAGAAGCGGGGAATTGATGACCCCGCGAATCTCGATCATGTCCGTCCCGTCTCGAACCGGAACGTCCGTGCCCGCCAGGTTCTTGACCGAGGCTCCCGTGACGTTGTCGTAGCCGTTGGCGGATCCGATCGTGATCGCGCCCATGTTCGTGCTCGGATCGGGCCGATTCAGGACGGCCTGCGTGACGAAGAGGCCTCCGGCGCCCGCCATGCGGATGGCCCGCGTCATCTGATAGATGCCGTAGCGAACCGCCCCCTGGGCGTCGGCGACCTGCTGCTCGCTCTTGTTGATTCGGGCGCTCGCGTCGAAGACCGCGAGGATCCCGAGCATCGCCAGAGCGAGCAGGAAGACGACAACGATCATCTCGATGAGAGTGAATCCGCCGGACCCCCGGCCGGATCGCGCGCCGCTCACGAGAGGTCTCAAAAGAAGCACGGCGGCGTTCCCCCCGCACACGGATCGGCAATCGAGAGATCGCTTCCGATCGTAGGATTGTTGAGGACCCCGCTGACGCGTGAGACGCGCGCCCCGATGCCCAGGGGACCGCTGCCGGCTCTCACTTCCACGTCGATCCGCTTGTACTGGAAGGGCTGGTTGGCAACGAGAACGCGGACCGGTATGAAGGCCGCGCCGCTGGCCGGAGATCCCGCCCCTGCCATCGGCGGAAGGGACCACTGCGTGACCTGGTAGGTCACCGCGAAGGGATTGCGAACGGTCGAGAGACTCGTGGGATTCGTGGGATCCGGCAAGAAAGCCGCCTGATCCTTGACATGGAACCCGACGGACAGCAGCGGATCGTCGAATGTCAGGTTCATCACTTGTTCCAGACGATCACGCGCGAGGATGTGGATGCTCGTGTACTCGTTGGCGGAGTAGTTGGATTTGACGCTGGCGATAAAGAGGGGCGCAATGCCGAGCAGGACAAATCCCAAAAGAGCCACGGCAATCAAGAGCTCCACCAGAGTGAGACCTCTCTGGCCGGTGCGGCCACGGCCCCGTCGCGCTCGGCTCTGCCCGCCCGAGAGCGAGTTCTCGGTGGCATGTTGTGCATGGAGAAGGAACATGTGACTGCCTCATGAGCGATTCCTGTGCCGTCACCCTCGCCTGACCACAAGGGGCATGAAGATCAACAGGTTAGAGAAAGAGCGCTCCTCGGTTCAGAGGTTGGTAGGGCGATATTTCGTTACGGTTCGTAACGGCTAGAGAGCTCTTCCGGCTGCTGCCAAATCCCGTTCCATGCGTAGCTTAAACTGATGAGCACGGGGAGAAGTTCACGATGTGGGCAAAAAGGCGCCGTGTGGCGCCGGCGGAAGCGCGCGCGATCCTGCCGCGCCTTCAAGTCCATCAATGGAAGAGCGATGCGGAGCGTGACGATCTCCTCCGCCGGCTGACCTCCATCCCGGGCCTGGCGGCCGAGGACGTCGGATGGATGGTCGGAGAAGCGGATGACTCTCTGCGACAGTCCGGTCTGGCGATCCTGCGCCGCTTCCCCTTCGAGCAGTCCTCGGTCGCAATCTTCCCGCTGCTTTCCACCCGCACGGAGCAGACTCGCGGCCATGCGGTCGCGGCCCTGGAGACGTTGGGCGGGGAGCGATACCACGAGCGCATTCCGGGCTTTCTGGCCCACTCGGATCCCGGAGTCGTGCTCGCCGCACTCGACTGGCTGGAACGCTATCCTCTCGAAGCGGGACTGGACTGGATCGTGCCGGCTCTGTCGAGCACGCCGCAGGTGCGTCGCAAGGCATTCGGAATCGTCGAGTCGATCCCTTCGCCCAAGACCGCCCAGATCGCGCTGGCGGCCCTCGACTCCGAAGATGAAGAGCTCCGTTTCCGATCGATCGCGGTGCTGGTCCGTTATCCCAGCCTGGAGCACGTCGAGCCTCTGCTTCGCCGGTGCAGCGATACCGCGCGCGTCCAGGAGGCGGCCACGGCTGCCCTGGCCCCTCTGTTGTCCGGCAACGACGACCGATTCAACGACCTGATCCTGCCGCTTCTGGCCGACGCCAACCCAAAGGTTCGACTGATGGCCACAAAAATCCTCGCCACGCAGGATCCTCCCCGCGTGGCGGATTCTTTTCTTCGCGGTTTCCGCAACAACTACGGCCTGCCTCGCGACCGCGCGATCGAAGGTCTGCACACGCTGGGTCCTCGGTTCATTCAGGCCTTTCTCGAGCGCGACCACGACCCTGACCCGGGCGTGGCGGCGCTGGCCTCCTCCATCGCCGTCGCCGTGCGCACGCCGGACGTGGTTCCGCATTGCATCGGTTACCTGACGGGCCGGGATTGGTGGCTGCGGGACCGGGCCGCGCAGGCGCTGGCGGAAATCCGTGACGAGCGAGGGCTACCCGCTCTGCTGCAGATGCTCGAAGACCCGGAGTCGGACCTCTCGGCCGCGGCGGCGCTGGGGGTCTGGGGGGCGCCCCAGGCGCTGCCCGCCCTGCTGGAGGCGTTCAAGAAGGGGACCAAGGACCTGCGCCTCGAGATCCTGGAGGCGTTCGGGCGCATTCCCGACCCGCGCGTGCCTCCGCTGCTCGAACAGATCATCAAGTCGGTGACCGATCCGCTGATCCGGGAAAAGGCGACGCGCATCCTGGCGCATCGGTCCGGCGATGTCCCCTTTTACGAGAGCCTGATCGGGTCGGGCGCGCAATTCGAGCCGCTCGATTTCGACCAGCCCCTCGAGCCGACCATGGTGGATCTCTTCCGGCACGCGCGAGCCGTGAACGCTTCTGACCTTCACCTAGCGGTGGGCACGCGCCCTCACGTTCGTGTGGCGGGGCGTCTGACTCCTCTGCCTCTGCCCGAGTCCACGCCGGACCAGATGGAGGCCTGGATTCCGCCCCTGCTCTTCGAAGAGCGCCGGGCGGAGCTCGCGCAGCGGCGCCAGGTCGACTTCTGCTACAAGGACTCGGAGCTCGGCCGCTTCCGAACCAACGTTTTCTACCAGCGCAAGGGCCTGAACGCGGTCTTCCGGCTGGTCCCGTTCGAGATTCCAACCCTCTCCGAGGTCGGGTTGCCCGAGAGCCTGTGGGAGATCACGACCTTTTCTCAGGGGCTGCTGCTGGTGACCGGCCCGGCCGGATGCGGCAAGACGACGACTCTGGCCGCGCTCATCAATCGGATCAACGAGACTCAACGCGTGCACATCCTGACGATCGAGGACCCGATCGAATATGTCCACGTCATGAAGGAATCGTTGATCAACCAGCGTGAGGTTCCCTCGCACTCCGTTTCGTTCGCCAAGGCGCTCCGGCAGTCTCTCCGAGAGGATCCCGACGTTATCCTGGTCGGCGAAATGCGGGATCTGGAGACGATTTCTCTGGCTATCACCGCCTCGGAGACCGGCCATCTCGTCTTGGGAACACTCCACACCGCGACGGCCGCGGCCACGGTCGATCGAATCATCAACGCGTTTCCTCCGGATCAGCAGGGCCAGATCCGGATGATGATCTCTGACTCTCTCAAGGTCGTTCTGTCCCAGGCGCTGCTGCCGCGGCGCGACGGCTCCGGACGAGTCGCGGCCTTCGAAGTCCTGCGCAACACGTCCAACGTCGCCGGCCTGATTCGTGAAGGAAAGACTTTCCAGATCCCGACCGCGATGCAAACAGGAGGCGCTTCGGGCATGATGCTGATGGACACGGCACTGATGAACCTCTTGAACGACGGCATCATCGAGCCCCGGGAGGCGTACAACCGCGCCCAGCGGAAAGAGTCCTTCGAGCCGTTCCTCGCCGAAGAGGAAGCGCAGGCGTGAGCGGCAACCCCGGCCGGCCGACGACGTCGGCCGGCGGCCACGAGAAGACCGTCCAGGTCGGGGCTCTCGAGACCCAGTCGGTCGGAACGAACCGGGTCGATCGGTTTCTCTCCATCCTTCCCAAGCGCAACGGTTCGGATCTGCATCTGGCCGTGGGCTGTCCGCCGATCATTCGAATCGATGGGGAGCTCGAGCGCGTTCGTTATCGGGCCTTGACCGAGGGGGATTTCTATAACCTCGTCGGCCCGATCACACCCGAGCGGCTGTGGCAGCTCTTTCAGAATCACGGGGACGTGGACTTCGCTTATCAGATGGGCGCCGAGGCGCGCTTTCGCGTCAACCTCCTGCGGCAGGAGCGTGGGTCCGCGGCGGTCTTCCGCCTCATCCCTTCGAAAGTCCCCACCGTGGAGGACCTGAGGCTTCCCGCGGCCATCGCGGCGGTCTACAAATCTCCCAGCGGCCTGGTGCTCGTGACCGGTCCCACCGGCAGCGGCAAGTCCACGACTCTGGCGGCGATTCTCGACCGGGTCAACCAACGCCTGGCCCATCACGTCATCACGATCGAAGACCCGATCGAGTTCGTCCACGTCAACTCCAAGTCCGTGGTCACCCAGCGAGAGATCGGGCCCGACGTCCCCAATTTCGCCGAAGGAGTGAAAGCGGCGATCCGCGAAGACCCCGACTGCCTGCTCGTCGGCGAAATGCGCGACCTCGAGACGATCCGGATGGCCATGATGGCCGCCGAGACGGGCCTGCTCGTTTTTGGAACGCTGCACACGAACTCTTCGGCCAAGGCAATCGATCGGATCATCGACGCCTTTCCGGCGAACGAACAGGAGCAAATCCGAGTCGTCCTCGCCGAAAACCTGCGGGCAGTCATCGCTCAGCAGTTGTTGCGCAAGAAGGGGGGAGGACGGATCCCTGCGTTCGAGATCCTGCTCGGATCGACGGCGCTGTCCAACTCCATCCGGGAGGGAAAGACTTCGCTCATTCAGAACCAGATCCAGACCGGCAGGTCCCGCGGAATGATGTCCATGGATCAGTCTCTCGCGGAGCTCGTCCGCAACGGATTGGTCGAGTCCGAGGAGGCCCTCGAGCGCGCCTTCGACCGGGAGACATTCAAGTCTTTCCTGGCGGGCCTCCCGGCGCCTGGCGAGACCCCGCGGCCGGGGGATCTGCTGCGCGCGAATGCGCCTCGGCCGACTTCGGCGCACTCGTCGGCGCCGACCCCGGCGACGGTGCGCCCAACGACAACCGTAAAGTGAAGAGCGAACCGCCGCCCGGCCGCGCCGTCACCTCGACGGTTCCGCCGTGGAGCTCGGCGATCCGGGCGACGATGGCCAGTCCGAATCCCGCGCCTCCGGGCTTGCTCGAGTAGAACGGGAGAAAGATCTTTTCTCGGGAAGCGGCATCGATCCCTTCTCCCCGATCACCCACAGTCAGCCTCGCTTCTCCCTCGGCAGAGCCGCCCTCGAGCAGGAGCGCTTCCGGCTGTTCGCGCCTGCCGGGGGGCGTGGCTTCGGCGGCGTTGCGCAGCAGGTTGACCAGGGCTCGGCGCAACAGAACGGCCGAGCCGGGCACGTCCGGAAACTCGCCGCGGCGTGCGAAGGAGATTCCCGGAAACGCCGTCTCTGTCTCCGCGACGGCCGCGTCGGCGACCTCCTCGAGGCTCACCGTGGTCGGGAGGAACTGGTCGGGCCGCGCGAAAAGAAGAAAGTCTCTCGTGACGCGGCTCATCTCCTGCGCCTCCTGGCGGATCGACTGGAGGTACTCGACGGCCCGTTCGGGGTGGCGCTGCGCCAGGTTTGCGAACCCGTCGATGGCGGCGGCCGCGTTTCGAAACTCGTGGGCCGCCCCCGCCGAGACCTCGCCTAAGTCCGCCAGGTGCCTCGCGAGGGCCACGCGCGCCTCCAGCCGCCGCACCTCCGACAGGTCGGAGAAGAGCGCCAGGACCCCGAGGAACCGTCCGTCCGCGCCGGAGGCGGCGGTCGCCGTCACGCCCAGAACGCGCTCGCGTTCTCCTTCTCCCCACCGAACCTCATGCCGCGTGACGGATTCCCGCTGCGTCAGAACCGATTCGACGAGAGTCGCCAGCTCCGGCGCCCGGGAGAGAGCCTCCCGCAGATTCCCTCCCCGGATCTCGCCCGACACCCCCAGCATCTCGCGCCCCGATTCGTTGAGCTCCACGATGCGCGCTTCGCGGTCGACGGAAAGCAGGCCAGTCGGAAGCGTTCGCGCCAGCGTCCGGGCGGCGATCTCCAAATCGTCTGCCCGCCCTTTCTCCGCGAGCGCGAGCCGCTCAAGCTCCGCTTCCTTCTCATGCAGCGCCTCGATCGTCGATTCAAAGCGGGCAATCAGGAAGTCTCGTTCGTCCGCGTGAATCGCGGCAGGCCCCGCCGCAGGCGGAGCCGAGCCGGCGGCGGCCAGCAGGCGGTCGTACGGCGCCAGCAGTGTCCGCAAATAGAGCCAGGCCAGGATCGCGAAGGCCGCTCCCGCGAGCGGGACGAGCACCGTGGCCCAGCGGGCGTCGGTCCGAAGCGTGCCCCCCGGTCCCGGGTCGAGAGCGACCACGAAAACGCCTCGGGCGGACGCGGTCGCCGCCACGAGCAGCGAGGGGTTCCTCCTCCATTCGGTACGCACTTCCCCTGGACGAGGCGCGGCGAGCGGAAGACTCGTCGGAGGTTCGATCTCGTGGCCGAAGCCCCGAATCCGGCGCCCGAGACCGTCGTAGAGCGCGGCGAAGACGACATCGGTTTCGAGGGCCACGCGCTCGAGAGTGTCGCGCGGCTCGCCAACGGAGACCGCGAGGCGGCGCACCATCTCGGAGGCCCGGTGCTCCATCTGGCGGGTTCCCCACTCGGCGCTCGCGCGGAAGAAAAAGAGAGTGACCAGGTTCAGGAAGAGAATCAGCAGAAGAGCGATTGACAGGAAGAGTCGGGCATCGCGCCGAAAGGTGCGGGGAACGGGCCCGGCAGAGCTCACGAGACCGCATCCCTGGAAAAATTCTCATCCAGTGACAGCCCCAGGGAGCAGCGAAGCAGGACCAGCGGACGTGGTTCCGGAATCATGCGAGCTAGGGCCAGAGCGCGCGGTAACGACCCATGAGATCGTCGCCGAAGAAAAAAGCGGCGATCGCGCCGAGCGCCAGGAACACGCCGAAGGGAAGGCGCATCTTGCGATCTCCTCTTTTCGCCGCAATCAGGGAGAGACCCACGAGGCTCCCGGCCACGGAAGAAAGCAGGACCGTCACGATGACGCCGGCGGGCCCCAGGAAAGCTCCGACCATGCCGAGCATCTTGACGTCCCCCAGTCCCATCCCCTCGTGACCCGCGATCCGCTCGTAGAGGAAAGCCGTGAGGAAGAGCCCTCCCGCCCCGAGCACGGCTCCCCCCAGAGCGGAGAGCGGCGAACGGGTGGTCGAGAAAAAAGAGAGCAGGAGGCCGACCAGAAGACCGGAGAGTGTGATGCGGTCCGGCAGGATCTGGAACTCGGCGTCGATCGCGAGCAGCGCCAGACAGGCGGAACAGAGGAACGCTCCGCCAGCGAGCTCGGACCAGTCTCGCGCGCGCAAGGCGACGAACACCCATAAGACACCGTTGACGAGCTCGAGCAAAAGATACCGGACAGAGATCGGAGCGCGGCAGACACGGCATCGACCGCGAAGGACGAGCCAGGATAAGACGGGCACGTTGTCGAGAGGACGCACCGGCGATCCACAGGAGGGACAGTGAGAAGGCGGCGTCACGATCGACTCCCCCCGGGGAAGCCGGTGGACGAGGACGTTCAAGAAACTGCCGATCGCCAGACCAAAGAGGCCGGCCGCGATGGGCAGGATCGGGCCGTAACTCTGAAAGGGCGTGATCACAAGAGGCTCCGGGCATTTGCAGGCCGCGCGAAGAGCAGGGCGAGCGCGAGCGTGAGAGCGGAGAGGACCGAAATCGCGGCGCCGATCAGCACCGATAGAGGCCGGTAACGGAGGGTTACTCGATGCGAGCCGGCGGTCAGCGGAACAGCGCGAAAAAAGCCATCCGCGACGCGCAACTCGGCGGGGCGACCGTCGGCTTGCGCGGTCCATCCGGGAAACGAGAGATCGGTCAGCACCAGCACTCCCGGTCCGTTGGACGTGATGTCGGCGACCACCTTTTCGGGCCGATCTTCGGCGAGGCGGGCGATCAGAAGCGGCTTGCCGGCGTCGCTCGTGACTCGAGTCATCGGTTCGCGGTCGAGAAAGACTTCCCGGGTGAGGTCGATTTCGCCCGCCGCGACGCGGCGCCAGGCGCGCTCCGCGTCCGGCTCGATCCGATACGCGCGGACGAAAGAGAGGCGCGGCCGGTACGGCGCGAGAGGCGCCCGGAAAAAATCCCCGATCTTCTGCGACGGCAGCCGGGCCGGCCGGAAAGGCGTCCAGAGCACGCGGGCGCTCACGGGACCGGCGGCTCGCGCGGGGTCGCCCGCCGAGTCGATGGCGTCCGCAATGGTGCGAGCTGCCCGGGTCGGAAGCGCGGCCGCCGTTCGAACCGTCGGAACGCCGGCGAGCAAGTTCGTATACCCGAGCAGCGATTCCCGTTGCCGGCGCAGAGTCTCCGTGCCGAAGGCGGGCTCGATCGACCATCGCGCGAGCTCGAGCATCGGAGGAGTCACGACTCTGCCGACCAGATGCGAGAGAAGCTCGAGCTCCCGCGGAGTGCGTCGGACTTCCCCTTCGGGAGCGAAGAAGAAAAGAGGGCGACTGGCCAATGCCAACGAAACGACGAGAGCCGCGGCCGCAACGATGGCGAGTCCGCCGCCGGCGGCGGACGATCGAAGGCGCACGACTCCCAGCAGAAGCAGGGCCGCCAGGCCGAGACCTCCCGACCATCGAACGGCGGGAGCCGCGGAGGAGGCGAAGAGGAGCAGAGAGGCGATGACCGCGCCAGCCGCCAGAAGCCACCGCCGGGCCCGGCCCGACTCGAGGAAGACTATCGAGTCGGCGCCGAGACCGGCGAGAGCCGCGATCGAGAACGAGGTCAACACGAGAGCCTTCGAGGGGTACCGAATGCGGTCGAAGGGCGGCAGGCTGCGAATCCAGTCACCGGGCGGTCCCGCGGCCGCGATCAGAATCCCGCCGAGCGCCAGGACGCTGAGCAGCCAGACGAGCCGTCGCCTCTGCCGTTCGAAATATGCCGCGGCGACGGCGAAGAGGACCAGAGGCCCGACATAGAGCGAAGTCAGGTAGCCCGTCGCGGCCTCGCCGCCCGTTGACAGTCCCAGCGCGGATTCGAGAGCTGGGGTGCCGGCCGTTCCCAATTCATGGTCCGTCGCGGGCAAAGCGACTCGGCGGTCGGAGTGCAGGAGGAGCTCTCCCAACGGCACGAGGGCCCAGCCCGCCAGCGCCAGGCCCAGCAACGCGGCCAGAGCGATTCGGGAAGTCACACGCGCCCGGGTCGGGCGCGCCCATTGCTCCTCACCGCGTTCCCTGGAAAAGAAGGAGAAGAGGACCGCCGACAGGAGGGTCAAGGCCGAGATTTCCGGACTGCCGGCCATCGCCTGAAAACCGATCAAGAGCGCCAGGGCGATACGGCTGCCCCTCGTCGAAACCCCTTCTCTGACGAGCGCCAGAATCCCCGGCAGATAAACCGCGGCCCCGAAGTGATTCCAATAGGCGGAAAGAGAAGCGGCATATCCTCCGCCGCAGAAGACCGCGGCCCCGAAGAGAGCGGCCGCTTCCGAGACAGCCTCTTCCCGCAGGAACCTTCTCGCGCCCCAGGCGGCGATCGCAAAGTGCAGAAGCAGATAGAGCGCAGCGGCCAGGCCGGGTGCGAGCAGAAAGAGAAAACTGGGTGGGTAGAAAACGCCCGACTGCAGATTGGCGAGCCAGGGTTCTCCCGCTCCCGAAAGCGGGTTCCAGAGCGGAATCTCGCCGCGGCGCAATCGATCGATCGTAAAGAGCTTCAGCGGATAAAAGAAGTCTCCCTGGTCACGAAAGGTTGGAGCCTGGTGCCCCATCCAGGCGGGGGCGAGCCAGAGGAGGGGGGGAATCATCGCCGCCGCGGATAAGACTCCGGAGAGCACCGAGCGGCGCGCGGTCACACCGCAATTGTAGCCGCGAGTTGTCTGGGATAACTGAAATCGGGGATCGACAGGAGATGGGAAGATGTCCGAACCGGGCAATCGGCGGTTTGAGAGGCCGGAACTCGCTCTTCGATTACTGCTGCGGTCCCTCCGGCCACTGAATGAAAGTGCCGTTGGAATAGATGATGTCGTCGTTGAAGTCTGTCGTCGTGCCGCAGGCCGGCGAGTCGGACGCACCGTTGCGTCCGAAGCTGACGATGTTGTACCTCGAGAAGCCGTTGTTGACGTTGTAGACGAGGAAGTTGCCCCACCCGTCGCGCACTGGGACGCTGCCGATGTACGTCGGGGACAGGTTGGAAAACGACGTGGTGTCGAGGACGGCGCCCAGGGCGGTGTATTCCCCGCCGGTGCAGGCGGCCGACGGGAACGCCGAGTTATCCACGTGGTAAGCCTCGACAGCAGTGGCCAGAGCCCGAATATCGCCCATCGTCCGCTTCTGCCGGCTTCGTTGGACGGCGTTCAAGAGGTTCGGAACCGCGATCGCGGCCAGGATGCCGATGATCGCGATCACGATCAGAAGCTCGACCAGGGTGAACCCCTTCTCGCGAGTGATCATCTAAAAAAAGGTCCCGATTTCTCGGGACCTTATCTCCGTTCCATTCCGAGGTTTGGAGTGCGGCGAGTGCTTACTGCTGGGTGCCTTCCGGCCAGCAGACAAAGCTGCCGTTGGAGTAGACGATGTCGTTGTTGAAGTCCGTTGTGGTTCCGCAGGTGCCGAGGGCCGTGATGGCCTTGTCGCGGCCCGTGGAACGGATGGCGTAGTTGTTGGTGTCGTTGGCGTACAAAACGAACTCACCCCAGCCGTCGACCTTGGGGGGCTGGCCGATATACGTCGGGCTCAGCTTGCTGAAGGACGCCGCGTCAACCGCCGCTGCGGCCGCGATGATCGTGGCCAGACCCGTCGGGCA
>Ga0070698_100001419_pt1 | contig 26523 bp, 29 predicted proteins | sample KBSK1502metaG_FD_65477 | JGI IMG/M metagenome (GOLD analysis project Ga0070698, IMG submission 65477) | Corn, switchgrass and miscanthus rhizosphere microbial communities from Kellogg Biological Station, Michigan, USA - KBS K1-50-2 metaG | ecosystem: Host-associated > Plants > Roots >... | reverse complement strand
TGATGCATCCCAGGTCCGGCCATACGTGGAGTTTACTGTCGGGCGAGCGACAGGCAAGCAGGTTACGGGCCGCCCCTCTCGTGACCGCGGTAATTTCGCATTAAAGAGCAATCTCGGGAACACGACTTGCTACCCAGTTGAGCGGTCGACCACTTCGGAATGAAACGAATTCTCCTCGCGCTTTTACTGCCCGGCACGATGCTCGTACTGTCATTTAGTGCCGCGCAAACACCGGACGCGAACCAGGAGCAGAAGCTTCTTGCCTTGATCAAAGAGGTTCAGACACAACAAGCGCAGCTCACCGAGAATCAGGCGAAGATCGAAGAGAAGCTGGCCGAGGTCACCGAGACCATTCACACCGCGCGAATTTACACGAAACGGGAAAAATAATGCAGGCTAAAGTTCTTTTTATTTTTCCGTTGTGGCTCGCCTTTAGCGCCATCAGCGCGCAATCGCCCACGCCAATCGTGGTCCAAGCAGCTTCCGGCACGACCGTAACATCGACATCTTCCAGGTCGGTCGTCACGGCGCCCGATGATCATTCGATCCCAGACGCGATGAAACTCCTCGAGCAAATCAAAGCCGCCAACGACGAAGTTTTGGCAAAACAAAAGGCTGCTTTAGAACGACTCGACGAATTGAAGGACGCCGCCGACCAGCTGCGGATCTTTGCGAAACGCGGATAAGATCCGCGCGAGCTATTTTTTCTTCGGCTCGATCTTGCGATACAGCGTGGCCATGCTGATCCCGAGCATGTTGGCCGCTTTCTCGCGCGAGTCGTCGCAATGTTGCAAGGTCGCTTCGATGTAATTGCGCTCCTGTTGCTGCACAAAATCGTCTAACGGTTGCCCTACCGGCATGCTTGCCAGGATCTGATCCGCTTTATCGCCCTTGGCATGACTGACGATATGCGGCGGTAAATCGGTCGCCAAAATCAAATCGTTCTCGCACAGTGCGCACGCCCGCTCGATCGCGTTTTCCAACTCGCGCACGTTCCCGGGATAATTGTAGTGACACAAAATATCGACTGCTTCGGGGTCGATCTTTTTCGTCTCGCCGCCCGTTGCGCTCGCTTGTTTCTGCAGAAAATGATTCACCAATAGCGGCACATCTTCTAACCGCTCACGCAACGCCGGGAGCTCAATTGGAATCACCGCCAGGCGGTAATACAGATCCTCTCGAAATGTGCCGTCTTTGAGCTTCGGCTGAAGCGCCTCGTTTGTCGCGCCGACTACCCGCACGTTTACGGGTGAGCTTTTGTTGTCGCCGACCCGCCGGACTTCACGCTCCTGCAAAACGCGCAGGAGTTTCGTCTGCAAGGCGGGTGCCATCGAATTGACTTCATCCAGAAAAATTGTTCCCAGATTCGCTTCCTCGAACAAACCACGCTTGTCCGCCACTGCTCCGGTAAACGAACCTTTCTTGTGACCAAACAATTCCGACTCGAGTAAATTTTCCGGAAGCGCGCTGCAATTGATTGCGACAAACGGATGATGCTGCCGATTGCTGTTGAAATGGAGGCCGCGCGCAACCAGCTCCTTTCCCGTCCCGCTTTCGCCCATGATCAGCACGGTGCTGTCGGTGTCGGCGACCTTGCTGATCAAGTTGTAAACGCTCTGCATCTTCCCGCTCGTGCCGATGATGTTTTCAAACCGGTAGCGGTTCTTCAGCTCTTTGCGCAGATAAACGTTCTCGCGCAGCGCGGCCTGGTAATCGAGCGCCCGCTGCACGGTTAGTTGCAGCTCGTCGATCTTGAACGGCTTAGTCACGTAATCGTACGCGCCCATCTTCATCGCCTCGACCGCGGTCTCGACCGTGCCGTAGGCCGTGATCAAGATCACCGCCGTTTGCCGATGGTGCTCACGCACATGCCGGAGCACATCGAACCCGGTCATCGTCTCCATTTTGATGTCGGCGATCACGACCTGTGGCGCGATGCTGTCGAGCTGCTCGATCGCTTTCGGCGCCGAATTGAATGGAAAAACCTGGTGTCCTTTTTCGCGACAGAGAGTGACAATGACTTCCACCATCGCGGGTTCGTCATCAATAATTACGATTTTAGCCATGGTAAATCTCAGCGCGGAGAATATTTCAATTTTGAGAAAAAGAAAGCGGTTTTGAGAATTTGCTTGGTTAGGCCGAATTCTGAACCTGACCGTCAATCATCGACCAACCCACCGGCCGATCGAATCCAATAATCTCCTCGAACGCCGACGTCGATCTTGTCCGCCCCAGGACGGACTCGCTGTGGCGAGCGATCGGAATCGCGATCAAATCAGCCACGAATCCGGACCGGATTTTACCGAGCAAATTTTCCCGACGCAGAGCACGCGCCGGGCTCGTTGTCACCATTTTCACAATTTCCTGAGCTAAAACGCTCGGAAATTGCCGTTGAAACGCACGCATCTCCGCGAACAAACTCAAATCGTCGTTGCTGGCCAGACTATCAGTTCCGAGACAAATATTGAATCCAAGCTCGCGCAATTTTTCGAACCGAAACGGCGAGTGTTCGAAGTAAGCGTGACTGCGTGGGCAGTGGATAATTTGAAAGTTTAGCTTCGATCTTCGCAGCAGGTCGAAGTCGCTTTCGGTCAACTCGTTTAAATGAACGACGATCCATGACAGGTAGGGGCGATTGACCTCAATCGCCCGCAAAAGCCAATCCGGCTCGGATCGGTTCGGTAAACCGCCCCTCCCCATCAAATCCAAAAAAAGAGCAAGCGGCGTAGTTCGCCCGCAATCGTTCATATCTCGCCCGATTTCTTTCATAAAATCGTAAAGCGGTCCGCTCGCGTCGCGAAACATCGACATCTCCTCGCCCGATTCCGCCTGATGCGTCGTCAACAGAACATCTTCGCTTTGCGCTATTTCTTCACAACGCCGATAAAGATTTGCCGACGCCGTAAATGGCGCATGCGGCGCGAGTCCCCAATGCTCCGTCGACTTCAGCTGTTCGGCCGCAAAATCGACAACCTCATTCCCGCGGCTCAGATCGCGGACATCAATCAATTCGGCGAACCACCACGTCCGAATCGGCGACTGAATTCGCGCGATCAGTTCTGGAAACGCGGTCAGGTTCGCGATCGTCGTTGTCCCGAAGCGTTTTGCTTCAGCAAAACCCTCATTGATCGAGCCGACATAATCTTCCGGCGAAAGTTTCGCCTTCTCGGCATTGATCGCGCGGATCCAGTCGGTGAATGATTTCTGCCGCGGAATTTTCCCGCGCAAACAAGTGTAATCGAGATGACAATGCGCATTGATCAATCCGGGCAAGAGGGCCTGCTCACCAAGATCGACAACGGAGCCGGCGGGAGCCGAGCGACGTAGACGGGAAGCCCGCGAGGGTGACGAGCCGGGAGGCGAGTCATCAATCGACCTTTTGTATCGCGCTTTGACTTCATCAAATCTTCCAACATCGACAATCCGGTCCTCCGAAACGACGACCGCGCCGTTTTCGATCGGCGGACCGTCCATCGTCACGACGACGCGTGCGCGAATGATCATTCGTCGATCTCGCCTTTGACGACCTTGCGGCACCGCGCCACCAACAAATTGCACCCTTCCTGGCAAAGCAGTGGAATCGTGTTTTCGCCGCGCCCCGTTTGGTCATGCGAGGGACTAAATTTCTCGGGCGGCAGCTTTGTCGATGAGACCGTGCCGCTTTGGTCGCGTTTCCACAAAATCGTCCGCAGACAGCCGCCATTCGAACGACAAAAATCTCCGACTACCTCGTCGATTTGCTCATCCGGGATTTTCGCGGCGATCCGATACATCCCCGATTGTCGATCCAACGTCTCGCGCAATGATGTCGTCTTCAGGCGATTTTCCGTCCACGCTGCGAGCATCGCTAGCCTTCCCGGATAGAAATAATCCAACGTCCGTCGCAGTTCGCCGAGATCGCCAAGGTTAAGGCGCCAGCCATGGCGGAGATTCGGCGCGGTTTTTAGCGGCCGATACTTTCCAGCATCGTCATAGCGCGCGATCTCTATCGCATCATCCGGCTTGCGAAAATTCTCCAACCGAGCGCTCGGTTCATCCTCGCGATGACAAAGAACGAAGCCGCCGCTGCTCGTTCTTTGAATGAAAATCTGACCGAATCGGCTGTTTTCGCTCAGAACTGCGGCGAGCGCTTTTTCAAGTGGCATTGCGCCAATCAGGCCAGACAATGCGCAATTAACCCCGCCGCGCGCTCGAGAAATTGTTTGTCTTCGTCGCCGAACGCCTTCACTTTGTCGCTCTCGGCATCGAGCATGCCGACGATATGCCGGTGCTCATTCCTCATCGGAACAATGATCTCAGAACGCGTGGTGTGAAATGTCGGGAGATAGCGCTTATCCTTGTGAACGTCGCCGACCACAATTGGTTTTCCTGATTCCAGCGCCGCGCCGCATAGTCCCTGGGTTGTCGGGAAACGCGGATACGCGGGCGGTTCTTTGCCGGTGCCGGCCAGGATCACAAATTCATTGTTCACGATCTTGTAAACGGCGATGAACCGATAATCGCGCGCCGCCCGAATCATTTCGGCGACCTGTTTCAGGCTCTTCTTTGTGCAGCCGCTCGCGAGAACAAAACCCCCGATGTCCTGGAGTTTTTTCAGCGTCTCAGCGTGCATAGAGGGATAAGGTCACGTTGCTAGGTCAGGAAAGATTGCGAGGCCGGACGCGCGTGCAACTTTTCTTGAATCAATTCACTGAATCGTTTGCCCGAGCCGCTGCGGTCGCCTGCTCAAGGATGATATCCGCTACCCGCGGATCGGTACCGATCGAGCTGGCATAAAATAGTGAGCGGTTGTCGATCTTGTACGGCCTACGTCGAAAAACGTCGGCGGCCTTTCTTCTTGCGGCAGAAGGTGTCGATCCTTCATCGACGATTCCAAGCAAAACCGGAATGTCTTCATAACTGTGGAGGCCGTCGGAAATAAAAAACGGCACGACCACCACGTTGGGCGTGCTCGTCAACACCGTCCAATCGGAAACGAGCGGAAATTCTTCCATGTAAACATTGAGCACGTTGGCGTAACGCCCCAGCGTTCGGATTCTTTCAGCTTCTCGTTTCGCCGCGACGGCGCTGTTCTCGTTGAGGTCGGTGCCGTGCGCGACGATCAACAAGCTCGTTTGGTTTTCCGGGACATCTGGCGCAATGTCACGGGCTCGCTGCACCAACAATTCGGTCATCAGCGGATGGCTCCCCACCGGCTCGCCGTAGCTCCAAGTTTGCCCATTCGCGCGCTTCGTGATCTTACCATTCAACTCGAGCTCGCGCGGAATCACCGTCTGGGTGAAATAACCTTCACTGATGAAATTCGGAACGACATAAACGTTTTTGATTGTGTCTGGAGCAAAGAGAAAAATCGCGTCACGCAGGCTCGGTTCCTCTTTCCAAAATGCGCACTGCACATCGGCAAAAATATTTCGACGCCGAATCTCGGCCGCGTGCGCCAGCGTCGGCGCGCTCGAATCCGGATTCACCGTCGAGCCATGGCCAACAATCAAGAGCACGCTGTCTTGTCTTGGCGTCATGAGATTCAGAAAACGTCGAACGTCCAACGCTCAACGTCCAATCTCCAATTCAGGTCCGAGCCGGACTGGCATATCTGCATTTCTGCCATCCGGCGTTGAGCGTTCGGCGTTGGACGTTTTCTGTTGGATTGGCTAAGCTGATTCCCCCATGAAGTTTCGAACTTACAAGAACACCGATCTAGCCGTGAGCGAGGTCGGCTTCGGTCTCTGGACGATCTCCACTGGGTGGTGGGGAAATTTTACCGAGGGCGAAGCGATCGCACTCATGCACAAGGCGTTCGATCTCGGCATTACCCTCTTCGACGCGGCCGACACTTACGGCAATGGTTTAAGCGAGGAGCTGATCGCGAAAGCGTTTCCTAAACAGCGAGACGAACTTACCATCGCGACCAAGGTCGGCTACGATTTCGTCCATCATGGCGAGGCGCGCGGTCGCGGACAGCGCGAGATCCCGCAGGATTTTTCGCCGGAAGCGATCGAGCGAGCGACGGACGCGGCGTTGAAACGGTTGAAGACCGATCATGTCGATCTTCTCCAACTTCACAATATCCGGATGGAACAGGTTTACGACGACGCGCTCTGGAAAACGCTCGAGAAGTTAAAATCGTCCGGAAAAGTTCGCTACTATGGCATTGCGCTCGGTCCCGCGATTGGCTGGCTTTACGAAGGCGCCAATTGCATTCGGGACCGCGATATGACGAGCGTTCAACACATTTACAACACGCTCGAACAACATCCTGGCCACGCCTTGCACGACGCAGCGACCGAGGCGGGCAAGGACACGATGTTTCTCATTCGGGTAACTCATTCATCCGGAATGCTCGAGGGCAAATACACCGCCGAGACAGTTTTTCCGGCAACTGATCACCGCAGCCACCGTCCGCGCAGTTGGCTACTTAACGGAATCAAAAAGATCGACACACTTCGGTTTCTCGAAAACTCGAAACGCACGCTCGGTCAGGCGGCGTTACTTTGGTTGCTAGCCGACAATCGCGTGGCTTCGACGCTTCCGAACATTTACAACGAAGAACAACTCGTTGAATTTGCAAAGGCGCCCGACTGTCCGTCGTTGACTCCAGAAGAGCTAGCCAAGATCGACAATCTCCATTCCGAGAACTTCGGTGTCGAAGAAGAACCCCCGAAATTCAAGGGCACGATGGAGCTGTCGAAAGAAACGGCCGCGGCTTAGTCCGAATCGTCTTCTTCGACCGGCTGGGCGCGGCGAGTCTGTTGAGTTGGTTCGCGCGCGCCGCGATTACTCGTTTTCGAGCCTTTGTAAATTTCCCGGAAGATGTCGGCGATCATCGGGGCCGCAGTCGTGCCGCCGTGCACTTTGCTGCCGACGTCGCCTTCATAAACGGCGGCGAAGGCGTACTTCGGTTCGTCCGCCGGCAAAAATCCGGCAAACCATGCGGCCGTGCGTTCCTTATTTTTCGGACCCCACTGTGCGGTCCCGGTCTTGCCGGCGACTTCGACACCTTCAAGTTGCGCCTCGTGTCCAGTCCCGTTCGGTCCGTTGACGACGTCGATCATTCCTGCGCGAACTTCTTCCATTGTTTCCGCGGAAACATCGAGCGCGCGTTTTTCGCGCAATTGATAGGCAGTGACAATTTCCTGATCGGGCGCTTGCACCTGGCGCACGAGTCGCGTCTGATAAAATCTCCCGCCGTTCGCGACGATGGCCATGGCTTGCGCCATTTGTAGCGGCGTGACCTGCGTGTCGCCCTGGCCGATCGATAAATTCGCGATGTCGCCGTTGAGCAATTTGCGGCCATGAGTCGCTTTCATGTATTCGTCGTTCGGAATGCGTCCTTCCGCTTCGCCCCGCAACGGAATGCCGCACTTCGCGCCGAAGCCGAGTTTGAGCGCCCATTCGATGATCGGCTCCGCGCCAGTCTTGATCCCGACCTGATAAAACCAGGTGTCGCATGACTCGGTCAGCGCCTGCACAAAATTGAGCGCGCCGCGATCGCCTTTTTTCCAATTGTGAAAAGTGAGATTGCCAATCTGGATTCCCGGCACGCATTGATAAAGATCGTCCGCGTGAACCGCGCCGGTCTCGAGCGCGGCGATTCCAACTGCGACCTTGAAGGTTGACCCCGGTGGATAGGCCGACCGAAAAGCGCGCGCCAGAAGCGGCAGATCGGGATCGTTCTGTAATTGCTTAAACTTTTCGGTCGAGATCGACGGAACAAAAAGATTCGGATCGTAAGTGGGGCAGGATGCCATCGCCAAAATGTCGCCGTTGGCTGGGTCGACAATCACGATGGCGCCGCGTTTTGCTTTCGATTCCAAAGCTTTTTCCGCGAGCTGCTGGAGCTGCAAATCCAAAGTGGTGATGATGTTGCTTCCCGGCACCGCCGATTTGATCAGCTTTTCGGAAGTCTTGTGGCCGTCTTTGTCGAAGGTCAGCTTATATTCACCGCGCTTGCCAGTGAGCATTTCGTTGAACGTTTGCTCCAGACCGTCGCGGCCTTCCGTTTCCGGCCAGAGCGTTTCGTGATTGTCGATGATGCCGTCCAGATTGCGACCCGTCTTGCCGGTGTAACCAATAATTTGTCCGGCGATTTTTCCGTTTGGATAAGTCCGGACATAAATCGGCCGCACCACCAGGAAATCCTTCGATCGATCTTTGACCACTTCGTATTCCGATTTGCTCAGGTTCTGCGCGATCTCCAACGGCAGAATTCCGCGGTTGTGATAATGCCGAAGGATCGCGTCGTCCGAAATTTTGATTGAGCGACCGGTCAATTTCGCGGCCTTGTCGATCTTCTCTCGCGCAAACGCGACCGCTTTCGCGTCGGTAAAATCGAGCGGAGTTGGAAAACTGACCGCCAAATTGTAACTGACTTTGTTTTGGGCGAGCGGCAGTCCGGTGCGATCCGTAATTTGTCCGCGCGGCGCCGGAATATCGAGAATGTAGGCGCGGGCAAGCTTTTGCGTCTCAAATGTCGGAATGATCGTTTCCTCCTCGCTTGCCGGAGAAGGAACTGGCGTAGCCGTCGGCTGGGAGATTTGTGCGAAAACAAACGCCGGCATTAAAACAGCGATGAAAATTACGCGCGAAGGCTTCATGACAGGATCGACATCTTCCTTTCGGGAACGCCGGCGTCAATTCCGTTGCAAAAAGCGATACACTTCTTCGGCCAGTTTTCGTCCGATCCCTTCGGTGGCCGCGATCTGCTCGACGCTCGCTTTGCGCAAGCGATTGACCGAACCGAATTTTCGCAGGAGTAGATTTTTCCGGTTCTGGCTCACGCCCGAACAATCGTCGAGAACACTTTCGTCGATTCGTTTCTTGAGCAAAAGCTGATGATACGCGTTTGCGAAGCGATGCGCTTCGTCGCGGATTCGTTGAAGCAAATGCAATGCGCCTGAATCCGCCGGCAATTGCAACGGCATCGCGCGACCCGGCCGGTAAATCTCCTCGTGCTCCTTCGCCAAACCGATAATCGGCAATTCGTGCAACTCCAGTCGCTGCAACTCCCGACAAGCGGATGAAAGCTGACCTTTGCCCCCATCGACAATGATCAAATCAGGCAGACGAACGGCCATAAACTGCGCACGGTCATTTCTCTCTGGCGCATCGTCACGGGCTGAGTGTTGCAATGCGTCGACTGGATTCTCCTGTGAGAATTCCGCCACGTCCGGATTTTTTTCGCGCGCTTCGAGAAGCACCCGCGAATATCGACGCCGGACGACTTCGGCCATGCTTGCGAAATCGTCCTGACCTTCGACGGTCCGCACCCGGTATCGGCGGTAGCAATCTTTGTCCGGCACGCCGTCACGGAAACAAACCATCGAAGCAACCACGTGCGTCGTGGAAATATTGGAGATATCGAAACACTCCATGACCCGCGGCAATCGCGGAAGTTGAAGCGCGTCCCCGAGCGCCTGGACATCGGCCAACGGATCGATCGCGCTCGGGAGCGTTCCGCGCGTGAAACGCCGCGTTTGCCTGGTCGTTTGCCGCACATCGTCGATCATGTTGCGCAACTCGGCCGCCTTCTCGAATTCCATTTTTCCCGCTGCTTTCTGCATCTGCTCTTCAAGCGCTTCGATCATCTCGCGTGAATGGCCGTCGAGAAATTTGCATGCTCTGGCCGTGCGCTCGCGATATTGCTCGGCTGTTATCTCGCTCAATCGTACCGGCACCTGATAGGTAGACGATTTCAATTCCCGCTCAGTCGGCGAGCCGCGTCCGAACGTCAGCACACCGAATTTCTTTCGAAGCAAGTTCAGCGTCTGCCGCAATGCACCAGCATTTGCGTACGGCCCAAAGTAGCGCGCAGTGTCGTTTTTCTTTAAACGGGTCAGCCGAAAGCGCGGCCATTCTTCCGACAGGTCGACCTTGACCAGCAAAAAGCGTTTGTCATCGCGAAAGGAAATGTTATAGCGCGGCCGGTATTCCTTGATCAACTTGCCTTCGAGCAAGACCGACTCTGCTTCGCTGCGGACGACGTGGGTTTCAAAATCCCACGTCGCGTCGAGCATCGCGCGCGTTTTCAAATCCGCCTGCGCCAGTTTCGACGGCAAGAAATAGGAGCTGACCCGCTTCCGCAGATCGCGCGCTTTGCCTACGTAAATGACGCGATTAAAGCGGTCGCGCATCAAGTACACACCCGGCTTGTGCGGCACTTCGTGCACCTTCTTTTGCAGGTCCGGTTTTTCCTTGTTCGAGACGGCCATCGAGGATCGACAATCGCGCTTTGAGAATTGTAGGGCAAGCGCATCGCTTGCCAGTCGAGTAAACGGCAGGTGGAGCGTCTGCCCTACAAAAGACGGAAAATTTACGCAGCTCGACGCCGCGGCAGCGCAGACTCCACCATCATCAGTTCGCTCACGTTTTCCGGGGTCAGCAATCCAACCAACCGTTTCATGCTGTCGAGAACCGGAACGGCTGGACAATTGCATTCCTGCATGATCCGAAACGCTTCTTCGAATCGCGTTCCCGTGGTCACAGTCGGAATATCGCGGCGCATCACGTCGCCCACTCGAATTGTCGGATCGTTTTTGCGTAACGCCGCGATCAGATCGTGCCGCGTTAAGATACCTGCAATATTTCCGGCTTCATCGAGGACAGGAAAATCGTGTTGCGAGGTCGCGAGCAACGCATCGACTGCTTCCTCCAAGGTAGCGCTCTCCGGAAGCGAACGAAATTCTCGCACCATCGCACTCGAAACTGGAAACCGACGCGAAACATCGCGCATTTGTGCCAGCGCCGCTTCCTGCGACGCGCCGATATAAACGAAAAGCGCGATGAAAAGTAGAAGTGGATTCGAAAACAAACCGAGGAATCCGAAAACAAACGCACAACCCTGGCCGATGCTGGCGGCGATTTGTGTCGCGCGCGCGTAACTTAAGCGCGTCGCGAGCAGCGCTCGCAAAACGCGGCCGCCGTCCATCGGAAAGGCCGGAAGCAAATTAAAAAGCAGGAGGACAACGTTTATTGTTAACAAGACATCGTTCAGGCTGCTCCCGGCGGTCGGCGGATAAACGAATGAACCGCCAGTAAGAAAAAGACAGAGCGCAATGATCAGATTCACCGCCGGGCCCGCGGCCGCGATGATCAACTCCTGCACCGGCTCTTCCGGCATTCGCTCCAAACGGGCCACACCGCCGATCGGCAGTAAAGTAATGTCGGGCGTGTTGATCCCGAATGCCTTCGCGGCAAAGGCATGACCGAATTCGTGCAACACGACGCACCCAAAAAGGAGCAGGATCACCAAAACGCCTGCGACCGCCGCCGCGGACCCGCCTTGCGAGTAATAACCAAATGCCAGCCAGCCGATGAGGAGAAGAAACGTGACGTGAATGCGCAATTGGATGCCGGCGATGCGAACAATAGGAAGTGACCAGCTCATGATTGAATCTCGTTCGGTTTTAAATCTCGCGCCAGCGGGCGCACAAGGTGGAAAAATTGTAGGGCAGGTGCTCCACCTGCCAACGTCAGAACAGGCAAGCGATGCGCTTGCCTTACAACTCGACATGACATCAGAGTGAAGGCGGAATGGAAGTTGTCGATGTTGCGATTGTCGGCGGCGGACCGGCCGGCTCGACCTGCGCGGCGTTTTGTGCGGCAGCCGGATTACGAACGCTAGTTCTGGAGCGGGAAAAATTTCCGCGTGAAAAGGTCTGCGGCGATTGCATCAATCCCGCTTGCTGGCCGGTGCTGAAGAAACTCGAGCTTGCCGAACAACTCTGGAATTCGCCGCATGGCGCGCTCAACATGGTGGAATTCATTGCCACAGGCGGTCAAAAACTCCGCGTTGATCTTCCGCGCGGCGATAAAAGCGAAATCGCGATCAAGCGCAGCCTTTTGGACAATATCCTTCTCAATCGCGCACGTACGCTCGGCGCTGAAATCCGCGAAGAGGCAACGTTGATCGCCCTCGACCGCACCGCCGCGAAAAATTGGAAGATCGACATCGTGCGAGAAATTTTTGTCGCGCGCGTCGTCGTAGGCGCTGATGGCCGCAATTCGACCGTGGCGCGGCTGCGAAATCTTCTTCCGCGACCTGAACGCGAACGCGTTGCGTTGCAGGCGCACATTCCGCTCCCGCCCGGCTTCGGAAATCGCATCGTGCTGCAATTTCTGCCGGAAGGTTATTCCGGCCAGGCGCCGGTAAATAACTCCGAGCTGAATCTTTGTCTGGTTGGAACACCGCCAACGATTTCATCGCTCAGAAACTGGGCCGGGCGAGAGTTTAATCTTACCGCTGAGCAGCCGTGGCGCACGATTACTCCGCTTACCCGCACGCCTATTTCAGTGACGCAGGAGAATTTGTTCTTCATCGGAGATGCCGCGCGGGTGGTTGAGCCGTTTACGGGCGAAGGAATTTATTACGCATTGCGCTCGGGCGAATTGGCTGCCAGCGCGATCATAAAAATCATCCACGGCGGAGATCGAGAAAATGTAGTACGCGAATTCACTCGCGCTCATCGAGCGATGTATCGTGGGCGACTTTGGATCAATCGACTCGCCCGCGCGGCGGTGTTGTCACCAAAAACGGCCTCACGCTTTCTACGGGTTGCGCGATTCAGCCCAGTCGCTTTGCGCCTGATGACGAGAAAAATTGTTCGTAGGGGCGATTGACCTCAATCGCCCGCGGGCAGTTCGGGGAACCGCCCCTACCTTATCATACGTGAAATTGCTGCGCTGCTTTGACCGTGTTCGACATTAGCATTGCGATCGTCATCGGCCCGACCCCGCCCGGAACAGGCGTGATCGCTTTCGCTTTTGGCACGACTTCATCAAATGCGACATCGCCGACGAGCCGATAACCGCGCTCGTTGTTTTGGTCTTCGACGCGGTTGATTCCGACATCAATCACGACCGCGCCTTCGCGAACGTGTTCGGCTGTCACAAAGTGCGCGCGTCCGATTGCCGCAATCAGAATATCAGCTGAGCGCGTGACCTCTTCGAGATTCGTTGTCCTCGAATGTGCAATCGTTACGGTCGCGTCGCCGCCCTTTGCTTTTTGCATCAACAGGAGAGCGACCGGTTTTCCAACGATCATGCTGCGCCCAAGAACGACGACATGCGCGCCGGCGATGTCTATCTGGCTTTCGATCAGGAGCCGTTGAACCCCAAGCGGCGTGCATGGGACGAATCCGCTTGCGTCGCCCATCGTGAGCTTGGCCACGTTGAGCGGATGAAAACCATCCACGTCTTTGCGCGGATCGAGCGCGCGCACAATCGCGGCTTCGTCGATCTGTTTCGGCGGCGGCGATTGAACCAGAATACCGTGGACCTTGGGATCGCGATTCAATTCTTCGACACGCTCAAGCAGCTCGCTCTGGCTCGTTAAAGCAGGTAGTTCGAGCTTGACCGAGTGCAAGCCGAGCTCGCGGCTCATCTTGTCTTTCGATCGGACATAAGTTCGCGACGCCGGATTATCGCCGACAAGAACGACCGCAAGTCCGGGTGTGATGCCTTTGGATTTCAGCTCTGCGATCCGGGTCCGAAGATCGACATAAACCTTTTCGGCAATCGCGCGGCCGTCGATCAGATTTCCCATTGCGCCAACTTAAATGAGTCAGTGCCGCTCAACCAGCGACATCATTGCATTTTGGAGACGCAATCGCTCGGTCTCGAATTCTTCGAGCGTAGATGTCGATCTTATCTGCTGGGGCTGGCCGATGACGACGCGCACTTTCGAAAAAGGACGTGGAATGATGAACCGGTCCCAACTTTTTACCCGCCAGCAGCTCGAATATTCCATGTTGATAGGCACGACTGGGACTCCGGTTTTCTGTGCGAGAAAAATAATGCCCGGACCGAGTTCGTAGGCAGGACCGCGCGGGCCGTCGGGTGTAATCAGAACATCGTGCCCGGAATTAAGAACGTTACTCAACTCCAGAAGCGCGGCGGCGCCCATGCGCGAGCTCGATCCTCGAACCACGTCAAAGCCAAAACGCTCAGTGACATCCGCGATTAAATCTCCGTCACGACTCGCGCTGATCAGACCAGCGCCCGGTCGCTGTGGAAAAAACCTTTTCAGGACGAACGAAATCAGCAGGAGGCGATTGTGCCAGAGCGCTGCGATGTAATTTCCTTCCACCGGTTTTCCCATAACGTTCGCGCGGTCGTCGATTTCGTAGCGGAGCGTTCGCGCCCAAACTTGGAGCAAATGAAATCCAAACGCGATCAGCCATCGCGCGCGCCAGCCTTCGATCTTCAAGGTTTCTGACGCGCGCCACGGCGCGAAGTTTCGTCGGCCCAGCGATAGGCGCGCGAGCTCGGCAAGCCGATTTGATCGAGAATCCGCCACACGACCGTGTCCACAACATCGGCAACCGAAGTTGGGCGGCTGTAGAAGGACGGGATCGCCGGCAGCACGACCGCGCCCGCTTCCAGCAGCGTGACGATGTTCCGCGCGTGAATCAGGTTCCACGGCGTTTCGCGCGGCACAACGACCAGCTTGCGGCGTTCTTTTAAAAAAACATCGGCCGCGCGCAGAAGCGCGGTATCGCTGGAGCCGGATGCGATTCTTCCAATCGTCGCCATCGAGCAGGGAACAATCACCATCGCGTCAAATCGGGCGGAGCCGCTGACGAACGGAACATTGAGATCGTTCTCAGCATGTTGCACGATCGCTTTTGGAATCTTGAAAGCACCCAGCTCCTGCTTCGCGACTTGTTTCGCGTGACTGCTCAAGACCAGATGAACCTCGTGGGTAGCGGCATCGACTTGATCGAGCAATCGCTGGAGATAGATCGAACCGCTGGCGCCGGTGGCGGCAATGACAAGTTTCATCAGCGAAGAGTTTGAATTTAACCGGTTAACGGGGCAATAAGATACATAATGGTCACGAAACTGTTACATACTCGCTACCGCGTGAAAGATCTGGAAAAGACGGTGGCGTTTTACAAAGACGTGCTTGGGCTTCAAGAAACGCGGCGACATACCTCCGGCCGCGGATCGCAGTTGGTTTTTTTCAAGGCGCCCGAAAGCGAAGAGGAAATCGAGCTCTGCAAATTCGACGAGAGCGGCCCGGTGATAGTCGGTCCGGACCTGACTCATCTCGCGTTTGAAGTGGACGATTTGGAAAAATTCGCACGCGACGCGGCCGGGAAAGGTTACCCGCTGTCCGATGGTCCACATAAAACTTCCGGCGGAAGCGTCATCGCCTTTATCGATGCGCCGGAAGGCTATGAAATTGAACTGATCCAGCGCGGCGAAGATTTGTAGCGCTACCGGCTTGCGCGTATTGAGTCTTTATCGCTAATTAGCCGCCCATGAAGCGCTGGTATCGTGTCGGGTTTGCCTGTTGCGCTGTCGGCCTTGCTGCCCTGTGCCTTGCGGCCGAGCCGACGACGATCCCGCCAGAAGACGAAAATCCGAACGCGGTCAGGCCGACCGGAGTCCCGTCGCATAAATCGCCTTCCAAGCGAACCCACCATGCGACAAGGAAACCTCGTGAATCAGAGGACGAAGCCATTCCGACACAAACGGTCCCGGGTTCGGTTCCGAAAACCGGCGCGAGCTCGGTTATCGTGATTGACGTCCATAGTGGCGAAGTGCTCTACGAAAAAAATCCCGATCAGATTCGAGCGCCGGCCAGCACGACCAAGCTGTTGACCGGATTGATCGTGGCCGAAAGCGGAAACCTGGAACGGCCGGTGACGGTCGCGCAGGTCGACACTTTCGCGGAGCCGGTAAAACTAAATATTAAACCTGGGGAGATTTATTCGCGGATCGACCTCCTGCGCGCGTTGCTGGTGAAAAGCCCAAACGATGTGGCCAGATGCCTGGCGCGGGACAACGCTGGCAGTATCGAAACGTTTGCCGAAAAAATGAACCAGCGCGCGTTCGCGCTCGGGGCAACGCACTCACATTTCGTGAACCCGAACGGATTGCCGGACGCGAGGCAATATTCGACCGCGCGCGATTTGTCGACGATCGCGCGGGTGGCCTACGCGAACCCGACGATTCGTTCGATCGTCTGCCTGCCGCAGCTTGTTTTTCGTTTCGCGAATGGTCGGACGCGCGAACTGGAAAACACCAACAAACTCTTGAAGCGATTGCCCTACTGCAACGGGATGAAAACCGGTTACACCGAGGCCGCCGGAAAATGTTTGATCGCGAGCGGCTCGCGGCCAGGCAAGGACATCATCGTGGTTGTGCTCGGGGACAGCCATGACGGTGTCTGGCGCGACGCGGGTGCGCTCCTCGCCTGGGCGCTTTGGAATCCATCGGCCGGATGAGCGATATTTACGCGCCGCAACTCGAAGCTCTGCGCGCGCGTTCTTTAGATCGACATCTACGCGAGGTACGGAGTTCGCAAGGACCTGTGGTCGATATTGACGGTAAACAACTGATCAACTTTGCCTCGAACGATTACCTCGGCCTCGCGAATGACCCGCATTTGCGTGACGCAGCAACGAAAGCGATCGCGGAATTTGGTGTCGGTGCGGGCGCGTCCCGATTGATTAGTGGGACGCACTCGCCGCATCTGCGTCTGGAAGCCACGTTGGCGAAATGGAAAGGGACCGAAGCGGCGCTCTGCTTTACCAGCGGTTATGCAGCCACGCTCGGAACGATTCCGGCGCTGGTTGGCAAGAACGATATCATCCTGCTCGACAAATTGTGTCATGCATCGCTCATCGATGGCGCTAAGTTGAGCGGTGCGACGCTGCGCGTCTTTCCACATAATCATCTCGGGAAGCTGAAGAGTCTTCTCGAATGGGGCTGCCGAAAAAATTCTGCCACGCGCATCTTAATTATCACGGAGTCGGTCTTTTCCATGGACGGCGATCGCGCGCCGTTACGCAAGATCGTTGAGCTGAAGAAACAATTTGGCGCCCAGTTGTTTCTCGATGAAGCACACGCCACCGGCGTGGTCGGGCAGAATGGCCGTGGTCTCGCGGCCGACGAGAATTTAAGTCCCGACGTTGATGTTCAAATGGGCACGCTGAGCAAGGCGCTCGGTGTTATCGGCGGTTACATTTGCGGATCGCGAGAGATGATTGAGTGGCTGATCAATCGAGCGCGCTCGTTTATTTTTTCCACTGCGCCACCACCAGCGCTGGCAGCAGCGGCGAACGCGGCCGTCGATTTTGTTTCCTCGCCCGAAGGTGAAAAGCGGCGTCGACTGCTTTGGCGCAACATTGACATCCTGGCCGAAGAGCTTTCGGCTCGCCCGGTCAGCGCCATTGTTCCGTGGATTATCGGTGACGAAGAGGTGGCCCTGGACGCGGCGCGAAGTCTTCAAGGCCAGGGATTCTTTGTCCCGGCAATCCGTTATCCAACCGTGGCGAAAGGTTCGGCACGATTGCGGGTAACCGTCTCAGCGGCACACGAAGACCCGCAGGTGCGGTCGCTGGCGCAGGCGATAAAAAAAGCCCGCGAAACGAAACTGAGCTAGCCGGTAGTCTATTACGGCGTGCGAGATGAGGCCCAGTAGCGAAGGAGCGGACTTGGCATCAAAGCTGGATTTTGATCGACCGTGGCCGGCGCATCAGCCGGAACGTCCTCTGGACCTTCGGCCGGAGGTGCGGGTTCTTCACCGGGCGTGCCGGGTTCGGTCGCGTCGCTCGCGTACTTTGCCATTAGACGTTGCTCGAGTGTTTGATTGGAAGCAGTCGTTTGAGACGTGGTCGAGCAAGCTGGCAGAAACGCAAGGCTAAGCAGACAGAAAGCGATTTCGATTTTCATTGGACTGAAGCGAGCAACGGCGATGCTTTTATAATTACTATAATCAGCGCCGAAATAGCAAGGACTTTTTCAGCTCACGAAAACCGGCCCAAAATCGGTCCCAGCTTCTCAGCCGTAGCCTTTGGCCAAAGTTTCCGTTCCGTTACCAGGGCATTATCGAGAGACCGATGCTCTGCCCAATCCGCCTCGGTCGGGATGCGCGGAATCGCTTCGACCAAGACTTTCTTGGCCGCCTCGGCATTCGCAGTCAGATGGCCGAACACAGTTTGCGCCGAGACCGGCTCCTCTTCCATTTTCCAGCAGTCGTAATCGGTGATCATCGCCATTGTGGCCAGCGCGATCTCGGCTTCGCGCGCCAATTTCGCTTCGGGCAAATTTGTCATCCCAATCACGTCAAAGCCATGGCGCCGATTTAACTCCGACTCGGCCCGTGTCGAAAACGCCGGTCCATCCATGTTCACATACGTGCCGCCGTTGTGGACGTTGACTCCGACCTTTTTTGCCGACTCGGCAAGGAGATTTCGCAGTTGGAGACTAATCGGTTCGGCAAAGGACACGTGCGCGACGATTCCTTCGCCGAAAAATGTGTGAATGGCCCGCAAGCTCGCGCGGTCGTAAAACTGCGACGGCAGCAAAATATCCCGCGGTTTGTATTTCTCCTGCAAACTACCGACCGCGGTGACGGCAATGATCCAACGTACATTGAGAGAACGAAGCGCATAAATGTTCGCGCGATGATTTAGTTCGTGCGGGAGAATTCGATGCCCGTGGCCGTGTCGCGGCAAGAAATAAACCTGCCGGTCGCTGATGTTGCCGCCGATAAGAGCATCCGAGGGCCAACCAAACGGTGTCTCAATCCTTCGCTCGGTGGCATCGCGTAACTGCTCCATCTGGTACAAACCGCTCCCGCCAATGATGCCGATCGCCGGAGTCCCCTCTTTCATTTGGCGCCGCGATTAAATCTGAAAGATTGACGAGTTGGAAAGCGTATAATCGAGATGAAACAGACTCGCTTACTGCTCAAAATTATCGCGCTATTATGCCGCCGAGAAATATCACCACACCCAAAACGTCGGAGTCGTCGGCGTCGTTGTGTTCAATGAATTCGGGACGAATCCGTGGACTGGCGAAGAAGTGCGAGAGCGGTTGAATGCAAATCCATTTCCCGGACGTTTCGCCACGCCGCCGTAAGATCGCCATCGTAGTAAAGCCGTAGCGCGGCGGGCGCACTCGTGTATTATTTCGCCCGCCGATGCCCAAGTTTTTCATTAAAACCTACGGCTGCCAGATGAACGAGCGCGACTCGGAACAGGTCGCACATTCGCTCATCGCCCGCGGCTATGAACGCGCGGAGAGCGAGCTGGACGCGGACGTGGTCCTGCTGAACACCTGCAGCGTCCGCGATATGGCCGACCAAAAGGCCCTTGGAAAAATGGGAATGCTCGGCCGCATTGCCAAAGAACGGCCACATGTTGTTTTCGGTTTTCTGGGCTGCATGGCCCAGGCCCGGGGAGCCTCCTTGTTAGAAAATTTGCCGCATGTCGATCTTGTCGTTGGTACGCAAAAATTTCATCGCGTTGCGGATTACGTCACCGATGCCTTGGAGAGAAAACGAGCCCGCGCAATGGATGATCCGCGCTTCTCGATCGTTGACGTCGAAGAGGAACTCGGATCGCAATCGACCATTCGCAACCAACGGCTGGCGCCGAAACAGGCGACCGCATTCGTTTCGATTATGCAGGGCTGTAATATGCATTGCACTTTTTGCATCGTCCCGCAGACGCGCGGCGCCGAGCGCAGCCGGACGATCGATGAAATTGTCGCCGAGGTCCGCGAACTGGTCTCCTGCGGCGTGAAAGAAGTGACGTTGCTCGGCCAGATCGTCAACCTCTACGGTCGTCATGAGTTTCCAAAGATCGACAATAAGAGCCCGTTCGTGCAATTGCTCGAAGTCGTCCACGCAATCGACGGCTTGGAGCGGCTTCGCTTCACTTCGCCGCATCCGATCGGTTTCCGCGAAGATTTGCTCAATGCCTACCGGCGTTTGCCAAAGTTAGTCGATCATCTTCATCTGCCAGTGCAATCGGGATCGAATAAAATCCTGAAAGCGATGCACCGCACTTACACGGCCGAGAAATATGTCGATCTTGTTGGGCGAGTTCGCGAGGCGAGGAAGGACATCGCCGTCACCACCGACATCATCGTCGGATTTCCGAGTGAGACGGAAGACGATTACAAGCAAACGCGCCATTTGGTCGAAGAAATCCGATTCGACAACGCATTCGTGTTTCGTTACTCACCGAGGCGCGACACACCCGCTGGCGAAATGGCGGACCAAATCGACGAGAACATTAAAGAGCAGCGCAATCACGATTTGCTCGAGGTAGTGAACGAATCGGCGCGTCAAATCAACGAACGTCTCGTCGGTCGAACGTTGGAAGTGCTTTGCGAAGGACCGAGCAAAACGAATCCGTCGCGCCTGATGGGACGCACGCGCGCAAATAAAATCGTTCTATTCGAGGGCGCGGATGACCTCATCGGCGCGCTGGTCGATGTGCGGATTGAACGGGCCACTGGATTTAGTCTTTACGGAACACCAGTCGCAGCCGATAAGCCCCTCGCCACAATCGCCGCATGATTTACGATTTGTCATTACAAACCGGGGGGTTCATCGCGGGCATCGTTTTGGTCCTTCTGAGCCTGCCGGGACTGGTGAAACCGGGACCCGTCCAAAATTGGCTGAAACGCTTTCCGCGCTCCGGCGTCGCCGGCGTGGTGCTTCTGACTTTGACGTTGATCTGGTCGTTCTGGTTGCTAACCACAATGGAGATGGGCGAATTCTCCAGCTTTCGCCGCCCGCTCATGATTGTGCTCCCGATTGGGTATGTGCTGGTGCTGCGATTCGTCGAAGAGTTTCTCGCGGTTCGCGCGCTCGGCATTCTTTGCTTGCTTGCGGCCGAACCACTTTTGGAAGCCGCATTCTTCCGTTACGAAACCAGTCGCTTGTTCCTGACGGTACTCGCCTACTTGTTAATCGTCGCCGGCCTTTTTTGGGTGACGATGCCATACTTGTTGCGCGACCAGATCAATTGGAGCGCGCGCAGCGACATGCGCTGGCGCACGGTTCACGGTATCGCCGCGGCTTACGGGCTGACGGTTCTCGCCTGCGCTTTCACCCAATACTGAATTGTAGTGGCCGCCGTCTCGGCGGCCGGACAAAGTAATTGCCGCTGGGGACAGCGGCCTCTACAGCAACAGATGTGAAGCGGCTTCTCGTGATTCGCGGTGGCGCGATCGGCGATTTCATTCTCACTTTGCCGGTGCTCAAAGCATTGCGCGAAGCATATCCAAACGCGCACATCGAAATTCTCGGCTATAAACAGATCGCAGCGCTCGCCGACAATCCATTTTACGCGGACCGCGTCCGTTCGATTGAATCCGGTCTGCTCTCGAGATTTTTTGGTAAAGATGCAGATCTACCCGCAGAACTCGCGAAATATTTCGCCGAGTTCGAGCTCATCATCAGCTACCTCTACGATCCAGATCTAATCTTTGAATCGAACTTGAAACGCAGCGGCGCCCGAAAAATTGTGCGCGGCCCAGCCAAGATCGCAAATGGCTCACATGCAGCTCGACAATTGGCGCAGCCAGTCGAAAAGCTCGGGCTGCCAATTTCGGATTTCGCGCCAAGACTTTATCCTTCCAGACAAGATCGACATCGTGCTCAGGAATTTCTTGCTGGATTAGCGACTCCGATCGTTGCGTTTCATCCCGGAAGCGGCGGCGCGAAGAAAAATTGGCCGCTCCAAAACTGGATTGATCTTGGAAATCATTTCCTCGGAAATATCGACGGTTCGCTCGTGATCGTTTCCGGTGAAGCGGATGAAGATCAAATCAGTCAACTTGAATCGATTTGGCAAAATCCCCGGGTTCGATTCGCAAAACATTTATCGTTGCCCGATCTGGCGGCAGTACTTGAGAAAACCGTCTTTGTTGGACACGACAGCGGCATTTCCCATTTAGCCGCTGCCGTTCGTGCAAACTGCGTTTTGCTATTCGGCCCGACCGATCCCGCAGTTTGGGCTCCGTTGAATGAAAACGCGCAAGTCATTCGCGCGCCGGGCGCAGATTTGCGGTGTCTAGATGCCGATCTTGTCCGCGCGGCGTTCGCTCAGGAACTGATGCGCATCGGCATCAGCACATAAAGAAACGGCGTTTGGATTTTCAAAACGCCGGGGCTCATCTCGTCGATGAGATCGAGAAAAACTTCGTCCTCGGTCAGATTGCGCAACGGCGCCATTAGAAATTCCGGATTGAACGCAATCGAGAAATCGCGGCCCTTGTATTGCACCGGCAGCGATTCCTTGGCCTCGCCCACTTCCGGAGTATTGGCGGTAATGTCGATGTTGTTCTTGGCGAAGCTAAGTTTGATCGAATTCGATTTCTCGCTCGCCAAAAGCGACACGCGGCGAAGTGAATTCAGAAGCGTCTCGCGCTCGAGGGTCACGCGCTCCTTGGCTTCCCCAGGAATAACCTGTTTGTAATTTGGATAATTACCTTCGATCAATTTCGAAACGAGCAGCGTCTTGTTTAAATCGAAAGCGATCTGACCGCTCGAGACGCTCACTTTCACGTCGCCATCATCGGTCAATAATCGCTGCAATTCGGTGACGGCTTTGGTCGGAACGATGATGTCCGCTTCCTGACTGCGCGGAATCTCCAATTCGATGTCAACCATGGCCAGTCGACGCCCGTCCGTGGCCACGAGCGTGAGTTTGTTCTCCTTCAAGCTAAACAGGAGCCCGTTCAGCACGTAGCGCGTTTCATCGGTCGAGATCGCGTAGGAAGTTTTGCGCAAACCGTCACGCAAATCCTTTTGCCGGATGGTGACCACCTTCGCGTCCTCGAATTTCGGAAGTGGCGGGAATTCCTCTTCGGGCAAGCCAAGAATTTTGAAGAAACTCTGTCCGCTTCGAATCGAGGCCGCATTTTTTCCATCGACATCGATCTGGATTTCACTCGAGGGAAGCTCGCGCACGATGTTGAAAAGGCGGCGCGCCGGAAGCGTGGTCGCCCCTTCCTTTTCCACTTCTGCTTCGAAACTGCCGCGCACGCCAACATCGAGGTCCGTCGTTGTCAGATGAATTTCGCCATCGGTCGCTTGCAAGAGCACATTGGAAAGAATCGGAAGCGTTGTCCGCGTGCTGACGACGTTTTGAACCTGCTGCAAACCTTCCAGCAGTTTTTCTTTCGTAGCGCTAAATTTCATGACGACGATTCTGCCTAAGATGTTAGGCGTGCGATCTCATTCGGCAACCGTAATCTCACGGCGCAATTAGCGTTGTAACGAACTGTCGATAAACGAAATCGTCTGCCGAATGCTGTCCTGCTCTTTCATTCGCTTTTTCACCAACTTGCACGCGTGCAGAACAGTCCCGTGATCTCGCCCGCCAAAAGCGTCCCCGATTTCGTTGAGAGAAGATTTGGTTAATTCGCGAGCCAGATACATCGCCACCTGCCGCGGGAACGCGATACTGGCCGGTCGCCGTTTGCTGGTCATGTCCGCCAGCCGCACATCGAAATGCTCGGCCACCCGGCGCTGAATTTGTTCGATCGTGATCGAAGTCCGCGCTTCTTCCTGCAGAATGTCCTTGAGCAAATGCTCGATCACTTCGCCCGTAAGCTGTTTGCCACTGAGCGATGCGAATGACGCCACCCGCATCAGCGCGCCCTCCAATCGGCGCACGTTGCTGCGAATTCGGTTCGCCAAAAATTCGAAGGTTTCATCCGGCAGCTTGATCTGCATGCCCCGGGCTTTTTTGCGTAAAATGGCAAGTCGTGTCTCGATCGCCGGTGGCTGTAGCTCGGCGGTCAGGCCCCATTCAAAACGCGAGACCAAACGGTGCTCGAGATTGGCGATCTCCGAAGCCGGCCGGTCGCAGGAGAGCACGATCTGTTTATGGCCGTCGAAGAGCGTATTGAACGTGTGAAAAAATTCCTCCTGCGAACGTTCCTTGCCGCCGAGGAATTGAATGTCATCAATGCAGAGCAGATCGGCCTGGCGGTAACGCTTGCGGAATTTGACCAGGTTATTGTGCTGAATCGCGTCGATGAACTCGTTGATGAAAAGCTCGCTCGAAAGATAAATCACCTTCATGTTCTTCTTTTTCGCGAACACGTACTGCCCGATCGCCTGCATCAGGTGCGTTTTGCCAAGACCCACGCCACCGTAAATAAAAAGCGGATTGTAGGTGCGCGCCGGAGCCTGCGCGACGGCGAGACTGGCGGCATGTGCGATTTCGTTGTTCGGTCCGATCACAAACGATTCGAAGGTGTTGCGCGGATTGAGACCGAGGGCACTGCTACTCGCCGATTTTGTTTCGCGGCCGGACTCAGTTTGCTTCGAGGCGCCAATTATTTCGCTGACTTCAACCGGCGATTCGGAAGAAATAAATTTGATTTCGCGCGGGTCGCCGAATGCAGTCAGAATCGCCGCCTGCAACGCTGCCATATGATTACTCTCGATCCAGTATTGGTAGATGTTGTTCGGCACCCGAAAACTCAGCGTCTTATCAGTCGCGCCCACCAGCTCGACCGCTGAGAACCAGCGCTTAAACGTGTCCGCGCTGACCTGAGGCTTTAGAGCGGCCGATAATTTCTGCCAAAGCTGGGTACATTTCACGTCCATAAGGGACTTGTTAACAGTGTTACACAATCGCCATAATGGCGGCTGGAGGAGGAATTTCGTGCTTCTGACGAAGGCAACGCTTCACCAACGCCGCCGACATCTGAAGCACTAAAAAACGCGTAAACGCGCAAAAATCGCAAAAATACGAGGGGAAACGCACACTCAGTTTCCGTGCAAAAAAACTTTGCGAGGCGAAATCGACATCTCCTTTATGTTCTCGATTTAATAGGGTCAAAGGCTTACTCATTCTCGGGAATTAATCTTTCTCAGACATGTTCACATCTTATTCACACGTGCCTTCCTTTCGTCCCTGCCCGCGGGCTCGAGACTAGAAATCGCGTTCAACTTCGACAAGAAAAAATCTGAACTTTATTTTTCTTTTTCGGTCAAAAAAATCTTGACTGAAAAACCAAAACGAGCGTGTCCCCAAGCGGTGAAAGTTTCGCATTGTCGACAACGCACGGTCGCCTTCGCAGGCGTCGGCATTTCCTTTGCTTCACCACCTTGGTAATGTCTCGCCGCGCCTTCCATTCGCCATGTCGCGCGTTGTAATTGCATTTGTTTGTCTGATTTTCGCCGCTGCAACCGTGCGCGGCGCTGAAGAATTGCTGCCGCCTTTTGGTTTTCGCTGGAACGATCCGATGTCGCGCGTCGAAGCAGTGCTCAAAGGCGCGAAGGCGACGATTGTCTCGCGGGAGAAACAAGAGAATCGAGAGATCTGGACCGTGGAAGGCCTCGTCCATCCCGGATTAAAGCGAACGCTCTTTACCTTTAAAGGCGGCGCGCTCTTCGGCGTCGAACTCCAATACGAATATCCGGATTGGTCGATCGAACGTTACAACGAACGGATGGGCGAAATCCGTCGTTACTTCGACGCGAAATACGGAACCGGAAAATTAGTCTCGCGCACGCGCGATACTGACTCCGACGTGGTCCAGACTCTCGTCGGTTATCAATGGACCATTGGCGCGACCATGCTCGAGCTCTTCTATTTCTCCGCGCAACACGACGCCCTCGTATTCCGAACCATCTCGGTCGATTACAAAGCGCTCTGATAAATGCGCGTTCCCATTAATCCTGCGACAATTTCGTTGGTCTTAGTCGTGGGAGTAATTTTAAGCTCGCCAATAATTCTCATGCTCATCCATTGGCTTTCTGGCCGCCCTTGAGTCCTCCTCTCCCTGAGGGAGAGGATTGAGGTGAGGGAAATCAGAGCGTCGTCTCCGCCACCGCTTTTTGTCGATGTTTTGCGCCGCGCTGCGTCTCTTTCTGCAGCCGTTTGAGCTTGCTCGACGAACTTATTTTGGCCGCCGAGCTCATCCGATCGATAAAAAGAATCCCGTTGAGATGATCGACCTCGTGTTGAATGGCACGCGCCAGGAACCCGGTTGTTTCAATTTCAATCGGCTCGCCGTCCAGATTCTGGGCCCGGACCGTGATCGATTTTGCCCGCTCAATGTCACCGGTAATTTCCGGAAAGCTCAAACAGCCTTCGGTTCCCACCTCCGTTTCGCCACCCAAGTCAATCTGCGGATTAACCAACACCAGCGGCATCGCCGTTTCGGGATCGATATTCTCGCCGTTCAGCTTCATCGTTGTCGGCCGATCTTCGACCTGCGAGACATCGATTACGGTGAGCTGAAGTGCTTCGCCGATCTGTTGCGCTGCCAGGCCGACGCCATTGGCGGCGTGCATCGTCTCGATCATACTCTGCGCCAATTCGCGGAGACGACCGTCGATCTTCTCAATGTGTTTTCCTTTGGCCCGGAGGATCGGGTCGCCGTATTGCAGGATCGACAATCTCATGGTTCACCGCGGGTAAATGCCGGCAGATTCTTCACGCCGGCCAGCTTCAACGCGTCCATCACCTTAACAATTGTCCCGAACGATGCTTTCTTGTCGGCCTGCAATACAAGTGTGCCTCTGCGCGTGTCAGACAGATTTTTGACCGCGGTTTCCAGTTCTTCCGCGGCGACGGTTCGCCCGTCGAGTTTGATTTCATCGTTCTGGTCGACCGTGACGATCGCATGCTCTAGCTCAGCCGGCGCGTTGGTCGCGGTTTTGGATTCCGGCAAATTAATCTGCACTTCGGGCTGATCCTTTTTAAACGTGGTCGAGACCACGAAGAAAATCAGGAGAATCGTCAGAATATCGAC